>WBZL01002177.1_pt1 | contig 14952 bp, 12 predicted proteins | sample 5204291 | NCBI WGS metagenome assembly WBZL01 (sample SAMN12344345, study PRJNA552823) | activated sludge metagenome | biome: Activated sludge suspended growth; feature: Nitrification reactor; material: Wastewater; isolation source: activated sludge from nitrification reactor of wastewater...
GCCCCTCGCGACGTGCCCCGCTGCGCGCCGAGCCGTCCTGCAGGACCTCGCGCACGTTCGTGCCGGTCGCGCGACGGGTCATCATCACGCCAAGCACGACCACAGAAAGCGTGACGAACGCGCCGGCCACGAGGAGCGTCACCCCATCGGGACGCCACACCCACCAGAAGGCGAGGTTCCCCTCCAGGTTCCGCTGCGTCCAGCGGGTGATCGCCTCCAGCCCCCAGGCCGCCCCTGCGGTTCCCACGATGCCGCCAACGACACACAGCAGGATCGTCTCCCACATCCCCTGCATCACGAGGCGCGCCGTCGTCGCGCCCAGCGCCATGCGCACCGCCGTCTCGCGCGCCCGCTCGTTGGCCCGCGCCAGCAGGAGGTTGGTGACGTTGACGAGCGCGAGGAGCAGGATCAGCGTCGCCACGAGGTTGAGCACGGTGAACACCAGCGTGCGCTCCTCGCCGAATTGCGCCTGCGGGAACGACTCCACGCTGGCCCTGACGCGCACGTTGCTCGCGGCCCCCGTGGTATCGCGCGCGCTCCGCGCGCGCCGGAGGACGGCCGTGGCCTCTGTCGACGCCGTCGCGTGCGTGGCACCCTCGACGAGGCGCCCCGCTACGTGGAGCGACCTGCCCGGCGCAGCAGGCGCCAGGTCCTCCGGACCAAGGGGAATCCATGCCTCGGTGGCGACCGGAAAGCCATAACCCGCCGGCATCACGCCAACGATGCGCGTGCGCACGCCATTCACGTCCACCATCCGGTCCACCACGTCGGGCTGCGCCCCGAATGCCACGTCCCAGGTGCGGTGGGAGAGGACGATCACCGGCTCGGCGCCGGCGAGGTTGTCGGAAGGCAGCAGGTGACGGCCGAGACGGGCGGGGGTGCGCGTGATGGAAAAGACACCGGCGTCAACCGCTGCCGCGTCCACCGCACGACGACTCGCCGCGCCTCCCGCTCCGCGCGGCCCCGCATCGCCCATCACCACTTCGGTGCGCACGTAGGGCGACAACTCGTGCACGCTCGTCATGGCCTGCCGCATCACCATCAGGTCGAGCGCCTCGATCGACCGTCGGCTGCTCCCTTCTGCCTCCATGATCCGGACGATCGCCGCCCCGTCGCTCAGGGGAAGCGGCTTGATCATCGCCGTGTACAGAAACGAGAAGGTGAACGTGCTCAACCCCAGCCCACCTGCCAGCACGAGGACCGTGAGCAACGAGAAGCCGGGGCTCCGGGTGAGGAGCCGGACCGCATAACGAGCATCCGGGAGATGGAGCATGGCGAGTTGCCTGCGATCGAGGAGGAAACGTTCCCGCATGCCGGTGGCGACCACGCCGCCGATCTCGCGAAGGGCAACACCTGCCCGCGTCCCGGGCGCCGCATGCGCGAGCCCGTCGCGGAACGCGTCGGTCATCCCCTGTCCCCAGCGCGCGCGGAAGTCGCGTGGAAAGGCGCGGAGGGCGAGGCGCCAGGCCAGAAGCCACAACCTCATGAGAGGCGCGACAGGAGCCGGGCGTCGCGCGCGGCGTCCACCAGGGCCGACAGGCGCCGGGCCTCCGCCACCGCGGCCTGGCGCCCCAACGGAGTGATGGCGTAGTACTGTCGGCGTTCGTCGTCGCCTGGTGACGGCCGGCGCTGGGCCACCGGGCGCAGGTGGTCGGCCTCGGTCAGCCGCTGGAGCGCGCGGTAGAGGGTGCCAGTCTCAACCACCTCGCCGCTGCGGGCGGCAATGTCCTGGATGATGGCGTACCCGTGGCGTTCTTCCCGGGCCAGGGAGAGCAGGATCTGGAACTCGATGGGGCGCATGGCCCCTGTCTACGTGCGCCGCGCACATAGGGTTTCACGGGCGCGGCGTGGGATCCCCCGCTGTCACCCGGACCGAGATGGCCCCGCGCAGGTCGCCTTCGCGGTAGCCGGTGGCCGCATCCGATGGATACCGCTCCGCAAGCACGCGCCGAACTGCCGGAGTGAAGGTGGCGGGATCCCCGTGACAGGCCAGGCACTGGGGCTGCATGCGAATCGCCCGCACGTAGGCGACGCCGGCGCCGTCGGCGGTGACGAAACTCGTGTCCGGCATCGGGCGGTTGGACTCGATGGCCGCCGCGAAGGCCGCGAGCACCGCGCGCTCCGTGGTGTCCGGGGCGTTGATCGGGTTGCGCACGCGGGTGCCGACCCGCCGCACGGTGACCCCCGCCGCCGCGTGCCGCGCCGTGCGCTGCTGGGCGGAGTCCGCGCAGATCGCGATCGCCCCTTCCGGACCACCGCGTTGCAGCTCGGCAGTGAGCATGCCCACGAGGTCGCGGCCAAGGTCATCGGCCGCGGAGCGCGCCCTGGCAAGCGAGGCGGAGTCCGGCCGGATGGCCATGAGATCCTTCGCGGCCTCCTCGCGGGTGCACGCGTGGAGGATGAGGGTCAACAGGAGGAAGGTGCGTCGCATCGGCATGGCTGTGGTGGTTCCTTCATCTTGTCCGGGTCGCCCGTGAGGGCGCAGCCGGGGAACCCGCATCCCCGCGTCGGGGAAGGCCGGAGCCCTCCCGTCCAGGCTCAGTCGCTACTGGCTGGGGAGCGCAAAGACGAAGAGCGAATTTCCCTTGAGCTGTTCGTAGCGAATCCCGCCGGCGGCGACCGCCACGTACTGTCGCCCGTCCAGCTCATAGGTGATCGGTGACGAGTCCACACCGGCCCCACAGAAGAAGGACCAGAGGACATCGCCGGTGGCGGCATCGTAGGCGCGGAACCAGCCGTCGCTCTCGCCCATGAAGACGAGGCCGCCGGCGGTCGCGAGGGTGCCGCTCCAGACCCACTTCGGGCGTTCCGACTTCCACCGGATCTTTCCGGTGGCGACGTCGATCGCGGCGAGGATTCCCCGGGGTTCGTTCCCGGGGATCCGGGGGAAGGACCCGCTGGTGAACATCTTGCCGATCTCGAGCTCGCTCTCCTTCCGGGTCGCCATGTTGGGCCGGTCGCGCGCGGGGACATACATGAGTCCCGTCTGCGGCGAGAACGACGAGGGGGGCCAGTTGGCTCCACCGAAGATCCCGGGCCGCATGAGTACCCCCTTGTCGTCGGGGGGGACCCACATGTTCTCGTGCGGCACGAACTCCTCGGAGCGGCGGATCGTCGCCCCGGTCGCTGCATCCATGATATAGGTCCATCCTTCCTTCGCGGCGTGCAAGACGACCTTGCGGCCATCCACCCGGGCGAGGATGGGCGGGTTGGGCAGGTCGTAGTCCCAGACGTCGTGCGGGATATGCTGCACGTACCACCGCAGCTTGCCCGTCTCCGCGTCGATGGCGACGGTGCTGTTGTTGTAGAGGTTGTCGCCGGGGCGTGCCACCCCATCGTTCGAGGGCGACGGATTCCCGGTGCCGAAATAGATCAGCCCGAGCTCCGGGTCATACGCTGGCGTCACCCAGACCGGCGAACCGCCGATGCGCCACGTGTTGGAATACTTCGCCGAGTCCGCCTTCTCCTTCGCGATATTCCTCGGCATGGCGTCCCCCCAGGGGGACGTCGTCTTCCAGCTTCCCCACCAGCCGCCATCCTGCGGCGAGGGCACCGTATGGAAGCGCCAGATGAGGCGCCCGGTCTCGGTGTCGTACGCCTGGACCGACCCGCGAATGCCGTATTCACCACCGGCCGCACCGACGATCACCTTGTTGCCGATCACCAGGGGAGCTTCTGTATTGCTGTAGGCAGAGTCCGACGAGCGGATCGCCACGTTCCACCGGAGCGCGCCGGTCCGGCTGTCGAGCGCGAGGAGTCGCGCGTCGAGGGTCGCCATGTACACCTTGTCCCCCGCGACGGCCACCCCGCGATTCACCGGACCGCAGCAGAAGGCGGCCTTCGGGTTGCGTTCATGATTGTACTGCCAGAGCCTCCGGTGCGTCCGCAGGTCGAACGCGAGGACGCTGTTGTGCGACGTGGACATGAACATCACCCCGCCGGCCACGATCGGGGTCGCCTCGAGCCCGTCGGCGCGCTGCACGTTCATCTGGTAGACCGCCGTCGGCACCAGCTGCTTCACGTTGGCGCGCGTGACCTGCGCCAGCGGCGAATAGCGCTGGTTGTCGTAGGTCCGTCCGTAGTTGAGCCACTCCCCTGGTGGCGGTGCGAGCAACTCGGCGGCCTCCACGCGACGCTGCGCCGGGAGTTCCAGGGCCCCCGCCAGCAGCAGGACGACAGTGACGCGGAAGACGCGTGGTGACGACATGGGATCAATCTCCCCCGGGAGACGTGGCAAACTCGACCCGCACCACCGAGCAGATGGGGTCCGGCGCGCGATCGGGAAGGTGCAGGGTTACCCCGCCCGGCGACAGAGCAGCGGGGACGTTGACGCGGCGATCGCCGAGGAGGTGCGCGGTGGTCACGCGTCCCCGGAGCCCCGGCAGGAGCAGGGGCCCCGGGCGCCACCGATCCACGAACACGTTGACCACCCGCCCCTGCGTCGTGCTCCGGCACTCCGGGGTGTCGATGAGCGAGGCCTGCGTGCCGTAGATCGCACTCCCGTTGGTGCGCAACCAGGCCCCCATGGCCCGCAGGCCATCGACGGACGGTTGCGGCACACGTCCATCCCCCGCGGGACCGATGTTGAGCAGCAGGTTTCCACCCTTGCTCGCGGTCTCCACCAGCAAGCCGATCAGTTGCGCCGACGACTTCCAGTTGCTGTCATCCTTCGCGTAGCCCCAGTTGTCGTTCATCGTCATGCACGTCTCCCAGTCCTGCCCCGGGAGCCCGCGCGCCGGAATCGCCAACTCGGGCGTGCTGTAGTCGCCTGCCATCCCGCCACCGAGCGTGCGGTCGTCGCCACCAGGGGGCTTCACGTCCACCCGGTTGTTGACGATGACGTCCGGTTGCAGCCTCCGGCACAGGTCATACGTCGCCTGGCCATGCTGGTGGTTCCAGGTCGCCTCCCACTGGCCGTCGAACCAGGCCACGGCGATATCGCCATACCGCGTGAGCAGCTCGGTGAGCTGGGCGTGCATGAAGCGCACATAGCGGTCGAACGAGGCCCCCGAGGCATCACGTGACTCCCAGTCGCGGCGCGGCAGGTAATCAGGGTGGTACCAATCCATGATGGAGTAGTACCAGCCGAGCTTGATGTCGTGGAGGCGGCAGGCGTCGGCGAACTGCCGCATGAGGTCGCGCCGGTAGGGCGTCGCCATCACGTCGTAGGTCGAGTGCGCCGTGTCGTAGAGGCTGAATCCCTCGTGGTGCTTGGTGGTGACGACGAGGTACTTCTGGCCCGCGTCCTTCGCGAGCCGCACGATCCCGTCAACATCCAGCGCGGTCGGGTTGAACTGGTCGGCGAGCCGGATGTACTCCTCGTGCGGGACCTTTGCATTGTTCCGCATCCACTCGTGCGAGCCGACGAACTTCCCCTTCCACTCCCCGCCCGGGATGGAGTAGAGCCCGAAGTGCACAAACATCCCGAAGCGAGCCTCACGCCACCACGCCATGCGATCCGGTGGCTGGCCGGGAGCCGGTCGCAGCAGCCGCGGCAGTGCGATGGCCGCCGCGGCCCGTTCGAGGAAATCCCGCCGCTTCACTGCACCGGCGCCTTGTACTTCGCGAACCACCCGGCCAGCGTGGTGAGCTTTGCTGCCTCGTGGCTCGGACGGCGACGGATGCCGTGGGGCTCCTCCGGCACACGCACCAGCACGGACTCGACCCCGCGCATCTTGAGGGCCTTGTAGTACTGCTCGGACTCCGACATCGGCGTCCGGAAGTCCTCCTCGCCCGTCATGATCAACGTGGGCGTCTTCACGTTCTTCACCACGGAGAGCAGCGACCGCTTGTCGTAGTTCTCCGGGTGATCCCACGGGAACCCCGGAAACCAGTTGTTCACCGACGCCGGCGCCATGTCCGCCGTCAGGGAGAAGCTCTCCCAGTTGATCACGGGGTAAAACGCCAGCGCGGCGCGGAACCGATCGGTGTGGCCGATCATCCAGGCGGTCAACACGCCGCCGCCGCTCCCCCCCGTCACGAAGAGGTTTGTCTCATCGATGTACCCCTTCGCAATCACCGCATCCACCCCGGCATTGAGGTCGTGGAAGTCGTCGCCGGGATAGGCGTGATGGATCAGGTTGCCGAACTCCTCGCCGTAACTGGTGCTCCCGCGGGGATTGGTGTAGAGCACCACGAAGCCGTGCGCCGCCATGATCTGCTTCTCTTCATCGAAGCGGTCACCATAGTTGGCGAAGGGTCCGCCATGGATCTCGAGGATCAACGGGTACTTCCGGCGCGGGTCGAAGCCGGGTGGCTTGATGATCCATCCCTGGATCTTGCGCTTGTCCTTTGCCGACTCGTACCAGATCTCCTCGACCGCCCCGAGCGTGCGCTCCGCGAGCAGGTTGGCGTTGAGCGCCGTGACCACACGCGGCTGGGATGATCCGGGGGCCAGCACCGCCACCTCACTCGGCACTGACGGCGTGCTCCAGGTCCAGGCGATCGTGCCGCTCCGCGATGCGCTGAAGCTCCCGCCACTGTAGGCGCTCGTCCCGCCGCCGAGGTTGCGGGCCACGGTGGTGGCCGTCCCGTCGAGGGAGAAGCGAACCACCGTCGTGTTGCCGCGATCATCCACCTGGCCAAAGACCGCCTTGCTGTCCCCACTCCAGACCGGGGCACCGACGGAGTTGTCCACCTTCGACGACAACACGCGCTTGCCGCTACCATCCCGGTTCATCACATACAGCAGCGTGTTCTGGTAGCCTTGCTTCCGGTCGTCGTACCCGGTCCACGCGATGAGCTGGCCATCAGGTGACACCGACGGTGCGGCATCGGGACCGAATCGGTCGGTCAGCTGGCGAAGGGCGCCAGACGCGACGTTCACCGCGAAGAGTTCACTCTCGCGCGAGTTCCATTCCGGCCGCTCGCCACGACGGGCAGGAAGCACGAGCTCCGTCCCATCCGGTGTCCAGGCCAGGGCACCTCCTCCGTACGGCATGCCCCCGTGGTTGAAGTCGCCGCTGGTGACCTGGCGCGCCGCACCACCGGTGGCCGGCACCACAAACGCATGCACGAATCCCCGAGGGACCTCGCCAACCCCATCGAAGCGGAAAACCAGGTTCTCGGTGTACTTGGGCGGTGCGGCCCACTGCGCCCCCGGTGGCGGGGTGAGCGGCGTGCCGATGACGAGGGGAGCCTTCGGCACGAAGGCGAGATATGCGATCCGCGTCCCATCGGCTGACCAGGTCGGCGTGCCGGGAGGATTCCGGACATTGGTCACCGGAAAGGCCTCACCGGTGGACATGTATCGCACGTACAACTGTGGCGAGCCACTGCGGTTGGAGATGTACAGCAGGCGCGTGCCATCGGGCGACCACCGCGGGGAATTCTCATTGAACGCGCCGCCGGTGAGCGGGCGGTGCTCCGATCCGTCCGCCTTGACCAACCAGATGTTGCTGTGCCGGCGGTCCGTGCTCGGATCGCTCCACTGCCGCACGTACGCGACCCACTGCCCGTCGGCGCTGACCTGGGGGTCGGCCGCGTAGGTCAGGGAGAAGATGTCGGCCGGGCCAAGGGGCCGTGGGCCCTGGGCCGGGAGTGACGTGCCGGCGGCCAGCAACAACGCAGACAGGAGGGCGAGGCGCATCGCATGGGGAAGAGGTCCCCATAGTGTGGACCGCGAACGCCGCGCTCGCTACTCCGACCCGGAGGCGTCCAGCTCCGGAATGGCCTGGTAGTTCGGCACGTGCCCCGTTCGCGCCAGGAAGGCGTCGCAGGCAGCCGACTCGAGCACGAGGGTCGCGGTGTTCACCATGGGATGACAGCGCCACGGGACACCGCGCGCCGCCGCATCGATGATGAGCTCGACGTCGCGCGCCCCCGGGGACGCGAGGGCCAGCAGGGTCACCGCACCGGGCGTGACCCCGAGGTACCTCATCAGCCGCTCCGGCGATCCGAAGGAGAGCCGGCCCACGCCGAGCTGTTCCCCCAGCGCCCGGATGTCCACCCGCTTCTCGCACGAGGTGATCACGAGCCAGTGTCGCGCCCCCTTCTTGTCGCGCAGGAAGAGGTTCTTCGTCTGCAGGGCCTCCGCCGCACTCGGCACATACACATCGGCCTCCGCGCAGGTAAACACCGGCGGATGGTCGTACCGCACGAACGTGATGCCCCACTGGTCGAGGGCCGTGCAGATGGCGCGATCCGCGTCATCCGGGTCAGGGCTCATCAGCGCCCCACCCCGTTCCTGCGAACGCGCGAACCCAGCGTCGTCCCCCTCCTACACCCCTCATCACGAGTACGACACACCCAGCTTGGCGAGCGCCGCCGGCGGACACCCGTTCCAGGCCGTCTGCGGCGTGTTGCCCATGTACTCGAGGTCCTTCACCCCGACACGGCTCGACCAGAACCCCGACGCCGTCAGGTCGCGGAAGCGGGAGAAGAAGGCGACCCCATCCTTCACGTCAGCTGCCGCACGTTTGGGGTATGCGATCGCATCGAGCACCTGGACCTGCTCGGCCGGCGCGCACGCCACGAAGTCCTTCGAGAAGCGAGACTGGGTCGCGGCATTCATCCAGGCGAGCCCCTTCCGCATCGGCTCCTGCATGTCCGGGTAGGCGGTCATGAGGAAGTCGAGGAACTCCGGCACCCCCGCGTCACTCGCCGAGCCCGAGCGCTCGTCGGCCGGAATGATGAGGTCGGCGAGGACGCGGGCCAGGGCGAACTCCCCGGGCGTGTAGAACGTCGGCGTGTAGGGGCCGGCGGCGAGGGAATCTGCCGCGTGCCGGGCGGCGCGCTCCACGTCGTTGCACGCGATGGCAAAGGCCGCGAGTGGCGCGGCGGCGAGAAGGCGGAGCACCTCGCGCCTTCCGAGCGATGATCCATGCTGGTCACTCATAACGCCCCCGCCTTCCGCTGTTGCGTGATGTAGTCGGCCGTGCGCCACGCGAGCGCCAGGATCGTCCACGTGGGGTTCTTGTCGGCCTGAGAGACAAACGGGCCACCATCCGTGACAAACAGGTTCTTGCAGTCCCAGGCCTGGCAGTTGCCATTGAGCGCCGAATCGCGCGCCGTCGCCCCCATGCGCACGCAGCCGAGCTCGTGGATGATGGCCCCACCGTTGGCGATGCCGTAGCCGCGCTCCTTCGACGGCATCTCCCCCATGGGCTCACCCCCCATCTCCCGGATCAGCGCGCGGAAGGTTTCCTGCATGTGGCGCACCTGCAGGTACTCGTGATCCGTCCATTTCCAGTGGAATCGAAGGACCGGAATGCCGTACTTGTCCTTCGTCGAGGGATCGATCTCGCAGTACGATGAAGCGTTCGGTACCTGCTCCCCCCTTCCCGAGAAGCCGATCGTCGACCCGTAGTAGCGGCGATACTCGTCCTTCAGCGCCTTGCCGTACCCGCCCCCCTGCGAGCGCGGCATGTTCTCGATCCCGCCCCCAAAGCCGTAGGACGGGGCGCCAAGCCCTCCCCACACTTCTATATGGTAGCCGCGGGGAAAGTCGAGCTTCCTGTTGTCGAGCCACCAGGGCATGTAGATGTGCCCCCCGCCCACGCCGTCGCAGTTGTGCGGCACGTGATCCATCAGCTGCGGGAAGAACCCCATCACGTCGGTCCCGGTCGTATCCGTGAGGTACTTCCCGACGACCCCCGACGAGTTCGCGAGCCCCTGCGGGTGCCGACCACTCTTCGAGTTGAGGAGGATGCGCGCGCTCTCGCACGCACTCGCCGCGAGCACCACGACCTTCGCGGCGGCAAACTCGTCCCGACCCGTCGCGGCGTCGATGTAATGCACCCCCGTCGCGAGTCCCTGCGCATCGGTGGCCACCTCACGCGCCATGGCGCCCGTCTTGATCGTCAACCGCCCCGTCTGTTGTGCGGGAAACAGAAGGACGTTCGGCGAGGAGAAGTTGGAGTTGGTCATGCAGCCACGATTGCACTGGCCGCAGTAGTGGCACGGCGCGCGCCCGTTCAGCGGCTTCGTGATGATCGAGAGCCGGGCCGGGATGCACCAGATCCCCATCGTGTCAGCGGCACGCTTCACGTGCAGCTCGTAACACCGGGGCTTCGGGGCCTCATGAAAGAGGCCGTCGGGATGATTCGGCAGGTTCTCCCGCGACCCGAAGATCCCGATCAGCTCGTCCACCTTGTCGTAGTACGGCGCAACATCGTTGTAGGTGATCGGCCAGTCGTCGCCGAGCCCGTCGATGGACTTGCGCCGGAAATCGTCCGGCCCGAAGCGCAGCGAGATGCGCCCCCAGTGATTGGTGCGCCCTCCCAGCATCCGTGCCCGCCACCAGTCGAACTTCGTCCCGTCGGCCTTCGTGTACGGCTCCCCCTCCACCTGCCAGCCACCAATACACGCGTCGAATTCCCCGAACGGACGTTCCTTCGTCGACGCCCCGCGCCGCGGCGAGTCGTACGGGAACTTGAGCATGGCCGAGTCCTTCGTATTGTCCCACCACCCACCAGCCTCCAGCATGAGCACCCTCGCCCCGGCCTGGGTGAGGGCATGCGCCGTCATGGCACCTCCGGCACCGGAGCCGACGATGCAGACATCATAGGATGGTTGTTGCTGCGGCATCTGTATGGATGAGAGACGGTGTCGGACCCTCGCCATGGCCCGGGCGATGCGCAATACTGCCCTCACTGGCAACACACGGCCAGTGCCCCCTTCACGAAGCCCGACCCGTGCCGCCATCCGTCCTGACCCGTCTGCGAAAGGCCTGCCTCGCCCTCCCCGAGGCTCACGAGGTGGAAGCGTGGGGATCGCCAACCTTCCGGGTGAAGAACAAGCTCTTCGCGATGTTCGCGAGCCGGAACGATCACCACGGCGGCGGCCGCGATGGGGTCTGGATCAAGTGCACCCCCACCAACCAGCAGCTCCTCATCTCCACCTGGCCCGCGCGCTTCTTCAAGCCCCCCTATGTGGGCCCCTCGGGGTGGATCGGCGTGTACCTCGACCCCGCGACCGACTGGGACGGACTGCGTGAACTCCTGCGGGACGGGTACCTCGCCATCGCGCCCGCCAAACTGCGCAAGGCACTGCAGGAACCCGAACTACCTCCCCGGGTAGCCCGGAAGCACCCGCGCCGCTGACTAGGTTTCGTGGCCGTTGCCGCACCCCCTCGTGTCCCGACTCCTCGTCCTCCTCCTCCTGGCGGCCCTCCCGCTGCGCGCCCAGAACGGCGCCGCGGCGCCCGTCCCGTTTGGCACCGGGGAGTCCCTCGTATACGACGTGAAGTACGGACCCCTCAACGTGGGCTCCGGACGGATGGACGTCGTCGGCATCGACACGATCCGCGGCCGCCCTGCCTGGCACCTGCGCCTCGAATTGCGGGCTGGCATCCCCGGGTTTCGGGTGGTGAATGTCCTGGAGAGTTGGCTCGACGTCTCGTCCCTCGCGTCCCTGCGCTACCGGCAGGAAAGCAACAACGGCGGAAAGGAAGAGCGGCGCGTCGTTGAGATGCTACACGAACGTGGCGTCTACCAGGAAACCGACTGGCGCCAGCGCAAGGGCGTTGCCGGCCTGCAAGAAAATCGCAAGCCCGAGGCCGAGATGTCCCCCCTCCCGCTCGACCAGGCGTCGTTCCTGTTCTTCGCCCGGACGCTCCCCCTGGAGGCCGGCCAGACGTACAGCTACAGTCGGTACTACAAGCCGTCGAGCAACCCGGTGACGCTCAGTGTGCTGCGACGCGAAACGGTGAATGTCCCCGCCGGGCGGTTCCCCGCCATTGTCGTGCGCCCGACCTTCAAGTCGAATGGCATCTTCGGTCAGGGTGGCAAGGCATCGGTCTGGTTTGCCGATGACGACCGGCGCTTGATGGTAAAGATGGAGACACAAGTCGCCTTCGGTTCCATCACGCTGCAGCTCAGCGAGTTCCAGGGGGGCGTGCGGCCGTAGACCACGTGTCGGCGACACCCCGCGCCCCTCACGTACGTAGATTCTGCGCGTGTCGCTCGAAACCCTCCGCACCCTCCTGGCCGCACGTTACCACGTCGAACGCGAACTGGGACGCGGTGGCATGGGCATCGTGTACCTGGCGCGCGACCTCGCCCTGGACCGGCTGGTCGCCCTCAAGGTCCTCCCACCGGAGTTGGCCCTCTCCACCGAGGTCCGCGAACGATTCCTGCGCGAGGCTCGGACGGCCGCGCAGCTGTCGCACCCCAACATCGTCCCCATCCATCACGCCGAGTCGGTCAACGACGTGGCGTACTTCGCGATGGGTTATGTCGATGGCGAAAGTCTCGGGGATCGATTCCGGACGCGCGGCGCGCTCCCCGTCGCCGAAGTCGTGCGCTATCTCCGCGAGACAGCCTGGGCCCTCGCCTACGCGCACGCCCGCGGGGTGATCCACCGTGACGTGAAGCCGGAGAACCTGCTCCTCGAGCGTGCATCCGGACGTGTCCTGGTCACGGACTTCGGAATCGCCCGTGACACGACCCGTGCCGACGGCCTGACGCGGACGGGCAACGTGCTCGGCACCGTACACTACATGAGCCCGGAACAGGTCGCCGGCACTCCGGTGGATGGCCGCAGCGACCTGTATGCGCTGGGTGTCGTGGGTTTCCAGCTGCTGAGCGGACGGCTGCCCTTCGAGGCGGATGTCGCGACGGCTGTCCTGCTCGCCCACGCCACGAAGCCCGCCCCACCGCTGGCCAGCGTCGCCCCCGGGGTCCCTCGCGGGATCGCCGCCGTGATCGATCGCTGCCTGGCCAAGGACCCGGACGCCCGCCCCGGGACCGGCGAGGCGCTCGCTGAGGCGTTAGGCGCGGCGCTGGCAGAAGCGGAGCAGGTGGACGCCCGCCAGGCGGTCGCCGGCGTGGTGCTGACCGAGGCCGAAGCCGCGGCCCTCTGGCATCGGGCCGCCCAGCTGCAGGCGGACGCCATGCGCCGCCTCGAACGCAAGGACATCGCCCCCGACCTGACCCAGGCAGGCGCGGCCCGCGGCGCCACCCCCGCCGACGGCTACCGGCTCGAACATGTGCAGGCCGCCGCCGTGGAAGCCGGCATCTCACAGCAGTTTGTCTCCCTCGCCCTCGCGGAGGTGCGCGGGACGACGCCGTCCACGGGTGGACCGGGGCCGTCGAGCGTCGCCTCGACCGCTCCATGGCAGGAACGACAGGCCACACGGTTCCTCGGGACCACCGACCGGAGTCTCGCAGTGAGGCGCGTGGTCGCGGCGCCGCCGGCCAAGGTGCTCCCGGCGCTGGGTCAGGTCCTCCAGCAGGCGCCATTCGACCTGTCGCTCCGTGAAGTGGTCGGTGGACACCCCCTCGATGGCGGCGTCATGGTCTTTGCCCTCCCGGGCAACATGTCCATGCTCGGGGTGACCTCCGGTGCAAACCTGACGTGGTTCGGGACGAGGATGCAGCTCGAGGCGGCCACCTGCCAACTCACCCTGCGCGAGGCGCCCGGAGCCCCCGGCTCCACCGAACTGACCCTGTACGTGGACCTGCGCCCCGGAGTCCGTCGGAACGTGAACGCCGCGACGGGGCTCGCCACATTCTTCGGCTCCCTCGGCGGGGGCCTCGGCACCCTCGTCGGCGCCAAGGCGCTGGCCACGTTAGGCGCCCTCGGGATGGCCGTGCCAGGGCTGGGGGCCGCTGGCCTGGTCGCGGTCGCCAGCCTCGCGCTCTACCGGGGGTCGTATCGAGGTGCGGTCGCGCGGGCCCAGGACGAGTTGATGCGTGCCCTGGATGCGGTCGCCAATTCGCTCCGCTCGGAGGACGTCTTCGGTCCACGGTCGCACCCCTCCCTCCAGGCCCACCGCGACGATCCCGCCGCCGGCTGAGCCGCCACACGTACAGCAGCGGCCCACACCGCATCACTCGCGCTTGAGCAACCGCACGATGTTGGAGTAGTCGTCGGTCCACGCCCCGACGCCATCCACCTGTTCCGCCATGCGCCATCCCCGGGTGTCGAGCAGCGGCCGCACCCGCGCGATGTCGGGGGCCAGCACCACCCAGCGCGAGCCATAGTGCAGCCGGCTCCGCGCCTCGTCATCGGGGGCGTCCTCGCGCACCACCGCCACGAGACCCTCGTGGTCCGCAATCGCGGCCAGCACCGGCTCCAGGTGCAGGTATCGATTGCTCACGTGGAACGCCATCGTCCCGTGCGGCCGCAGCTTCCGGCGATAGAGCTGGACCGCCTCGCGCGTCATGAGGTGGACGGGAATCGCGTCGGAACTGAAGGCGTCGAGCGTCAGCAGGTCGAACGACGCGTCCGGTTCGTCCACCAGCGAGCGGCGTGCATCGCCGAGCACGATGCGCATCGACGGCCCGCACTCCTTGAGATAGGTGAACATCGTGCCGGGCTTTGCGAGTTGGACGACCGTGGGGTCGATCTCGAAGTAGGTCCAGGGCTCTCCCGCGTGGGCGTAACAGGCGGTGGTCCCGGTGCCGAGACCGACCAGCCCCACCACCCGCTGCGAGGTGCTGTCCGTGAGCTCCGCGAAGATGTCGCCCAGCGGCCCTTCCCGCGTGTAATAGGTGAGTGGCGTGCGGCGTCCCGCGGCAACGAGGTCCTGCGCGCCATGGGTGGTCGTACCGCTCGTGAGCAGGAGGTAGTGATCCCACCGCGTCACCCGGTAGACACCGAAGAAGCTCCGCGCATTGGCGACGAGCGACTCCGTATTGGCCGCGTTCCGCTGCTCGATCGCGGCATAGATCGCCGCAGCGCCCAGCGCGAGTCGCAGCGGCCGCCGGTACATCAGTGCCACGAGGAGCCCGGCCACCGCAAAGAGCCCCCACATGATGATGAGCGGCCATCGCCCCTCGCTCGGGACCGGCAACTGGAATGAGGCGAGCATCGCCCCAAACACCGCCGCCGGCAGCACGAGGTCGAGCACCCAGGCGAGACGCGTCCGGTTGTACGCCCCATACGACGGCCTGAGCGCGAACGCCACGATCAGCACCAGCGGGTACTCGATCACCCGGACATACAGGAGGGGCGCAACCACGACGTTGAACGCGCCGCCAAGCACTCCGCCTAGGGACATCCACAGGT
>WBZL01003274.1_pt1 | contig 14951 bp, 14 predicted proteins | sample 5204291 | NCBI WGS metagenome assembly WBZL01 (sample SAMN12344345, study PRJNA552823) | activated sludge metagenome | biome: Activated sludge suspended growth; feature: Nitrification reactor; material: Wastewater; isolation source: activated sludge from nitrification reactor of wastewater...
GAAGCTACCGGCGACCATATCGACCAGGACATCGTCCGCGTAACGCCCGGAGAAGACAAGTTCCAGGTACTGCGCAGCATGGTGGATCAGGAGGATTTTGAAAAGGTCCTCGTTTTTGCCGAGACCAAGCACCTCGTGAGCAAGCTCTGCCTCAAACTGCAAAAGTCGGGTATCCGGGCTGAGCAGATCCACGGCAACAAATCGCAGTCGACCCGGCAAAAAGCCCTGGATAAGTTCAAGAAAGGCGCCATCCAGGTCCTGGTAGCCACCGACGTCGCAGCCCGCGGTCTGGACATCACCGATGTCACCCACGTGATCAATTACCAGCTGCCCAAAACCTTTGACAGCTACCTGCACCGCATCGGCCGTACGGGTCGCGCCGGAAAGGCAGGGAAAGCTTATACGTTTGTAGACTAACTTCGGCCAGGCTCAGTCAGTTGCATCTGCTCGGTTTTGGCCTGCTTAACCACATAAGGCATATAAGTCCACATGAGTTTTCATTGTAATTGCGCCATGGCGCAATTACAATGGGCTTTTTTTATATGTTCTTATGATTCTGATTTGGTTAAAAATAAAGCGTGGTTTTTTTGTCGTAAACCGGAATCCCAGGTTAAAATCTAGATCCTTGCATTAGGACAATCATCCTCCTTAGAACTCACCCCGGCAGCGAGATCTTCCCCATCGACACGAGCGGTATCCCGCCCAGGCGTTGCCCTTCGCTGTAACGGCCTGCCAATGTTTCATTAGCTAAGGCAGCAAACAGCACCGCCTCTTTGGCGTCGCCCGAAATGCCGAGCCTTTCAAACGGATCAACAGGAAACCCGGGCAATAATTCCCGCAGATATTCCACCAACTTGGGGTTATGCGCCCCGCCGCCGCTCAGATAGAGGCGCTTTGGAAAGGCCGTTTCGACTTGCAGCACCGCTTCCGCAATGGTCTCCGCCGTAAACCGGGTCAGGGTCGCCATCAGGTTTTCAGCTGAAATATCGCGATGCTGTTGGAGGCAATTTTCCAGGAATTCCTGGCCGAACATTTCCGGACCGGTCGTTTTCGGGTTGGCCAGCTGAAAATAAGGATGGTTTTTCATCCGGTCCAGCAGTTCATTGTCGATGGTCCCGGCTTTGGCAAACCGGCTGTCCTCATCAAATGCGACCCCGAACCGGGCAGAAGCCACGTGATCCAACAAGGTATTGCCCGGACCGGTATCCGTAGCGAAGGCTTTGTCCGGATCCAGATCACCCGGCAAGAAGGTAAAATTGGCGATGCCGCCGATATTGAGCAGGAAGCGGTCTTCCCCCTTTTTGGAAAACAGGAAATAGTCGCCGTAAAGGGCCAACGGTGCCCCTTCACCGCCGGCCGCGAGGTGCTTTTGCCGGAAGTCAGACAAGGTGATGATGCCCGTCCGGCGGGCCAGGTGGTCGCCGTCGCCGATCTGCAGGGTGGCGTTGGGGTAATCCGGTAAATGGTGAAAATGGCGCGGCGCGTGAAAAACCGTCTGTCCGTGGCTGGCCAGCAGGTCGACTTCCGCGGGTGAAACCTTCCATTTTCTGAGGCAATCCAGCACGATCGCAGCATGTCTTTCCGCAACCGTCACATTCAACAGCACAAGATGCTGGAAATCGATCTCCCGCCGGGCAAAAATCCGACGGACCTCCCGGCGGAAAAGCTCATCGTAAGGTATGGTCTCAAAGGCTTCCAGCTGTACCCGGCAATCCGCTCCGGCGCCTGTAAAGCGGCACAAGGCCACATCCAGCCCGTCGAGCGAAGTGCCCGACATCAGTCCTATAATGCGCCTTGAATTTTGGGCGGACAAGCGATGCAAGGTTTCGAGATGGTTTTTCATCGAACAAAGTTAGTGCGGGATGATTTCTGTTTGCGGATTCAGCCCATAAAGCTAAAATTTGCTGTTGATGAAATTATTTTTAGATCTAAACAGTTATTTTTGTAGTTTAAAAGATCCAATTCATGCAACATTTATCCAGAATTACCTTTGATCCAAATCAAATGGGAGGGAAACCATGTATCCGGGGATTGCGGGTCACGGTAGGAATGATTGTCGGATTAATTGCTTCCGGTTACTCCAGAGAACAGATTCTTAATGCTTATCCATATCTCGAAGAAGAAGATATTAAAGAAGCCTTGATATATGCTGCATGGCGGGCTGAGGAAATCGAAATTCCATATGCCGCCTGATGAAGCTATTGATTGATATGAACCTTTCCCCGACATGGGTGAGCTATTTTTCGGATGCTGGCATTGAATCGGTTCATTGGTCAAAGCTCGGAAATCATTATGCATCTGACAAAGAAATATTTCGTTGGGCCAAAGAAAATGGGTTCATTGTATTTACACATGACCTGGATTTTGGAGCCATCCTGGCATCTACACAAGCCATGGGGCCTAGCGTAATCCAAGTTAGGACACAGGATACCATGCCTGAAAAATTGGCTGGAAAATTAATAGAAATAATCAAAAAGCAAAAAGAAATTTTAGACAAAGGCGCACTTATTACCATCGATGAAGTAAAAGCAAAAATCAGGATTTTACCAATTTAATTGCAGGGAAAATTAATTTTAAATCTTGCATGATCATCACTTCCATACTCTTTTCAACCCTGTGGACCATTTCCACGGCAAACCATCAGCCTGCACCGGCCGGAAACCCGGTTTCGGAACCTGTTGCCAAAAACATCCTGGATTATTACCGTGAATTGAACGGCGATTACGCCCCCGGTTATGAGATCCGCAAAAAAGGCGAAGGTTGGGTGAGTCAATCTACGGCCGAATACGAAATACCGGTGACGGTGGACATTAAAAACGGCTTCATCGAACTGACCGACGAAGGCACCGGCGGCGGCACGTTCAAAGTGCAGGTGGTGCTCTTTCGCCTGGTTGACGGCAGCCCGCAGATCGGCATCACCAAAACGGAATTCGACGGGATCGGCGCCAACCAGCAATATTACTTTGTCCGGCCGGAAGACTCCAAACAATACGACTGGACCGAACACGCCGTCCCTATCATCACCTATCTGGATTTTTACCAGGAAGAGGATGAAGAAATCGACCCGGAACTGGCGGAAAAGGCCTTTCCCATCCTGTTCGACCTGCCGCAACACGGCACCAGCCTGAAGGTGAGCATCTTCCTGGGCAACCGCATCCTGTATTGCAGCGAAGATGCCGGCGTGGAGCGCGCGAAGCTTTGCCCGCTGTTCGACCATATGGCGCGGGAGTCGTTCAACCTGAAATGGATCAAGGCGGAAGGCCGGTTTGATTACTGATCGCCTACTTGCTGTTCAAAGCCATATCCAACCTCAGGAAGAAGGTGCGTCCCCAACCCAGCAAACGGCTGTCGCCGACACTGCTGTGCGTCCCGCCGCTGCTGCCGGACAAAGGAATGCTTTCCACATCCAGCAGGTTCTTGACGCCCGCGGCCAGGAATATCCGGTCCTTCCAAAAGCCCCGGTTGAGTGCGGCGTCGAGCAGGTGGTAGCCGCCGGCAAATCCTTCCCTGATCTGTCCCGCATCATCCTCGTAAAAAAATACTTCCTTGCCGATAAACCGGTGATCAATGCGCAACCGGGTTTTGATCTTCGGGATCTCCGCACTGCAAAAATTCTGCATTTCGAACAGGCCTGTGAATTTGTCCGCACCCGTATCCGCTGATGCCGTATTGAACAACCGGGTATACGCCAGGCCCGTTCCGATATCGAAGGGACCTGCCGGATCAACATCCAGGTTCAGGTTCAGGCCATGGGTTTCGAACCGCTCCAGGTTCTGGTAATTGTACCGGGCGGGTTGGTATTCAGCCAGCACGATCCGATCGAAAACGGCATTGTAAAACACCCTGGCTTCCGCCGAAACGCGGTGCTTTTTGCCGAATGGCCGGTCCAGGTCTACGGAAAGGGAGGCATTCCGGCTGCGTTCGGCCGCCAGATCCGGGTTGCCGGTGATGTCGTGGTTAATGTCAATGAAATTGAAGTACAACTCCTTGAGGGAAGGCGCCCGGAAGCCTTGCGCATAGCTCGCCCGCCAGGTCCAGCCGGGGCGCGGTTGCCATGAGAGGTGGAGGGCGGGCGCCAACGGGTGTTCATACCGCGAATTATACCCGTAACGCACATTTCCCGAAAGGGTAAGCCGGTCGGCGGCCTGCCATTTGAGGCCCAGCCAAGCGGCATAATTGGACAGCACAGGTTGGCCGTCGCCTTCGGTGTCTGCGATCCGTTTTCCGGTTCCGGACTCGCGCAACCATTCCAGTCCGACCTGGCCGTTCCACCTGCCTTTGGTTGCCGTACTCAAAATGCTTTGGTGGAGCCAGGAAGCAAACCTTGTGGTATCACCTTCCTCCGGGACCGGCGTTTTGAGTCTATCCTCAAAATCGAGCCGGTCGACGGATTTGAGGCGATCGTAATCGTTATAGGCGGTCAGGGAATTCAGGTAGAGCCGCGGGTTGAGCCATGCTTCGGTTTGCAGGCTGTGGTCGCTCCGGAGGGTGCCGTACTGCTCGTCAAAAGCGTAGGGTTTGAATTGCGGGCGCCGCTTTTCGCCGGGAATGACCAGGTCTTCATCAAAGTACCGGAAAGCGTAGCGGATATGGAAAGAGTCGCTGAAGTCGTAGCGCAGCGCCCCTTCGAATCCGTATTGATTTTTAGGATTCCACGGGTATTTCCGGTTCCTGGTCGTTTCACCGGAAGGCAAGGTGCGGGCTTCGTACAGGCGCAGGCTATCGTCGGGAGCCAGGCGGCTGGAATAGCGGTTGGCCGAGGCGGTGGCCAGGAATTTTCCGAACCGGGCGCCCACGGACAGGGAATTGTTCCAGTTGCCGACAGATTCGTACTGGTTGCGGCTCTGGGCCCTGAATTGCCCCGGTTGGGATTTTTGGGTAATGACATTGACCACCCCGCCCGAAGCGTTGCTGCCGTACTGCGCCGACATGGCGCCTTCGATGATCTCGATCCGGTCGGCATTGTCCAGGTTGATCTGGGACAGGTCGATGTTGCCGTCCAGCCGGCCAATGACGGGCACTCCGTCGATCATGATCTGGACGTTCTCACCGCCGACACCCTGGATCTTGAGCCCGTTTCCCAGGGTCGGGTCGGTGCTCACCCGGAGATTGAGTTGGCGGCTGAGGACTTCCCCGAGATTATTGAGCCCCTGCCGGCGAATCTCATCCGCTTTGATGACCCGCACCTTGTGCACCGCGTTTTTGGCGTGCGTCGGCGCATATTGAGCCGTCACCACCACGTCGGACAGGTCGATGCTCCAGGCAACTGTATCCTCTGCCGGTATAGCCGGCTGGGCGATCAAACCCGCAAAACCGGGTACGCCGGCGGTCAGCGTTGCGAGCAGGAGAATTCGGGAGAGAGAGATTTTTTTTGACATGGCCGGATTGGATGATTTTAGGGCTGCACCAAAGGTGTTTAGGGGTTACCACAAGGGTTACCCGAAAGAGGGGGCATGGCCGGCGGTTTGTTCGATGATCGAGCGCCATTCTTCCATTTCCGGGATACCGGGCTTTCGTTTGCCGAAGAAATAGACGATCAGCTCGCCGTGTTCATCGAACAATTCCAGGCTGGTCACGATCCCGTCGACGGTCGGTTTTCTGACGATCCAGCTCTGGTGAATCCCCCGGGTATCGAGATGAAGGTTGAATTCGGGATCCATCACATTGTACCAGTCGCCGTAAAATTGGAGGCTGGACACGGGGCCGGTATGGATCTGCACGCAGCCGGGGCTGTGCACGAAGCACATGATCGGCGTTTCCTGTTCGGCGGTGGCTTTCAATACCCGGACGACAGCATCCTTGTCCACCTGCAGGGCCATCCCATCCGGCGCCAATCGCAGCCCCTGGGTGCGGGTCACGCCGAATTTTTTCAGCAACCCGTAAAAATCATGGGTGTCATCCAGGTCGCGCCAGGCCTGTTGGAAACCGGGGATGTCGATGGCCGCATCCGGTTTTTCGACAGTCGGCGCCTGCGTTGACTTGTTTACAGCGATCATGGTCTGCACCGGCGCTTTGTACTGCTCCACAAGCCGGTGATATGCCGCAAGGTCCGATTCCGGCGTGGAGTAAACCTTGTGAACGGCTTCGCCCGATGCGTTAAAAAACTGGAATGAATACAGGTCTTCCATTTTGCCGCGCGGCACGACCGCTGCCAGGCCGAATCGCCATTCATGCATAAAAAAGCGCAGGTCGATGTCAGGATTGACGGCTACCCCTACATTTGCCGGACCTTCGTAAAACTGAATATTGTCATAAACGCCCTTGCGTTCGTGAACGGCGTATTCGTTTCGGGTCAACGCCATAACATATCCCATTTCTTTCAGGCCTGCGAGCAGGGCTTTCCAGTCGCCTTCCAGCAGGGTAACGCCCTCGCCGAGGGAGAGGCAAAGCAGTTCAGCTTCGCTGATGTCGAGTCTTTGCGCCAGGTCGCGGTTGCGCAACCTGGGTTCGGCGGATTTGAGCGCCGCGAGTTCCTGATTCAGTATTTCCGGATTTTTCATATTGGTAATGCTGTAATTTGAGGGCATCCGAAAACCGGATGCTTGTGAATGATCGAGCGTATTCCAAGGGTTTCCAGGAGGTTTTCCCGGGTAAGGATTTCTTCAGGGCTGCCCGCCCCGACGAGTTCGCCCGCCTTCATCAGCAGGATCTCATCGGCAAACTGGGAGGCGAGGTTGACGTCGTGCAGAACGGCAAATACCCCGATCTGCTGACCGGCGGCGATCTCTTTGACCAGGCCGGCGAGTTTGAACTGGTGGTGGAGGTCCAGATTGGCCGTCGGCTCATCCAGGAAGAGGTAACGATTGATGTCCGTCCGCCGGCAAGCGTTGAGCTGAACCAGGCATTTTGCCAGCAGGACCCGCCGTTGCTCTCCGCCGGAAAGCGTTGTGAAATCGCGATCCGTGAAAGCGGACATGCCGATACGCTCCATCGCTGCTTGGATGGCTTTCCGCAGGTCAGCCCCGGAAAGGGATTTTCCGGAGACATAACCGCCCATCTCTACCAGATCCTGTACCGGAACGGAAAAAGGCACCTGGATTTGTTGCCCCAGAACGGCCCGACGGCAGGCGAGTTCTTCAATTGAAAAACCTTGGAGCGGCCGGCCGTCCCAGTCGACATTGCCGCCGGAAAAACCCGACTGCCCGGTTATCGCATCAAGCAGCGTGGATTTGCCGGCTCCGTTCATACCCAGCAGGACGGTGATCTTGCCCGGCCGGATTTGGAAGGTTCCGCTCCTGACAATCAGTTGCCGGCCTTTTCTGACCGATATGTCGGATACCCGTATCATAAGGTCTGTCTTTCTTGTCTGGAACGGACCAAAAGCCATAAAAAAAACGGCGCCCCGACAATGGCGGTCAGTATCCCGATAGGTAACTCGGCCGGCGCTATAATGGTTCGGGCCAGGGTATCGGTCAAAATGAGGAAAACGGCGCCCAGCAGCGCCGAACTTTTCATGAGGTACCGGTAATCGGTTCCCCGGATCAATCGCAGGAAATGCGGAATGACCAGTCCGACAAATCCGATGATCCCGCTGATGGAAATGCAAACACCTACAATCAGCGCGGTCACCAGGATGATCCTGCTTTTAATGCGTTCTACCCGAAACCCCATGGAGACGGCCTCTTTTTCCCCCAGCAGCAAGGCATTCAGCGGTCTGGCTGTCTTATCCAGAGCCAGGAACCCGGCTATGATGACCGGACCTGCGATCAAAAAACGCGGCCAATCAGATCCGCTGAAGCTGCCCAGGCTCCAGAAGGTGATATCGCGGAGCTGCTGTTCGTTTGAAATATAGATAAAGAAACCGGCCACTGCACCGGTCAGCGCCGTGATGGCAATGCCCGCCAGCAACATGGTCATGACCTGCGTGCGCCCCTGGTAACGCGATAAAAAATAAACGGCGTAGGTAGTCGCCAAGCCGCCTGCAAAAGCAAAAACAGCGATGGAAGCCTGTTGCAAAAAGCCGGTCAGGTGACTTGCAAGGGCGCCCATCAATACAATCGAACCGACCGCAAACAGCATGGCGCCGCCGGTGACCCCGATCAGGGAAGGGTCAGCCATCGGGTTGCGAAACAAGCCCTGAATGGAAGCGCCCGCAACAGCCAATCCGGCGCCGGTCAGGCCGGCCAGCAGGATTCTGGGCAGGCGGATATGGAGGATGAGGTAGGACGGCAGATCTGTTTCTCCGCCGTGCCACAACGCATTCAAAGCCCGGCCGATATCCTGCGCACCGGTGCCAAACGCGCCGAAAAATAAGGCGCCGGCGGCACAGATCAGCAAAGCGCCCCCCAACGCCGGAACGGAAAATAGGTATTTTTTCAAGAATGCCGTCATTCGCCTCTGAGTTTCAGTGCCAGGTCGGCAGCTGCTTTTGCGGCCCGCGGCCCGAAAGCCGTGAGGTATTGCCCATCCATGGCTATGATTTTTCCGTTTTTAAAAGCCGGCGTCTGGGCTATACCCGGGATTTGCCGGAGTCCTTCCACTCCGTCGAGGCTGGCCAGACCGGTTTCGAACATCAGAATGGCGTCCGGGGCGGCTTCTACCAGCGATTCCGGAGTCAGGGCGCGATAATCCTCAAAGGAATGAATGGCGTTTTGTCCGCCGGCTTTTTCGATGATGGCGGCGGCGGGCGTATTTTTTCCGGCCGCCATAAGCCTGCCCGCACCGCGCGCGTAGATGAACAATACCTTTGGGGAAACCTCCGTCCCCATTAGCGCCTGATTCAACCGCAAACTGTCGTTTGATACGGTCAGAGCTAGGTTTTTCAGCAATTCGGGGTCTGTTTTGAGCTCCCGGGAGATGGCGGCCGCCGCCGTTACAGCGTTGTTGAGATAATGGGTAGTGGGTATGGATACAACCCTGACACCCGCATTTTTAGCCTGCCTGACGGGATCGGGCAAACCTTGAGCCGATTCCAGGAATATGATATCGGGCTTCAACCCCAGGATACCCTCGGCATTCAACCGGCTGATATGGCCCAGGTTGGGAATATCCGCTACCGATTCGGGGAACGTGCTGGTCACATCCACCCCGACGATATCGGCCCCGTAGCCCAGATCCCAGAGCACCTCCGTCAGCATGCCGCTCAGGGAAATGATCCTTGGGTCGGATGATTTCGTTTCCATCGGCTGATCGCCGCCTTGTTCCCGGCAACTGAAAACGGATGCCATGATCACCATCCCGGTCAGGCCCGTTATTACGCTTTTTTTCATATTGTCAATAAGGTGTTGCTTTTCATAATCACCGGACCACCAGCGGCTTGACCGCCCTGCCCCGCTCAGTCTGAAAGGCCAGGAAATAGGTCCCGGCGGGCAATTCGCCGACCTGAAGGGTCTTCATGTTCAGGCCGGCCTGTGTTTGCAGTTCCCGGGTCAGCATCAGTTGGCCCATGCTGTTGTACAACTGCACGACGGCTTGTTCCGGCCGGCCGGTCAGGTCAATGGCGATATGCACCTCATCTGTCGCCGGATTGGGGAAGACATCGAATCCGTTCAGGTTTTCCGGAAAGTCGCTTGTCGCGCTCAGGACGGAGAGGAAGGTCTTTTCCAGGGTAGATACCCCGGTGCCCGAGCCTTCAAAATCGATAAACTGAACTTTCCAGAGGCTGTCGGCCGCCGTGAGGATGAAATACACCCGGTCGTCGGGTATAGACCATTGGAAAGTGCTGAGGTTGAATTCTTTCCAGTCGTAACCCACGGCGGTGAGCGAGTCGGTCAGGTTATCCGAATAATCGTTGAAATCGACCGTTGCGGGGTTGATGCCGTCTGCCTGAGCCACCTGCACCCCGGGACCGGACAATACGCCGGAAACCATGTATTCCAGGATGCCGCCTTCGCCGTCGTCCAGCGGTGTGGTATACCGGGTAAAAAGCAGATCCCAGGCCGCCGGTTCCAGGTCGGCGGCGGTTTCGGAACCGAATGAAAACCAGGCCAGCGTTTTGCCGGCAAATCCGGCTTTATCGATCGTTTTGGTCGTTTCGCCGCTGCCGTCGAGATCGGCATAGCGGATGGTGTAAACGCCGCCTGCCAGGGATTCGACGAACAGCTTTTTGTAACTGCCGTTGCGCAATTTCAGGATGAAGTAACGGGATCCGTTCACAATATGGGTGGTCACATCGTATCGCCCCCAGCCGAAATCGAAGGGATCCAGGCCGTTTTTTACGTGGTTAAAGGCGCCTTCGTCCCAGGAAAGTTCGTCGTTGTACAACCGGTAGTCAATATTGGAGGTATCGGTCGATTCAAAGTCTTCAGCTGTTGTCAGGTACAGTTCAACGGACGTCGAACCCTGGGAAGACGCTGCACCTTCATTCAGGAATATCCCGAGCCCCTGGCCCGCTGCCGAAAAAGCGATATCCCATGCGGTATGCGGAACGGAAACCGTGGCGCCGTCCTCCAGTTTGTAGAAGGTCATATCGGCATAGGAAGGTCCGAAAGCCGGTTGATCGATTTGTGCACGGACCGCCGACAAGGTCAGAAGGCCAAAGAGAGCCGTGTAAAGGAATTTCATTTTTTGCGGATTTTAAACAAGTGATCCACAAAATTAGGGGCAATTGGTTGTTTATTTAGACAAATTCTAAATAATACACAATATTCGCGATACCGGCCACCACTAGTGGGTAACAACTGACAAACATTAGGTATTGGAGCAAATAGGCGTGGTGGGATCAGCGGGACAAAAAAAACGGTTGACAACCCACAGGGGGCTGTCAACCGCGCTTCAACCCGGGTAACTTCGACTCCGCTCAGTTACCTACGGTTGAGCTAAATGTGTTGTTCCGCTTTTCGAGGCTTTTGCGGATGGTACCGGACAACTTATTCGACGTGGAACGCTTTCGAGCTTACGCCGGAGCCGTCCGTTATGCGGTAGTAATATCTTTTGCCGGTCAGGCCGGAGGTATTGACATCGAGTTTGTTCTTGCCGGAGGCCATTTCACCGGTGAAAACGGTTCTGACCAGGTTACCCTGCAGGTCCACGATCTCAACAGTGACTTTTCCCGCTTTCAGCACTTCGAATTCAATCGACTGGGTAGCGCCGGCCGGGTTGGGGTACACATCGATCCGGCGTTCGACACGGGTATCTTCAAGCACCTCGTTGTCTTCACCCACCGGACGCAACAGGAAGGCCAATTTTTTCATGAAATCCCTGCGGTCTTCCGGTATGTCGCGGTTGGCGCGTTTTTCCGGGCGCGGTCCGTCAGCGCCGGGGCGTTTGCCGTCAAATTTCGGGTGATCCGGAGACATTTTCCCTTTATGCGGGTTATCCCCTTTGGGGCCGGGGCGGTCGTCGCCGAAATCGGGCATTTCGGGCTTGTATTTCTCATGGATGGCCTTGGTATCCTTTTTCCATTGTTCTTGCTGGTCAGCGATCTCGGCAAAGAGTTCGTCCATGTCATCGCTGTAGGTTTCGACCAGTTTTTTGGTTTTGGCGCGGGCCTCATCGTCCTGGAAGATCAACCCCATAGCCTTGTGCGGCCCGGCGGGATAGGGATTTTCCGGATCCGGCGCCCAAACGTTGCGGGGCGCGTCGGGGCGGGCGCCAAAACGGCCGCGGCCTTTCTGGTCCTTATCGAAGCCTTTTTCTTTGGCTTTTTCCTGGGCTTTGGCCTTGCGTTTTTCCCATTCGGCCTTGATCTGATCGCGGAGGGCCTGGATCTGGGCTTTATCTTCCGCTGCAATTTTGGCTTCCAGTTTCTCCCGTTGCTGGGTCATCACCGGTTCGATATTGTCGGTGCGGTAAGCGCTGAGTTCATCGTGCATGGCGATGCCGTTCTGGAAATTTTTCTCCATGCGGGCTTTCCGTTCGGCCTTTTGCGCTTCGACTTTAGCCTTTTGCTCATCGGTCAGCACGTTGTTGACGGCTTCCTGTTGCTCTTCGCGAAGCGCCTTCATTTCTTCGGGCGTGGGCCGCTCGGTGCGGTCCTTCATTTTTTCAGCGAAAGCCAGGTGGATGGCTTTGATCTTGGCCTGTTGGTCTTCCGTCAGGTCGAGTTGTTCCGTCATGCGGGCGGTCATGCGCTCCGCCATTTTTTCGGGATCGGCCTGCGGTCGGGGGCGCTGGCCGGGTTGCGCGCCGGCAAAGCCTGCGATGAGCAGGAACAATGCCACGAGCGTTTGGATCTTCATTTTCATTTTTCCGGTTTTACATTATTGAATTGGTGACAAATTTGGGGTCGTACGGCTTGGAAACGAAATCTAATCAACGTAGCCGGTTATAAAATCAATGAAACTAAATTAAGGGGAAATCACCCCGGGAGCCGGGTTTCATTGAAAAAATAGCCGGTTTGGTTGAAGGATTCCGGAGGAAAACCGCCGTTACCCCGATGGTTTCGCGCCGTTGCGCGACAGCCGGTGATTCGGTGGACCGGTAGGGGTTGGACTGGATTAATACAAGAAAGTTTAAAATATGATGACACGAAAAATTAAAACAAAATCGGGTAAATGCAATAAATACAAAGCGACAACCCCCGATTCCCATTTTCAGAAATCGGTGGGCTTGTCGAGTATCTTTTGTCTAAAAAATATTAACAGGATTTTTTATTTCTTCTTTAAAATTTAATCGCCCCACTCCCCAAATACTTCTCCACGATCGGCAAATAATATCCCTTCATCTCATCCAGGTCGTAGATCTTTGTGGATTTGGTGTACAGGTCGTATTGGTTGAACTCTTTGACCCATTCCATGTATTGGGCATCTTTGTCGCAGAGGAACTGGCTGTAGCTGCCTTCATTGTGCCAGGGGTAGAAGGAGTGGTAGCGGATCATGACCATGCCGGCTTCGGGGATGCGGTTGGGCTGGTGGTGGCGGAGCACCTGGTAGAGATATTCGTCGTGGCCCCAGGCGAGGTGGAGGTTGTCGAGGCCGCAACCGGGCTCGTAGACGCCCAGTTCGGTGTTGTAGCGCGGGTCGGACATGTCCGGATTCAGGGCGTTGAACTCGGGGTAAACGCAGGTGTCGGGCAGGGCGGCGCCGACGACAAATACGTCGCCTACGAGCCCCCATTGTTCGGCTTCGCTGGTGCCGTCTTCGTCGCTGCCCCAGAGGTACATCACCTTGCCGAGGTCGTGGATCAGGCCGACGAGCTGCATCCAGTCGGGGCAACCCTGTTCGCGCATGGCCTCGGCGCTTTGCAGGAGGTGCTGGACGTTGGGCAGGTCCATGTCCGGATCGCTGACATCCACCAGTTTGTTGAGTTCCACCATTGCGTCCCACAGGTGCATGGGGCGGTCGAAGGTCAGGTATTTGGCCTTCATGCGCTGCACGTAGTCATAGGTCTGGCGTGAGCGCATCTTGCGGTAATGTTCGCGAACGGCAGCTACAAGGGCCCCGGTTTCGTAATTGCGGAATTCCTGCCTGGCGGGTGCGGTATCGGTGGACATGGTGCTGATTTTTGCCCCTAAAATAGAGGAAAATCAGCGTATGGCAAATTTTGGGCCTGATTTAGTTTCCCGCCGCCTGCATACGTTACCTATTGGTTCGAACGCCCTTTTAAAGGATGCATCGGCCCAACCGGTGCATCTTCCGAATTGGGAAACCGGTTTTTGGCGATTTGCAGCTGCTCGCGGTAAATATGATCCTTGAGGTCGGCCAGGGATTGAAACCGGAATCCCATCATGAACTTGTAAATGGCGGAACTTACTTCGGGATTGTTTTCCGTGGTGATAAAACTGCCGTCCGGTTGTTGGAACCACAAGGTGAGCAGGGTGGCGTCGTGCATGCCGTCGTATTCAAAATGGGCATACACCTTCAGTTTTTGCGGACTGATCTGCGGCAGGTCGGCGTTTTCGGTTACGAAGATCAGGTTGTCCGGGTCATAGAAATAGGTCTTCGCGCCGCCTGATCCGATCATGGATGCCCAGGAATTCAGCGCAACCGGCTGGTTGGCGTCCAGCGCGATCGAATAGCCGTTGCGGTATTGGCCGTCCAGCCATTTGCTGTTCTCTACCACGGTATAGGTCGTTATCGCACCCGATTGTGACCATCCCGAAAGGCAAGCCGACAAAAAGAAAAAAATAAAGGCAATTGGTTTTCTCATGGTTTTTTGAATTTATGTCAGGACGACCCCATCAGGAGTACGCCTGTTCCTATAAAATAACGGATTTCAGGCGGAATTGCAAATTATTCGGCGAAACCGGGGATGGGGCCGGTGTGGGCGGGTTTTGTGTCGGCAGGTTATTAGAGGGTGAGAGGTGAGAGAGGTGAGAGAGGTGAGAGGGTGAGAGGCAATGCCTTTGTTATTCCACTTGGGGACTGTTCAAAATAGTGTTTTCGCGCCAAGACGCAAAGTTTTAATTTTCAACACACACAAATCCCGTACCTTCGTCCAAAGTGCTTACTATGGCTGCCAAAAAGATTGTCATCGGCTCGGACCATGCCGGATTCGCCTACAAACAGCTCCTCATTCAGCAATTTTCCGCAAATTCCCTGGAATTCACCGATGTCGGCGCGCACGATGAATCGCCTTCAGATTACCCGGACATTGCCGAAAAACTGGCTCTGGAGATCCAAACCGGCCGGTTCGATAAAGGCATCCTCATCTGCGGAAGCGGCGTAGGGGTCAGCGTAGCCGTCAATAAATTCCGCGGCGTTCGGGCGGGTGTTTGCCACGATACCTATTCAGCGCACCAGGGGGTAGAACACGATGACATGAACGTACTTTGCATCGGCCAGCGGATCATCGGGATCGAACTGGCGCTGGAAATCGTCCGCACCTTTCTGGCGGCCGGATTCTCCGGAGAAGAACGGCATGCCCGGCGGTTAGAAAAAGTGCTGCGGATTGAACAGGAGCAGATGGGGGGTGTTTAGGAATGAGGAATTGAGGAATCGAAGAATTGAGGAATTGAGGAATCGTGACCCGCAATTAAAAATTAGTCCGTTAGGAACAATCCTTTTACCATATTGAACTGCCATGACCAATAAAAAATATCAACTGGGCCTCGTCGGGCTTGGGGTAATGGG
>WBZL01001557.1_pt1 | contig 14950 bp, 11 predicted proteins | sample 5204291 | NCBI WGS metagenome assembly WBZL01 (sample SAMN12344345, study PRJNA552823) | activated sludge metagenome | biome: Activated sludge suspended growth; feature: Nitrification reactor; material: Wastewater; isolation source: activated sludge from nitrification reactor of wastewater...
CGACCCACCATGTGTGCGAATCTGCCCGCTGGTGGCCGCGATCGCGTTGTTCGTGGCTGCGACTTCAGCCGCCTGCCCGCCGTACACCTGGCATGAGGTCGTGTCGCAGGTGTCGTAGCTGCGGCTGGCGTTGAGTTGGCGAAGTCGCACGACATAGGTGCGCGCTGCAATCGCTTGGCTCTGCAGTGCTGCAGCCTTCCAACTGGCGGGCATCTCTTTGGCCACCACACCCTGCAGATAGGTCTCCAGGCCAAGCACGTTGACGGTGTCTCCGCCGACCTGACGCAAGGCACCTCGATAGTGCCGATCACCACTCGACGTGCGCAAGGTGAGTGGGCCAGCTGCCTCCAACTCCGCCACGCCCGGCCGGGTGACCCAGTGCGACCACGACTTGGCATTGCCCGACATCTCCACCACTGTGTTGGCACCAACTGCACGCAGTCGCCACCAGCCAGCTGCAGGCAACGTCGTGGCCGCGCCGCCACTTAGCCAGCGCAACTGCATGCCGGGGCTATGCGCCACGATGGTGTCACCGTCTGTGTCGGCGCTGAGCTGCACCCGGATCTGGCCAGCAGTTTGCGCCTGCTTCGTGCCCGGATAGTAGAAGTCGAGGATCTGGCGGGCGTTGAGCCCACGCAGGGCAGCACCTTGAGCGCCGTACTGGCTCATCCCACGACCATGGCCGTATCCGTGGCCGGTGAAGGTGAAGCTCGTTTCGGCTGCCTGCGCTTGGCCCGGCGCCTGCACGGCACCGGCCAGCGCAACCGCCATGACCGTCACCCACTTCGCCAGCCTCGCCCGCAACTGGATCACCCCGGGTTGTGGAGTCGGCGCGCCGCTTCGGCGATCGAGCCGGTGAGCGAGGGATAAACGGTGAAGGCGTGCGCGACTTGGTCTGCGGTCAGCGACTCTGAGACGGCCAAGGAGATCGGGTGGATCAACTCGCTGGCCCGAGGCCCGACCACGACTCCCCCGATCACAATGCCGGTGTCTGGTCGGGCAAAGATCTTCACGAAACCATCACGGATGCCCTGCATCTTGGCGCGGGGATTGCCGGCCAGGTCAAGCCTGATCACCTCGGCCTTGATCTGACCCTCATCGATGGCTTGGTTTGACCAACCGACGGTGGCGATCTCAGGTGAGGTGAACACATTGGAGCTGACCTTCTTGAGGTCAAGAGGCGCCACAGCGTCGCCCAAGAAGTGCCACATCGCGATCCGTCCCTGCATTGCGGCCACGCTGGCCAGCATGAGTACGCCGGTGCAGTCACCGGCCGCGTAAATCCCGCGACTGCTCGTGCGTGAGACGCGGTCGACTTGGATGAAGCCCCCATCATCGACGGCTACGCCTGCCTCTTCCAGACCAAGGTCGGCGGTGTTGGGGATGGAGCCCAAAGCGAGGAGGCAGTGCGAGCCCACCACTTGACGACCATCGGTGAGGGTCACGGTGACCACTTCTCCTGCTCTGGTCACCGACTCCATCCTGGACTTCGACAAGACCTCCATCCCACGCCGACGCAGCACCTCTTCGAGTACGCCGGCCGCATCGGCGTCCTCGCCCGGCAAGACCCGGTCTCGCGAGCTGACCAGACAGACGTCGATGCCCATCAACTGATAGGCACTGGCGAACTCCGCCCCGGTGACACCCGAGCCGACCACAATCAAACGGCTGGGCGTTTCGTTGAGGTCATAGACCTGCTCCCAGGTCAAGATCCGTTCGCCATCGGGTTGGGCCGAAGCCAACGTACGCGGCGCCGCACCGGTCGCCACCAAGATGGCATCTGCAGCGATCTCCTCGACCCCACCTGCAGCCAGGTCGACCTTCACGGCCCCGTGACTGGTGAGCCGACCGCGCCCCTGCACCACGCGCACCTGCTCGCGGCGTACTCGCTCGGCAATGTCTGCTGACTGGTTGGCGGCCAACTGCTTGACTCGCTTGTTGACACTGGCGAGATCGACGCTGACCCGGTGGGCTTGATCACCTTCGGAGTCAGAGACGTTGATCCCGAGCTCTGGTGCCTCTCGAAGCTCGCTCATCAGCTCGGCAGTCGCGATCAGGGTCTTGCTGGGCACACAATCGGTCAGCACCGCGGAGCCACCCAGCCCGTCGGTGTCTACGACGGTGACTTGGGCACCCAACTGGGCTGCGACCAAGGCCGCCTCGTAGCCGCCTGGACCACCACCAACGATCACGACACGGTCGGCGACATCGGTGGGCATGGGGCTTTGGTTCACCAAGACATTGTGACGACTTCTGGGGGTCGACACCACCGGTTTGCTCAGACCTCGCAAGAGTCGACACCAGTTACTGGCCTTGCCCCCGTTTGGTGGCCCCCTTCCAAGAGAGGATATTCAGTCTGGCAAGTAGTCGTAGGGAGTATTCCCCGGAGTTCAAGGACGAGGCGGTGGGGCTGGTGGTTAACACATGAAACCACTGCCACCTCTTTGCGCAGCAGGCCCGGGTGTCCCCGGTTTTGGAGAGGCGGATCGAGTTGCGCAGCAACGCCGGGGCGGGTGTGGTCGTGGGGATCCCGCGCACCTGCATCCGATGCCGGGCCGGGGCAAGGTACCGGTCGATCGTAGCCGGGCTCATCGATTCGATCTCGTCGATCGTTTGCCCGGTCGCGAACGACTGGTCGAGGTCGCCAGCGGCCTGCAGGAGCGGCAACCAGATTGGCAGCATCACCGTGAAGTACTTCGCGCATGGCATGCCCATCAACGCCCAGACATGTTCGAGCAATGCCCGAGAGTCGTCGCTGTAGTGCTTGGCGCGCAGCTTGCGTCGATCGATCTGCTCGGCAGGAGTCGGCAGCTGCGGCCCGGTCAGTGCTCATCTCGCGGTCGAGCGTCCCATGCCCGTCGTCGCGACTACCTCATCAAGGATTCTGCCCCGATCAGTCTTCGATGCTTTCTGGTATGCAGTCCGGAGTTTGTTCGTGACGTGCCGTCTCGCAGCCATCGGAATCTTGCCTTCCACTGGGCAAGCTTCGCGCTCAAAGTAGTTGAGGCACCAGCACCACCCACGCGCTCAAAGAACGTGAGGCACGTCGGCTTCTTGACAACTGGCTAAATGTTGACTGAGGATTCGGCGTTGTGAAGGTCTCGGGTCGGTTGTTGAAGTCGGCTTTGGTTGTGTTGGGGATGGCGTTGGTGTTGTCGTCGCCTTCGGTGGCGGGTGCTGCGACTGCGGGGGAGGATCCTGCTACACCAGTGGCGGCCGCTTCGTCGGCGTCCGAAAGCAACGGTGGGCCAGCACGATTGGATCAAGCAGGCGAGCCGGTCGATCAGGTGGTTGATGCTGCTGGGTCGGAGGTGGTTTCGCGGCCGGATTCGGTGTCGGCGGTGCAGGTTGCTCGGGTGTCGGGCGAGCGGGTGGAGGATTTGTCGCAGCGGACTCCGTATGTGCGGGTGTTCGCCAACCCGGATGGTTCGTGGACCAATTCGATGTCTCAGGGTGCGATGTCGGTGGAGACGGCTGGGGGTGGTTGGGTGCCGGTGGACCCGACGTTGGAGAGGGTTGATGGGGGTGGGTTTTCGCCGAAGGATGCTGTGCACCCTTTGGTGTTTTCTGGGGGCGGTACGGGTCCGTTGGTGAGGATGAGTGTGGATGGTAGGGATGTGAGGTGGCGTTGGCCCTCTGCTCTGCCTGCCCCTGTGGTGGAGGGCAATTCTGCGACTTATAGGGCCGTGTTGCCTCATGGGGATCTTGTGGTTTATGCGACCGGTGATGGTTTTTCGCATCAGGTGGTTCTTCGTGAGGCGCCGAGGGCTCCGTTGGTGATCACGATGCCGGTGGTCACCGAGGACTCGACGCTGAAGCAGTCACCTGATGGGGATTTGAAGATCAAGGCTGATGATGGGAGTGAGGTGCTGTATGCCGAAGCGCCGGTGATGTGGGATTCCAGCACTGAGAGCGAACCGATTTCCCCCGATGGCCCACCCTCTGCGACGAGTTCACCCTCGCCTGCCATGCAGCGTTCTGAGGTGCCGGGTGAGGGGGCGAGGGTGGTTGACCTGGCTGCGAGTGTCAAGCCAGCGGTCATGCCGGGGGTCGAGAAGTTGGTACTGAGGCCGGATATGGGTTTCTTGACGAATCCAGAGACTCAGTATCCGGTGGTGATTGATCCGTCGTGGTCGTCCAATCCTGCCTATGACACGTGGATCACCAGCCAGGGTGGGGGTGGCCGGCTAAATGATGACCAGTTGAAGGTCGGCAAGATGGCGGATGGTTTCAAGGCCAGGACCTTCTTGCAGTTCACCAACATTCCGGCCGGGGCCACGATCTATGACGCGGTGTTGTGGCTGCGTAATCACTATTCCTATAACTGTGCTGCGCACGCGATCTATGCATCCCGGGTGACCAGTGGCTGGGGACCGGGAGCGGCCATTGGTTGGCCGGGCCCGAGTGTTGATGGTTTTGGTCAGGGCTTGTATCAGCCCGCGCACGGGTCCACGAACTGTGGTGTGGATTGGGCGTGGTGGGACCTGACTGCGATGGTGCAGTCATGGTCTAGTGGAGCCGCGAATCATGGGGTTCGGTTGCATGCGGGGGATGAGTCGGTCGCGTCGAGCCTGCGGAATTATCGGTCGATGGAGTATGGCGACCCGAACCTTCGCCCCAGGTTGGATATTAGTTATAACCATGCACCGAGCCAGCCGGGTGGTGTGGCGATTTCGTCGTTTGGTCAGGGTTATGTTACTGATCCGAGCCCTGTTTTGAGTGCTGATTTGGCTGATCCTGATGGTGGTTTGGTGGCCGGCAATTTTTCTATTGTCCCGGCTTCGGGTGGTGCGCCGGTTTGGTCGGGCTCGGAGGGCTGGTATCCGTCTGGGACCCGGGTTTATGTTCGGGTGCCTGCGGGCCTGTTGGCTGATGGCGCCTACCAGCTGCGGGTGCGGACCTCGGACGGTATCGTGGAGTCTTCGACTGCGGTGGTGGGGTTCACCTATGATGCGACGAAACCTGCGGTGGTGGTGGAGTCGAACTCTTTCGATTTGGGACGCTGGATCCCCGCTGCTCCGATGGAGACACCGGGTTTCCGGTTTGTGGGTAGCCCTGATATCGCGGCTTTTGAGATCAAGCGTGATGGTGTGGTGGCGCCTTCGAAGCCACGTGACCCTAACAATTCGGGGGTCACGTTGTATGAGCCGACTGATTGGCCTCAACCGGCGACCGGATGGCACACCTTGGAGGTGACTCCGGTTGATCAGGCTGGTAATCGTGGCCCGACCCGGAAGGTGGAGTTTGGGATCGCTGGGCCTGGTTTGATGGCGCCGTATCCGAACCAGGGCACGGTCGGGCCGTTGCGGGTCGATGCGCGGGGGTTGCCGGGCGCGGCGACGTTGAAGTTGCAGTGGCGCAACAAGGCCTCTGATGTGTGGCAGGCCGCTGGTGGTGTGAAACGTGGCAGCCAAACAGGAACAGCATTTGACGACTCCACTGTTGATCAGTCGGGGGGCTATTCGAGTCCGGGGGTGTTGTCGTGGGATATCACCCAACCCGGCGGGACTGCGGGGCCGACGCTGAGCGCGCCGACGCAGATTGAGATTCGGGCGTGTTTTTCTGGTGGCACGACCACGGTTGAGCAGTGCACCCCGGCTACCCCGGTGCAGGTTGATGATGGGTTGGGTGCGGAGTTCCCGATCGTGGACGCGGGCCCGGTCAAGATCGCAGCCGCCACTGGTGTGGTCGGTTTGAGTGAGACAGATGCAGCCTTGGCTGGGGCGGGGTTTGCTCGTTCGTGGAACTCCTCGACCACCTCGGCTAACGCGGCTGGTCCGTTTGGTTATGGGTGGACCGCCCAAGCGGTGACACCTGGGTCGAGTGAAATGAAGGTGCTGGATCAACGGAGCGTGAACGACACCATCGTGCTGGCCGCGCCCGAGGGCGGCGACGTGACGTTTGCTTATGCCGGTCAAGATGATGACGCCCAGACGGTGGACTATCTGCCCACCGATCCGGCGGCAGCAGCCAACACCCGTTTGGTAGTGGACACCTCGACCACGCCGCAGCGGCTTCGGTTGATCGAGGATGCCGACACCACCACGAAAACCACCACTGTGTGGATGTGGAACGCGGATGCGAGTGATCCGACCAAACCTGAAGAGAAGTGGCAGCTCGAGAAAGCAGTTGGCCCGGACCTGTCGGCGAGTGTGATCTCAACCCCGGCTACGGGCACGACCCGAGCGAAGGTCACCTGGATTGGCCAGACCCCAACTGGTGGCACCGGTGGTGTCTGCAATGCCACGACCCAATCCAATGGGTGCGCGGGCCTGCAAGTGAAATATGAAGATGCCGCGCATCCAGAGCGGGTGACCGCGGTGTGGCAGAAATCGGTGCCTCTCAATGGTGGGGCCGCGATCAACAAACAGGTCGTGTCTTACTCCTACACCGGTGACTTGTTGACCCTGGTGTGTGGCCCGGCCCCGGCTACCGGTGAAGCTGCGTTGTGCACCCAATACTCCTATGACCCAGTAGGCAACGGGTACCGGTTGGCGGGGGTGACCCCAGCCGGACAAACACCGTGGCAAATCACCTACGACGGCACCAGTGTTGGCGCGAAGGCCACCGGTTCGGAGCGGGCCTACCCCTCCTCCACCAACGGTGGAGGAGGGGATGCAACGGGCGTGATCAAACGTGACCTGTCCTTGGGCGACAACGCGATCCCACAAATCAACGCCACCACGGCCAAGGACTGGGAACAGACGATTGCGCCTACCAAGGTGTATGCCGTTTACGGTCCGGGTGCAGACACCGGTGATGTGTCCCAAGCAGGGTTGGTCTATGTGGGTGAGGACGGCAATATCACCAACACCGCTGCCTGGGGAACAGATTCGTGGGCAGTGAACACGACCTGGAAAGACCAGTACGGTCACATTGTTCGGACCCTGGATGGTGACGGCTGGCTACGCGCAAAAGCTGCGCCTGCCGTTGAGCGGGTGGCGGTGGCTGCTGACTACTCTTCCTTTTCGTTCTATAACCGTCGCGGGACCCGGGTTCAAGACTCCTATGGCCCGGTGCGCACCACCACACTGCGTAACGGCTCCACCGGTGAATATCGTCCCCGCACCCAATACACCTACGACAATGAGCGACTCGACCTCGGCGGAGGCGACAAGCCAGACACCTCCCCGCTGGGTGGACCCAACGCCTCCCCAATCTTCGACCTAGTCGTCCAGACCCGCACAGGTCCTTCACGCGTGGACATGAAGGGGTGGGTCGGTGACGACGGCGATGTCTCCGAAACCCGATACGACTACGCCCCACAGGTGGTCGGTGATGGCAACGGGTGGAAACTAGCCAAACCCATCCGAACCCTGACCCGCACCGCCGGCCCCGACAACTGGACAGGCCCCGCGATTACCTCCGCACGCTACGACAACGCTGGCCGAGTCATCGAAACACGTGGGCTGGGCGCCACCGGTGATGATGCGCGCACCACCCTGACCCGCTACTACACCACCGGGACCAACAGCGATCCTGACTGTGGCAACAAACCCGAGTTCGAGGCCTTGTTGTGTAAGACCCTGCCCGCCGGACAACCGAGCAGTAAACCGATCCCGGTCACGTGGATCAAGTCCTACAACGACCTCGACCAGCCGCTGGTGAAAACCGAAACCTCCGGCGCCACCGTGCGCACCACCACGACGACCTATGACGAACTCGGCCGAGTCCGCACCACCAACATGACAGTCACCGGCGGCGAAGCAGCCGACGACAACACCCTGGCCTCGACGATCACCTACGGCCCCCAAGGCACCCCCACCAGCGTCTCCTCAGGTGGAGACACCATGACCACGAACTACGACGCCTGGGGACGTGTGGTCTCCAACACCGACGCCAACGGCACCCAATCAACGACCACCTACACACCCCGTGGGTCGGTGGCCTCAGTCAATGACGGCACAGGCCCTGGGTCGACGTATGGGTATTCCTATGACAACCACGGGTCGTTGACCAAAGTCGAACCAGGTGGAGGGATCGGGTCCTTCACCTACACCTACGACACTTACGGCAACCCCACCCAGATCGGGTTGCCCAACGGCGGCAAAACCACCCGGACGTTTGATCAGGCAGGAAACCTCCTCACCACCACCCACACCGCCCAAGACAACACCGCAATCACCGCCTACTCAGTCACCCGCGACATAAACGGACGCATCCTCAAACACACAGGCCCAGCCGCGACCGAAAACTACGACTACGACAAACTCGGCCGACTCACAAAAGCCACCGGGAACTGGGGCTGGTTCGGGTGCCACACCCGCACCTACTCCTTCGACACAGCCTCCAACCGAACCAACCGCACCTACTACGAACCCGGCACCAACGGCGCCTGCCAAACCACCACCCCCAAAACAGTGTCGCCCCACACCTACGACACCGTGGGCCGCCCCACCGACGCGGGCTACACCTACGACAACCTAGGCCGCACCCGCACCCTGCCCGCGATCGACACGAACGCCAACCAAGGTGCAGCACCTTCACCATTGTCGTTGACCTACGCAGCCGATGACATGGTCAAGTCCATGACCCAGACCGCGAACACCGGCTGGTGGGGCGCCACCGAGAAATGGACCACCAACTACACCCTCGACCCCGCACGCCGGGTCAAACAAATCACCCGGGCCCTCAACACCAACCCCACCTCAACCACCACCACCTACCGATACGCCGGAGCAGCCGATGCCCCAGCCGGAGTGGAAACCATGAGGACTGGGAACACCATTCCCGAAAAAACCCGCTACATCTCTGTACCAACGCTCGGGATGGCCGCAACCATCACCACCCCCGCCGCCAACAACGGCGCAACACCAGGCCCAGCAGCCGCGAAACTCCAACTCGCTGACACCCGCGGAAACACCGTCGCCGTCATGCCAGCCACAGTCGGGTCAAAAACCCTGGACTCCACCACACTCACCGACGAATACGGCAACCCCATCACCGGACCCACCGACCGCTACCAATGGCTCGGCACCCACCAACGCGCCACAGGACCCGACACCATCGCCGGACTCACCCTCATGGGAGCACGCCTCTACAACCCACAAACCGGACTCTTCACCAGCCCCGACCCCATCCCCGGCGGAAACACCACCCCCTACACCTACCCACAAGACCCACTCAACCAAACCGACCTCGACGGTCTTTGCGGCAAAATCAATGGCCTTTCGGACTTCTGCAATCTTGGTGTGGCTTTGGGTAAGGGCGTGTACAAGGTTGGCAAGGCAGCCTCAAAAGGGATCAAGTCACTTACTAATAGGGGCGCCAAACCAGCAACCAAAGTGCCCAGCGTCATGCCCAAGTCCTCTCCGGGGGCCGCTGCTGGCGCTAAAGCCGGTGTCCCTTCGGCGCCCAGAGTGCTGAAAGGGCCCCTACCAGATGCCGTACCCAGGAACCTCAATGAACAGTTGGCTCTGAAGGCTGCTAAGTCTGGCGCCGGTCGACGAATCATGGATGAACTAGCTGACGAGCCCCGCCTCATTGCCAACTACGGCAAAGGCAATTGGGTTAAAAAGGAGTACGTGATGAGGGGGGCGTCCTCGAAAGTCACCGTTCATTACTTCCACAATCCCAGCACCGGCAAGAACGTGGAGTTCAAGTTCAAATGATCGTGAGATGCATCGCAAACACGGGGCATGACTTACCCTCCTGCAACATAGAGCCGCGAATGGGTTACACCCGTTCGATGGAGTTTGCTCTCACGATCAATCGAGAGTATCCGGTCTATGCCGTGACGGTTTCCATGGGCAGCGCTTGGTACTACCTCTTAGATGACGATGATCAACCATGGCCCACATATTCGCCATCGGCCTTGTTTGAGATCACCGATGGTGAACTGCCGCATAGCTGGCGCATCGGCTATTTCCGGCACTCGGTGGATATCGAGAGACAATACCCGATCATCTCGTTTCCCGAGTGGGCGGAGGACCGCACGTTCTATGAACGGTTGGTGGACGGTGACTCAGAAGCGATCACAGTCTTTGAGCGACGCAAGAGCGAAGTTCTGAAAGAGGGAACAGGCAATGCACGGTGAATGAACAGGTATTGAACCGGCACGGGAAGGGCGCAGGGCACCAGCGATCCCGTTCCGGGTGTTGAAGCGCCCCCAGTTTGGTGCCGTATCCTTTTGAGTCCGAGAGGATGGCAGCATGCCGAAGAAGATTGATCCATCGGTCAAGGAGCGGTGCGTACGACAGGTGCTGGAGCACTTGACGCAGTGCCCCGTCGTTGACCGCGGCCTCCGAGCACGTCGCGCCACGAAAGGGTCTGCTGCATGAACGGGTGACATCTGTGACCTGCCCCATTGTTTGGATTCCAGTTGCGGTGGCTAACTGGCAGCGGTGATGGTGTTTTGGTTAGAGCGTAGTTCGTACTCGATTGGGGTCAGATAGCCGAGGGCGGAGTGGCGGCGCTGGCGGTTGTGGAAGATCTCGATGTAGTCGAAGATTGCGTTGGCCAACTCGACTCGGGTTTTCCACCTTTGGCGGTTGAGTAGTTCGATCTGCATTGAGGACCAGAAGCTTTCCATCATTGCGTTGTCGAGGCCATCGCCGACTGTCCCAAATGATGGCAGGAGGCCAGCAGAACGGATCTTCCCACCAAAGACCCACGAGGTGAACTGACCGGGTTCAACCAGTCGATGCAACACCGGCTTGTTGGAGTAATAGTAGGTGCTCGTTGAATGCTTCGGCTGGGGTTCTCCATCCCAGCGTCTTGCGGGGTCTGGTGTTTAGTGCGTGTGCGACTGCTTCGATGTCCTCAGCCGACCAGCGCGACAGGTCGGTTCCCTTGGGGAAGTATTGGCGGAGTAGGCCATTGGTGTTTTCGTTGGTGCCTCGCTGCCAGGGTGATTGTGGGTCAGCGAAGAAGACCGGGATGCCGGTCTCAACGCTGAACTTGGCATGAGCTGACATCTCTTTGCCGCGGTCCCACGTCAACGACCTCGCCAACTCGCTCGGCAGGGTCGACATCGTGTTCGCGAGCGCGTTTTTCATCGTGATCGCGCCGTAGCCGGCCAACGCCGGACCGTTCTTCGGGGTCTCCTTGTGTCGGTAACCCTCCTCACGAGGAAGGTGAACCAGCATCGTGAATCTAGTCGTGCGTTCGACGACAGTTCCGATAGCCGAGCGTTCGAGCCCGATCAGCAAATCACCCTCCCAATGTCCGGGAACAGCGCGGTCTTCGACCTCGGCTGGCCGCTCGCTGATAAGCACCTCGGGGGTGACGTGCGCCCAGGTCTTGCGACGTGACCGCTCCCGCGGAATACGTAGCGCTCGGCCAGTGCGCAGACACAAGATCAGCTCGCGCTTCAACGCCCCGCGGCTTTGGATATAGAGCGCTTGGTAGATCGTTTCGTGACTGATTCTCATGGACTCATCATCGGGGAAATCGACCCGCAGACGGTTAGCGATCTGTTCAGGACTCCACGCCTGCACCCACGCTCGATCACCACGGTGTGGTTTGTTCCGACCCGTCCACGGACCCGTTGTCGGCCCCGCGATCGCCGTGCCATCAGGCCGACAGATCTGCCCGGACAGCCGCTCCTGGACGTAGGCATGAAGTCGAGAGTTGACGACCAGTTTGGCTGTCTTTGGGCGACGTGCCACCAACTCGGCCTTCCACTGCGCAACCGATGCCCGATACTCCAACTTCCCGCCACGAGTCGCAGCATTACGACGTAGTTCACGCGAGACCGTGGACGGGGCGCGACCCAACTCCCGAGCAATCTGACGAACACCCGCGCCACCAGCCTTGAGCAGCGCAATCTCTTCTCTCTCACCAAACGACAGATACCGGCCCGACGAAGGACCATTCTTAAACGGTGTCATGCCACCAGCGTGCCGATACCAACGACAACCCACTGCCGGCGCCACACCGACAACCCGTGCAGCATCCTCAGCGACAAGCCCCTTGGCGATCTCTAACCAGAACTCTCGCTCAACCTCGCGACGATGCCCCGGCGCACCAGGCGACTTCATCGGCGAGCGCCCCGTCAACTCAGTCATCCACCCTGCAGGCCTACCCATAAACACCTCCATAATCAAGGTGTTGCAACGACCACTTGAATCCGCCCTGGGTGCCGTGATCGGCGTGGACAATGCCTCCTGGTTCGGGTTGGCGGTTGCGGATGGCCATGTCGAGGGCGTTGACAACCAGCGTCGAGTCCTGTTTGGAGTCGATCGACCAGCCCACGATCCGACGGGAGTACGCATCGAGGACTGCAGCACAGTAGAGCCAACCTTCCCGGGTCCGGTGTTGCGTGATGTCGGTGACCCACAGCTCGTTCGGTCGTAGGCGATGAAACTTACGGTTCACCAAATCATCGGCCGTGGCTATACCTCGCAGTCGCCTGATTCGAGTAGGCCCGGGGAGCCCGTAAAGACTGGACCGGTTCATCAATTTCCACACAGTCCGCTCACAGACTGTAATACCCATGCCGAGAGTCAGTTCTGCGTGTACTCGACGATAGCCATACGTGCCGCGAGAGGCGACGTGTACTTCACGGATCACTCCGGTCAACCACTGGCGACGCAGTTCGGTTTGTGTTGTCGGTTTCCGTTTTGCCTTGTAGTAGTTCTGCCGGGAAACCCCCAAGACACGACAAGAGCGGTCGATAGGTACCCCGATGTCGGCCAGTCGGTCAATCACCGGGTAGATCCTTTTGGGCGCGGACGCTCCTCGCCCAGAAATTTTGCCGCCTGACGCACGATCACCAACTCGGTCTCGAGTTCGCGGATCCTGCGTCGCGCGGCACGCAACTCCCCAGACTCACTACTTGAGATGCCAGGGGCCTCGCCCCGGTCAATACGGTCTTGTTTGACCCACTTCGACAACGTCACAGGATGAATACCCAAGTCAGACGCGGTCTGTTTCTGTTCCTTGCCGGCCCGAATCAACGCGACAGCACGCGCTCGGACCTCTGCGGGATAAGCACGGGGCATAACAACCAGCCTTTCAAACAGGCCGCCACTTAGCCACCAGAACTGGAACCCATCTGATGGGGCAGGTCACCACTGTCACCTCTTCGTGCAGCAGACCCGTGCCCGTTGAACTGCCCGGGAGCCGGACTGATCAGACCATCGACAATCCAGCAGGACATCAGTCAGATTTAGGGTCACGACCCCGGGCAGCCATACGAGCATGCATGCGGGTGTGATGCTCCAATTGGGTGTCAAGCGGCGTTGAGCCATTCGCGGTAGCTGGAGGCGAGGTCGCCATTGGGTCGAGCAGCAACACCACAACCGAACTGCGGCACCACCAAAAGCCGCCTATCCGGTGTCCACGCAACGGGGTCAACACCAGTTACCGACCAGTTATCGGACCCATCGGAGGTATCCCTGACGGCTTTCGGGGATACTGGATCGACTGTGCACATTGTCTTCAGGAGAGCCATGTCTGACCTAAACGCCCTTGCCGATGCCATCCTTGCCGGAGGTGAGGCCACGCCAGCAGACGCCGTTGCCATCCTTAAGACAAGTGATGCTGAGCTGCTTGACGTGGTGGCCGCTGCCTCCAGGCTGCGTCGTCAGCACTTCTCCAACACCGTCAAGGTCAACTATCTGGTCAACCTGAAGTCCGGTCTGTGCCCTGAAAACTGCAACTACTGCTCACAGGCTCTGGGCTCTGACGCTCAGATCCTCAAGTACACCTGGCTCAAGACCGACGAGGCCCTCGAGCAAGCGGCGGCCGGCCTCAAGGGTGGCGCCAGCCGAGTGTGCATGGTCTCCAGCGGCCGAGGCCCGACCGACAAGGACATCGACCGCTTCACCGACATGGTCGGCGAGATCAAGGGCGAATATCCCGAGGTTGAGATTTGCGCCTGCTTGGGTCTGCTCAAGGATGGTCAGGCAGAGCGCCTCAAGGACGCCGGTGTCGATGCTTACAACCACAACATCAACACCGCGCAGTCACACCACGACAAGATCGTGCAGACCCACACCTACGACGATCGCGTAGACACAGTTGGCAAGGCCAAGGGCGCAGGGCTTTCACCCTGCAGTGGCCTGATAGCGGGCCTTGGCGAGACCGACGAGCAGCTAGTCGAGGCCCTGTTTGCACTCAAGGAGCTAGACGCAGACTCGATCCCGGTCAACTTCCTGATGCCCTTCGACGGCACCCCCTACGAAAACACCTGGGAGCTTTCCCCCGCTCGCTGCGTGCGCATCCTCGCAATGGCACGTTTCGTGTGTCCCGACAAGGAGATCCGCATCGCCGGTGGCCGCGAAATGCACCTGCGCTCCCTGCAAGGCCTGGCCCTGCAGGTGGCCAACTCGCTATTCCTGGGCGACTACCTCACCTCAGAAGGCCAAGCAGCCGAGGCCGATCTCGAGCTGATCCGAGACAACGGATTCGTCGTACTCGGTGCAGAGGTCGATGCGCCAGTCGATGGCGAGGACAACTCCCATGACCCCGCTATCCGTCGTCGCGGCGCTGGCACTGCGGTGGCCCCCAACGCCTGATGTCCGGCCTGGACTTCGATCGGGAGCACCTTTGGCATCCCTACACTTCGATGACCAATCCGGTGCCGACCCGCGTAGTCACTGCGGCCAGCGGGGTCCGGCTGACCATCGACGGCCAAGAGGTCATTGATGGCATGAGCTCGTGGTGGGCGGCAATCCACGGGTACGACGTACCCGCCCTCAACCAAGCCCTGCGGGCCGATGAGTTCGCCCACGTGATGTTTGGCGGGCTCACCCACGAGCCAGCGATCGCCCTGGGCCGCGCCTTGATCGACCTCACCCCACAGCCACTGCAACATGTCTTCTTGGCTGACTCTGGATCGGTCAGTGTCGAGGTGGCGCTGAAGATGGCATTGCAATATCAACGCGGCATCGGCCGACCCGAGCGTCATCAGATGCTCACCATCAAGGGCGGCTACCACGGAGACACCTTCGGCGCGATGAGTGTGTGTGACCCAGCGGGCGGCATGCATTCGATGTGGAGCGCA
>WBZL01003275.1_pt1 | contig 14949 bp, 7 predicted proteins | sample 5204291 | NCBI WGS metagenome assembly WBZL01 (sample SAMN12344345, study PRJNA552823) | activated sludge metagenome | biome: Activated sludge suspended growth; feature: Nitrification reactor; material: Wastewater; isolation source: activated sludge from nitrification reactor of wastewater treatment...
GCCTACGCATCAAGCATAGTGTTACCACTATACCTGCAAGGCTCGATACCCGGCCCGTGGCTAGCGGCTACCGGGACGGGACCTCCTCCCGCTAGAATTTGCAGCATTGCCCAGCCGCAACCAAGACCTGACCCCAAATTTTGACCCCAAATTTTGTAACCGCCCGAAACGCATATAGAGCCAACTTCAAACTTAGAAAAAAAAACCCCGCATCCTTGTGAGAAGCGGGGTTTTCAGGGTTACAGCCCCCTCCGTGAGTTGGGGGTTAGGGAAGTGGGCCGAATAATCGTGATATGTCCACTCTCCCCTTGCTGCCACTACTTAGACCGTTAGAACACCGTCGGTGACCGACGTGACATCGTTCACACCCACCAGGATGATCGACTCATCCGAGGATGTATCGTCGTTGTTCGCCCAGTTCAGCATGACCGCATTAGCTCCCGTGACACCTACGGTAAAGGTGCCCGCTGTCGCATCATAAACTCCCAGAACACGTTGGACAGTGGTCGTCGTGGTCGTGTTGCTCAGATTACCAGCAACCTGGAGGGTGCCAAGGAAGTCGTAGTTGGCTGCCGTAGTCATCGCCCCAGCCAGGCTGATCTGGTCTCCCGCATTCACCGTCAGCACGTCCAGAGTCGCGGTGGATGTGGAGCCCGTACCAAACGTGGCAACACCTGTTTGATTGGCTGCGGTATACCTAAAGGTGTCGTTCCCCGTACCGCCATTCAACTTGTCAGCACCGCCCAGACCTGTAATATCGTCCGCTCCGCCTGCTGTGGAGATCGTATCATTAAGCTGGGAACCGACAATCACATCGGCACCGCCTGCCGTGGTCACGGCAGCGCCGCTCGTTGCCGCGGGATTCAAAGTCGCTGTCAGAGCAGCCGCGCCCGTCATCCCAGTTGCATTGATGGTCGTCACCCCAGCGCCCAGGTTGGCGCCGTTGATGGTCACATTCTGACCCCCCATGACGGTCAGGCTTTGCAGCGCCGCATCGGTGATGTTGAACGTCTTGGCACCAGTGCCGTTGGTGGTATCGACGGTAAGGGTTTCCACGCCATTCAACACCACAGCCGATGTTGCTGTTGTCGCACCGCCGCGCAAATCCAGCGTCACCGCATTGGCGGTACCCGCATCCTGCGCATTGAGAATGTTGAAGGTCAAGGTACCGCCGGTTGCGCCAACATCCCCATCCAGGCGGATGTTGTTGGAGCTTCCGCTGGCCGCCGCCTTCAGACCGTTGAACGTGATGGCGGCAACGCCGGCAGCCCCCTGATCGGCAACGCGTGCGTTGCTCACCGAACCACCAAACAGCGAGGCATCCACCGTCGTAGCCACCGCACCGACATCATCAGCGATCATCAAGGTTTCGACCGTGGTGACGGTAGGCTTCACCGCGGCCGTCACGGCAGCCAACTGGGCACCATTTGCACTCAGGGTGTCCGTTCCATCGCCACCGGTAATGGCATCGGTAGCGCCGAGGTTAGCGCCAAAAGCGAACAAATCACTGCCGGAACCACCGGTGACCGTATGCGCCGCCGCGCCCAGACCAGTGAGCGTGAAACCGCCCGAATTGCCGCCGGCGTTGATCGTGGTAGCGGTGGTGGCTACTTGATCCGCCGCCAGCGCCAGCGTAAAGGCATTCGTTCCCGTGACCTGGATGGTCTTGAGACTGGTTTGCACAGCGTCCGTGGTCAGCGTGACGAAGCCGGCGCCGCTCTTGGCTTCGAAATCGATCTCGGCCAGACTGTTGGCGACAGCCACGACCGGGCCAATCGTGAAGGCCGAATTGGCACCCGTAGCCCCCACGGGACCCGTCAAGACCACCTTGGCAACTTGCGAGCCGGTTAGCTGGCCGGCGGCATACTGATAGACACCCGCACTGACCCCGCCGGCGATGTTGTTCAGTTCAAAATTCAACATGCCGGCGTGCATGTTCTGCACGGTCAGCGCGGCTGCACTGGCATTGTTGATGATTTTGTTGACCGACGTCATCCCGTTGCTATTGAAATTCTGCGCGGTACCGGTCGTCACCTTGAGGTTTTCGACGTTCTGAATCGTCGCACCACCGGTATAAGAAGCGCCACGCAACTCGATATTGAGCGTGTCACCGGCCGAACCATTATCACCCGTATTGATGAAGTCGGCCGACGAGAAGGTCGTTTCGCCAGCCGCCGCAGATACCAGGCCGCTAATGATGTCGTCGTTGTTGCTGCCGAGGACGACACCCGCCGCGGGATCGGCGCCGGTGGTCAAGCTGGCGATGATTGGCGCCGCCAGGTTGTCTGCTGGATTATCGGTGACGTTCAGCGTGATCGTGCCGGCGGTCGACACATTGCCGGCATTATCGGTCGCCGTGACGCCCAGGGCAAAGGTGTTCGGCGTGGTCTCGAAGTCGTTCGAAGCCGCTGTCGATGCCAGGCCGACCGTCGTCAGCGTGATCTGACCCGAATTGTTGATGGCAAAGAAACCGTTGCCGTTGCCGGTCGTGATGGCAAAGGACGCGACATCACCTCCACCGGCGACCACCGTGGCAACGACGGAGCTCGTCGTCGTGGGTGCGCCTTCCTGATAAGAGAAGGTCTGCGCAGCCACCGTGGGCGGCGTGACATCTTTGGTCACGGAAGAAACCGTGAAGTTGAGCACGTCGTTCCCTGCGGCATCCTGCAGCGGGTTGATCCCCGGCTTGGTATAGACCACGCTCACCGCGTCCGCGTCCGCCAAAGCAGTGGCCAGGGACAATGTCACGGTTTTGCCGCCCCCAGCCACCAACCCTACCGAGGTAACGGCAATCGAAGTAGTGCCCTTCTTCACGACAAAGTCCGCAGGGGACGGCACGGAAGCCGAATCGAGGTTCTCGTTGAAAGTCAGGGTAATCGACGTCGCCGAACGGGTAGCGGTGTCGAAAGTCGGCGGCGTGTCGTCGACGTTCGTCACGTTGAGGGTGACATTCACGGGGTCGCTGGTGTTGCCCGCCGCATCCGTAGCCGTGACACCGAGGCTGAACGCGTTGGGCAGGGTCTCGAAGTCGTTGGAAGCCGCCGTCAAAGAGGCGCCGGCCGCAGTCAGGGTGATCTGGCCCAGATTGTTGATGGCGAAGTAGTTATTGTCGTTGCCCGTGGCGATGGCAAAGCTATTCAAACCGACGTTGTCGGTCGCGGCCACGGTACCCAGCGTGAAGCCTGCGGCCTGATTTTCTGGATTGCTGAAGCTTTGCGCAGGCGCGACGACGGGTTTGGTCGTGTCAGCGTCGGGAACATTGCTGATCATCACGACGGGAGTGCCAGTTCCAACCGGCGCGCCACTTGGGTCGAGCACGTTGAACTTGAACCCTTCGAGTGACTCATTTCCGTCATTGATGGTCGGCTGCACCGAGAAGGTTGTCGTCGTCTGGCCAGCCAGCAAGGTGACCGTCGTTGGAACCGAGGTCAAATCGGCAGCCGTCGCTGCCGTGACGGTACCCGAGTTGGTGTCGCCCGCAAACGTCAGGTGGAAGACCTGATCGGTGGTGGGCGCGGTGGCGGCCGTCAGCGTGAAGGTAGCCGTTGAACCTTCTGCCACGAAGGTCGGGCTGGCAGTCAAGGTGTACGCAGAAGCAGGCGTCGGATTTATTGTTGTATTCGGGGTACCAGGAACAGGAGCCGAGCCGGCAGGGGGGACGGAAGCTGCACCCAGCGTGGTGGTGGCAAAAGTGCTGTAGTTCTGAACGACACCAGCGACCCCGGTCAGCGGGTCGCCACCGATTTCGTAGCTGAAGTTATTGGCACCGTTGATGTTAACGACCGCACCGTTGCTGAGCGTCAGTTGAGCAACGTTGTTAGCAACGAGGCTGCTGGTGATGGTCAGGCCGCCGATCAGTTGCAGGGTGTTGGAGCCTTGCGCGTCGGACAGGGTAATCGTTTGGCCGGCGCCCAGTTGGTTCGCCGCCAGAATGTATTTGTCGTTACCTGCCCCTGCACCGACAACGCTCGAGTCGCTTGCTTGCAGGATGTTGACGTCGTTACCAGAAGTGAAAGCCATGAGTTTTCTCCAAAAAAAACCAAAGACAAAGACTACTCCCCCTTGGGAAACATTCCCAAGGGGGAGGAACGCTTTAGATTACCGAGACGCTCACCGTGGCCGGGTCAAGGATACCGGCCAGGGTTACCGAGATGACATCCCCATTGGCATCATTACCGAAATTAATCAGCGTATTGTTCAGAATCACATTCGCTTCGACAGCAATCCCATCCACCCCGTTCAACTGCGACAGGTTGGTGATCGCCGGATTGGCGGTCACCAGATCGATTTGCAACGAGTCGTTGGCCACCGCAAAACCGGTCAGCGGGATTTGGGTGTTTGGCGCGCTAGCTCGGGCGCCGGCCACGTCGAAGGTGAACGTCTCGGCCGCTGCCGTGGCAACGACTTCAGCCGTCGTACCTACCGGCAGCACGACAAGATTACCAACCGGGGCCGCCGTACTGGTATCGATGATCGTCACGCTGCTGGTCGCTGTCGTTCCCGTGATGGTCATCGTCAGGGTTTCTGCACCTTCCGTGGTCGTGTCCGCGGTCGGGCTAACGACCAGAGACGCGGCACCGGTGGCGCCGACGGTCAGGGTCCCGTTCAGGGGCACGGTGGTGTCGGCCGTGGTAATGCCGGCTCCGGACAGGACGTAGTTGAGTACCGTTCCGGCGGCGACGCCGGTCGTGGCCAGGTTAAAGGTAACCGAGCTTCCTTCGTTGACGGTTGGCGCAGAAGACGTGAGCGTGTAGGTGACGCCACCGCCACCGCCCGGTACGAGCACGCCACCAACCAAAGACAGCTCAGCGCCAGTAGTCTGGTCGAAGTACTTGATCGTATTCCCTGCATCCAGATCGACGTCCTGAGTCGACAGGCCGCTGGCCGAGACGAACTTCAGGCCGGTAGCGGTAGTCTGCACTTGAACACCGGCAACGGTGTAGAAGTTGATCGCATCCGTACCCGCGCCCAGGTTGATGGTGTTCTTGCCGCCACCAAGATTGACTGCCAGGTTCAGGGCATCATTACCCGCAAAAACCTGATCGCCGGTAATGTTGAGATTGAAGGCACCGGAGACCTCGCGCGCGTTGATGTTCAGGGCAGAGGCGGCGCTCGGGGCAATGGCGCTACCAGCAGCGTCGGTCATCTGTCCATCGTTGGCGATAATGGTCAGGGTTTCCTTTTCAGCAAGGGTTGCGGTATGGCCGGAGTCGCTCAGGGCGTCCACCACCGTGCTGTTCAGGCTGAGATTCAGGGTCTGGGCAACGGCCTGGTCGTTGTTGATCACGATCGTACCGACGTTCTTGACCTGGGTCAGGTCGGCCGTAGTCACCGTGGCGGTGTTGCGGACTTCCAGAACGTCACCCGACTGCACACCCGCCAGTTGGCGAGTCACGCCCGCGCTATCCACGCCCACCTGGATGTTAACGTCACCTCCGTCGATGATATTGCCACCGTTGGTGTTCTGGTCATTGACCACGAAGCGGTCAAGAGTCGAACCCGTGCCTTCTTCGCCATCGTAGGCGAAGTGCTTGTCGGCAGACAGCGTGGTGGCGTCAATACGAACCCCGTTGTTGCTCAAGCGAGAATCGACGTTGTCCACTGTGGAGACCACCGAGCCATCATCGTTACCGATGGTGATCAGGTTGCCATCGGTGCCGTTCTTGGTGATCAAGTCGTTGTCGATTTGCAGGAAATACTGCGGGGCGGCCAAGCCTCCCCCGTTGCCGGCCAGGTAGAGGCTTTGGAAACCGGAAACGTTGTCCCATTCGGACTGCTGAAGAACGATTCGCGTTCCGTCACCGTCGATGACGAGAACGTTGTTACCCGCCCCGCCGGCGACGGTGTCAGCGTTGGTCAGACCGGCATTCCCACGCGTTGCCGAGGCCACACCGATGTCGTCGAAGATCACCGTGTCGTTACCGGCACCCATGGTGATTTTCTGACCCCCGTTGGTGTTGGCCGCCGTCGTGCTGACCCGAAGGATCACGTCGGAGTTTTCGGCCGCGGCGTCAATGACGCCAGCCACCAGACGAACTTCAGTCGCCAGCGCGCCGACGTCTTGCCAACCCACTCCATCGACAGCACCGCCACTGACATTGATCAGCTTCAGTCCGTTGAGGCCGCCTTCGAGAGAAGCGGTATCGACGTCCAGGTTGAGGAAGCGGTTGGTACTCGGGGTCGTGCTCGTGGGCAGCCCGCCCCCGGCAACGGGGTTGGCCAGGCCACCGGTGAGGGTGATGGTTCCGACGTAGCCCGCAGCGCTCCCCAGTTCAACGGAGTTGGACTCGGTGTCGGTTTCGGTGATGGTGAGGTTTTCGACCCGTTCCACAGCAACGGTGGCCGGGTTATCGGTGTTGGTCTGGAGGGTGAAATTGAAGCGCGGATCGGCATTCACGCCCTCGTTGATGCTGATGCCGACGAGATCATTGCCACCCGAGGAGTCCTTCAGCAAGCCAACCACGGTGGTGTCAACGATCGAGTTGTTGGTGGTGGTGCTGTGCTGAATGTTCAATGCAGCGCCTTGTGCAGCCGTGAGGTTGGCCAGCACTACGGTCCAGTCGCCGTTGTCGGCAGAAACACCCAAGGTGTTGTCGATGTTGCGGAGGTTGACGAGGCTGGCGTCCGGAATCCGGGCGAAGTCGATATTCACGTTACCGGTCGCCTGAACATCGACTCTTTCCACGCCGGACACTAGCGTGGGGCCGCTGGTCGTGGAGTAGACTCCGCCCGACAGGGTGACCGTGCCGACGCCGCCGGTATAGACGAGCAGCGTGTCGTTGCCAGCGCCACCGTCAATGTTGTCGCCATTCTGAACGGTGTCGTTCAGGAAGAAAATGTCGTCGACACCCGTTCCCTTGATGGAGACGTTTTGAACCACACCAGAGGTATCCGCCTTGCCTGTGGTCAGCAGACCGGGGGCAATGTTCAGCGCCAGGGGCGCGGTCAGAGCTGAAGCGTCGATCGATGCCAGACGGCCTTGGTTCCCGGTCACACCACCAGTATAAACGGCGCCTTCCACCAGAACGGAACCTGCGGTCTGCAGGATGTTAGCCCGAGCGGCCAGGGTCAGCGCCTGGTCACCTGTAATGGTGAGATTGCCACTGGTGCCGGTATCCATCGGGATGTCCAGGGTGCCGATGGTGTTGGCGGCGCCGGTGCTGTTGAGGGTCAGGTGCTCGAAACCGTTGGTGGTCACACCGGGGGCAGTGATACCGGAGGTGTTCTGGCCGATGTTCAGTCTACCGACCTGGACATTGGATACGGCGATGCTGCCAGTATTGTCACCGCGGAGGACGTTGGCGCCATAAGAAAACTCGACGACACCTGCCTGGTTTGCATTGGTGTTGGCCAGAGAGAGCGAGGAAGCGGGCGTCATGATGTTGCCCACCTCAGCGTAATCGATCGCCTGGGAGACGCGGGTGATGTTGACTGCGGTCTGACCAGTGGCATCCTGCAAGTCGAGGGCCGTCACAGCAGCACCCGAGCCGGTAAAGGCGGTGTTGATGATGGAAATGCCGGTAAATTTCGGCGTAATGATCGTGGCGCCGTTGTCGTTGGCGTTACCCAGCGTGGCGTTGAGGGTCGGGTTGTTGCCCGTGCCGGTCAGCTGGTCTTCGTCCTGCAGGGAGTTGATCCGGTCGTTCCCGCCCGGGGTGTAGACCAGGCCCGCCGTGAAGATGTTGGCGGTGGCGATGTCGGTGCCATTGGTAAGCGTGAACGAATCCAGGTTGGCACTGGGAACATCGTCGAAGTCGATGGTGGCCGTGCTCGAGGAGTTCTGTGCGTATGCAACCGCGTTACCAACCTTGACGTTCCAGGCCTTGGCAAAGGTACCGAAGGTCGGGTCTTCGGTCATCAGTGAAAAGTTGTTCACGATCTGGGCGATCACTGCGCCCCGCTCAGCAAAAACGGTGCCTGTGATCCAGCCGGTGAGAAAAACGACTGCCGCATCAAAGGCTTCGCCGGTCAGCCCCAGATTGGTGGCGACGATGGTTGCCACGTCGCCGGTCGCCATATTGGAGAAATCGCGGATGAACAACTGGTTCTCAAGATCAGTCATGGCACCGGGGGTCGAGGTCGAAGCCAGAACCTGCTGAGTCGTGCTGTAGTCAAGAGCCAGGTTGTACATCGCACCGGCGAAGCGTGCAGTGACGACACTATTGGTGGAGGGGGTGATCATCAAACTTCCTTTCAAAGGTTGAACAAATTTTGTGCACAAAGCCGAGTCCTGATTTTTGGACACTCACCAAATCAGTCTGAGGCAAAGTGCTTCATCTCGTGTCCGGTCTGCTTTCGCTGCATTGCTTCCCCGGAACCGCTTGGTCTCGGGCGATTCTGCTTTTCGCCCGAGCTGCCACACCATCAGACGAGCACATGGTAGCTTGCCGGGATCCCGCCTGTTTGTGATTGCAATCACAAAGACCAAATTCGCGGTTTGCTGCCCTGTCTATGACAAAATCATCAGTCCCACGGCCGCAAGAAAAAACCCGGATCAGCGCCCGTGAAACTTGAGGCCGAAGTATATCGCATGATTTTCCATATTGAACAGGGCTATGTTGCTTTTTTGCAACGTATTTTCGAGATAAGCCACGATAGACCACTGATCCGCCAGCGGATGTTCGTAGGAGAGGCGTCCCGCCAGGCGGTCGACGCGGCGCGGCTGGCCGCCGAGAAGTGAACTGTACGGGAGGTCGTCGAGGTCCCGGCCACGCTGGACCCACAGCGACACGGTGTCCGGCCCCAGTCTGCGGGCGATGCCCAGGGTGATGTCGGAGCGCCGCTGGTCGCCGCCCAGCCGGTCGGAGTCGCGCGCGCGGTCTTTGCGATCCTGTAACAGGACGTTGAAATCCCAGACCTCGCCTCGACAGAACAGCCAGGCTTTGGGGCCGGAGTAGCGGCCGGCCTGCAGCGGGGCCGCGGGAAAGTCACGGTTTTCGTCACTGTAGCCAAGATTGCTGGCGCAGCCGGCGGGTGCGAATGGCGGCGGGAGCTGGTAGAGCAGACCCCAGCCGGTGCTGGTGTAAGTCGGCTGATTGGCCATCCAGAGCCGGGTCTGGCCGAAACGGAGGCCGATCTGCCCGTTGAGGAAGGGATGAAAGTAGGCGGCGTTGGCACTGACGATCGCCTGATTGGTCTCCGGCTTGCCGGGACTGTTGCGGGTGCTGATTTCGCCGTTGAACAGGACCATGCCGCCCCCCCAGGCGCGGGCGGCGGAGCCGACCCAGGCGGTGCGCGCGGCGCCACCGGGAATGCGCTCATTGTCAGCCAGTTGCACCGGGACGCTGCCGCCGGGCAGGGTCAGGGTTAGGAACTGGATGCCGGGGGCGCTGTTGAGATTCGATTCGGCGCCCCCCAGGAACTCGACCGACCAGTCCAGCAGCCAGCCGTCTCCCTTCCAGACGCCGAGTTGCTCGGACAACCACGCCTGCAACGCAAATGGAATATCTGGATGTTGCGAGACATCACTGGCCAGGCTGATGGCAGAATCCCGTTGGCCGATTTCTGCGAGCGCCTGCGCGTAGTCGAGCTGCGTACCGGCCAGGTCGGGATCGAGCAGCAGGGCTTTCTCCAGCGCCAGGGCCGCTTTCTGGGGGCGCCCGAGGGTCAGCAGCAGCACCCCCTGGTAGGCAAAATAGTCGGCCCGATCCTGGCAGGGCTCTTCCAGACCGGCGAGGCGCGACGCCTCGGCTTGGCGCTGGGCTGGCTGGGTGGGTGGGTGGACCGGAAACGATATGGGGCAGGTCACCGCCGGCTCGAATGCCGCCGCCAGGCCGACGGCCCCAGCCCACAGCGCGATCCCGCGGAGAACCATGGAGCCGGGGGAAAAGTGGAAAAAGGTCGACCGGCTCATGGCGATGGGGTGCAAATGAAAGTATTGGGTGAATGGCGATGTGCCCTTCCACCCTATGTACGCCCCTCCCCCTCGCGGGGGAGGGGCGGTCAGCGATCTTCCGGGCCCGCCTGCAGCCTTCGACCATCCTGCTCCCCTCCCCCCTCGCGGGGGAGGGGTCGGGGGAGAGGGGGGCTCTGCCTGTACTCGACCGCAGTCAGCACCGCCTCCAGAACGGCCTCGGTGTCATTGCATATCTCGTGATTCCAGAATCGCAGGACCCGGAATCCCTGTGACTTCAACCATGCATCGCGTCTTTCATCGCCTGGCGATTCAGATTCATTGTGTTGCCCACCGTCCGCTTCGATGACGACACGAGCACCGAAATGCACGAAATCCACTACATACGGGCCAATCGCTTGCTGCCGCCTGAACTTTTCCCCGTTCAGCCGATGCCCGCGCAGGTGCTGCCAGAGCAGATTTTCGGCTTCGGTCATGTGCTGGCGCAGGGATTTGACGAATTTTTGTGTCACCATTCCCCCTCTCCCCACCCCTCCCCCGCGAGGGGGGAGGGGCGATCAGCAATCTCCCGGACCTTCCTGCAGGCCTTCGACCCTCATGCTCATCTCTCCCCTCGCGGGGGAGGGGTGGGGGGAGAGGGATCTGTAACGCCTCTGCATCGAACAGTCGCCCTGGAGAGAGCCACAGTCAGCCGCTGGTCTGCTGCTCGGCTTCCGCGTCGAAGACGAGGCGCAGATGACCCTTGGGGTATTTTACAGGGATCGCATACACCGTGCGCGGCTCTGTCATTCCGGCCAGCAGGAAATCGCCGAGACGATGTGCGCGTTCAGGGTTGGTTCCGGCCACCGCCGAACCGATCAGGATGGGATGGGCCAATTCGCCGGTGAGTGCTTGCAGGCGTGTAGCGACGGTCACTGCTTCACCCAATACGGCATGGGTCCGTCTGGCGGCCGGCCCGAAAGAGCCGATCAGAAGCGTACCGGTTTCCACGCCAATGCCAAGATCGAGCGGCGGCACATGCCGCGAAGCGATGCGCGGCAACTGCGGCGTGCAGACCCGCCAAAGTTCTTCCGCGGCATCGAGGGCGCGGGCGCCATGGCCGGCACAGGGCGCCGAGCCGTTCCAGACCGCCAGCAGGCTATCGCCGACCATCTGTTCGACCACCCCGCCATGCGCTTCGACGATGCGGCTGGCAGTGGTGAAGAACAGGTGTAGAACCATGGCGGTTTCCTCCGGCGGGCGGCCCGAGCAATAGGCCGAAAAGTTGCGCAGATCGGCGTGCAGCACGGTCGCTTCGCAGCGTGTGGCGCGCACCTGCGCGCTCGGCTCCTGGGTGGCCACCTGGCGCGCCACCGGTTCGGGCAGATAGCTGGCCAGATGGCAGTAGAGGCGCTCGCGCTCGCAGCGCAGGCGGGCAAATTCGCCGGCACTGAGCAGCGTGGCAGCGAATACGGTGAACACGCCGGGAGCAACCCAGCCCAGCCACAGGTGCTGGTTAAGCAGCAACAGGGTGCTCAGGCCAAAAATCGCCAGGATGTTGGCCAGAGCCACCATGGGCAGGACGAGCGCTGCACTGCGTGGCGCCAGGCGCAGGGCGACGAGCAGCAGCAGGGCGCTCAGGCCACCCAGCAGCCAGGACCACAGGGCGGCGCCGCGTGGCCGATAGGGCGTGCGATCATCGAGACTCGCCGAGAGCAACTGCGCGTGCACCTCGACACCGCTCACGGCGCGCCCCTGCGGGGTGGGGATGGCGTCGCGGGCGCCGAAAGCAGTGGCCCCCACCAACACCCATGCGCCCTGCAGCAGGTCGTCCGGCGCCCTACCCTGCAGCACGTCTGCGGCCGAGACGGCCAGCAGGCCGGCGCGCGGAATCTGGTAGGAGACGCGCAGATGACCGGCATCGTCCAGAGGCAGACGCAGGCCGCCGAGGTCAAGCCACCAGGGTGGATCGAGCAGCGATACGCCAGGGGACAGTTCGGGAATGGACTGACTCGCGGCGATGACGCCGGCAATCGCCAGGGAGGCATAGGTTTTGCCGTCGTGACAGATCAGGGCCGGCACCTGGCGGATCGCGCCGTCGGGGTCCACCAGCGGCGTGATGTGACCGGCGAAAGGCGAAGCGCGCAACTGAACGTCGCTGGCCATGTAGCCATAAGCCCGCTCGACCGGCCGGGGACAGTTTGGAAAAGGCAGCGCACCCGCCAGCTGGCCGCTATGCACTGCCGGCTCGGGCGACAATGAAAAGAGTTGCGCCATGACCGTAGGCACCGCGCTTGCCAGGGCACTGGACAGTCGGGCATCGTCCGGACTGGGCCCATCGAAGAGAATGTCGAGGATTTTCAGGCTGACGCCCGCCTGGTCCAGCTTCTCGAGCAGCTCGGCCTGACGGGCGCGCGGCCACGGCCAGGCGCCGATCGCCTGAATGCTTTTTTCATCGATATCGACGATCACGACGCGGCGTTCGACGGCCTGCTGATCGGCCATTCGCCAGGACAGGCCGGCTGAAAGTTCGTCCCATTGGGACAAATCCGACAGGCCAATGGCCAGCAGTGTCAGGAGCGTGGCAGCGAACAGGGCGGCGAGTCGCAGCCGCGCCGGTTTCTGCAGCAGACCAACGGTGAATGACGAAGGGATGCGACAGAAAACCCCTCTGAAATGATCGGTCATGGACACGGCTCTTTCAGCGACGCCAGAGTGTGGCACCCATCAGGGCACCATTCCCTACAGGTTTACTGAAGAAATAGCCGGCCTGGCTGGTATCCAGTGAAACTGCACCGGATACCCGGTCGGCGGCGCCGTTGCTGAGAAAGACCCCGGTCGTCCGATCGATCGTTCCGGTCGCGGCCACCGCCTGAGTCCCGATGCTCTGAGCGGTAACGGCAAGCTGCGTAGCAAAGGTATTGCGACCGAAATCGATGCTCAGCGAACCGCCGTCGACGATCGCCGCCGATACCACGTTGAACGGATCACGGTAGGAGGCAGTGCCACTTTCGAGGCGGAAATTCGCCAGGCCGCTGGCATTGGTCAGGGTATTGGTGATGGTCTCGTTGCGGAACAGGAAATAGTAGCCGTCGCCGACCGTCACACGGTTACCACTGAGCGCTTCCTTGAAGGGAACGGTCAGGTTGTCACCCGGTCTGACGTTGTCGCCCCAGCGTCCCCAGATCAGGCTGTTGGTCTGAGGGATCACCTTGCTTTCCGCTGCCTGCCGTGCAAGGCGCAGACTTTCCATCGCAGCGGCCGCTTCCTCGGACAAGGCCCGACCGTGGTCCTTGCCGTCCGCCACCACGGTCGCCGTGCTGGCGCTGCTGATCCGTTCCTGGAACAAGGTCGGGGCGATCTTGTCTGCCCCCTGCAGGGAATTGACCGGCTGCAGCAGCGGTTCGCGGGCCGCCTGGCGATACACCAGCGCCATGCCGTCCATGGTCGCCGCCAGTTCCCGTGAGCGAGGGGTGGCGCAGGGCCCGAAACCGTCGACACGGCAAACGTTATCGAGCGGGGCGAGGACGATCGCCCCCTGGTTGACCAGGACGACCGCGCGCTTTGCATCGGCCTGGGTGACGAAGTCGGTTCCCTTGACACCGATCGCCACCAGTGGCGTGTTCAGGCGGAACTTGTCACGGGCCGCTTGTGCCGCCAGCCCGGAGATGCCGCGCATGGTTCCCGTTTCGAGGTAGAACTTGATCAATGATGCGGAGGGGTTAGCCCGGTCATAGCGGTATTCGACCACTTGCAGCACCGAGTCCGGACGGACGCTGACCAGTGCGCCATCGACGAATCGGACATGCACGTGCCCGTTGGTGGTGGTGCGGATGACATCGCCGGGAACGATACTGTAGCCCTTGGTGACGGACTCGCTCCGGCCTTCGCGTTGAATCTGGCTAGTCCCGATGCAGAGGGTCACTTCACCCACGGCGGGGGTCGCACGCGCGGCCGACGCCAGCGTCAGAAGCATCCCGATCGTCAGCAGCAGGCGCAACAACAGGGTTGGGCGAAGCAGCTCGTACATCATCACAATCCTTTCCTGTTCAACGTCCGGAAGTATAAGCCTTTGCCCGGTTTGTGCGATGTGCGCGGAATCACAAGCCATGGCAATCGCACGACCATATGAATCAATGGGTTGCAGTTCATAACCTGGATTAGACATGATCTGCAATTGACTGATTCAAGGCCATATTGGATTTTCCATATGCAACCTTCCTGAATCAACAAACCAGCGGCAGGTGGTTGCGGCCACGACTTCCGCGAAAAATTTACGGTTCCCGTGTTTTCATATAGGAGTTTGTGGTATCATCTCCTATATGACTTCCCCATTGCATATCATCCTCACGACCACACCCGAGCAAACGGCACGCCTGCAGGCTTTGCAGGTGGCGTTCGCCGAGGTATGCAATGCGCTGGCGCCGGTGGTGCAGCAAACCCGATGCTGGAACCGGGTGGCCCTGCACCACATCACCTACCATGACCTGCGTCAGCGCTTTCCGCAGGTGGGATCGCAGATGGTCTGCAACGCGATCTATTCAGTCTCGCGTACTTGCCGTCTGATCCTGCAACACCCCAATAGCCCGTTCAACATCACCAGCCATCCGGATCGCACCTTGCCTCTGCTGCAGTTTCTTCCGAGTGCCCCGGTCTATTTCGACCGGCACACCCTCAGCCTCAAGGAGGGCCTGCTCTCGATGTATACCCTCGACGGGCGCATGCGTTTCCAGTTGACGCTCAAGGCCGAGGATGAGCGGCGTTTCCAGCGCGAAAAGCTGCGGGAGATCGTCCTGGCACGCACCCCGCAGGGATACCAGCTTTCCTTCTGGCTGGCGGCGGTGGATGTCGACGAGGACCGGCCGGCCGGACTGGAAACCGAGCTGCCGGAATATGTGGTGGTGCACGCAAGCCAACCGGAAGCCACTCCGGCGATCCAGCAAGCCACGGCGGCGCTGTCGTGAGCCCCGTTTTCGACCCAACCGCTAAAGAACCGGCCATCCGGCAGTTCCTGGCACTCCGAGAGAATCCTCATGACTCCTGCTGAAAGCCGCTCTGAACTCCGTGCAGCGATCCTCGAACTGAAGCCCTTCTTCAAGAAGGCTGCTTTCTTCAGC
>WBZL01003276.1_pt1 | contig 14946 bp, 9 predicted proteins | sample 5204291 | NCBI WGS metagenome assembly WBZL01 (sample SAMN12344345, study PRJNA552823) | activated sludge metagenome | biome: Activated sludge suspended growth; feature: Nitrification reactor; material: Wastewater; isolation source: activated sludge from nitrification reactor of wastewater treatment...
GAGCTGCCACAAGACGACGAACTCCTGGTCGGCCCAGGTCGACCACAGCACCTTCAACGCCTCGACCAACTGCGCCAGCTGCCACAACGGCAGTGCCGCCACCGGCAAGCCCGGCACCCACATCCCCGTGGGCGCCACCAACTGCTTCAGCTGCCACTCCACGACCGGCTGGACCCCGACGAAGTGGAACCACAGCCAGGTGCTGGTGACCTCGCAGTGCGCCAGCTGCCACAGCGGCGGCTATCCGCCGGCCGACGGCAAGGTGGCCAACCACATCCCCTACCAGACGGTGCCAGTCTCGTCGGCAGCCAACTGCGACGGCTGCCACAAGGGCAGCACCACCACTTGGGCCAATGGGCGCTTCCACGCCAACTTCTCGGTGTCCACCGGCTGCTTCAGCTGCCACACCGGCAGCTACCTCGCGGCCACGGGCAAGCCGGCCAATTCCATCCACGCCGCCGTGACCGGCAGTTGCGAGAGCTGCCACAAGTCGACGACCACCTGGTCCGGCGCCCGGATCGATCACAGCGGATTCAACGCATCGACCAACTGCGCCCAATGCCACAACGGCAGCACCGCCAATGGCAAGCCCGGCAACCACATCCCCGAGGTCCAGCTGCTCAACGGCAGCGCCATGTATTGCGGCGCCTGCCACACCAGCACCTCGAGCTGGGGATCGGTGCGCATGAATCACAACAACTCGCTGGGCAACGGCGCCGGTTGGTGCAAGGGCTGCCACCTGAGAGGCACCTCGTACGCCGGCAGCATGGAACGCATGTCGCTCACCCACGAGAAGTCCACCGGCGTCACCGACTGCTCGCAGTCGGGCTGCCACCGCCCGCTGGGCAACAAGGGCAGCGCCTACACCAAGTGGGACTGACCTCCATCCGATCCCGACCCGTGAGAACGCATCCGCCCAGACTCCTCGCCCCTCTCGTCCTGGCCCTCGCCCCGGCGCTGTCGCAGGCGCAGATCGTCGACGAGCTCGACATCCGCCGCGACGGCGCCAACGCCGTGCTGCAGGTGCGCTTCGCCACCGAGGTGCAGTTCCAGCGCGCGATCACCACGCGCTCGGGCGATCTGACCCTGGTGACCTACCAGCTCCTGTCGACCACCAACACCCGCCTGCAACGCAACAACCAGGTGCTGCGCCTGCGCGCCGCGCAGGGCCTGCCCGACATCGAGATCTCCGACGAACCCGATCGCGGCGAGCAGGCGCGGCGCCTGGTGGTGCGCTTTGCCGAACCCACGACCGCCACGGTGCGCGCCGGGCGCGGCAACCGCAGCATCGAGATCGTCCTGCCGGGCAAGGGTGCGGGGATCAGCCCGCCGCAGGCCGCCGCGACGCGACCGCGCCCGGCGCCGGCCGCGGCGCCTTCGGTGGCCCTGGCACCGCCGGCACCGGTGCCCGCACCGACACCCGCACCGACACCCGCACCGATACCCGCACCGATCACGCCGCCACCCTCCGCGCGGCCGGCGCCCGCACCGACCGCGCCGCCACCCGCACCGACACCTGCGCCCGCCTTGCCAGCCCCCACGCCATCGCCGGCTGCACCGACCCCTGGCGCGGCGCCCGTGATCGCGGCGGCCCCTGCGCCGGCGCCGCGGCCTGCGCCGGTACCCACCCTGCAAGGCACGCCCGAACTCGAGGCCAAGGCCGGGCCCCTGATGAAGCAGGCCCGCGAGGCCTTCGACGCCAAGCGCTATGCCAGCGCCATCGAGGCCCTCAACCAGCTCCTCGAGTTGCCGCCGACGAGCTTCACGCGCGACGCGCAGGAGCTGGCCGGGCGCGCGCACCTGGCCAACGGCGACCCGGCCCGCGCACGCGCCGAGTTCGAGACCTACCTGAGCCTGTTCCCGCAGGGCGAAGGCGCCGACCGGGTGCGCGCCGAGCTGGCGGCGCTGCCCAAGCCCGCGGCGGCGCCGCCCGCAGCCGCCGCGGTGGCCGCGGCGCCGCGCGCCGAGCGCGAGGTCAGCATCGCCGGTTCGGCCTCGATGACCTTCTACGGCGGCAACGGCCAGGTGCGCAGCCGCGACTTCCAGGACTCGCCGATCGCCGGCCTGCCGCAGGTGGCCGGTGACCCGCAGCTCAGCTCGGACCACAGCCGCCAGCTGTTCAACGATGTCGACCTGAACTGGCGGCGTCGCAACGCCGAAGTCGACCAGCGCTTCGTCTTCCGCGACTCGTACACCACCGACCTGATCCGCTCGGACAAGAGCAAGAACCGCCTCACGGCCCTGTACTTCGATCACAAGTCACTGACCGACGGCTACCAGGTCCGCCTGGGTCGCCAGTCGCCCACCGGGGGCGGCGTGATGAGCCGCTACGACGGGGTCACGGGCTGGGTGACCCCGAAGCCGCGCATCAAGCTGGGTGCGGTGGTGGGCACGCCCACCGAGAAGTTCTTCGAATCCAGCCGCCACTTCTACGGCGTGTCGGCGGAAGCCGATCGCCTGCTGGGCAACCTCGGCGGCGGCCTCTACGCGATCGAACAGCGCATCGACAGCCAGATCGACCGCCGGGCCATCGGGCTGGACCTGCGCTACTTCCAGGGCGGCGCGTCGGTCTTCGCGCAGTTCGACTACGACCTGCTGGTCAAGGGCCTGAACATCGCCACGGTGCAGGCCACCTGGATCCTGCCCGACAACACCGTCCTCAACGCCCTGTACGACCGGCGCGCGCTGACCACGCTGGCCCTGGGCAACAGCCTGACCTTCGAGGACCCGGCACGGCCGGGCGTGCTGTTCACGCGCATCCAGGACAAGCTGGCCACGACCACGCTGCAGGCGCTGCGCGAGCAGATCAAGCGCATCACCCCGACGATCACCCAGGCGCAGATCGGGGTGACCAAGCCATGGAGCAAGACCTGGCAGACCGCCGCCAGCCTGCAGCTGACCAACACCGGCGCCATCCCGCCGGTGCCCGAGGTCGCCGGCTTCGAGAACGGCCGGCCGGCCACCGGCGACATCGTCACCACCAGCGCGCAGCTGATCGGCCTGAACCTGTACTCGTCCCGCGACACGCACGTGTGGTCGGCCAGCGTCATCAGCAGTCCCACGCTGCACGGCGAGCTGCTGGGCTACAACAACTCCTCCTTCGTCGCCGAAGTCTGGCAGTTCGAGCCGTCGCTGCAAATCTACCGTGACCGCAGCGACACCGGCACGCGCACGCGGCGCCTGACCCCGGGGCTGCGCATCACGTACCGCGGCTGGCAGCGCTGGGCCCTGGAGTCCAATCTCACCGTCGAGATCGGCCGCGCATCGCGCCAGACGCCCGACCCGGCCGGCACTGGTGCCATCATCACGACCGAGGAGTCCACCCACCGTGTCAACTACTCGCTGGGGGCCCGCTATGAGTTCTGATCCCGCTCGAATCCTGCGCATCTCGCCGCGCGGCGCGGCGCTGGTGATCTTCGCGGCCGCTGCGCTGCTGGTGGCGTGGCAGCAGTGGTCCGCGCGCTCGTCGGATGCGCCCACGCTGCACGCCACGCGCATGACGCTGCCGGCTCAGCCCTCGCCGGCCGCGCAGGCCGCATCGGCGGCGACCGCCGACGTCGCGCCGCACCAGGCCGACAGCGCGCAGATGGCCGCCATGCTGACGCAGCTGGCGGCCCGGCTGGAGCGCCAGCCCGACGATCCCGACGGCTGGGCCATGCTGGCGCGCAGCTACGCCGTGACCCAGCAGCACGACAAGGCGGTGCCGGCCTTCCGCAAGGCGGCGGCGCTGCGGCCTGCCGACGCCGTGCTGCTGGCCGACTTCGCCGATTCGCTGGCGATGTCGCAGCAGCGCCGGCTGAGCGGCGAGCCGATCGAGCTGGTGCGGCGCGCGCTGAAGGTCGCCCCGGACAACGTCAAGGCCTTGTCGCTGGCCGGCACCGAGGCCTTCGACCGCCAGGACTACCGCACGGCCCTGACGCACTGGCAGCACCTCGAAAAGGTGGCCCCCGCGGACAGCCCGTTCGTCGTGCAGATCCGTGGCGGCATCGAGGAGGCCCGCCGGGGCGCCGCGGCCCAGGCTTCGGCCCCGGAGGGCGCGCCCGCACGCGCGACGACGACGCGACGATGACCTGGCTGTGGTTGTACGCCGCCGTGGGCGTGGGGGTGACGCTGTACTACGTCGCCCGGCAGCGGCGCGTGCAGCAGCGACACGCCGACGAGCTGCGCCAGGCCGTCGACGCCGGCCTCATCGAACCGCCCTCGCTGCACCCGGTCGTCGACCCGGTGCTGTGCATCGGCTCGAGTTCCTGCGTCCAGGTCTGCCCGGAAGAGGCGCTGGGCATCGTCGACGGCAAGGCCACCCTGGTCAATCCGGCGGCCTGCATCGGCCACGGGGCCTGCTTCTCGGCCTGCCCCTTCGAGGCCATCAAGCTGGTCTTCGGCACCGAGCGGCGCGGCATCGAGATCCCGCATGTGTCGCCGGAGTTCGAGACCAACGTGCCGGGCCTGTTCATCGCCGGCGAACTGGGCGGCATGGGCCTCATCCGCAAGGCCGCCGAGCAGGGCCGACAGGCCGTCGAGGCCATCCGCAGGCGTCCGCGCGAGGGCTTCGATCTCGACGTCGTCATCGTCGGTTGCGGTCCGGCAGGCCTGTCGGCCGGGCTGGCCTGCCTGCAGCACGACCTGAAGTACCGCCTGATCGAGCAGGAGGATTCGCTCGGCGGCGCGGTGTTCCACTACCCGCGTCACAAGATCGCGATGACCGCACCGGTGCAGCTTGCCCTCGTGGGTCAGGTCAAGTTCGGCGAGGTGCAGAAGGAGAAGCTGCTGGAGTTCTGGAACGGCGTCGTCGAGAAGACCGGCCTGAACATCGCCTTCCGCGAGTGCCTGCAGGACATCGCGCGCGACGGCGAGGGCTTCGTCGTGCACACCAGCGCCGGCCGCTACCGCGCGCGCAGCGTGCTGCTGGCGATGGGCCGGCGCGGCACGCCGCGCAAGCTGGAGGTGCCCGGCGAAGAATGTCCCAAGGTCGTCTACCGCCTGGTCGACCCGGCGCAGTACCGCGGCCAGCAGGTGCTGGTGGTGGGCGGTGGCGACAGCGCGCTCGAGGCCGCGCTGGCGCTGGCCGACGAGCCCGGCACACGCGTCACGCTGTCGTACCGCAGCGCGGCGTTCTCGCGCGTCAAGCAGAAGAACCGCCAGCGCATCGAGGAGGCCGCTCGCGAGGAGCGCGTGCGCGTCGTGCTGAACTCGGTGGTCGAACGCATCGAGGACGCGCGGGTGCGGCTGGCCATCGACGGGCAGGCCGAGTGGCTGGGCAATGACGCGGTCATCGTCTGCGCCGGGGGCCAGTTGCCGACCCCCTTGCTGCAGCGTGTGGGCATCCGCTTCGAGACCCACTTCGGCAGCGTCGCATGAAGCTGCTGCTGGTCGAGGACGACGAACCCTTCGGCGCCGCGCTGCGGCTGGGCCTGGAGCAGGACGGCCACCAGGTCGACTGGTTGCGCAGTGGCGCCCGCTTCGAGGCCACGCTGCTGGCGCACCGCTACGACGCGGTGCTGCTCGACCTGTCGCTGCCCGACATCGACGGCCAGGAGCTGCTGCGCGCGCTGCGCTCGCGCCGCGACCGCACGCCGGTGCTGGTGATCTCGGCACGCGGCCAGCGCACCGACCGCATCGACATGCTCGACCTGGGTGCCGACGACTACCTGGTCAAGCCGGTCGACCTGGGCGAGCTCGGGGCGCGGCTGCGGGCCGTCACGCGGCGCGGGCGCACGGAGTCCGGCGAGGCCGGCCCGCTGGTGCACGGCGCCCTGCGCCTCGACCCCGAGCACGGCACGGTGGTCTGGCGTGGTCGGCGCGTGGCCTTGCGCGAGCGCGAGCGCTGGCTGCTCGAGCTCTTCCTGCGCCACCGCAGCCACACCTTCACGCGCGCCCAGCTCGAGGCCGAGCTGTACGGCAGCAGCGAGGGCGTGGACAGCAACACCATCGAGGTCTACGTGCACCACCTGCGCCGGCGCATCGCGGCCGACGTGATCGTCACGGTGCGCGGGCATGGCTACCGGCTGGGTCCGCCCCATCCGGAAGGCTGATCCGCACGCACAGGCCGCCCAGGACGGAGTCGCGCAGCTCGACGCGCCCGCCGTGGTCGTCGGTCACCGCGCGCACGATGGCCAGACCCAGGCCCACGCCGGCGGTCGGCGCGGCGCGCTCCAGCCGGACGAAGCGTTCGAACACCCGGGCGCGGTCGGCCACGGCGATGCCCGGGCCGGCATCGTCGACGCACAGCTCGACCGCGCTGCCGACGCGGCGGCTGCTGATGCGCACCGCGCTGCCCGCCGGTGCATGGGCAAGCGCGTTGGCCACCAGGTTGCGCAGCAGCGTCTGCAAGGCGAAGGCGCGCCCGTGCAGGTGCGTCTCCTGCAGGGCCAGCTCGAGCTCGACGCCCGAGCGCTGCAGCACCACACCGAGTTCTTCGCGCACCTGGCGGCACACGGCCGCCAGGTCGACCGGACCGGCGCCCCCGGCGGCCTCGCCCTGCTCGATGCGGGCCAGCGTCAGCAGCTGCTCGATCAGATGGTCGCAGCGATCGACGCTGGTCACCAGCGCGCGCAGCTGCTGCGCGCGGGTCGCCGGATCGGCTTCGCGCAGGGCGACCTGGGCCTGCATGCGCAGGGCCGCCAGCGGGGTGCGCAGCTCGTGCGCCGCCAGCGCGGTGAACCCGCGCTCGCGCGAGAGCTTCTCGGCCGCGCGCTCCAGCACGTGGTTCAGCGCCGCCAGCAAGGGCTGCATCTCGCGCGGAGCACCTTGGTGGGGCACCGGCGCCAGGTCCTGCAGCGAGCGCTCGCGCAACAGCCGCTCGGCACGCGCCACCGGCTCCAGCGCTCGCACCACCATCCACCCGGCCAGCCCGAGCACGCCGACCAGCGACACGAGCATCGCGGCGAGCACCTCGACGCCCGGCAGCGCCAGCGCCGACACCTCGCTGTCCAGGACCTCGGCAACCTGGATCTCGAGCTTGCCGGCGCCCGACAGGTGCACGTAGGTGCGCAAGCGGTCACCGGCGCCCGCGACGTCGGCGAAGCCGGGCACGTGTCCCGGTGCGAGCGGCACCGACGGCGACGCGTCCGGGCTGTGCAGCACCAGGTGCAGCCGCGGCTCGCGCTGCCAGATCTGATAGCGGTAGCGCAGGTCCAGCGCCCCACGCTGCTCGACGTGGACCTCGCCCAGCTGGGCACCGTTGCGGCGGTCCAGTTCGATCTCGGCCAGTTCGTGCTCGGCGAAGGCGGCCACCGTCTCGGCCAGCTGCACCAGCCGCGCGTCGCGCATGCGGGCGTTGATCTGGCCGGCCGCACCGACGGTGACCACGCCGCCGACCGTCCAGGCCAGCACGGTGACGAGCAGACCGACCCCGACCATGCGCGACCGCAGCGACCAGCCGGCCGCCGGCGCGGGCACCGGCACGGCGGCCGGCGCGGCGGCCGGCGCGGCGGCGGGACGCGAGGCGAGGCTCATGACCCGACTGTACGGCGAGGCCGGCCCACGCCGGCGGGGCGGCGGCACCCCCCTCGTCGGGCACCTTCAAGTTAGGGGCCGGCCGGCGGTTGACCCTGCCCCACCCCCCCGGGATACTGGACCGCTCACCTGCCACGAAGCGATGGACGTCTACCTGCAGTTGCCCGGCCACGATGCCGCCACGACCCGCAGGGGCTATCGCGGTTGGCTGGAGGTGTTCGACGTGGCGTTCGAGCGCCCCTTGCTGGAGAAGGTGCACGCGGCCTTCACCGTGCACCGCCTGCAGGACGCGCTCAGCGGCGTGCTGCAGCGCCTGGCGGCCAGTGGCCAGACGCTGAGCTGCGTGCGCGTGCACCGTGTCGAGGGCAGCGAGGTCCTGGTGCGGCTGCGCTTCGACGACGTGCGCGTCGCCAGCTTCGGGCTGGACAGCACCGCCTACGAGAGCACCGAGCTGCTGCGCTTCGAGGCGGCCAGCTGGCAGTTCGAGTAGCCCGGTGGGCCGGCCCCGCCGGAAGCCGGTCGCGCGACGCGCTAGGCGGCAGGCCTGTGCACCGGCGCGCCGGTGCGCCGGTGCAGAGGCCTTCGCTCAGCCCACGGTGCGCGACACCGACCGTTCGCGTTCCCGCTCGCGCTGGCGCAGCACGTCGACCATGACGTTGAAGGTGCGCGCCAGCTGGCCCACCTCGTCGCGGCTGGTCACGTCGACCTGGGCGCGATCGAAGTCGCCCGACTTCAGCGCATCGGCCCCGGCGGTCAGCGCACGGATCGGCCGCACGATGCCATGGGCGACGCGCAGCGCCAGCCAGGCGAACAGCAGGCCGACCAGTCCGACGCTCCAGCCCAGGTGGATGTAGAGGCGGTCCAGCGGTGCCTCGAACGAGGCCTGCGATTCGTAGACGCCCACCACCCAGTCGTGGCCGGGCACGGGCGCATAACCGCCGACCTGGCCGACACCGGTCTCGTAGGCGTTGAACATCACGTGGCCGACCTGGCGCGCACCGACCATCGCGCCGGCCAGGTCGGGCAGGTTCAGGCTGTCGATGGTGTTGCGGCGGAAGCGCTGGTCGGCCTTGATGCGCTCCAGCGCCTCGGTCGACAAAGGCGCCAGGCTGCGGAACAGCATCTCCTTGCGCGGGTGGTGCACGACGACACCGTCGCCGTCGATCATGAACGGCGTCAGCTGCGTGTCGCGCCGCGCCTCGTCGAGGATGCCGGTCACCGCGCCGGCGTGCAGGCGCAGCACGACGACGCCCAGCACGTCGCCGGCGGGATTGCGCACGGGCTCGGAGAAGAACACGCCGGCGGCCCCGGCGACCGAGCCGACGACGATGCCGCTGGTGTACGGCTTGCCGGCCATCGCCGAGCGGAAGTACTCGCGGAAGCGGAAGTTCTTGCCCACCGTGGCCTTGTCGTTGGACACCAGCGTGGTGCCGTCCGGGGCCATCAGCATCACCAGCTGGATGTCGGGGTTGGTCTTGGCCAGCGTGACCACCTTTTCCTGCAGCGCCGGGCGCACCAGGCCTTCGGTGTCGGCCAGGCCGACGGCGAAGTCGCTGTCGGTGCCCAGCGCGCGCGCCAGGTTGGCCGTGTCGCGCAGCAGCTGCGACACGCGGCCGGCGCTGGCATGGGCCAGGGTCTCCATCTTGCGCAGCTGGGTGTCGCGCAGCGCATCGGCGGCGCCGTGCAGGTTGTAGACCGAGGTCACCAGCATCGGGGCCAGCGCGGTGACCAGCATCGCCACCGTCAGCTTGGCGGCCAGCGGCCAGGCGCGCGGCGACAGCAGCTGCGACAGGCCCTGGCGCAGGCGCACGCCCAGGCGGCGGCCGGCCGACATCGTGCGGTCGCCCTCGGTGCTGTCGTCGCCGCGGCGCAGCGCCTCCGACAGGCCGAGGCTGGCGGTGTGGTCGGCCAGCAGCTTCTCGCGCCACTGGGCGATGCTGCGCGGCCGTGCGGCCGGGTCGAGCTCCAGGGCCCAGTCGACGGCGTCGAGGAAGGCGGCGCCGAAACGGCCGCGGCCGGCTTCGCGTGCCGGGGTCATCGGCTGGCCCGCGGCGCGTGCCTCGGCATCCGGCGGCTTGGTGCCGGCGATCGCCCAGTACAGCGTGGCGCCGAGGGCGTAGATGTCGGTCCAGGCGCCCTGCTCGCCCTGGCCGTACTGCTCGATCGGCGAGTAGCCCGGCGTGACGACGACCGCGTCGCCGTCGGCCAGCGCCATGTCGCGGCTGGCCGAGCCGAAGTCCAGCAGCACGAAGCGACCGTCGGCGTCGCGCACCTGCACGTTGTCGGGCTTGATGTCGCGGTGCAGGAAGCCCGCGGCATGGACCACCGACAGGCCGTCGAGCAGCGGCTCGATGCGCTCGACCAGTCCGCGCTCGCCGAGCTTGCGCTGGCTCGGCCACCAGTGCTTGAGCGGCTCGCCGCGCTCGTACTCCAGCACCATGTAGGCGGTGCGGTGGGCCTCGAAGAAGCGCGCCACGCGCACGATGTTGGGGTGACGGAAGGTGGCCAGCGTGCGCGCCTCGGCCAGGAAGTTCTCCAACCCCTGGCGGTAGCGGTCGCGGTGCCGCATGGCGTTGGGCGAGACGCTGCGGTCGCCCATGCGGTAGGCGATCTCCTCCGGCAGGTACTCCTTGATCGCCACCTTCGAGTCCAGGTGCACGTCGGTGGCGAGGTAGGTGATGCCGAAGCCGCCCTGTCCCAGCACGCCCTCGATGCGGTACTCGTGCAGCCGGAAGTCCTCGGGCAGCGCCAACGGGGTCTTGCGCGGCAGGCCGGCCACCGTGGCCTCGCGCATCACCGTGCGGTCCTCGCCCGCGGCGCCGCGCACGAGGGTGCGCACGACGGTGGCGTCGGGGTCGTCGGCGCCCATGCGCACGGTCTTGACGAAGGTGACGTCGGCCGGGTCGGGCTCGATGGCCGCAGCGCGCGGAGCCCTGACCACGGTGAGGTCGGCGTCGGGCTGCTTCACGCGGCGCGCGTCGACCGCGCGCACGATGGTCGAGTCGGCATCGGGTGCGGTCGGAGCGGCGCCGGCGGGGGGTGACCGCTTCGAGTCGGCCGGGACCGACGGCCCCGCGGGGGGCGCAGGCCGCAGGGCCCAGGGCGGCAGACCGCCTGCCGGTGGCCGGCGGATCGGCCTGATCACCGTGGCATCGGGATCGTCCTCCACCCGTTGGGGCGGTCGCACGATGGTGGCGTCCGGATCGTTCATCGCGAGGCTGCTGGTTGGGGGGTGGTCGGCGCGGGGTGGCAGGACGCACGCGCACGGCCGGGGGTCGGCCAGGCGGGTGCGTGCCTCGAGGTCATCGGCAGTTGCGGGACCGATCTGTAGGCCTGCGCGACCCACGGGCTCGCCGGAAGCCCGGTCGACCCGGTGATCGACCGCGCCTTGCGTGAGGTCATCCGCTCGGCGCCCAGAATCGACCATCGTGCGCGACGCACCTGCCGGAGACCATGCCGTGACCGCTTCCACGCACCCCTTCGCCTCGCTGCTCGCACCCGTCGGCCACGGCGCGGCGGCCCGCGCGCGGCTGTTCTCGCTGCCCGCGCTGGCGCGCCGGCATCCGGGCATCCGCCGCATGCCGCATGCCTTGCGCATCGTGCTCGAAAGCGTGGTGCGCCACTGCGACGGCCGGCGCATCACCGCGACCCACGTCGAGCAGCTCGCCGGCTGGCAGCCGGCGGCCGAGCGCGTCGACGAGATCCCCTTCGTCGTCGCCCGCGTCGTGCTGCAGGACTTCACCGGCGTGCCACTGCTGGCCGACCTGGCGGCGATGCGCGGCGCGGCGCAGCGCGCCGGCCACGATGCGCGGCGCATCGAGCCGCTGGTGCCGGTGGACCTGGTGGTCGATCACAGCGTGACGATCGACCACTACGGCACGGCCGACGCGCTGGACCTCAACATGCGGCTGGAGTTCCGGCGCAACGCCGAGCGCTACCGCTTCATGAAGTGGGGCATGAACGCCTTCGCCACCTTCGGCGTCGTGCCGCCGGGCTTCGGCATCGTGCACCAGGTCAACCTGGAGCACCTGGCGCGCGGCGTGCATCGCGCTGCCGACGGCGTGCTCTACCCCGACAGCCTGGTCGGCACCGACAGCCACACGACGATGATCAACGGCATCGGCGTCGTCGGCTGGGGCGTCGGCGGCATCGAGGCGGAAGCGGCGATGCTCGGCCAGCCGGTCTACCTGCTGACGCCCGACGTGGTGGGCCTGGAGCTCACCGGCCGCCTGCGCGAAGGCGTCACCGCCACCGACCTGGTGCTCACCGTCACCGAGCTGCTGCGCCGCGAGAAGGTGGTCGGCAGCTTCGTCGAGTTCTGCGGCCCGGGCACCGCCAGCCTGGCCGTGCCCGATCGCGCGACGATCGCCAACATGGCGCCGGAGTACGGCGCGACGATGGGCTTCTTCCCGGTCGATGCGCGCACCATCGAGTACTTCCGCGGCACCGGCCGCAGCGCCGCCGAGGTGCGCGACTTCGAGGCCTGGTACCGGGCGCAGGACCTGTTCGGCGTGCCCGAGGCGCGCGACATCGACTACACGCGCCTGCTGCGCCTGGACCTGTCCACCGTCGCGCCCAGCCTGGCCGGCCCCAAGCGTCCGCAGGACCGCATCGAGATCGGGCAGGTGCGTTCGCGCTTCGCGACGCTGCTGGGCGCCCCGGCATCGGCCGGCGGCTTCGACCTGCCGGCCGAGCGCAGCGACGCGACCGCCCGCACGCCAGGCGGGCTGGGCCTGAGCCACGGCGACGTGCTGATCGCCGCCATCACCAGCTGCACCAACACCAGCAACCCCGGCGTGCTGCTGGCCGCGGGACTGCTGGCCAAGAAGGCGGTGCAGGCCGGCCTGCGCGTCGCGCCGCACATCAAGACCTCGCTGGCCCCGGGCTCGCGCATCGTCACCGAGTACCTGGGCAAGGCCGGCCTGTTGCCCTACCTGCAGCAGCTGGGCTTCCACGTCGCCGCCTACGGCTGCACCACCTGCATCGGCAACGCCGGCGACCTGGCGCCCGAGATCAACGAGGCCATCACCCGCGAGCAGCTGGTCTGCGCCGCGGTGCTGTCGGGCAACCGCAACTTCGAGGCGCGCATCCACCCCAACCTCAAGGCCAACTTCCTGGCCAGCCCGCCGCTGGTGGTGGCCTATGCGATCGCCGGCACGGTGACGCGCGACCTGATGACCGAGCCGGTGGGCATCGGCCACGGCGGGCGCGAGGTGTTCCTGGGCGACATCTGGCCCGGCAGCGACGAGATCCACGCGCTGATGAAGCACGCGATGGACCCGCGCGCCTTCCGCGACAACTACGGCCGCGTGAAGGCCGAGCCGGGCGCCCTGTGGCAGACCATCGAAGGCGCGACCGGCGACGTCTACCCCTGGCCGGCCAGCACCTACATCGCCGAGCCGCCCTTCTTCGACGGCTTCACGGTCCAGCCGCCGGCCGTCGACGCCGAGGTGCGCGGGGCCTGCATCATGGCCTTGTTCGGCGACAGCATCACCACCGACCACATCTCACCGGCCGGCAGCTTCGGCGAGCAGAGTCCGGCCGGCCGCTACCTGCGCGGGCTGGGCGTGCTCAAGGCCGACTTCAACAGCTACGGCGCGCGCCGCGGCAACCACGAGGTGATGATGCGCGGCACCTTCGCCAACGTGCGCATCCGCAACCTGATGCTGCCGCCGCGCGACGACGGCTCGCGCGAGGAGGGTGGCCTGACGCTGCACCAGCCCGGCGGCGAGCGCCTGTCGATCTACGACGCCGCGATGCGCTACCGCGCCGCAGGCGTGCCCACGGTGGTGTTCGCCGGCGAGGAATACGGCACCGGCTCGAGCCGCGACTGGGCCGCCAAGGGCACGGCGCTGCTGGGCATCCGCGCGGTCGTGGCGCGCAGCTTCGAGCGCATCCACCGCAGCAACCTGGTGGGCATGGGCGTGCTGCCGCTGCAGTTCGCACCGGGCGATTCGTGGCAGGGCCTGGCGCTGACCGGCCGCGAGCGGATCGACGTGCTCCTGCCGCACGGCCTGACGCCGCAATCGGACGCGACGCTGGTGATCACCGCCGAGGACGGCAGCCGCCGCGACTGCACGCTGCGGCTGCGTGTCGACACGCCGATCGAGGCGGACTACCTGCGGCACGGCGGCATCCTGCCGTTCGTGCTGCGCCAGCTGCTGGCGGCCTGACGGGCTCGGCGGTGGGGGGGGGCCGACCAGGCCCCGGCGGACCGTCGGGGGCCGGCCCGCGCGAGGGGCACGGGGCGGCTGCCGGCTCACACCTGCCGCCAGGGCAGGCCCTCCTTGCGCCAGCCGCCCATGGTGCCGCGGTGGTGCTCGCGGTCGAGCTCGCCCTCGAAGCCCTCGAGCACGTTGGCCACGTGCGTGAAGCCGTGCTTCTCGAGCTCCAGGCCGGCATCGACCGAGCGCTTGCCGCTGCGGCAGATCAGGATGATCGGGCGGTCCTTGCGGCCGGCCATGCGCAGCACCTCCTCGCTGAAGTGCGGGTTGATCTCGAAGTCCGGCGCCGTGCTCCACTCGATGTTGATGGCGTCCATCGGGTGGCCGACGTAATAGAACTCGATCTCGGTGCGGCAGTCGATCAGCAGCGTGTTGGGGTTGGCCTGCAGCGTCTCCCAGGCCTGGCGTGGGTGCAGATGTTCCATCGGGGCGTCCTCCGGCGCCGGATTGTGCGGCCGGTCGGCGGGATCGCCTCGGACACGATCGGCATGTGCTCATGCCGCGCCCGCGCGTGCTGCAGCTCCTACACTGCCTGCCTTTCCGCTGCATCGACCGGCCCGTCGCGATGATCCGAATCCCTTCCCTCCCTTCCTTCGCGCGGCCGCGGGCCGGTCGGTTGCCTGCAGGGCTGCTCGTCGGCGCGTGGCTGCTGGCCACCACCCTGGCCACCAACCCGGCCGCCGCCCAGGCCGCGCCCGCGGCATCGCTGCCCGCCGGGATCGAGCGCGTCACCGCCGTCGAAGGCGTCACCGAATACCGGCTGGGCAACGGCCTGCAGCTGCTGCTGGTGCCCGACGACGCCAAGCCCACGACCACGGTCAACTTGACGCTGCGGGTCGGCTCGCGCCACGAGAACTACGGCGAGACCGGCATGGCCCACCTGCTGGAGCACCTGATCTTCAGGGGCACGCCGACCACGCGCAACGTGTGGGCCGAATTCATGCGCCGCGGCCTGCGTGCCAACGGCACGACCAGCTTCGACCGCACCAACTACTTCGCCAGCTTTTCCGAGAGCCCGGCCAACCTCGACTGGTACCTCGGCTGGCTGGCCGACGCGATGGTCAACAGCCTGATCGCCAGGAGCGACCTCGACACCGAGATGACGGTGGTGCGCAACGAGTTCGAGAACGGCGAGAACAATCCGTTCCGCGTGCTGCTGCAGAAGACCATGGCCACGATGTACCAGTGGCACAACTACGGCAAGAGCACGATCGGCGCCCGCAGCGACATCGAGAACGTCGACATCGGCCGGCTGCAGGCCTTCTAC
>WBZL01003277.1_pt1 | contig 14944 bp, 11 predicted proteins | sample 5204291 | NCBI WGS metagenome assembly WBZL01 (sample SAMN12344345, study PRJNA552823) | activated sludge metagenome | biome: Activated sludge suspended growth; feature: Nitrification reactor; material: Wastewater; isolation source: activated sludge from nitrification reactor of wastewater...
GGACTTCCACAGCGACGGCACACCGAAGAAGAACGTCGTCGTGGTCACCGAGGAACGGGCCGTCGACCTGGCCGAATCGTTGCGCGGCGAGAACGTGGCCGTGCGGTCGGTGGAGTCCAAGCCGTACCGCAGCAGCCCCAAGGCGCCGTTCATGACCAGCACCCTGCAGCAGGAGGGTGGCCGCAAGCTGCGCCTCGGCGCGGCGCAGGTGATGCGCATCGCCCAGGGCCTGTACGAGCGCGGCTACATCACCTACATGCGTACCGACAGCGTGTCGCTGAGCGACGATGCCCTCGGCGCAGTGCGCGGTGAGGTGAAGAAGGCCTACGGCGACAAGTTCCTCTCGCCCTCACCACGGCAGTTCGCGAACAAGGTGAAGAACGCGCAGGAGGCCCACGAGGCGATCCGCCCCTCCATCCCGCTGTGCAGCCCGGAGGCCGTCGCCCACGAACTGAACGGGCAGGAGCTGTCGCTCTACCGCATGATCTGGCAGCGCACCCTCGCCTCGCAGATGGCCGACGCCACCGGCACCACCGTGTCGGTGCGCCTCGTGGGCGACGCGGCGGGCACCGAGTGCGAGTTCGCCGCGAGCGGCACCACGATCACGTTCCAGGGCTACCGCCAGGTGTACGTGGAGAGCACCGACGACACCGACGACGGTGACGAACGCGAGGCCCTGCTGCCCGCGCTCGCCGAGGGCCAGTCGGTGCCGGTGGAGAGCCTCACCCCCAACGGCCACGCCACCACCCCGCCCGCCCGCTACACCGAAGCCTCGCTGGTGAAGAAGCTGGAGGAGTTGGGTGTCGGCCGGCCCTCCACGTGGGCGTCGATCATCCAGACCGTCCAGGACCGCGGGTATGTGTGGAAGAAGGGCCAGGCGCTCGTGCCCACCTGGACCGCGTTCGCCGTCGTCGGGCTGATGGAGAAGCACTTCGACGAGTTGGTCGACTACGCGTTCACCGCCCGCATCGAGGAGGATCTCGACTCGATCGCCCGCGGAGAGCGCCAGAAGCAGGATTGGCTGCAGCACTTCTACTGGGGCGACGAAGAGGACGACCTGCCCGGCCTCAAGCGGCTGGTGGAGGAGAACCTCGACAACATCGACGCGGCCGAGATCAACACCTTCCCCATCGGCCTCGACGGCGAGGGCCGCGAGATCGTGGTGAAGCCGGGCAAGTACGGGCCGTACGTGAAGCGCGGCGACGACACCGCGAGCGTGCCCGACGACCTCACCCCCGACGAGCTCACCGTGGAGGTGGCCGCCAAGCTGTTGGCCGCACCCAAGAGCGACGAGCCGATCGGCGAGTGGGAGGGCTACCCCGTCTTCGCCAAGAACGGCCGCTACGGCCCCTACGTGCAGTGGGGCGCGGCCGACAACCTGCCGCCCGGGCTGGACAAGCCCAAGATGTCGAGCCTGTTCAAGACCATGGTGTTCGAGCGGCTCACGCTCGCCGAGGCGATCGAGTTGCTGCAGCTCCCGCGCACGATCGGGGTCGACCCCGCCGACGGCGAGCCGATCATCGCCAACAACGGTCGCTACGGCCCCTACGTGCAGAAGGGCAAGGACTTCCGCAACATCGCCGGTGAGGAGCAACTGCTCACCATCACGCTGGACGAAGCACTGCACATCTTCAGCCAGCCGAAGGTGTTCCGCCGCGGTGGCGGCGCGAGCCTGGCTGCCAAGGGCCCACTGCGCGAGTTCGGCACCGACCCGGTGAGCGGCAAGGCCGTGGTGGCCAAGGACGGCAAGTTCGGCGTGTACGTCACCGACGGCGAGACCAACGCCTCGCTCTCCAAGGGCGACCGGCTGGAGGCGATGGAACCCGAGCGGGCCTACGAGCTGTTGGCCATCCGCCGCGAGGCGATCATCGAGAAGGGCGGCGTCGCCGGACGCAAAGCCGCGGCCACCAAGAAGGCAGCCGCCAAGAAGGCAGCCCCCGCGAAGAAAGCTCCCGCGAAGAAGGCGGCGGCCAAGAAGGCAGCCCCACGCAAGAAGGCGTGACTGCTTCCTGACCGCCGCCCACTCGGGTGCTGCTCAGGTGGGGAAGTGCACCAGTTGGATCTCGCCGTGCATCGTGTGCGGCCTGAAGTCGGCCATCGACGGCGCGAGGCACAGGAACACATAGTCACCTGCTGCAAGGTCGATCTCGGCGATGATCGCGCGGCCGGGCGCCATCGCCGTGACGCCTTGCGCCACCTTGTAGTCGGCCGACAGGTCGGGGCCCGACAGGCCCGACGACAGCGCCGCCTCGTACTCCTCGAACGAGCCACCCTCCAGGATCTGGGTGATGAGCAGCTCGTGGATCTCCGTGCCGTCGTTGGTGACCAGCACGCGACCCGACCCGTCGAACCCGGGGCTGACATCGAACGAGCCGTCCTTGATCGAGACCGTGGCTTCGATCTGCTGAGCCGCGAGGTCGACCGCCTCGCCTCCCTCGGTGACGGTCACCGGAGCCATCATGCCCATCGACGCGTGCGACTTCCCGTCGGACCCGGGGATGAGGCACAGGGCCACGTAGTTGCCGGGTTCGAGGTTCAACTCGGCGGACACGGTCTCACCCGGAGCGACCCCGTTCGGGCCGCCGTAGAAGTCGACCATTCCTTCTGCGGCGAACTCGTTCTCGGTGAACGTCTGCATCCATTCGTCGTACGACATGCCGTCATGGATCCGGGCGAGCAGCACATAGTGCACGATCGTGCCCTCGTTGGTGGCCGACACGCGCACGAAGCCGGCCGGGATCTCGGTGGGGATCTCGATGTGGAACTCGCTGAGGGTGACATCCACCTGGGTGGGATACAGCGGGGCCTCGGTGGCATCCGCTGTGGTGGCGGCACCAGCGGAGTCCTCGGTGGTTGCCTCCGTCGAGACGTCGGCAGCGGCCTCAGTGGTTGCCGGCTGGGCCTCGTCGCTGTCGTCGCTGCAGGCGGCGAACAGCAGGCCGGCGAGTGCCAGCGCCGCCAGGGGCCGTGAGTGGCGCAGAAGGTGTCGGGTGGTGTGCATGGGTGGTGTACTCCTTCGTATGGGGGACGGTTGGTGTGTGAGGGGACGGGGTGGCGCGAGGGCGCGCCAGATCAAGGGGTGCCGGGGCGACAGGAGCGGGGCGCTCAGCCGGGCAGCGTGGTGACGGTGCCGGCACCGCCATCGAGGGTGACGACGTCACCCGTGCGGAGTGCGCGCATCGCCGCGGCCATTCCCACCACGGCCGGGATCGCGAACTCGCGAGCGGCGATCGCCGCGTGGCAACAGTCGCCACCACCGGTGGACACCAGCCCGCCGCTGATCGAGATGGCGACACACCATGCCGGCGTGGTGGAACCGCACACGATGATCTCGCCGGGTTCCACCGCCATCAGGTCGTCGATGCCGTGCACCAGGCGTACGGGGCCGGTGACGACCCCGGCGGAGGCAGGCACGCCGTGCATCACCCCGTCGGCCGACGCGGGCTGCGCGGCGGGCTCGTTGTCCAACGCGCTCATCCACGAGGTGGCGAGCACGAAGATGCGCATCGCCCCCTCACCGAGCTCGGCGGGCAGGGGTGGGGGGTTGTCGGCCACGATCGGCGCGCCGAGTGACGGTTCGGGCACCACGGTCGCGGCGGCGGCCACGTCGTGGCGGCGCGAGCGCACCAGCGCCCGCGCCTCGGAACCGGCGAGCAGCCCTGTGTGCGCGCCGACGATCTCGGCGGGGGTGAGGAAGGCAACGTCGTCGGCCGCGTCGAGCGTGCCGGCAGCAGCCAGGCGAGCCCCCAACTCGTGGGCGATGCGGTGGGCTCGCCCGAGCAGGCGCATGAACAGTTGCCGACTGGCTTCGCGCACGTCCTGCGCCATGCGGGCATCGGCCAGCACGGCCACCAGCTCGGCGGGCACCTCCCCGGAGGGCTCGAGCGCCGCGGGTGTTGCCGACACAGCCGGGTTTGCCGGCATGGCCTGAGCCACGGGCAGCTGTCCGTCGATGAAGCACAGGTCGTCCACGTACTCGCCTGCCGCGGCCTCGTGCTGAAGGGCCGCATCCCGCGACAGCGCTGCGGTGGCGCGCGAGCTTCCGGCCAGGAGAGCCAGGCACCGTGTGCGGTCCAGGCCTGCTTGCTGAGCGTCGACGAGGAAGGCCGAGGTGAGCAGGTTCGTGCCCGGCAGTGACGTCATCCTGCGTTCGGCGAAGTCCACCAGCAGTGAGTACACGTCGACGAGCGCAGTGGCCAGCTCTTCGGCCGAGTACGTCGCGAGTGGGGCGACGGCGATGGCCCGCCGGGCTGCGTCGACGGAGGGGATCACCTCACCCAGCCATGTGCGGGCGGTGGCCCTCAGCTCGGTGAGGTCGCCCACCTGCTCGACACGAGCCATGCGGCGTGCGAACTCCTCGTGGTCGGTGACATCCTCGTAGCGCAGGTAGAGCCAGCCGTCGATGAGCGCGTGCCCCAGGCCCGTGAGGGGGAAGCCCCAGTGCTCGAACCCGCGCACGAATCCGCGGGCGAACGCGGCGAGCATCGGTTCGGTGAACGCGACGACGGGCGCCTCGGCGTGCGTCTCGCGCACCCACATGCCGGGCGGCGGATTGTGCGCCTGGTAGCGGGGAAGGTGGGCTGCCAAGGGATCGGACATGGCAGCAGTGTCCTCCGACGGGGTCCGCGGCCGCATCGGCACGATTACGTATTCCGATCGAGTTCGACTACGTAGACGGCGAGGGCGGCCCGCGACCCGACGCCGAGCTTGGTGTACGCATGGTCGAGGTGGCTGGTGACGGTGCGCACGCTCAGAAACAGGTCCGCCGCGATCTGGGCGTTGGACTTCCCCTCCGCCACCAGGCGGGCGATCTCCATCTCGCGACGTGTCAGGGTGTTGGCGCCGCGGGCGGACGGGGTTCCCGGCAGCGCCGCGGCGCCACTCCTCGCCCGGCCGGCCCACGGCACCGCGCCGATGTCCTCGAACCACGCGGCGAGTTCGCCGAGGCGGGCAGCCTCCACCTCATCGGGCTCGGCCAGCGTGAGCGCCTCCACTTCGCAGCGGCGCGCCTCGAAGGTGATTCCCAGCGTGTCGTGGATCTGCATGGCTCGCAGCAGGTGCGATCGTGCGGCAGACAGGTCGCCCTGCGCTCGCGCCTCCAGACCACGCAGCCGCTCGGAGGTGGCATCCATCCGCCCTCCGCGCACCGCCATCGCCTCGATGCGGGCGAGGGTGTGGTGGAACTCGTCGGCGAGGCCACCGGCGAGTTGCAGTTCGGCCATCACGGTGCGCACACGGCTCTCCTGCATCGCCACATACCTCTCGTGCTCACCGGCCTCCGCCACGGTCACCGCCTCGCCGCGGAGGTGGGCGCCGTATGCGGCGGCGAGCCGGGCGTGGCCATCGAGCGGGGGCGACACCGGCAGACCGCGGTGCACCGCCATCCACGCCGCCAGACCCCGCACCTCTTGGTGGCGGCCGAGCGGGCCGACCGAATCCACCACCCTCTGGGCGTCGTCCCACCGGCCGGTGAGGAAGGCCACCTCGAAGCGTGCGAGCAGCCGCCGCCACGGCGGCAACGAGGGCTCACCCGCTAGACGATCCATCTCCGCGAGGTCGCCCACGATCTGGGCCTGGTCGAGGCGCATGACATCCACGAGCGAGCCGGGCAGACCGGTGCTCCCACCCCGCAACTGCTCTTGCATCCGTAGCCAATCGTCGGTGGAGAAGCGGTGCATGTGCCGCAGCCCCATCAACAGGTCGACCGCGGCCGCCACCTGTGCCGCACCCTGTGCCGCCCCCACCCGCCGGCACTCATCGGCCCACTGTTCCACCTGCTCGTCGTCCGTGCCCGACACGAGTGCCAACCTCAGCGCGACGACGCGCGCCCGTGCTGCCAGGCGTCCGTCACCCTGGTCGGCCACGTCGCAGATGCGGCGCAGGTCGTCGGCGGCGGCCGCGCCGGTTGCCTGCCAGCGGGCACGCGCCAGCGCGAGTGCGGCATCGACGGCCACCTCCTGGTCACCCAACGCGGTCGCGATGGCCAAGGCACGATCGGCAACCTCGATCGCCTCCGTGGGGATGCCGTCGAGGTGGCTGGCCAGCCTCAGCAGGCTGCGGGCCAGGGTGGCATCCCTGGCCGGCGACGTGATGCGCTCGGCCTGGAGCACCGCCACGCGCTGCCACCGAAGCGCCGCCTCCACCGCTGCTGCACCCAACGCATGGTCGGCTGCCGTGGTGAGCACCTCGACGGCAAGCTCAGGGGCAACCGCATGGCCGGCGGTCTCGGCCAGGCGGCCGGCGTCGAAGACGCCCACCTCACCGGGGCGCGCTTCGAGGATCGCAGCGCACACCCGGGCCAGTTCATCGCCCGCGTACTGGTCGAGCGCGATCTCGCCCACCACCGGGTGGGCGGTCGCGACACTGCCTTGTTGGGCACGTTCCAGCAACCCTCGCTGCACCAGCGCGCGCAGCGCCCCGTGGGCCACGGCAGGAGGATGCCCGAGCGTGGTGAGGATGCTCTCCGCCGAGCCCTCGTCGATGGTCGCGTCGAGCGCGACGGCGATGCACAGGGCGTCTCGCTCGGCCGGCTGCAGATCCTTGAGTTGGCCCACGAACGCTGCCCGCACATAGCCCGGGATGGGGTCGGCCCCGCCACCATCGATCCACGCCGCGGCAGGAGCGCGCAGCAGTGCGTCGACCACGAGCGGGTTGCCGCGCGAGCGGCCATGGATCTGCTCCACGGTCCGCTCCGGCACGTCGACACCTGCCGCGGTTCCTGCGGCGGCGCACATCGCCCGCACCGCCCCCAGCGACAGCCGCGGCACGTCGATCGTGGTGGTGCGCCGCTCGCGTTCGATGCGGTGCACGAGATGTGCCACCTCGGCGCGGCCCTCGGCCTCGGGGGCGCGCAGGGCGAGCAGCCACAGCACGGGTGCGCCGACGAATTCGGTCCACAAATAGTCGAGGAGGTCGATCGTGCCCGCATCCACCCAGTGCAGGTCGTCGACCACGATGGCCACGCCACCGGCGGCGGCGAGCCGGGTGAGCAGGACGGCCGTCTCTTCCAGCAGGCCCGCCCCGTGGAGGTCGATGTCGGCTGCGCCGAGCAGCGCGCACACCCGCCGGACGAGCGAGGCCGCACCCTCGTACGGGCGCTCGCTGCCCAACGCGCGGCCGGTGAGCCGCAGCACCGACCACCCCGCCCCGAGTTGGGCCGTGGCCAGGTCGAGCAGGGTGGATTTGCCGATCCCCGGCTCGCCGCGCAACATCACCGCCGCGGCGAACCCCGACGACTCCACGCGGTGTGCTGCTGCCTCGATCTCCGCCAGCAGTGACTCGCGTTCGTGAACGCTCGTACCGTCGGGCACGCCCGCACACTAGGTGCGCACGGGGCCTCAGCCGAGCACGGCGACGAGGGCCACGCCCGCGGCGACGAGCGCGCTGGCCACGTATTCCGCGCGTGAGTGGCGGTCGCGGAACCACCACCGCGACACGGCGAAGGTGAACAGCAGTTCCACCTGGCCCACCGTTCGCACCTTGGCCGCGTTCTCCAGCGCGAGCGCGAGTGCCCACCCGGCCGAACCGACGACGCTGAGCACGCCCACCGCCGCGCTCGACTTCCAGTGCACGAACGACAGGCGCACCTGCCCAGGCTCGCGCCACACGAGGTAGCCGCCGTGGATGAGGGTCTGCATGGTGTTCATGACGGCCAGGCCGATGATCGCCTTCACCACCGCCGGACCGCCGTCGAGCGCCTTGGTGGCAGCACGGATGGAGACGGCCGCGAGCCCCAGCAACCCGCCCGCGGCCAGGCCGAACAGCGCCGCCGGTTGGCGCACCGCGGCCCACGTGAGGCGGCGGCCCTTGGTGGCCAGCAGCGCCACCCCGGCCAGGCAGACGACGGCCCCCAACCACCCGGCCCAACGCAGCGGCTCGCCGAGCAGCACCAGCGAGAACAGGGCCACCTGCACCACCTCGGTCTTGGAGAAGACGGTGCCGACGGCGTAGTCACGCGCATCGAACGAGCGGATCAGGCACACCGTGCCGAGGATCTGGGCCACGCCGCCGGCGAGGATCAGCGGCCAGAAGCGGGCCGCCATCGCCGGCCATTCCACCCCACTGCGCCAGGCGATGAGCACCGCCAGCCCGGCCAGCGGCGCCCCGTACACATAGCGCACGAAGCCGGCCCCGCTCACCGAGAGCAAGGCGCGCAGCCGGTGTTGCAGGGCGGTTCGCGAGGTTTGGAAGGCCGCCGCGACGAGGGTGACCACGATCCACATGGAGTCTCACATTCCGGGATTCATTTCTCAAGCACAGCCTAGCCCACCTGGCTGGGTATGGTGCGCCTTCGATATGTCGACCGGCCGCTACATCACGCTCGAAGGCGCCGAGGGGTGCGGCAAGAGCACCCATGCGGCGCGCCTGGCAGAGGCCCTCGGGGCGGTGCTCACCCGCGAGACCGGGGGCACCGCGATCGGCCAGCGCATCCGGGCGATCCTGCACGACACCTCGGTGGACGACCTCTCCCACCGGGCCGAGGCCCTGCTCACCGCGGCCGACCGTGCACAGCATCTCTACGAGGTGGTGGGCCCGGCGCTGGCCGCCGGCCGCCATGTGGTGAGCGACCGCAGCGTCTACTCCACCCTCGCCTACCAGGGCTACGGCCGCGAGTTGCCGCTCGACGAAGTGCGCCGGATCAACGAGTGGGCGATCGGGGGCATGTGGCCCGATCTGGTGCTGCTGCTCGATGCCGCGCCCGAGGTGCTCGAGCGGCGCATGCGCGGCCGTCAGCTGGATCGTTTCGAGCAGGAGGGCGACGGGTTCCACCAGCGGGTGCGGGCCGGGTTCCGTGCCCTCGCCGAGGCCGAGCCCGACCGCTGGGTGATCATCGACGCCGGTTCCACCCACGAGCAGGTGGCCGCCTCCATCCGTGCCACCGTGCGCGATCGGCTGGGCATCTGATGTTCGCCGAGTACGCCCGCAGCGTTTGGGACGGCGTGGTGGGCCAGCCGCGCGCGATCGAGCAGCTCACCCGGGCAGCCGCCGCGCCGGTGCACGCCTACCTGTTCGTGGGCCCGCCCGGCAGCACCAAGCACGAGGCGGCGCGCGCGTTCGCAGCCCTGTTGCTCACCGGCCACGACGATGCCGAGGCCCGCGACGCCCGCCTGGCCCTCGCCGGCGAACACCCCGACGTGCGCGAGGTGGAGCGCACCGGGGCGCGCATCTCCAAGGATCAGGTGAGCGACATCATCCGCAATGCCTCGCTGGCGCCGATCGAGGGCACCCGCAAGGTGATGCTGCTGCACGAATTCCACCTGCTCGATGCGGAGGGCGCGGCCCGCCTGCTGAAGACGATCGAGGAGCCGCCGCCGAGCGCGGTGTTCATCGTGCTCGCCGACCAGGTGCCGCCCGAGCTGGTGACGATCGCCTCGCGGTGTGTGCGCATCGACTTCGCCGCGATCCCCGAAGCGGTGATCCGCGACACCCTGTTGGCCGAGGGCGCCCCGCCCGATGCCGCGGTGCAGGCCGCCACCGCGGCCGAGGGCAACCTCACCCGGGCGCGGGTGCTCGTAACCGACCCCGGCCTGCTCGCCCGCCGCCATGCGTTCGCCGCCATCCCGCGGCGGCTGGACGGCACGGGGGCCACGGTGATCGCGATGTGCGCCGAGCTCACCGGCCTCATCGAGGCCGCGGGCAAGCCGCTGGAGGCCCGCCAGGCCGCCGAGGCCGAGGCCCTGGAGGCCCGCGTGGCGGCAGCCGGCGAGCGCGGCAGCGGCCGCAAGCAGCTGGAGGAGCGGCACAAGCGCGAGCAGCGCCGCCACCGCACCGACGAGTTGCGCAGCGGCCTGGCGGTGATCGCCGGCGTGTACCGCGATGCGCTCGTGCAAGGTTCGTTGCCCCGCCCAGATGCCGCCGCACAGGCCGTGCACCGCATCCATCAGGCGTTGCAGGCGCTCGACCGCAACCCCAACGAATCCCTGCTGTTGCAGTCGTTACTGCTGGAGCTGCCGTCGCTCTGAGCCGCTAGCATTTCCGCCTGCGCCCAGATAGCTCAGTCGGCAGAGCATTTCACTCGTAATGAAAAGGTCGAGGGTTCGATTCCCTCTCTGGGCTCCATCAGGCCAACGCGAGGCCTCGCTCGCGGTCGCCGGCCAGGAGTTCACGGCGCAGGCCCACCAGCTTGGTGGCCGGCTCGGCAGCGGCCCACGGGTCGGCGGCCAGGGCGCGTTCGTAGCTCTCCCACTCACTGCGCACCCCGGCGAGGTCGCCTCTGCGGGCATGGGCACGCATGCGCAGGGCGATCAGCTCCTCGTGCCCGGCCAGCACCCTCAGGCCCTGGCCCGTCGCCCAGAACACCCCGTCGATGTCGCCCAACGCGAGGTAGTGCTCGGCCAACTCGATGGCCGCGCCGGTGGCCAACAGCACGTGGGCCGAGGTGATGCCCTCGGCGTCCGTCCACAGATAGTTGGTGCCGGCGAACGGCAACCCACCCAACAGCTCCACACCGGGGCGCAGCAACTCGATCGCGTCGGTGGCCCGCCTACCACGAGCCGCCGCCACCCGGGCCGCGAGCAGATCGGCGTCGGTGACCACGCCCTCGTGCAACGGCAACTCCTCCGTGAGCGTGCGTGCCACCCACTCCTCACCCTCGGGAGGCGCCACGACGCGGGCGAGCGCGCGACGGGCATCGCTCACCACATTGGCGAAGGTTGCGTCGCGCACGTCGAGATCCCACAAGGCAGTGCGCGCCGCCGTGCGCGTCGGCCGCTCGCGGTGCTGGCCGAGCCACACCACCAACTCCAGCGACTTGGAACGCTCGAACGCCGCCACCTCGCCCGCGCACGACACCACCTCCACCGGCCCCAGCACCCTCACCATCAGCGACCACTCCGCCTCGACGTACGGCTCGGACGGCGCCTCGCCACGGCTCAGCACATCGATGGGCAGCACCGGTGCATGCGTCTCCAACGGTGCCTCGCCCGAGGCGAGCACCTCCTCCACCGCCGACACCTCCTCCACCGTGAGGCCCACCGGGTGCACCGTCAGCCCGAGCGGCGACAGCACATGGTGGTCGCCGGTGTGGCTCAACACCCAGCCGGCGTCGTCGAACGCGACGTCGCCCACCACCGCGAGACCGTGCCCTCCGCCGATCGACCGCACCTCGGCACGCGCACCATCGGCGGGATGCGAGCCGTGACTGACGACGATCGCCGGCTCCCACGCCTCCCCGCCGCGGCCGCGGGTTCGCAGAGCGAACGTGGAGGTGCCCCGTGCCATCGTGGGCGTGCTGCCCAACGCCATCACTGCTCCCTCCACGGCGGCATCGACGGTGTCCATCACCTCGCACTGGTGCGAGCCGGGCCACTGCTCGCCGAGACCGACCGTGAACAACCGCGCGACATCGAGGAAGGGCGACACGGAGAGCGAGGTGGCCAATCCACGCAGGATCGCCTCCGCGCACGGCGAGTCGATCTGCAGGGTGCCCACCGCCTCGAGATCGACGAAAAGCTCTCCACCGCCTGGCACCCCGCCGATGTGGGCCATCGCCGGGCACGGCTGGTCGCAGTTGCGAGCCGCCTCCGCCAACTCGGCGAGCTCCACTTCTGCCCCGATCCGCCATGTGTCGGTGTGCAGGTCGAGCACCCACGGCCCGGCTTCGGGAACCGCCGCGCCGTGTAAGTGCAGACACACTTCGCCATGATCACCGAGCACCGCGGCAACGATGGATGCGCCTTGTGCCGCCACGTCGCGGGCCGCCGAGCGCACGGCGACATCGAGGCGAGCGATCCGTTCGGGAGCATCGAGCGCCCTCAGCAGCGCTTCCACGCGCACGGCTTCGGGACTTGGCTGGGGCAGGCGCGATCCCACCCCTGCAGTGCGCCACTGGCGACGGCGGCGCGCCTCCAACAGCGACACCGCGCCGGCCGAGAGCAGCAGCGCCGTGCCGACCCCGGACGCGAACGAGGCCAGCGCTGATGTGGATGACGACGAGGCGGCCATCGCCGGCGCCGGCGCGAGCGACGTCGCGTCGGGCAGGAGCACCACCATGCCCGCGGGGAACACACCGCCGGTCCACGTGCCACCGTCGGGGGTGGGGCGCCCGTTGTTCAGATCGATGATCTGATCGCGAAGGTCGGCGCGGCCACCGGCGAGGGCGAGCGAGTACGGCGTGTCACGGCCGTTGCTCACCGTGGTCGACCCGCCTGCGAGCACAGCGGTCGTGGAAGTCGGCGGAGTCTCCTCCGCCACCGACACGACCGCGGTCGCGACGTGTGCGGGGCGGGCCACGTCGGCGGACGAGCGGATCATCGGCAGCAGCCCACCGATCGCCGCGGTGGCCGACACCGAACCGATCGCCACCACGCGCACGAGGCCACGCACCCAGCCGGACGGACCGGACGGCAGCACGGCGCGCAGGGGTGCGCCATCGCGACGGTGGCGCACGATCTGGGCCAGTTCCGCGAGTGCGGTCGCGGCGAACCACGCCCACAGGAGCGCGAACACGAAGGCCCCGGCGCGGATCACCAGATCGCCCGGCACCCTGCGCCGATGCCACGCTTCGGCCAGGCGCGCCGGGCTGGGAAAGGGCGCCCCGATCGTGGCGACGAGCACGCACGGAAGACCGATGAGCACGACGGCCAGCAGCACGAGGGCCGACAGCCGGGGAAGGATTCGCCAACGCGACATGGTGGTTCCTTTCAACCTGAGTACACGAGCCGCGCCGTTCCCGTGGCACGGATCGTCAACGTCTCTTGCCCGCCGAGCACCAGGAACACCGTCCGGCGGCGTTCCGTGACGGTGACGGTGACGTGGTCGGCGGCAACCACCACCACCACGTCGGCGGGCGCGACACCAGCGCGCGTCGTGAAGTCGAGCGCGGCGGCACGCGCCTTCACCGGGTCGAAGCCACTCACCGGGGTGGCCGTCGCCACCGCCGCGCGAGCAGCGCCCTCGGCGGTGTTCGAAGCATGACGGCGAGCCACCATCACCCTGCCTCCGTCGACGATGAGCGCGGCACCGGCGAACACCATCACGATGAGCATCACCATCACGACGGAGATCGCACCGCGGTCGCGACTCGACTCGCGCCCGTTCATCGCCGGTACCGATCGACCGGTTGCGTGTCACTCACCACGACGGATCGCCAGCCGGGCGCCCACACCCCGGCCAGCGCCGAGTAGCTGACCACACAGGTCACCTCCACCGTCACCGAGCCGCCCTGCCACGTGCCGGCAGCCGACTCGGTCCACCACAACTGCACCTCGGCCCCGTCGCGGCAGCGATGGCGCAGGACGGCGGTGTCGACGGCCTCACGCGCCGCCACGACACCTTCGGTGGGGTTCGGCGCGAGTGACGCGGCGCGCGCCGCAGCCTGGGCCGCGTTCGTCACCTGCACGCCGGCGGTGTGCAAGCGCCCGAGGAAGCTGATGAACAGCACCGCGGCGATGCAGAAGATGAGCAGGTACATCATCTCCACCGGGGTGGCGATGCCGTCGTCGTCGCGCCAACCCATCTCAACGCTCCTTCGGGGCCGTCTCGACCGCCCGTGCCCGCATGCCCAACCGTTCGCCGAGCACACCGGGCGTGCGGCCGGCCACCACCACGCGCACCATGTCGCCCTCGGTGCAGGTCACCAGCACACGCTCCGCCCACGATCCGGCATGGCGCTGCACCATCTCGGTCGCCACGGCGATGCCCTCCTCGCACGTGCCGTCGTAGGCGGCGGCGACCCTCGCGCCTTCCGAGGCCGCCTCGTCAAAGATGTTGCGCGCGTGCCAGAACGCCACCGCCTCGAAGATCAGCAGCATCACCATGATCACTGCCATCGACCCGAACAGCATCTGGATCGACACGTCGACCGCGCCGCGATCGCGGTCGTCACGCGACCATCGCGATCGCGGGCGGAACGACGCCACGGTGCTCACCTCAGGGAGCCACCGGATCGGGCACGCCACCCTTGGCCTGGTTGAACTTCGTCGTGAAGAACGCGGTCGCCGCCAACGCGACGACGATGCCCACGGCGAGCCACAGCATCTTCGTCACCGCCTCGTCGATGCCGGATTCGTCGTTGCGTTCCGCCCACGCCTTCCTGCCACGCGCGCTCAGCTCGCCACAGGTGATCTGCACCCAGATCGCCAGGGGAAGGATCGCCTTGTTGTTGAGTTGTTCGGTCATCCGCCGCTCCCATTCTCTTGTTGTGCTGGTTCGCACCTCTACAGGGGTGCCCTGTCCGCCCTACCCGCCGAACGCCTCGTTGATCCGCTGCGCGAGTGGATAGGCCAAGAACACGATCGTGGAGACCACGAACCCGATGGTGGGGCCCGAGAGGTTGGCGTTGGCCCGATCGGCTTCGCGCTCGAGCTCGTCGAGGGCCTTGGCCCTCATCGCGGTCGCAAGGCTGGCCACCGTCTCGCCGATCGACACGCCCTGCAGGCCCTGGCGTTCGAGCGAGGTGGCGAACTCGCACAACTCGCGCACGTCGTAGTGCTTCCCGAACCCGTCGAGCGCCTCCCAGAGGGGAATGCCACGTTGTGGCGCGGTGAGCAGCTCCTCGCGGAGCGAGTCGAACGCGGGGCTGGCACCGACACCGAGAGCGAAGCGCACGGCCTCCTCGATGCTCTGATCGGTGGTGAGACCGACGGCCACGAGTTGCACGAAGTCGTTGGCCGCGCGCCTCAGTTCGCCCCGCCGCCGCTCGATCTTCGTGCCGATGTCGCGCACCACGGTCACCGCGCCCATGAGCGCGGCGATCAGCGGCACGAGCAGCCACACCGGCGAGACGGGCAGCATGCCCATCGCGGTGAGCGCGGCGACCGCGGCGAGAACAGAGAGCAGCAGGATGCCCGCGGCGGTGATGACACGGGTGACGACTGCGGCCGGTGTGAGGTGGGCAACGGCGAGGCCGGCGCCGAAGTGGCGCTCGGCCATGCGCCCCGCTGCACCATCGGCAAGAGCGTGGGTCCAGTTGCCGCCGGTGAGGCTCACCGTCGACGACTCACCG
>WBZL01003278.1_pt1 | contig 14941 bp, 15 predicted proteins | sample 5204291 | NCBI WGS metagenome assembly WBZL01 (sample SAMN12344345, study PRJNA552823) | activated sludge metagenome | biome: Activated sludge suspended growth; feature: Nitrification reactor; material: Wastewater; isolation source: activated sludge from nitrification reactor of wastewater...
GGAAGCGGTTTGCCGTTGTTTAAGGATATAAGCGGCAGGATCGTGCTTAAGTGGCTGAAAACGAAAAACTTCGGCTCCGGGGCAATGGTACATTATTATGAGCGGATTTAATCCCAAAAAATGAAAATAGTTATAATAAGCATTTTGATTATTGGAATGGCAGCCATGCTCATCGCACGAGTAAATGGTAATTCAGCGAGATCGTTATTCAGGTCTGTAGAAAATCGAAAAACCACCGCAAAGGAATTTGTTGATAAAATCGACTCATTAGGTTATTTCAAGTATACTGACCAAAAGAATTTGGAGGAATTAAAACAAAATCATTTGGAAAGTTTCGACCCAGGAGGCGCTTGGGGTGGAGTTTGGGACGATAAAACTTTAACCCCGCTGGATTTTCGTTATTATTTCTGTGATGGAGAATATGTATTTGAACAAGGCGGTTTTACCGGAATGCTGGAAAAGAGTATCCGCCCACCTCACCCCACCTTTCCCATTAAATAGGGAAGGGTGACCTTTGGGAAAAAAAAATGAGCAAGACAGATCGGTTATTGCATATTCAGCGCTGGCGATCCAGCGGACTTACGCGTGCAGACTATTGCCGGCAAGCGGACATAAAGTACGGGACGTTTCTGACGTGGTTGAAGTTGGAGGCCCTGCCTTCCGGGGCCGGAAATTTCATAGCACTGTCCAAAGATAGTGCGGATCAAGGAGAATTGGAAATCCTGTTTCCCAATGGGATACAGCTGCGGTATTGTGGGCGGGTGGATGAAGGACTGATCAAAGCGCTTCAAGATGCTTGAGACCTCCCGGCAATACTACCTGTACGATCAGCCCTGCGATATGCGCAAGAGTTTTTACACCTTGGGCGCCATCGTCAGCCAGCAAATGAAGCTGGAACTGCTCAGCGGTTCGGGTTTTGTGTTCATCAACCGGCGCAGGACGCATTTAAAGTTGTTGTTGTGGGAAGGCGACGGCTTCAGTCTGTATTTCAAGCGCCTGGAAAGCGGCACTTTTGAACACCCCGTATTGGGGCGTGGCTTCGAGGTTTCCTACGAAAAACTGCTGTTTATTTTGCGAGGGATCAAGACCGAAAAAATTGAAAAAAGGAAGCGATTTTCCTTGCCGGAAACAGGGTGATTCCGGGTATGTTTTTGTATCTTTAGGCTATCATTATGAGCCAACTGGAAGTCGAAAATATCGCCCTCAAGGAAGAGAATTTCCTGCTGAAAGCCGAGCTGGCCCAGCTCAAGAAGTTGCTTTTTGGGGCCAGGCGCGAGCGATTTATCAGCCCCGATCAAGCCAACCAGGGCCTGCTATTCGAGAGCCAGGACGAATTTAGGGAGGAAGAAGAGGAGGCAGAAATAGAGGTGAAGACCATCAAGAAGAAAAAGCCTCGTCCGGCTGTTCAACGCAATACCTTTCCGGTCGGTTTACGCCGAGAAGAACAAGTTATCGATCCTGCGGGAGTGGATGTGGAAAGCATGGTTCGCATCGGAGAAGATGTGACGGAGTTGTTGGCTTATGTGCCAGCGGATCTGTATGTCAAGCGGATCATTCGTCCCCGGTATGTGGATAAAACGGATGAAGATCGGGGTGTTGTTCAAGCCAATATCCCGCCCCGGTTGATCCCCAAGGGCATGGTGGATGAAAGCCTGGTGGCCCAGATCATTGTCGAAAAAATCCTTTTTCATACGCCCGTCCATCGCTTCCGCAAAAAGCTGAAGCAGGCCGGGGTGGATTTTATTTCCGAAAACAACCTGCACAACTGGCTTCACAGCGCAGCCCACAACTTGTTGCCCCTGTATTATTTGTTGCACGAAGACCTGCTCAGGCAATCCTACAACCAGGCGGATGAAACCCGCATTCCAGTGTTGAGCAAGAATAAACCGGGAGCGACCCACCAGGGGTACTTCTGGGTGTTGAACAACCCCAAACTCAAGGCGGTACTCTTCCAATACGACCCGAGCCGGAGTACAAAAGCGGGCCGTAGCTTGCTGGAAGGCTTTACGGGGATCCTGCAGAGCGACGGTTATAGCGTATATGAAGCGGTGGAAAGCAAACAGGGCATACAATTAATCCATTGCATGGCCCACGCCCGGCGTAAATTTGTTGAAGCCCAGAATACGGACCCTCCCCGGGCCAACTATTTTCTGGAACAGGCCCAAAAACTGTATCTGATCGAGCGACAGGCCCGTAAACAAGATTTGGACGATCCACAGCGACTGCTTTTGCGGCAGCAAGAGGCCATCCCCATATTGGAAGACCTGGGCCGGTGGCTGGAAGAGCAATATACCGCTTCCGGCGTTTTACCCCAAAGTCCGATCGGCAAGGCATTGGCCTACACCCTGCGCCGCTGGAAAGGCCTGTGCACCTACGCCCATAACGGAGCCTTGGAAATCGATAATAATCTGGTAGAAAACACCATCCGGCCTGTGGCCCTGGGCCGCAAAAACTACTTGTTTGCCGGTTCGGATGACGCTGCTCAAAACCTGGCCTGCCTTTACTCCATTGTCGGAACCTGCGACCTGCACGGACTCAATGCCCAGCGATACCTCACCTGGTTGCTGTGCCAGGTAGCACAAAACAAAGTCAACCCCGATGCCATCAACTGGCTCCCTCATCGTCTCGACCAACAGCTCCTCAATACTTTTAGGGATTAGGCAAGGTGGGGTGAGGTGGGCGGATACGATCAGCGGGACTTTGGTGGAGAGGGTCCAGTTGATCTCGCCGTTGCCCAGTTCGCGGCTTTCGACAAGGCCTATACTGGGCTCGCCGGTTTCGATGATGTGCTTTTCGACCGCAATGGTCCGGCTGCCGAATTCCTCTCCGAAGAGGTCAATGTCCGTTTTGCCGATGATCTGCTCAAGGCTGTCAACTCCGAGGTCCGCCATCAATTTGACATTGACCCGGGTGAGCCTGGACTGCCGGTCCTTGAAATAGATGCTCTCCGGAAAGTGGTTGACCAGGGCTTCTGTAATGGTTTTTTCGTTTTGCAGGGTCCGTTCCGCTTCTTTCCTGTCGGATATATCCCTTCCGAAGGCCACCAGGTAGCGATTTTCTCCGGCATCAATAAAACAAGCCTTGATCTCAACCGGAAAACGGGTGCGATCCTTCCGGATCCCGATACTTTCGAACTGTGCCACACCCTTTTGCATTATCTCTCCGACCAATTGTTGAATGCGGTTTTCATCCATCAGGCCTTCGACATCCCGGACGCGCAAACGCTTTAACTCTTCCCTTGAATAACCAAATTGCATGCATGCCTGGTCATTAACCTGGACAAAGTGAAGATCTTCATCAAGCACAAGAATGATGTCCGGCGCCTGATTGATAACGGCAGCGTAAAACAGACCAAGGTCAAGGTCTGTTTCGTTTTTGTGTGTATTCATTTGCTTTACCCTGTTGAATTCCCTTCCTTTCCTTATCGCCGATAGCAACAACCGCTGCGCTTTCGAAAGGGAAAAGGGTCAGTTCATCCCTCTGAGCGCATCCCGATGATCCCAGGGCTGCCGGGCAGCGATTGAATGAAAACCAATCCGGGCAAGCGTCGGTACCTGCCCGCGTGACCTATCTGAAGATCAAAACGGCCAACACGACAATGGCCAATACCGTCAATAGGGAAATCCTGCCGAGCGTCGGCACTTTTTTAAGGTGAGTCTCCGCATCCCCCTGCCCGGCTTTCCTGCCGGCAGCGCCGATGATGCCGATCAGGGCGCCCAGGATGAGCACCAGGGTCAGCTTGGCGATCATCAGCGGCATGTTGCCCAGGTTTTTCCAGTAAGGGGTCATCAGATAACCGCCGGAAAGCACCAGCAGCACCAGTCCGATCTGTCCCATTCTGGATAAGGCAAAGGAATTCAGGGTGAACTTAAGGGCTTCATCTTTTTCCATTTTAGAGGCGGCAATGCCCAGGAACATGAAGCCGAAAGAGGTGCCCAGCCCCATAGCGAGGCCGATAAAATGCACGATTAACATGATTTCTCGCACGGTGGTCAATGTTTGGTGTTCAAAAGTGAGGCTAATATAAGGAATATTGCGGATTGTATTATGTTGGTTTATTGTTGTTTGTTCTTGGTTTATGGTTGTTTGTTTTGGTTTGTGGTTGTTCTTGGTTTATGGTTGTTTATGGTTGTTTGTTGTTGTTTGTTTTGGTATCCTTTGTCGGCAAAAAAGAACCCGGGGTGTTGTCAGGCTGGAAGGTTTACCCCAATCCGACCAGAAAAAACCTGACTGTTTTTGCACCGGAAGGCGATAAAGAGGGCATGCAGGTAGAAATCAGGAACTCGCTCGGTCAGGTCCTTTTCACCAAATCGGACAAAACAGGACAAATGGACCTTGAAATGGCCTATCCTGCCGGGCATTATAGCGTTCTGGTCAGGTGCGGAAGTCATCACAAGGCGTTCAATGTGATCAAAGCCCGGGAATAGGGGCCGGAACAGTATCTATCTACACTTAACAACCGTGCAGTTTCGGATACTCCATATTTCATTGAATAATTAAACATCGTAGATGTGCGACCGTTAGCGGCATTTATTTTCTTTCATGAATCTTATTTAATCGTGAGTTGATTGCTCCTCGATTTCGTCCAAATATAGAAGCGATTTCTGCAATTGATTTTCCTTCCTTTTCAAGACGAACCAACTCCTCATCATCTTCGGGTGACCACGGTTTATATGCGTTCTCGTGGCCCTTTCTTTTCTCGGCAACAGAATATGCCTTTTCACCTTCATCTGACTTTCTTTTCTCTCTTGTATTGTATTTTGGTTTGAGTTTTTCGACCATCCTTTCTTCGAGTTCCTTTCTGCCTATCGGAACTTCTATTGCGGACACTTCAAAATTATCCTCTAAAACCCTGTTTAGTTCTTCTTCAAATCGAGGCGGGAACTTTCGGCTTGGTGTTGCTATCTCGTATCCTTCCTGTCCAGCAAATCTCGCACCTCCTATTGACCTTCTTAATGAATGGTTTCTTGTATCCAGCAAATCCCGCATCCTCTTTTTTATATTGCCTGATTCGCCGACATAACAAATAATCCCTTCTTCTTTTACGGCATAAACTCCAGCCGCTGATGGAAATTGCTCTGCCCAATTTATACTGTTCTCGAACGTTCGCCAATTGCCATTTAGCAATTCATTTTCCAGTTTGCTTAAATAATCCTCTATTCGTTGGTTCATTTCTGCCGGGTTTTATGATTATTTATTTTTCTCGTCGCCGCCAACGGTTGGTGAATGTGGCGTGGCGGGCTTTTGCCCTGCATGAGCATATACACGTTGCGTGGACCCCGGATGGGCCTCGAAGATGACCGGAGGGAGCTATCAAAACAAAGATAGCTCATAGCCGGGAATCATTCACGCCTTGCCGGTAGCGCTGACGCCCCAAATCACTCGCGGTCAACACCCTTGGCCGGGCCGATAACGGGCGTTTGTGCCGGCTTGGCTATTCCGTAGATGATCAATATGCCCGAGCCTCCACCCCATGTAGAAAAGGCGGGGTCGGGTTTCGCTTGCATCACCGTCTGAGGCAAATTCCAGTTATTGGCACACCAGAGATTGCCCGCCTGGTCAACGACCACATCGGTTAACATCTGGATGCTGCCGGAATGAATGGTGTGAACCACATCGCCGGTCTTAAAAGACTCCGTACGTCCAATGGGGGAAGCGCCGGCCATAAACGATACGCCTCTACCCAGGAAGTTGGCCACCCAGACATCGTCATTTCCATCTACCGATACGCCCCAGGGGGCGTTCAGTTCGCCATCGCCAAAAGCCGTTAAATTGGCTGCAGGCGTGGTTTTATCCGTCGTGTCCATCGGATCGGCATTGAAAGGGATCATAAAAACGGAACCCGTTTTATGGTTGCGACCCAATGTTTGTTGGAGGTGCGGATAACCCAGCGCAAACCCTTCGAGGATTGATACACCGTCTGTCGGAGTGGTGCCGGGGAAGTCGGGACTTGTATTGCAAGCGACCCAACAATTTCCTTTTGAGTCAAGCGCCACCCCACGTCCCCCACCGGCCACGATGAAGCGGTCCACCGGATGGTTTTCTTCGGACGGAGCATACCGAACCAACGATTTACCATTCGTATTGCTGATCCAGACCCGGTTGGACTGGTCTATCGAAATGGCAAATGGGGCAGAAAGAAGATGATCTTCACTAAGTTCGGGAACCTTCCTTCCTTTGGAAAGGTCTCCGCCCGGAAAATACAACACGTTATTGGAGGAGGTTCCGGCAATCCAGATATCGCCGTTCGGCGCTACGCCAATGCCTTGCAAACCGCCATTATTTTTCAGGATTTCAGCAAGATAGTCCGGAATTTCCTCGAAAACCGGGGCGCCGTCTTCCAATCGGTACACGCCAATGGCGCCATTAAAACTCGTCACCCAGCAGGTACCGTCTTCTGTAATTGCGGTCCCCCAGCCTGCGCCGTCGACACCCATCCCCGTGTAACCGGTAACCGGCGGCGACATCAACCGGCCGGTCGAATCCAGTTGGACAAGTCCTCCGCCGATACCCTGATACACGCCGTTTTGCGCTCCCGGCATCCAGTTCAACCCGGTCCACAGGTTTCCTTCCGCATCCAAAGCCAGTTTTCCGGGTGCACAGATGCCGCCCTGACCAAAGGCCAGGATCATGGCAAAATCCTCCGGGGCAAAACTCAGGTAAGGCACAAAAGGAGCGCTCCTCCGGCTCACCGGAACTTTGCTGTCGGGTTTGGCGGGGAAGCCATCTGTCGGCTGGGGATAGGCTTTATCGAAAAGGTCGAACAAATCTGCCGGATGTACCCAGGGCGATCGGGCAATGCCAATCATAGCCTCGGCCGTATTCTCCGGCCGTTTTCCCCCCAATGGCGTTGCGCAGCGCAAAAATTCACCCTGCCAGTCGTATGCCTTACTTTCTACGGTACCGAAGGCGGTGATCAGCGCTCCCAAGGTATTCAGCCGTGCCAATGTCTCATTCTGCGTGATGTTGAACGGGCCCGTTAGCGCCTCTCCCCAGGATCCGGTTGCGGGATTGACCAGATTTGGGGTGTTTTTAGCGGCAATCGTCAGTCCCTTTAAATTCCCCGACAACTGGAGGCCGTTGAAAAACTGCGCACACGTAAATGCCGCCGCCACCGTCGTTAGCTCATTCACAACTACCCCCAGCGTTGCAATATCCTTCTGCCGGTTCGGCGGCAAAACAGACAGCAAAACGACACCCGGGTATTGTAATGCAGCCGTAACATAAAGGATAGCGTCCGCTGATCCGGGAGTGAGCTCGATGGAGAACCGGCCGTTCGCCTCTGCTGATACGGTACAGGTACCAAGCGGTTCCGGGTTATTGGCTTCCCGGATTTGAACGATGGCGGAAATATTACCGGATTGGTTAAAGGAGATCGTCCCGTTGAGTGTAATTTGATTGGGCATAAGCAGGGTATTTTGGAGCGTAATTATTTGATTTTATGAACTGCCTAAATTTAAGGCGAAAAATTTAAAGCGGCAATGGATGAAGCGATAATTTTTATGGCTCGCCCCTAAAGGATTTCAGGGAAACAGCCTAAAAGTACGAACATCCCGGGTACCATTCAGGGTCAATTTAAACTTTGTGCTCTTTGGTTTCTTTTGTAGTAAAAATATAGGAAAAACTTGTGTTAAGATAAAAAACATCCCGTGTTTACCATGTTACAGAATCCGGGATGACCCATGTTTGCCCGCTCGATTGCAGGCTGGCCTCATTATGCATACATAAGAATCTGATGTAATGCTATTGAAAAATCCGAATTTTCTTTCAATGAGAACAGCGCATCAATATCTTGTCCTTCTACAATTTTATCCTGTTGAAGCAAATGGTTTTTCATTTCTTCTGTCATTTGTCATGGTGTGAATTTTTCAAATGATGTCCCATTAAATTTATATGCTCCGTTTTCGTGTGTTCCAAGCCATAGGTCGCCATTGCTGTCTTTGTAAATGCTGAATAAAGTTATGTCTTTTGAATTATCTTGAACCGTATAATGCGTAATTTTCGTCCCATCGTATTTCCAAACGCCACTGCGATAGGTTACAAACCACAAATTATTTTCGTCGTCTCTTACGGTTGATAGGTACTCGTCCAGATTGCTGTCCTTTTTACCATCTAAACCGCCTATGCTTTTGTGTCTTGTGTAAAAATTGTTGCTTTTTAATGTTGTGCTGTCGTAAATACTGTAACGGTTTTCGGTATTGAACCAAAAGTCGCCATTTTTGTCTTCGGTAATTGAACGCACTCCGTTTGCTCCCTCATCGCGAAATTCAGTCACATCCTCTTCGGTAATCCATTCAAATGATTTCCCATCATAACGGCAAACTCCAACTGGATTTGTGCCAAACCAAATATTTCCTTTCCGGTCTTGATAGATGCTATAAATTTCAAAAGGATTGGAAAGATTGGGCGGCTTTGGCAATGTTAATTCATAAAAGGTATTACCGTCATACCGAATTACTTTTTCAGTTTGATAAGCATTTCTTAACCACAAATCACTGGCTTGAAGTTTCCAGTCATTACTTGGCGTTGCTGATATTGCGGCAAATGATTTTCCGTCAAATTTAACTATTGTCGAATGCGGATGACAACTAATGAAGTATATGTTGCCAGATTTATCTTCTTTAATTTCATCAATTCTATTGTTTGGCAGACCGTGTTTTGTCGTGTAATTAATCAATGTCTTTCCATCATATCTATACACCCCGGTTTCCCAGCTGCCAAACCAATAAACATTCTTCTTGTCTTGATAAACGACCATTATGCTGCTGCCAAGTTCTTTTACCGTGTCGCCTATTACAAACTGGTCTGTGCTTTTTTTCTGATTAGAGGTCTGACCGTTGCACGATGTCAACAGCGTTAAAATGGCCAGAAATAAAAGTATGTTTAATTTCATTGTCATCAGTTTGATGGTTGCAGTGTCGTCATAGCGTTACCGCAAACGGTTACATGAGTCATCTCAAATTTTTACACTGAAAGATTTTGAACCACGACTTGTCCCGCAAGGCGGGATTAGGCATCGTTTTTTATTTCATTTGAATCAATCTTTAGCGTAACACTTCTATAACTTACTTCAACATTTCCAGTATCCATTTCGTCTTGTTCTTCTTCAGGCAAGTCTTTGTATCTCATCCCGTCTGATTTTCGAATCTCATCTTCATAAGTTAATTCAAAGAAACCTTCTTTATTCCAGCCTCGAATTTCATCTATACTTTCTATTCTCTTTAATTCCCTGTATGGAAGTTCATCGGGGTGAGAAAAATCAAAAAATACTAAATCATACGGATTTGCCCAATAACATCCCTCAACCGCAAGAATTTTTGAATTAGGTGATGGGAATACATTAGCCCAACAAAATCCAAAACCTTTTTCCCCTGCTTCAGGAAAATAATTACTTATTTTTCGTTCAGATAAATTGATTACAGTTTGACCTTGATAGTCTTCTCCGCAAATTAGATATTCATTCCTGTCTTTCACAACCCATGAATGCCAGAAATTCGAATAATTTCTTTTAATATCTGCAATAATTTTTCCTGATTTTATTTCTTTTACAATTCCCCTTGAATAATTCCAATTGTTTTCTCCCATCTCATAATATTCAATAGTTAAGGAATAATTTTTTGAAGGAGATTCTATTGTAGTTTCACCATCAAGCTTATTCCTGTTTGTGAAAAATCGCTCTATTTCTTGTCTTCTGATTTTATAGTCTTTATTTGTTGCTGCACCGAAATTGGCAGCATAGCTATTAACTGGTTTTCTCCAGCGATTAAATATTTTTTTCAGAAGTTTCATTTTTTTATTTCTTGATGATGCTTAACGGCAAGCATTGACGATTGGCCGAAACACGAAGCGCATGCGGAGGCTGGGCGACCAGCGGGTGTTCTCGGCTGGTTTCATATTTTTGTCAAATATTTTCCTAGCTCTTCCTTCGAATCAGGAATGCCAGCTGATCGCAATAGCTGAAAATAGTTTACAAATCCTCCCTTCGCTAAAGTCCAGCCGCCATGCTCGTATATTGAAGTTAACGCCTCTACTTCTAAAAGCGTCAAATCCTCTAATCTCTCATCTTTTATGGGTTTAGACCGATCACTATTGATAATGCTTAGCATTGCGTGGGTTATATCCAATGCCTGGTATGAATTTACAGTTTCAAGTACTTTGCACAAAACTGGAATGATCTTATTTTTTTCAAACTGCCCAAATTTTGAAAGCGTCAAACTTGCATAACCGGAAATTCTCCCTTCGTTAAATTGTATTCCCTCCACCTCACTTAGAGCCTCGCTTGATATTAATCCGTCAATAAGCGCTTCAAGAATTTTCTTTTCAATCGGATGCTTTGCTAAAGCAATAGCAGTACATATTCGTACCAACTGTGAGTCTGCATTTAAGTACTTTCTTAATCCAGAAATATCGCTCTCGTTCGAAGATCGTCTTGCTAGTAATCCAATGGCCAGAATAGCATTTGCAATTTCTTTTTCCTCTTCTAAATTGGGTAGTTGATCCGTAATCTTGGCTATTGATGATTCCGCTAGCTCTGGAAACCAGGAAATGGCATAGATTACACTTTTACGGAGATTATTGTCCTGATTTTCCAAATACTGTAGCAAGATGGGAATGCCTTCCTTGACATAATCATAGCAATTTATTATTGCTGAAGCACTATACCCATACTTTTCACAATTGGCCTTTTGATCCTGCGTCATTTGGGCTTCGCTTTCCAAAAGTCCTTTTTTGAACTTTTCAACATCAATACCTTCAGGAAGATATTCTTCTTCATATCCCAAAGCCAAGTTGATTAAAAGAGCAACGATCTTATGCTTGTCTCTAACTGCTTCAGTCTGGATTAATTCATACAAAAAAGGGATCGCATATGGGGTGGCTTCATACCTGGTTCCTTGATGGAAAATATTTCCATACAAGTTATAAAGCGCTTTCCCTCTAATTTTCTCATCTTGACTAGCCAAGTTCTTTAAATCATCAGGTATATCCTTTGCCGATCCATAAGCATGTTTTAAGCTTTCCCAATTTACCTCATTTACTTTTTCTAATAATGCCATGTGTGTTTTTTGCTTGCCGAGAACGGTTCGCATAAATGGCGTTGCGAGCTTTTACTCGCAATGAACATTTTATGCATTGTGTGTGCCCCGAATGGGCATCGAAGATGATCGGAGAGAGCTATCAAAACAAAGATAACTCAAAGCCTGGAATCTTTCATGCTGGGGAGATGTAATGTAGTCCGATCATGGGTACAACGTTGACAGAAGCCCGACTAAGACAAAAGGGGTACATCCCGTTTCTGGAATACTACCTTCAAGTCAAGGTCGGCGACAAAACCAAATCCAAGCCAATGTAGAAAAGGGAAGTTCGTTCCATGAACCGCTCCCGGCATATTTGCCGGGATGGTCCGTACGCCCGGCGGTGTGAGAGGGCAAAGGTGGCTTTCAACGGTCACCTTTCCCTACTCGATTCTCGGCATTCTTTTTAATTACTACAGTATCTTTTTTGCATTGCTTCAATAACATCTTTCTCAATCGAAAGAATTTTTAACAGTTTTAAATATTTTTCCCTCCACTGTTGATACCCTGATTCATTAAAATTAGCTTGCATTATTTGTTCTTCAATTTCATCTATTGCAAAGTTGCTGAATGCTTTATAAAGCAATAACATAGGATATTCTTCGATTGTATTTGATAGTAGGTCGTCAATTTGAGATAATTTCTGTTTCCTGAAATTTTCTTCTTCTTCTGGTGTTTCTCCAATAAAAGTACGCATAGAATTAATCAGCTGCTGGAATCTAATAAGTGAATCTGGGGCAGACTCCATAAGTAATGAATCTGCTTGAGCAATAATTAGTATCCGAATCACTTCAATTTCGGCAAGCTCCTTTTGTTTTGTCAATAAGTCATTATTTAAAGAATCAAGGATGTAAACTTTTGAATCCTTTGATAGAACACCATTGAATCTTGTAGGTTTCAATACTGAATCCGGAGCGGATACAACAAACTCGCAAAGTTCACTTTGAGAATGGTTGTGATTTGCTAAAGCCTTCCAATTCGTTTGCAATCCACTTTCATATATAATTAACTCTTTTTTGAATGCGTTATGTAAAAGAGAAACTTCATCATTTTTAAAATGAAAAACTCCTAATTCCATTGAATCTATTATAGCATCCTTAAAGCTCCTGAAATTTATTATTTCTTCATCAAGAGAAAAATATTTTATTCGCTTATCTTTAGTAATAAAGACCGATTCAGGAGCATTTACATAGCTGATATTTTTGGGATGGTTTTGTAATGTTCCTCCTTTTTCTTTCGCCCACCTAAATAGAGCAAGAACTCTCGCAAACTCATTTATTCTATAAAATTCATACACAGAATTTGACAAAGAGGGGACTATCTTGTAGAAAATTTCTTCCTCCTCAGGTAGTGAATCATTATTGAATCCTTGCATTGTTATGTAGGCTCCTTGAACTCTTGAAGAATCAGCAACGTCAACTCTCCACAAGTCTAATCTATTTTCTCTGTTTGTAATGGCAATGGGAACATCCATGATTTTCCACGTTTGAGGGGTTAAGAATATTGACCACAACGCCCCTGCAAAATAATCTTCTTCGCTACTACCTTCTCTTAGTTTTTCAAGCATTTCTGCTGATGCTATTGGAAAAACATCAGAAAATAATGCTGACCAACCAAGTTCAAAATTTGCAATTGCAGGATGTACCACTACCTCCCAACGAGTAGAACTATCTGGATAAAATATACTATTCTCCACACCTGCAAGACCAATACCGTCACCTGCTATGTATTTAATTTCATTGCCAAAAACTATTTCATTAGCCGCAACAATATCTTCCACTAAGATTGATGATTCAAGAAACTCCGAACCGTCTTCAAAAATAAATTCCAATTCTCCCATAGGTAATCCGTCGGGGGACAAATGTTCTGTTGGAATAAATCTAATTGATTTTAATGCTGGAAGATTTGTTTTATCAATAATTTCATTGCCAAAAATCACCCCTCCAAACCCTCCTCTCTTTATTCTCATTGAGCCAAATTTTTTAGCTATAGGTGTGCTATAATTTGCTTTTGTGTATGAACTATACCTTGATTTGGTGTGTATGTTATCCGGTTTAGAATTAGGATTTGGTATTTGAGTCTTTTGGCTAAAGTCAGATGTAACTTTCTTTCTACTTCTCTGATTGTCACTACCTTTATTATCATTCGTTTTTTGATGTGTAACTTCATTTAGGGCTGGGTCTTTTCTTGCTCCTTCATAATTTTTTTGTAAATCACCACTTATGTTTCTAAGCCTTTCTTCATGGGATGGGGGAACTTTTGATTGAGATAATCCTTTTTGCAACGCTTCTTCGGAAGAATTGCTGTTTCTCAAAATATCGTAAACTTGTTCATCTTGCAATCCAAATTTATGTTTCAACACTCCCCTTGTTCCTCCCAATGCACCGACTTCAGTATATTTGCTTATTGATAATATTTGCTTCTTTATTTGATTGGGGAGCTCAATATTTCCATATTTATTAGGATGTTTAAATTCTATTTGAGTTGTCTTTAATTCTCCATTTATTATTGGCTTTAACTTCTCTTCGTAATTAACAGCTTCATATTTTTGAGCCAAATCTTTTGACAACAAAGCCAAGAATTTTTTTCCGCCCTCTTTGCTTCCATTTTCTGCAGCTTCATATGCCATTTCAATTTTTCTAACTGCTGGATATTGATTCCATTCTTTTTGCAAATACACAGGAGGTTGATAACCTTGGGTTTTTAGAAATTGAGATGTTTTGTCATAAGCACCAGATGTGTACTTTGCAAGTGATTTAAAAACTTCTTCTGTTTGTTCTTTTGTAAGGTTATCTTGGGCTTTCGTAATATTTGCGAAAAGCAAAAAACCTAAGCAAGAAAAAAAGAAAAAAAATCTTTTGACGTTTAAGTGGAAGGGGGGATGTGATTTCATTTTGATTGTTTTTATTTGTGATTAATAAGATTTTCAAGTAGTTGATTTTTGGCGTTTTTTGCGTCTTCGTTAAATTGTTCATCTGGCAAAACACTTAATAATGCAGCCAACATTCGAGGGCCATGTAATCTTGCTTCATGAAAAGCATCTAACCAAAAATCCATTGGTCTGGATTCAGTAGGTGAGAGAAGCGTATATGATTCAAGGATGGTAACCGAATCATCATTGGGGTCAGCATCCTTCCTCATTCTATTTGCCTTGTCTATATATATCATTGCCTGTTTTGGGCGAATTAACTTTGCATAAGCTTCAATAATTTTCTCACTTATCAAATGTCCTTCAACCATAGGGCCTCGCGGGAATTGATGTAAGAAATGGGATTGAACTATTTCATTTAATAATTCTCCACTATTCAATTTAATGCTTTGTTCAATTGTGCTTTCAACGTCTCTGCAAATTTCTAACAAAGCATTTGTAATTTGATTTTTTGTAACCAAAGCGTTTTCATATGATACAACTCCTGACCTTATTTCTTTTTCAATTCTAAATTTCTTTGCGGACTGTATTATTAACTCATCAAGGGTTTTGTCATTTTTCAACACTTTGCTTAGAAGCTCTATTGCATTTGAGACTTCATCTTTAGCAATAAAATTTCTGACATCTTTTATTAATTGATTTTTAGATAACATATTTATTTCGTTTGTTCATTTATTTTGATTGTCGAGAACGTCCCGCCTCCCTGTCCATAGCCAGCTTTTGCTGGCTATGGACAGGGAGGCATTGTTCATTCCCATTAAGTTAAGCCCCCAACCAGGTTAAAAAACAGCATAAAAGGAGGATATTCGTGAAAATTCCACTAATCATGAACACCTCCCTTCATGCTTATCTTGAAGCCATGCGGCAATTTCCATTCCTGGCCAAACGCTCGCCTCAACAATACTTTCGCAGACCTGGAAAAGATTTTACGCGCACTCGT
>WBZL01003279.1_pt1 | contig 14941 bp, 13 predicted proteins | sample 5204291 | NCBI WGS metagenome assembly WBZL01 (sample SAMN12344345, study PRJNA552823) | activated sludge metagenome | biome: Activated sludge suspended growth; feature: Nitrification reactor; material: Wastewater; isolation source: activated sludge from nitrification reactor of wastewater...
CGCAAGCAGGCCGTGCGCCAGGCGCGCGAAGCGGTGGATCTGCTCGGCCATCACCCCAGCATCGCGGTGTGGTGCGCCCACAACGACCCGTCGGCCGTCACCACGTCGCGCTCCAAGGCGGTGACGCCCACGATCGTGCGCAACATGGTGAACCAGCAGTTGCCCTCGTGGAACAAGTCGATCCTCGACCGGTGGGTGAAGCGCGCGATCGAGTCGGCCGATGAGACCCGGTCGGTCATCGCCCACAGTGGGGTGGCCCCTCATCCGCCTCAGTTCGACGGAACCGACAGCCACCTGTTCTTCGGCTGGTACCACGGAACTTCTGCCGACATCGACGGTTTCGCCGCGGCGATGCCCAGGATGGTGCGCTTCGTGGGCGAGTTCGGGGCCCAGTCGGTTCCCGACGCGGCGGAGTTCATGCACCCCGAACGCTGGCCGCACCTCGACTGGCAGGGCCTCGCGGAGCATCACGGCCTGCAGTTGGAAACGCTCGCCCATCATGTGCCGCCCGATCAGCACCCGACGTTCGACTCGTGGCGCCTGGCCACCCAACGCCACCAGGCCGAGGTGCTGCGTCACCACATCGAGACCCTGAGGCGGCTGAAGTACCGGCCGACCGGCGGCTTCTGCTTCCTCGCCCTCAACGACCCCGAACCGGCCGTCTCCTGGGGGGTGCTCGACCATCAGCGCCACCCGAAGCTGGCCTACGCCGCCGTCGTGGAGGCGTGCCTGCCGGTGATCGTCGTCGCCGACCGCCTCCCCCCGGCGGTGGCCGCCGGCGACACCCTCGGCCTCGATGTGCACGTGGTGAGCGACCTGCGCAGCGCGCTGCGCGGGGTGAAGTGCACGGCCATCCTGCGCTGGCCGGGAGGCAGCCACCGCTGGAACTGGACGGGCGATGTGCCGCCCGACAGTTGTGTCCGGGTGGGCACGGTGCGCTTCGTGGTGCCCGACGCTGCGGGCGAACTGTGGCTCGACCTGACGCTCGAGCATCCGGCCGTCGCCGTCACCAATCGCTACACCGCAACACGAAGTTCACATACGAATGGTGACAAGTCCACCACGGTCTGATAGGTTGCACCGAAATCTTCGGGAGGAAAACAACAATGTCCGACGACATCATCGAATATGTGGTCTCGCACACGGGTCCCAGCCGTCGCCAGTTCCTGGTGCGTCTGCTCGCCGGCTCGGCCTTCGCCGTCCCGGTGATCGCCTCGTTCGCCATCGGCGGCTCGGCCACCCCCAAGCGCAGCCCGCTCGACGCCGGCGCCAACACGCCCGACTGCGGCCCCAACCAGGTGTGGGATGCCGGCACCAACCAGTGCGTCGATGACGGCGGCGAAGAGAACAACGGTGGTGGCGGCGAGGGCAGCGGCGGGATTCCTCCCACGCGGTGACGTCCGTGAGGCCGCTCTTCGGAGCGGCCATCATCGTCAAAGACGAAGCCGACCACCTGCGTCGCTGTCTCGCGTCCATTCGCGAGCTGTGCGACGAGATCGTGGTGGTCGACACCGGAAGCAGTGACGAGTCAGTCGCCGTCGCCCGGTCGTTCGGAGCAACCGTGCTCCATCGACCGTGGGACGGCGACTTCTCGTCTGCCCGGAACCTCGGCCTCGACACCATCACCGCCGAGTGGATCCTCTACATCGACGCCGATGAGGAGGTGCAAGGTGCCGATGTGGCCGCAGTGCGCGCGACGTTGCGAACTGCCGACGGTGTGGCGGGCTTCCTCGTGCGGTTCGCCGCTCATGTCGGCTGGACGCCCTATTGGGAGCACCGGGTCTGGCGTCATCGCGACGATGTGCGCTTCTTCGGCCGGATCCACGAGACGATCGTGCCCGACCTGCGGCGCATCGTCCGTGAGGAGGGCCAACGGTTCGAGCGCATCGACCTGTTCTTCCAGCACTACGGCTACGAGGGCGATCAAACCGCCAAACACCGACGAAACCTGCCGATGCTGCTCGAGCAGGTGAAGGGTTCGCCCCGGCGCGTCTACCTGTGGAACCACATCGGCCGGATCCACGAGGCACTGGACGACCCCGACGAGGCCGAGGCCGCCTTCCGCCATGGTGTGGCGATCGTGCGCGAACACGGGATGCGCGAGCCGGTCGACATCCTCGTCTACGGCTCGCTCGCGATGTTCATGCTCCGCCAGGGCCGCGATGCGAGCGAGATCATCGCCGAGGGGCTCGCCCACCAGCCCGACTTCTACTCGCTGCACCTCGCCGACGCCCACCAGCGACTGCGCGGCCAGGACTGGCACGGCGCCGAGAAGGCATTGCGCACGCTCATCGCCGCCGGCCAGGACGACATCGCCCAGTCGGTGGTCGCCTACAACGGCGACCTGTTCAACCGGCTGCCGTGGGAGATGCTCGGCGAGTGCCTGTTCGAGCAGGGCCGCTTCCGCGAAGCCGCCGAGGCGTACGAGACCGCTGCCTTCCACGGCAGCGACGAGTTGGAGATGCGTACCAAGACCGCTCTGTGCCGAGCGCTCGGGTCACACCAGCAGTAGCTCGTTGCGCAACGACGTGACGATGGCCTGGATCTCCTCCGCCGGTGCATCGGGCAACCCGAACGCGGTGCGCACCACGTTGACGATCTCGTCGAGATCGTTCTCTCCGGTGCACAGCTCGAAGACGAGCGTGGCCGTCACGTTGAGATGGTGGACGCGGCGATTGGTCGGCTCGAACACCACGAGTCCGTCGTCGACCTCGGTGATGTCGAGGCCATCTGCTTGGCGGGGCTTGTCACTCACGGGTGGTCAGCGTAGGCGATCCGGCAGCGATCGCGGTAACGAGGCGTCCACGCCTGCACGCCGCGCTCCGTCCAATAGGCTCTCGCCCCGTGGCTGCTGACGTGCCGCACCTGCTCTATGCGACCCCGTTCGACCGCAGCGGCTACGCCGCCGCGGCACGTCGCTATCTGCGCGCGCTCACTGCCGTGAACCACCCGGTGGCCTTCCTCGGCCTGCGGCACACCGGCAGCGGCCTGCACCCCACCGACGACCTCTCTGCCGCCCCGGAGGAGTTGAGAGCACTTCCCTCCTCCGCCGCCCCCGATGCGACGGTGCTCGTGCACTGCATTCCCCACAGTTGGCATCGAGTCGCCGAGATGTTCCCCGGGCGCCGGCTCATCGGCCAGACGGTGTGGGAGGCGGATCAGCTGCCCACCAGGTGGCAGACGGAGCTGGAACCGGTGCACGAGATCTGGGTGCCCACCCAGTGGAACGCCGACACCCTGCGCGCCGGCGGTGTGAAGGTGCCGCTCCACGTGGTGCCGCACGCTGTCGACACGATCGAACCCGAACCGGCCCCGATCGACCTCGACCCGTCGCGGTTCGTGTTCCTCAACATCGGCACGTGGGACTGGCGCAAGCGGCCCGACCTGCTGCTGCACGCCTACCTGAAGGCGTTCACCGCGGCCGACCCCGTGGTGATGGTGCTGAAGACCGACGCCAAGGTGCTGTCGTGGGACACCGCGAGCGACATCGAGAAGTTCACCTGGTGGCAGGTGATGCATGTCGTGCGTCAATACCCCAACCCCGCCGAGATCGTGCTCGCCACCGAGGCCTGGAACGACGCCAACATGGCCTGGATGCAGCAGGCCGCCGACTGCTACGTGTCGATGACCTGCACCGAGGGTTGGGGCCTGGGCGCGTTCGATGCCGCGGTGGCCGGAACGCCGCTCATCATCACCGGCCACGGCGGGCAGATGGAGTGGCTCGGGCACGACCACCCTGGGCTCGTGCCGTACGAGATGGTGACCGCCTCGCACCCGAACGGGATGTTCGAGCACGGCACCGAATGGGCCATCGCCGACGTGGGTACCGCAGCTGACATGATGCGAGCCGTGTTCGAGGGCGTCTCCCCGATCCGTGCCGCTGCTCCGGCCCTGGCGACGAGGCTGCAGCAGCAGTACTCGCTGCAGGCGATCGGGCACACCATGGTGGAGGCTCTGGGGTGAGCGCTGCCGGTCTGTTGGGAAATGGGGCATACGACGCGATCGTCGCCTCGCATCGTCGCAGCGGCACCCACCTGCTGATGGAGTACCTCACCCGCAATTTCGGGCTGACGGTCGGCAAGACGCACTCCTTCCACGACGCGGCGACGGCGGCCGACGCGCCGATCATCTACATCGCGCGCGACCCGATCGACGTGTTGTGGTCGGTGTACCGCTGGTTCGTGCAGGGTCAGAGCGCGAACGGCGCCGTTGCCGCCGTGCTCGCCGATCTCACGTTCTCCCAGTATCTGCACGGGGAAGGCGGCGGCCGCGCCGGCTTCGCCGCGCACCGCTCCTTGGAGTACGACTCGTTCCTCTACGACCGCGGCCAGCTCTACCAGCCGATCCGCTTCTGGGCCGATCACGTGCGCAGCCATCTCGCCGACCGCGACAAGGTGCTGCTGGTGCGCTACGAGGTGCTGGTCGCCGACCCGCGCTCGCAGATGGAACGGATCGCCCAACATCTCGGCCGCCCCCTGCCAGATCACTTCACGCCGATCGGCCGTGACGAACCCGTCGGGTGGGCGCCGTCACCCCCGCCAGAACAGCCGAACATCGATCGGTGGGACACCGACTCGCTGGCTCTCCTGCGCCAGGAGGCCGGCGACGTGCTCGAGGCGCTCGGCTACGCCATCACGGCGAGTTCGCCGCGGCCGACCCACGCGTCACGCCACCACGAGGTGCGGTACGTGTCGCGCGACGACCACAGCGGGTACGCGGTCGCCGGCCGTCGTTGCATCGAGGCGATGCATGCGGTCGGTATCGATGTCGTCTGGGAGCCGCAGCCCAAGTTCATCCGCGACCCACGCGCCGAACCCACGCACGAAACCCACGAGCTGCTCGCCTCGCTCTACCGGCCGGGCGCCGCGGTGGACACCACCGTGTTGCACACCATGCCCGAGCGGTGGCGGGGGATGCGCGAGAAGCTCGGCGGTGGCCGCTTCATCGGCCACACCGTCTGGGAACTCGATCGCATGCCGGCCAACTGGCGCGGCGACATCCACGTGGCAGATCGGCTGTGGGTGCCCACCGAATGGAACCGCACCACCCTGCGCAATGCCGGGGTGCAACGCGACCTGCAGGTCGTGCCGCACGTGGTGGCCACCCACCAGCCCGCCGACCCGCCGATCGACATCCCCGACGACGTCACCGTCTTCAGCACCATCGCCGTCTGGCACCCGCGCAAGCGCCCCGACTGGACCGTGGAGGCCTTCGCCCGAGCATTCACCAAGGACGACCAGGTGCTGCTCGTCGTCAAGACACCCGTGGTCACCGATGGCTGGCCGGCCGGCAGCGAGCTCGAGCGGATGACGTGGTACCAGCTGATGCAAGTGCTGCGCCGCTACCCGAATGCGCCACAGGTGATGCTGGTGAATGACGAGTTCACCGACCAACAGGTGTCCGGACTCTTGCAGCGCACCGACTGCTATGTGTCGCTCTCCGCGTCGGAGGGTTGGGGGCTGGGTGTGTTCGACGCGGCCACACTCGCCACCCCGGTGATCACCACCGGCTTCGGGGGCCAACTCGCCTATCTCGGCCACGACCACCCTGGGCTGGTGCCGTTCAGCTGGGCCGCCGTGGGTGACTCGGAGAACTCCCCCCACCTCGAACCCGACATGGTGTGGGCGGCACCCGATCTCGACGCGGCGGCGATGATGATGCGTGCCGTTCGCGACGGCAACAGCCCGGCCGTCACCATTGCGCCCACGCTCGCCCGCCACCTCAACGAGGCCTACTCGCCGCTCGCGGTCGGCCGGCACATCGCCCAACTCCTGGACGGACTGCAATGACCCCCACCATCCTCGTCCTGACGCCGGTGAAGAACGCAGCCGAAGAAGCCGCCGGCTACGTCGACCGGCTGCTCGCGCTCACCCACCCTGCCGAGCACCTCGCGGTGGGCATCCTGGAGAGCGACTCCACCGACGGAACCCACGAGGTGTTCGCCACGGAACTTCAGCGGCTCACCGCTGCCGGCTGGCGATCGGCGCGGATCTGGAAGCGCGACTTCGGGTACCACATCCCGGCCGGTCTGCCCCGCTGGGAGCCGAGCATCCAACTCGACCGGCGCCGCACCCTCGCGCTCAGCCGCAACCACCTCCTCTTCAACGCCCTCACCGACGACATCGACTGGGTGTTGTGGCTGGATGCCGACGTACTCGAGTACCAACCCGACATCATCGAGGTGTTGCTCAGCCTGCGCCGCGACATCCTCCAACCACACTGCGTGCGCTTCTGGGGCGGCAAGACGTTCGACACGAATGCGTGGCGCGACCACGGCAAGGTGCACCTGGAGGACATGCGTGGCGAGGGGTTCATCGTCCCTCTCGACACGGTGGGCGGCACGATGCTGTTCGTGCGCGCCGATCGCCACCGCGACGGCCTCATCTGGCCGCCCTACCTCTACGGCGTGGGCAACTCGTTGATCCGCACCGACCCCGAGGCGTTGGGGCGGCCCGAGATCGGCGAGATCGAGACGGAAGGGCTGGGGATCATGGCCGCCGACATGGGTCTGCAGTGTTGGGGCTTGCCGCTCCTGGAGATCCGTCACCGATGACGAACCTCGATGCCTGGCCGACGGATGATCCGATGCGCGACGTCACCTTCACGGTGCCGATGCGGATCGACTCCGGCGACCGGCTCAGCAACCTGCTCGCGATCGTCGGGCACCTGCGCCGCACCTACCCCTCGCGCATCATCGTCGGCAGCGAGGAGCCCGACTCGCTGAGGGCGATCGTGCCGCGCGGCGTGGAGGTGATGGGGATCGAGGGCAGCCTGACGCTGCCGTTCCACCACACCCGGGTGCTCAACGACCTCGCCCGGATGGTGGACACGACGGTGCTCGTGAACATCGAGACCGACATCATCATCCCCGAACCCCAGCTCCGCGAGGGCGTGCGGATGGCCTCCCACGGGGAGGCCGACCTCGTGCTGCCCTACGACTCCGCGGTCGACATCCGCCGCGAGGAGCGCTCACAGTTCGCTGCGGGCGTCGTCACCGCCGATGCCGCGGAGGGTCGCAAGAAGTGGCACTGGAATGTCATCGGTGGCTGCATGGTGTGGAACCGCGCCACGTTCGAGCGCATCGGGATGGAGAACGAGCACTTCATCTCCTGGGGCCTCGAGGACGACGAGCGATTGGTGCGCCTGGAGAAGCTCGGCGGGGTACTCCGGCGGGTGCCTGGGCCGCTCTTCCATCTCCAGCACGACCGTGGCCCTGACAGCTCCGACAACACCCCGTACTTCCCCAACAACCGTTTCGAGCTGAACCGCATCACCAAGATGTCGGCAACGCGCCTGGCAGCCGAGGTGGCCACATGGCCCTGGTGCCATGGCACGACCTCCACGATGGTGCAGCCGGTGCCCGCCGACGACCTCACCGTCACCATCCCTGTTCGCCTCGACAGCATGGACCGCTTCCGGAACGTCGTGGCCGCAGTTCGCGCCCTGCGCAACACCACCACGGCAAAGGTGATCGTCGGCATCGACGATCCGGGTCGCATCATCGACTCGATGCCCGAGGGCGTGGATGTGGTGGCCGTGGACGATCCGCCCGGCCCGTTCCATCGCACGCGCATCCTCAACGCGCTCGCACGACGGGTCACCACCGAGTTCGTGGCCAACCACGACACCGACGTGATCGCCACGGTCGAGCAGTGGCGCGAGACCCTCGCCCTGTTGCGCGAGGGCGCCGACGTGGTGCTGCCCTTCGACGGCGTGCTGCGCGACTACCCGTTCAGCCACCATGTGTGGCTCGAACGAGCGGCGTACTCGTCGATGCCCACGTACTCCGCAGGGGTGCTCAACCAGTGGAGCGTCGGCGGCTGCGTGGTGTGGCGACGATCGGCGTTCTTCGCCGCGGGGATGGAGAACGAGCGCTTCCTGTCGTGGGGCTTCGAGGACGACGAGCGGCTCCACCGCGCGCGCACCCTGGGCTACCGGGTGCAGCGCGCTGGCGGGGAGATGGCGCATCTGCACCACCATCGCGGCCCCGACAGCACCCACGACAACGCCCACTTCCAGGACAACCACGCGGAGTTCCTCCGTATCCAGTCGATGACACGCGAGCAACTCGCCGCCGAGGTGGCGGGATGGCCATGGTGCACGACCGGCGAGCCATGAGGGGCGAGCAGCGGCGACCGTTGGTGCTCCTGTGGAGCGATGCGTGGATCAATGTGGGCGGGGCCAAGCGCGCCAGCCGTGAGCATTGCCGGATCACCACCGATCGCGAGGCGTTCGAGCGGGCCGACGCAGTGGTCTTCCCCATGCCCACCATGGGGGTGCTGCCGCGCCGCCGCGCCTTTCGCGGGCAGGTGTGGGTGCTGTGGTCACAGGAGTCCGAGGTGCAGTTCCCCGCGCTCGCCGAGCCGAGCTTCGCCGGCGCCTTCGACATTCGCGCCACCTACCGGCTGGACAGCGACGTCCCCATCCCCTACGCCCATCCGGCGATGTTCGATCGGCTCGCAGACGCCGCGACGCTCACCGAGCGCCGGCCGGTACCCGTGTCGGCGTGGATCTCGAGCAAGTGGGATCGCTGCGGCCGCGACGACTATCTACGCGAGTTGATGCAGCACCTCCCGATCGACTCGTACGGCAGGGTGGCCCACAACGCCGACCTCGACGACGATCGTGGCGGCGAGTCGAAAGTGGCAGTGATCGCCGGCTACCGCTTCACCCTCGCGTTCGAGAACTCGATCACACCGGGGTACGTGACCGAGAAGCTGTACCAGCCCTTGCTGGCCGGGTCGGTGCCGATCTACCGCGGCGCCCCCGACGTCGGCCGACACCTACCGGCAGCGCACTGCTGTGTGAACGCGGACGATTTCGCCGGCCCGCGTGAACTCGCCGAGTTCATCACCTCGATGACCGACGAGGAGTACCTCGCGTACCACGCGTGGCGCGACGAGGGACCCACCGACGAGTTCCGCGCCAGGTTCGAGCCCTACCGCGCGCATGCATTCGTACGCCTCGCGCGCATGGTGAACACGATCAACACGGGCCGCAGGACGGCCCGCCGACTCAGCTCTGGCTGAGCAGCTTGCGGTTCTTGATCTTCGCCCGGCGGTAGTCGCGGTGCATGAGAGCGATGAAATCGATGCTGATGCTCTTGGGGCACGCGGCCTCGCACTCACCGTGGTTGGTGCACGAACCGAAGTGCTCGTCCATCGTCTCCACCATCGCCTCCACACGGCTCCAGCGCTCGGCCTGACCCTGGGGCAGCAGGTTGAGGTGGCTCACCTTGGCCGCGGTGAACAGGTTCGCCGCACCGTTGGGGCACGCCGCCACGCAGGCGCCACAGCCGATGCACTCGGCCGCGTCCATGGCCGCGTCGGCGACGGGCTTGGGCACCGGGATGATGTTGGCGTCGGGTGCCCCACCCGTGGTGGCGGTGATGAACCCGCCGGCCTCGACGATGCGGTCGAGCGGTGAGCGATCGACCATGAGGTCTTTCACGATCGGGAAGGCCGTGGCGCGCCACGGCTCGACCACGATGGTGTCGCCGCTGGCGAACTTGCGCATGTGCAACTGGCAGGTGGCCGTGCCCCGCTGGGGCCCGTGGGCCTGGCCGTCGATCATCAGCGAGCACGTGCCGCAGATGCCCTCACGGCAGTCGTGGTCGAACGTGACGGCTTCGAGGCCCTCGGCGATGAGCCGCTCGTTGAGCACGTCGAGCATCTCGAGGAACGAGGCCTCGTCGCTGATCGAGTCGATGCGGTAGCTCTCGAAGTGGCCGCCGTCGCCGGGGCCGCTCTGACGCCAGATCTTGAGGGTGAGGTTTTCCAGGTGCTGACTCACGAGTTGTCTCCAGCTGTAACGATTGTCTGAGCGAAGCGAGTCGAGTCGCTAAGGGGCATAGCGAGCTCCGCGAGCGAGGTATCGACGCGACTCACTTGTAGCTCCGCTTGGCGAGGTGGATGGTCTCGAACTCGAGTTCTTCGGTGTGGCGGGTGGCCTGCATCGGGTCGCCCGTCCACTCCCATGCCGCGACGTGGGCGAAGTTGTCGTCGTCGCGCTGCGCTTCGCCCTCTTCGTCCTGGTACTCGGCTCGGAAGTGGCCACCGCAGCTCTCGTTGCGCTCGAGGGCGTCACGGCACATCAGCATGCCCAGCTGGAAGAAGTCGTCGACGCGGCCGGCCTTCTCCAGGGTCTGGTTCACACCGGCACCGCCGCCGGTGACCCGCAGGTCGGCCTTGAACTCCTCGTAGAGGGCGGGGATGTCGCTGAGCGCCTGCTGCAGGCCCTCGGCGGTGCGCTCCATGCCGCAGCGATCCCAGATGATCTTGCCCAACTCGCGGTGGAACCAGTCGGGCGAGCGGTTGCCGCGGATGTCGAGATAGCCCTGGAAGCGCACGCGGGCCTCTTCCTCCGCCGCGGCGAAGGCGGGGTGGTCGGTGCCCGGCACCGCCTTGTTGAGCATCGGGGCGAGGTAGTTGCCGATCGTGTACGGCAGCACGAAGTAGCCGTCGGCGAGACCCTGCATGAGGGCCGAAGCACCGAGGCGGTTGGCGCCGTGGTCGGAGAAGTTGGCCTCGCCCGCGGCGTACAGGCCGGGAACGGTGGTCATCAGCTCGTAGTCCACCCACAGGCCGCCCATCGTGTAGTGGCTGGCCGGGTAGATGCGCATCGGCACGTCGTACGGGTTCTCACCCGTGATCCGCTCGTACATGTCGAACAGGTTGCCGTAGCGCTCCTTGACGACGTCCTTGCCGAGGCGGCCGATGGCGGCCGAGAAGTCGAGGTACACGCCGTTCTTCAGCGGGCCCACGCCGCGGCCACTGTCGACCGCACGCTTGGCCGCGCGCGACGAGATGTCGCGCGGGGCGAGGTTGCCGAAGCTGGGGTACAGGCGCTCGAGGTAGTAGTCGCGCTCGTCCTCGGGAATCTGGTCGGCCGGGCGGTTGTCGCCCACGTTGACCGGCACCCACACGCGGCCGTCGTTGCGCAGCGACTCGCTCATCAGCGTGAGCTTGCTCTGGGTGTCGTCGGCCTGGGGGATGCAGGTGGGGTGGATCTGGGTGTAGCACGGGTTGGCGAAGTACGCGCCCTTGCGGTGGGCCCTCCACGCCGCGGTGACATTGCAGTTCATCGCGTTGGTGGAGAGGAAGAAGGCGTTGCCGTAACCACCGGTGGCCAGCACCACGGCGTGACCCGCGTGCGAGCGGATCTCGCCGGTGACGAGGTCGCGCGTGACGATGCCGGCGGCGCGGCCCTCGACGGTGACGACATCGACGAGTTCCACGCGGTTCCACAACTTCACCCCGCCGAGGCCGATCTGGCGGGCGAGCTGTTGGTAGGCGCCGAGCAGCAGCTGCTGACCCGTCTGACCACGGGCGTAGAACGTGCGCTGCAGCTGCGACCCGCCGAACGAACGGGTGTCGAGCAGGCCGCCGTACTCACGGGCGAAGGGCACACCCTGGGCCACCATCTGGTCGATGATGTTGACGCTCACCTGGGCGAGGCGGTGCACATTGCCCTCGCGGGCGCGGAAGTCGCCGCCCTTGATGGTGTCGTAGAACAGGCGGTGGATGCTGTCGCCGTCGCCGCGGTAGTTCTTCGCCGCGTTGATGCCGCCCTGGGCAGCGATCGAGTGCGCACGGCGGGGCGAGTCGTGGAAGGTGAACACCTCGACGTCGTAGCCCAGCTCGGCCAAGGTGGCCGCGGCCGAGGCGCCGGCCAGGCCGCTGCCCACCACGAGCACCTTGAACTTGCGCTTGTTGTTGGGGTTGACCAACTTCATGTCGGCCTTGTAGTTGTCCCACTTGTCGGCGATCGGGCCGGCGGGGATCTTGCTGTTGAGCACGGTGTCAGTCATCTTTCCGGTCACTTCCCGACGATCCCGGCCAGCACGGCGATCGGGAAACTCACATTGCCCACGACGATGAGGGTTGCGAACGCCACGGCGAGGTAGCGGCGCCACTCCTTGAACCGCGGGCTGCTCCAGCCCATCGACTGGAAGAAGCTCCAGACGCCGTGGTACAGGTGCGTACCGAGCGCCAGGTTGGCGATGATGTACAGCACCGCCACCGGCACCCGCTCGAAGCTGCGCACCACATTGCCGTACGCATCGCCGCGGTGGAACGAACCGTCGTTGCCGACCGCGTTCCACCAGCCCCAGGTGAGGTCGGCGAGGTGCCAGAAGAGGAACAGGAACACGATCACGCCCGTGGCCCTCATCGTACGGCTGGCGAAGTTGGCGATCTGGTAGTCGCGCGGACCCTGGTACTTCACCGAACGGGCCTCACGGTTCAGCTTGGTGAGGCTCACCGCCGCGTGCACGTGCAGCATCCCGGCGGCCACCAGGCCACCGCGCATCAGCCACAGCACCACCGTGCGCGGCATGATCGGCACGAGCAGCTCGCGCAGGAACTCGGCGTAGTGGTTGAAGTCCTCGGCGCCGAGGTACATCTTCAGGTTGCCGATCATGTGCATGAACACGAAGCCGAGCAGCATGATGCCGGTGACGGCCATCGCGTACTTCTTGCCGACCGCGGTCGCGTAGAAGTCGGTGAGGAAGAACTTGCGCTTCTTCTTCGGGGTCACTGCGGTGCCGGTGACCGGCCCGCGTGACTGGAGTGCCTGTGCCATCTGGAGACGGCCTTTCGTCGTGAGCAGGATCCCTGACGGGGTTGTCGGACGAACGCTAGTACCGGGTGCCCCGCCGGGCGAACTTCACCCTCGATCGTCGGAGCTTCGGCGCTGCGGTGGCCTCCCAGCCCACGTCACCGCCGAAGCTCTGAGGGCGGGAGCAGGCGGAGCTGGACCGCTTCGGCCTGAGCCGGGGATCCGAGGGAATCCGCCGTTCGGCGGAACACGTGATCACCCCATCGGCGGCTGCATCACGGCCGTCGAAGGTGCACAGTGGGGGCATGACGGCGATAAGGGTGCGCGGGTTGCGCAAGGTCTACGGCGATTTCGCAGCCGTGGACGGGGTCGACCTCGACGTGGGAACGGGCGAGATCGTGGCCGTGCTCGGCCCCAACGGGGCGGGCAAGACCACGACCGTGGAGATCTGCGAGGGCTACCGCACCCGTGACGCGGGCGAGGTCAGCGTGCTCGGCACCGACCCCGCCCGTGCCGATCGGGCGTGGCGCGAGCGGGTGGGAATCGTGCTGCAGACCAGCGGTTTCAGCGACGAGCTCACCGTGCGCGAGACCATCGCCCACTTCGCCTCGATGTACCGCAACCCCCACCCGATCGACGAGCTGATCGACACCGTCGGCCTCACCGAGAAGACCAAGGCCAAGGCGAGCAGCCTGTCGGGGGGCCAGCAACGCCGCCTCGACGTCGCCATCGGCGTGGTCGGCCGGCCCGAGCTGCTGTTCCTCGACGAGCCCACCACCGGCTTCGACCCAGAAGCCCGTCGCCTGTTCTGGGACCTCATCCGCGCCCTGCGCGCCCAGGGCACCACGATCGTGCTCACCACCCACTACCTGGAGGAGGCCGAAGCGCTCGCCGACCGTGTCGCCGTCCTCGCCGGCGGGGCACTGCTCGCCGTGGGAGCGCCGCAAACCCTCGGTGGCCGCGCCGATGCCGCCGCGATCGTTCGCTGGACCGACGCCGACGGCACCCACGAGACGCGCTCCGACCAGCCCACCCGCACGGTCGCCGAACTCGCGGCTCGCTACGGCGGCGAGGTGCCCGGCCTCACCGTCTCGCGACCGACGCTGGAAGACGTGTACCTGCAGATGATCGGAGCCGCACGATGAGCACCGGCACCCTCGCCCTCGGGCGCGCCCGCACCGGCGTGGAACTGAAGAACCTGTGGCGCAACCGGCAGGCGTTCGGGTTCACGATCGCCTTCCCGGTGATGATGCTGTTGCTGTTCGGCAGCATCTTCTCCGGCACCATCGAGAACACCGGCGTGGAGATCAGCCAGTTCTACGTGGCCGGCATCATGGGCTCGACGTTCATGTCCACCGCGTTCGTCAGCCTGGCGATCGGTATCTCCATCGAACGCGAGGCCGGAATGCTGAAGCGCCTCGCCGGCACCCCGATGCCACCCGCCTCGTACTTCCTCGGCAAGATCGGGATGGTGCTCACCACGGTGGTGGTGCAGATGGTGGTGCTGATGGCGATGGGCGTCGCGTTCTTCCACGTCGACCTGCCCACCAGCGGCCGTTCGTGGGCGATCTTCGCCGGCGTGTTCCTGCTCGGGGTCACGGCCAGCACCCTGTTGGGCATCGCCGTGGGCAGCTGGATCAAGGACTCCAAGTCGGGCCCGGCAGTGGTGAACCTGCCCTTCGTCGCCCTCCAATTCATCTCCGGCGTGTGGATCAATGTCGACATGCTGCCCAACTGGCTGCTGAAGACGTCGCAGGTGTTCCCCCTCCACTGGATCTGCCGCGGCATGCGCCAGGCCCTGCTGCCCGGCACGTTCGAGGTGGTGGAGACCGGTGGGTCGTGGCAGCTCGGCACCGGGCTGATCGTGCTGACCGCGTGGTGCGTGGTCGGATTCGTGGTGTGCGTGAAGTCGTTCCGCTGGACGCGCGGCTGAACGAATCGGGCGTGGGCGGCGCCGGCGCACACGGATGACCGGAAAAGTTCATCCGAACTCGCCGGAGTCTCTACACTCGCAACGTTTGCCAATCCAAGCGTGGCCCAGTGTGCCGCGCCCGAGTCCACCCGAGGTACACAGGTGCCAGCACTTATCGCCGAGGGCGGTTATCAGGTATTCGAGCTGAAGGGTGGCGAGTGGGCCATCCTCCTGCTCTCCGCCGCAGCCGCCCTCCTCGCCATCGCAGTGGGGTTCGTCCTCGTCCGGCTCGTGATGGCCGCCGATGAAGGATCCCCCAAGATGAAGGAGATCGCCAAGGCCATCCAGGTCGGTGCGCGCGCCTACCTGAAGCGCCAGTTCGAGACCATCGGTGTCATCCTCGTCCCGCTGGCGGTCATCGTGATCCTCACGAGCACGGACATCCAGAAGCCGGCCGATGCCAACGGGGTC
>WBZL01003281.1_pt1 | contig 14936 bp, 11 predicted proteins | sample 5204291 | NCBI WGS metagenome assembly WBZL01 (sample SAMN12344345, study PRJNA552823) | activated sludge metagenome | biome: Activated sludge suspended growth; feature: Nitrification reactor; material: Wastewater; isolation source: activated sludge from nitrification reactor of wastewater...
GTACTATTTCGAGCAAACCATCTGGAACGTCATCCCCAAAATCTACGCCACCATGCAGGCCGCTTTGGCACAATATTACCCCAACCTCACCCCACCCAGCCGCTTCCTCACCTTTGGCTCCTGGATTGGCGGCGACCGCGACGGCAATCCCAACGTCACCGCCAAGGTCACTGCCGAAGCCCTGCGCCTCCATCGCGGCCAGGCACTCACCCTCCATCAGCCGATGCTGCGCCAGTTGAACCGCTCCATCACCGTTTCCGACCAGCTTGTCGAAATTGAGCCGGAACTGCTGCAGGCGATTCACAACGCCGCCGTGGAGTCGCGCCACGTTTCCTTTCTGCGTGACCGCTACCCCAACGAACCGTACCGGTTGCTGGCGGCGATGATTAGCGAAGATTTGGCAGCGGCTCGCAGCGATGGCCATATGGTCGAGCGACTACTGGGGCAAGCACCGCCGCCTGCCCAGTTCCGCAGCGGCACCACGCTGCGCCGCCAGCTTGACCTCATTGACCGCACCCTGCGCGACCAGGGGCTAGGGCAGTTGGCAGATGATGATTTGGAGAATATGCGCTATCAGGCGCAAGTGTTTGGGCTGCATGTGGCGCGGCTCGACATTCGGCAATACAGCGACTACAACACCAACGTTTTGGATGAATTGCTGCGGAAAAACGGCCGTTTTTCCCACTTCGCCCGTCTCTCCCCCAACGAACGCGCCGATTTACTCTCCCAACTGCTCACCGAACCCGTTCCCGATCTCAGCCAACTTACAGACCTTTCCGAAGAAACCCAAGAGACACTCGATCTGTTTAGCGTCCTGCGGCGCGGCGTCACCTATTACGGCCCCGACATTTTAGGAACCTACATCGTCAGCATGACCCACGGCCCCGAAGACATTTTGGCACCGCTGCTGTTGGCCTACTGGCACGACCTGTGCCTGTGCCCAGACAAAGATTTTGAGGGGCTAACCTTTGTGCCGCTGTTTGAAACCCGCGCCGATTTGCGCGAAGCCCCAGCCGTCATGACCACCCTCTTCCACCACCCCGCCTACGCCCCCCATTTGGAACGGGTTGGCCGCAAGCAAATGATCATGATTGGCTACTCCGACAGCAACAAAGACGCGGGCTATCTGGCCGCCAACTGGGAGCTGTATGAGGCGCAGGAGCGGCTGGCCGAATGCTGCCGCGCCAACGACGTGGTGATGATGCTCTTCCACGGGCGCGGCGGCACCATTGCGCGGGGCGGCGGCCCGGCCAATCGCGCCATTTTGGCCCAGCCCCCCGGCTCCGTCGGCGGCCGCGTGCGGATTACCGAACAGGGGGAGGTGATTGGCGAACGGTACGGCCATCCAGCCATTGCCCAACGCCATTTGGAGCAGGTGATCCACGCTGTGCTGCTGGCAAGTATGCCGCCCGATAAAAGCCAGCTTCCCCAGCCCAAACCGGCGTGGCGCGAGGCGATGGCCGAAATGGCGGCCACGTCGTACCAGGCATACCGTCGCTTCATTTACGAAACGCCGGAACTGCTGGAATATTGGAGCCAGGCTACCCCGTTGAACGAAATCAGCCAGATGCGAATTGGGTCACGGCCGGCCAAGCGGCTGGGGGGCGATATTTTGGGCAGCCTGCGGGCCATTCCCTGGGGGTTCAGCTGGATGCAAAGCCGCCACGTGCTGCCGGGCTGGTATGGCGTGGGTCATGCGCTGGCGGCGTTTGGCTCCACCCCGGCGCGGCGGGTGCTGCTGCAAGAGATGTACCGCGAGTGGCCCTTCTTCCGCACCGTCATAGACAACGCCCAGGTGTCGCTGGTGAAGGCCGATATGGGCATTGCCCGGCTCTATGCCGAACTGGTGGAGGACGAGCAGGTGCGGGAGCAAGTGTACGGCCACATCAAGGCGGCGTTTGCCGAAACAGAAGCGTGGATTTTGCGGGTGACGGTGCAGCAGGAGCTATTGGACAATGACCCGGTGCTGCAGCAGTCGGTGCGGCTGCGGAACCCGTACATTGACCCGCTGAACTTTATTCAGGTCAGCCTGCTGTCGCGGCTGCGGTCGTTGCCGCCGGAAGCGCGGCAGGGCGAAGAGGGGCAGTCGCTGCTCCGCATCATTTTCCTGACGATCAACGGAATTGCGTCGGGGTTGAAAAATACAGGGTAATGAAGGGCCTATGGAAATTCAAGATGAACAAAATAGTTATTATTCGCTTCCTATGCCAAATGGCAATGTCATTTTGTCGCAAGAGCAGGTTCAATTGCATATAGGGAATAGCGATTATGAAGGGAGTGCTTTGGCTTTATTTCAACTTCTTCCTGTGCCAAAGGTTTTTATTAGTATCGAATTGGGTATAGCGGAATTAGAGACAAAGTTGAAATTAGTAAAAGGTATCAAAGACTCTGACATTGTTTCGACTACCTTCCAAGAAACCAAAATCACAACAGACGTATTAATCACAGGAATGAATTTCTCAACAAATGAGCCCCTTCATGTAAAAGGTGTTTTGAGAAATGGAATAGCACATAGTAACCATGTAAATAATTTGCAGGCTGTTACATTTTATTTGTGTAACTTTCGCGATTTTCATGTGCATGAACCTAGTGGACATTCTGTAGGTTTTGAACTTTTCTGTCAAGCTAGTGGATGGGAGTTGAAAGTTGCACCAGTTGAAAACCTTCGAGATCAAATTAAAAATTTACAGGAAACAGGCGGCTATGGATTTACCCATATTTGCCGACTAAAAAAGACAGACAATAGTAAATTTTCGAGTCAAGAAACCAGCGATTACCTTACCGCATTATTTTATTTTTTCTCTTTTGCCCGTGGGTCTTGGTGTCCGACTGTGCTGCCTGTTGGGTATGATGAAAACAGTGAAGCAATTTGGTTTGAGTGGGGAGCACGCATGACCGATCGATGGTCAGACAATGGCCTTTCCTGGTTTGATTCACACCATGCAGAAGTTCTGCCGGAAATATTGCCAGGGTTCTTGAAGCTTTGGGAAGATGATCTTTGGCAAAGCCCCCTTCGTTCTGCTGTATATTGGTATATAGGAAGTAATAAAAAGGCGGCAGGGATTGACGGTGGGCTAATCCTTTCACAGGCAGCTCTTGAAAAGCTATCTTCAGTTTACAATGTTAGTTCAAATGCCCCCGTTGAGCGTACTCAAGCATCAAAAAAAATACGAAGGCTACTTGATGAATTAGCTATACCCGTTGATATTCCAAAAGAAATGACTAACCTGATATCAAGTAAAGGACACAAGAACAAGGATGCTCCTGAAATTATCGCGGAAATTCGTAACAGTATCACACACCAGAATAGATTAGTCTTTAGGGATGCACTCTATGAGGCATGGAATTTAAATTTGTGGTATATCGAAATGGTATTGTTGCGGTTGTTTGAATTCACAGGACATTATGGTAACCGGCTAACAAGGGGGTGGCTTGGACAAGTCGTTCCGGTCCCTTGGGCTAGCGAGGAATAGAATCTTATGTTGTGCATTGGACATCGTGGGGCAATGGGGCATGAGCCGGAGAATACGCTGCGTTCGGTGGCGAAGGCGTTGGAATTGGGGGTGGATTGGATTGAGATTGATGTGTATGCGGTAGAGGGGGAGCTGGTTGTCATTCATGACGACGAGTTGGACCGGACGACAAACGGGACAGGGCTGGTGACGGAACAGTCGCTGGCCTATTTGCGCTCGCTGGATGCGGGCAAGGGGGAAAAAATCCCGCTGCTGCGGGAGGTGTTTGATTTGGTGGACAGGCGGGTGGGAATTAATGTGGAGTTGAAGGGACCGGAAACGGCCGTTTCCACCCTCAACTTCCTGCAACCTTATCTCGCGGCCGGCTGGGATCTCCGCCAACTCCTCCTCTCCTCCTTCCGCCACGACGAACTGGCTATTGCCCGCCAGCACCACGCCGAAGTGCCGCTGGGGGTGCTGCTGTGGGGCAACATAGACGTGGCGATTCCCACGGCGCAGCAGTTGCGGGCACTGTCGGTCAACCCCTGGTACAAGGAGCTCACCGAGCCATTTGTGCAGGAAGCCCACGCTCACGGCTTTCTAGTGCTGCCCTACACCGTCAACGAACCCGACGACATTACCCGGCTGCGCGGCTGGGGGGTGGATGGGATGTTTACAAATTACCCGGAGCGGGTGCGCGATGCCCACAAGCAATAACGTTGCTACCGGAAACTGGTAGCGATGTGGGTCATTGTTTCCTCACAAACGGCCGTCCACGTTGGCGCACAGAAGAATATAAACTGCGCCCAGTTCCCGCCTGTTTGAATGTATAAAACCCTCGCCTCAGCGGGAAAATGACCACCTTCGCCATCTGGCTGTATGGGTGAGACCCAGGCAGGGTATGTCGTATTGGAGACAGAAAGGAAACCATCCAGGTTTGGTTTGCCCTCTTCTGGTTTCTGCTCCTGTGTAGCAAAGTTCCCTGAGGAGAGCAAGGACACATCTACCTTTGCAAATTGTTCGGGCAATGGACACGCCATCGGTTGGATGTCAAGGGGGTGGCTCCATAAGGTGTAAGCCTCGGTTTCCACTCCTTTGGGTGTCGGCCAGGCGGCTGGTATTTCAAAGTCGTGACCACGGCTGTCGGTAACGGCCTGCCACGCTGTTGGCATGTCGGCTGCGGATGTGGGCGGGGTGCAGAAGGCCAGCGACCCAGCCACGCTATCCCAAATGTGGTGGCAAAAGGCAGCCAACTCATCGTCAGCCATGGTGGTTGGGGCTGCACAGCCTAAGGAGAAGATGTAGTAGTAGGTGTCAGAAACGGCCGTAAATGCCAACTCCACCCCAAAAGATTCTGCCACATTCCCCCTGCTTTCCACAAACCAGACCGTTTGCCCCCATCCGTTTTTCTGCTCAAGACCCACCATCTCCGTTGGCACATCGGCAGCAGGCAGAACTTGAAGGGAAAAAACCTGCACCATATCGGCCAAATCATCTTCTAACAAGGGCACACTTGCCGCCGAATTCGCCCACGCTCCCCAAAAAACAGCATGTTCATACTTGGGATGTATTTGGGTAGAGACATCTTCCCATCCCAATGGCACCGGCCAAATAACGGCGTAATCGCTATGGTTAAACTCGCTCCACATGATGGTTGGAAAGGGCGTGGCAGTAGCAGAAACAATTGGCGAAGGCAAGACCGGTAGGGAGGCATCAGCTTGAGGAGATGGTGTATCTGCTCCAAGTACATTTGGGGTAGCTGTACTTGTGATACTATTTTTTGTCGGTTCTTCAGGCGCCGCAGATAAATACTCACCTCTGGTCGGCGGAGCTAACCCAACCCCATCACGCGACGATGAAGTAATTGTACAACCATACAAGCAAATAAACACAAGGACAACGGCTATATAGAGGAAGCGTCTCATAAGAATCCAGACACCATAACTTAATCTTGGCGTTTTTGAATCAGCGCGCTTACCGTTTCCTCACTGTAAGTTACGGCCGTTTCCTGATAAGCATCTTTAAAGGTAAAACTTCCATCACGGTTCTTTTGTAAAAATGAGCTTTCGGGCGATGTTGCAATTGTCAAAATCGGCTTTGCTTTTCCAAGTTCCACGGCATGAATACGTTTATTGAAAGACACCCGGCCATCAAACCAGGGCATTTCATCTGCAACGACAAACCCCATAATTTCACTCCCTACCTGAACACCAGGCGATTCACCGCCATCAACAGGGCTGAACGCAGGTCCCACGACGGTTAATTGCTCTATATCCTCCAAATTAGACGGCGCGATCAACCGACGTTCAATGGTCAGGACGATTTCATAATAGGGTTGTGCAACAATGATTGTGTCAAACCCACCCTCTTTCAAATAGTATTCCCAATATTCGCCGCTATCCTGGTTCCATCGTGTGGAACTGATTCCCTGAACATAGCCAGTTACAATAGCATCCGCTGTTCTGACCAGATCATCAAAAGACAAATATGCGTAAGAAGCCTCGACGGAACTAGGGGGCGTTAAACCTTTAGTCCTTGGTAACAGATATACTCTCGTAGTATGATTAGCAGCAATATATCCAATTGCTGCTAATAGACCAACTAATGCCCCAATAACAAGTAAAGACAAATTGAGCTTGGGTAACTGAACAGTTTTATGATTCATTATTTCTCCTCAGTAAGCTTTCAGCAAATTACAAAAGTTAGTGCCTTGCTTAGACACAAAATCTTATGGGTACTGGGCATTAAGCCCAGTAATATCATCTTGGTGAAGCGAACGCCAAGCACAGCTAGAAACACCTGAAGGCATAACACCACACATTGTTGGCGGATCGCTTCCACAGGTTGAATCCTTTAATGTAGCCGAATGCCCTAATTCATGGGTAATAACGGCACGTGCATCATATGTATTTGAGGGAACCATACAATTGCCATCAGATGGTACATGCCATGCTCTATTTGAATTGTCGAACTGGATAACTGTACGAGTAACAGTACTGCCTGCGGTATTACACAACGAAGTTCCACAATACGTAAACTCCAGCGCGATTAGAGGGTCAGCCAAACCAGTCATATAAAGATCATTGGCACTTGTATCATTACGATAAAACCCAAACGGCGAAGGTGTGACGTTATTCCAGGCTGATCGTGCGCTATCAACAGCTTGAACCCATTGTGAATTAAGAAGGTGTGGATCGTAATTAACGGTATTTGTTGGCCATTTCCATGGATCAACCACATAAGCAAAAGCGACCTTAATCGTTAAGAAAAAGCTTGTTGCAGCAATTCCAAGCAAAATGCCTGTATGATAATATAAAGCTTTTGATTTGATTGATTTCGTGTTCAATTCATTTTAGGTCGTTGATAGCATGCCTACATTATTATTTTGGTTCCATCGCCGCAATGACCGTTCGATCAGATGCAAAAACAAAGGGAGCGCGTACTTCCCCTTGCAACAAAGATTTATAGGGATCAAATACAAAAATAGCCTGCAATTGATCCACACCCACTGTTGATGACAAGAGGAGACTGGCATGAAAAACAATCTCTTGACCAGGCTCTAAATGAAACAGAATGACATCTTTATCATTCACCAATATCTGGTGATAATTATGAAACACAACGGCTGCATAATTAGAACCTGCTTCTCCCTGCATATTTGAGAACCAAAGGCGATAAGGCATATTTCCGTCTGCTATACCCTCGCCCACATAAAGCAACCGTTCAGAAGGATGCTGTGATAAATCATCAGCAGGGGCAAAGGCAACATTCATGCCGTAAGCTACTGCTTCAGGGACTGGGCTGCCAACAACTGGCTCATTCATGATACGAGCAGGTGTTGTGCTATCTCCAACGAACACTACAGCTCTTTTACCAACCATCTGCATACCAACAGTAGAGCGATAAGAAGCGTCTAATGATGCATTATATGGGTCAGCAAAAGCCAAGACAATGACATCATGCCAGCCAGGCTCGACAAGGCTAACCTGAAAAGGTATCTCCCAATCACTTCCCGGCTCTATGCTTACTTCATGAAGTAACCCAAATTTTCCATCCAGAGTAAAAGAGACTTGTTGATAGTCCACCAGAACCGATATTAGGGCAACCGTAGGTTCTTTGCTTTTCAGCAGCAGTAAGGGATTAAAGGATTCACCATCTGCAAGAACATATTCATCATTTTGCGTGCGTTCGCCAGGTGGTAGATCACGTTCGGTAGAATGAATATAGCCAACACTAATCCCTGGCTGCTTGGCCCATTCCGGTCCTGGTCGCACGTTTGCAGAGAACGCTGTATGTCGCACTATATCAGGTATGGTTGCTATTGGTAGGGTAATTGCGGGAGATGATTGGTTGATTCCGCAACCCGTTTCTATAACGACGATCAGTAACAACAAATATTGACGGATTTTCAAGAAATTAATCATAAAGTACGGGAGTTTTCATAAAACAGGTTTAAGTGGGGCAACTCTCCTTAACTTGAGTTGCCCCACTTCATTTATCATTTTTGGTATTTGTTAAGCCGTATCACTCGTTGTAAAAGAGGAATTGGTATAACCTGGTGTACTGAAATAATGATTGGTCTTGGCATAAATTTTGTAAGCCAGCAAAGCATCCCAATTTGTCTGACACCATGTTTGTTGCGCCGATCTCCGATCTGAACAACTTGCACGCCATGTTGTTGGGGAATCAACCGTTTTTCTTAAGAAACCATCACTCCAAATATTTGTTTCTGTAATAGTGGATTGGCTGGTGTGAGATCCTCTATGATGCCAGCCAAGCTTCAAATCCCAAGGAGCAACTAAAACTAGATAAGCGTCAGTGGCACCTGTGCGCGTAACCGTGGCGGTTCCCCTTGCGGACTATCCAAGGAAACGGTTTTTATAGCACCTGGATTAAACACTTTATAACCGTTTTTCCCAATTTTTAACCCTGGTATTGATGGTCCAATATCTGGGCGTATTTCAACAACTTGATTGGCTAATATGTTGATACCTGACTCATAGCCAAACACACTAGCAGGGATCATGAATACTGCCATTAAGAACCATAATCCTAAAGTATAGAAGCGAAAGCGAAACATTTTTTCTCCATAACCATTAGTAATTTTTATTTATTGGCCAATACAAATATAATATAGTAATAAATTTGGTGACTTTCTAGTTCGTTTTCGTACCAATTCGTATCAATTATGGAGTATGCAGGAATGTCTAAATCAGCTAATTTTGGGGAATTGTTTGAGCAATATGTGCGGCGAGCGGTGTATACACCGGGGCAGTTGGCAAAATTGACAGGGGTACCAAAAATGACGATTGTCAACTGGCGCAACGGAGTGGTGGCGCGGCCTCGCCTGTGGACTGATGTGGTGAAGCTGGGGCGGGCATTGCGATTGAGCCTGGTGGAAATGGATTTGCTGCTTGCAGCGGCAGGTTATCCTTCTTTGGCGCAATTACAACAGTTGGGGGAAAAGGAACAGGCGTTATTTACCTTTTGGCAGACAGATTTGCTCAGGCCACTGGCACCGTTTCAGGCTGTTGCTAAACCCAGGGCTTGTTTTGGGCGGGAGATGTTGTTAAGGCGTTTAGAGAAAAAGCTGCTGGCTGAACAGCATGAGCAACCGTGTGTCCTGTTAGGCATGGTGGGCATGGGCAAAACGGTTTTGGCGGTGCAGTTGGCGCATCAGGTACGCCCTTATTTCCCGGATGGGGTACTGTGGGGCCGGCCGGATGCAACACCCATCATGGATATTTTGCGTCTGTTTGCCGAGGCGTATGGGAAGGATGTGGGTTGCTATGGGGAATTTTACGGCCGTTCTCAAGCCCTCTGCGATCTGCTAGCCAGTAAACAAGCTTTGGTAGTGCTGGATAATGTGGTTAATGTAGAGGAAATACGGCCGTTTCTCACCTGCCATACCCCTTCCACCTTCCTCATAACCACCCGTCACCCACAAGTTGCCCAAGCGTTGGCAAATGATGTGACAACTGTGCCACCCTTAGCCAGCGATGGCAACTCTTCCCTTGCCTTGTTTGCTGACCTTACCAGTACCGAATACGTAGCGCAGCATCGAGAAACATTGTTGACCCTGGCCGCTTGTGTGGGACATTGGCCGCTGTTGCTAACGCTCCTGGGCGGCCGCTTGTCCTATGACGCAGCTTTGTCGCCAGACCAACTGCTAAGGTATTTAAGCCAGCAGGGGCAAACTCATGTTTGTGCCAGTGAGACCAGCCGGATGCAGGCAGTCCTGCAAATGAGTTTTGATTTACTGGGGGAGGCGCAACAGCGGCTTTTTGTAGCTTTGGCAACCTTTGGCGGACGGCCATTTTTCATTTCTGAAGCAACGGCCGTTTCTGCCCACCCGCTTGACCAAACCGAGCTGATGCTGGAAGATCTATACGATTTAGGCTTTGTGCGGATTTGGGGAAACGGCCGTTATTGCCTCACACCCACGCTGCATGAATTTGCTATACTGATGGCCGAACGAATTTGTGACCTGGAAGAACGGCCGTTTGTCAAACAAAACAAGAGAAAGGAGATGAGAGATTGGAACTTGGAGATTCAAAATCTCCAATCTACAAGCTCTCTGTCTCAAATCAGGAGGGAACTTTATGCAGGTGCAAACAAAACGAATGAAGCAGCTTGTAGATTGGAGCGCCGCCGTTTGGAGCGGCATCATTAGCGGCACGCTATTTGCCATTTTAAACTGGTTTGTCTCGCCGCTGGTGCTGGGGGGCAACGTCTGGGTTTTTGTGCGGCTCTTTGCCTCGCCCCTGCGAAAACATGGACGTAGCCATTCCGACCGCCCAGCAGCTAAAGGCACTAGCGCTTAACCCGTGGTACATTGAGCTAACCGAGCCATTTGTGCAGGAAGCCCACGACCACGGCTTTCTGGTGCTGCCCTACACCGTCAACGAACCCGACGACATTGCCCGGCTGCGCGGCTGGGGGGTGGATGGGGTGTTTACCAATTACCCGGAGCGGGTGCTGTCTCACGCTGCTGGTTGAGAAAAGGAGAGAATAAACCATTATGGAACCGATTGAAATGTTGCAGAAGCGTCACGTGCGGCTGATGCAGAACAGTGTAAAGACGTTGGGGCATATTTTGCAGTTGGTGTCGCCAGAAACGGCCGTTTCCCGGCGTGATGGCCCCAACGGCTGGACAATCCTTGAAGTTGTTTGCCATTTGCGTGACTTCGACGGCTTTTTTTACCACCGCGTCATGATGATGCTGGAACAAGACCACCCCATGCTACCCGCCTACGACCACGAGCAAATTGCCATTGACCTGCGCTACAACGAGCAAGATTTACACCGGGCGTATGCCGATTTGGTCGCCTCGCGGGAGCGGTTTGTGGCCTTGTTCAAATCGCTGGACGCGGCGCAGTGGGCGCGAACCGGCGTTCACCCCGAACGCGACAGCTTTGACGTGACCGATGCCGCCATTCAGGTGGGGCATCACGACAACGACCATTTGGAGCAGATTACGCGGATTTTGGTGGAGGGGGTATAGATTCCCTTAGCAATTATGAATTATGAATTATGAACCATTCATAATTCATAATTCATAATTCATAATTCTCTTTCCCCCCCGGCGGCTTTTCCCCATAATATTGATAGTAATTGGCCTCAATCGTGCCGTTGTAGAGCTTGCGAACGCGGTCGGGGCGGGCGCGTTTGAAGTAGTCGGGGAATTTGTGGTCGGCAGTGAGGACATAGACTGACCAGCCCTGCTTTTTGCGGAACATTTTGTTGAGGGCGATGTAGATTTGGTTGAGCGTCTGATATTCGGCCATCCTCATGCCGTAGGGTGGATTGGTGATGACGATGCCGTGCTGCTGGTCAATCCACAGTTCCCGCACGTCTTTGACGGCAAACACAATGTCGTCGCCTACCCCTGCCTTGGCAGCATTGCTTTTGGCAATTTCGATGGTTGCCGGGTTAATGTCATAGCCAAAGAGCTGTAGCGGGTTGTCAACCTGGATAGCGGCCTCGGCTTCTTGCCTGGCTTCGGCCCAGGCGGTGGTGGGGATGATGGGCCACTGTTCAGCGGCAAACGGCCGTTTTAACCCCGGTGCCACATTGCGAGCCATCAGCGCCGCTTCAATGAGAATCGTCCCCGACCCACACATCGGATCCAGCAGCAGCCTGTCCGGTCGCCAAAAGCTCAATTTCACCAGCGCCGCCGCCAGCGTTTCCTTCAGCGGTGCTTCCCCCGCTTCCTCGCGGTATCCCCGCTTGTGCAGCCCCGCGCCGGAGGTGTCGAGCGTCAGCAGCGCCACGTCTTTGTGCAGCGACAGGTGAATGGCATATTCGGCGCCCGTTTCCGCCAGCCATGCCACCCCATACGCCTGCGCCAGCCGGTCGGCCACCGCCTTTTTGACAATGGATTGACAGCTTCGTTCGCTCATGAGGGTGGATTTGACGCTGTGGGCGGCGACGGGAAAACGGCCGTTTTCCCCAATCCACCGCTCCCATTCAATGGCCTTGCACTGCTCAAACAGATCATCAAACGTCGTCGCCGGGAATTCTGCCACCTTCAGCAGCAGCCGGTCGGCACAGCGCAGCCACAGGTTAAGCCGGGGAATATCGGCCAGCGTCGCCGCAAACTCAATGCGCCCCGGCGACACGGCAATGTTGTCAAAACCCAGTGCCGCCACTTCCAGCCGCACCATTTTTTCCAGCCCAAATTTGGCTGTGGCAATTAGGGTAATCATTATTTAGGCGTTTTGTCCATGCTAATCTTACTTCTACTCTCGATGATTATATTGGGATCCAGCCTTGTACGCACGACCCTTCCCCCAGCGCAGAAGAAAATTCAAAATGTCCGCCCAAAGTTTGGATGCGGGCTGTCATTGAGCGTAACCCAAAAGCACCTTGCCCCTGTTTCTGGCTGCGCTGTTCTGCAGACGATCCTTGCCCGTTATCTGTGATGCAGAATGCTATCCTGTTGTTTTCGTAGTTCAAGGTAAGATTAACGGCCGTTGCCTGAGCATGTTCCTCAATATTATCCAATGCCTGTTGAACGACACGATAAAGCGCATGACGCGCTTCCAGCGAGAGAACATGATCAACAGATGGATGCAAATACCAAACGATTTGGATACCTGTGCGCCGTTCAAACTGTTCACACAAGCCCACCATGGGCTGCATCAATCCATATTCCAATTGGCTTGGAGCCAGGTTGTTGCGAATCTGGCGCACTGCCCTGGCCGCTTCCTCCACATCAAGAATGCTTTTGTCCAACAATTGGTCTGCTTTACCTGGTGTTGTCCACATCGTCTGGCGGCTAACTTCCAGGTAGAATGGCAAACGTCCCAAAAGCTGCTGCACCGTGTCATGTAGCTCCCGAGCCAACTTCAGCCGCTCACTTTCCTGAGCCAGAGCGATATGGCCGGGAACCTGACGCAGTTGCTCAACTTGTTGTGCTGTCAGTAGGAAGAGGGCTGATTGCTGGGCAATGAGATCAATGATATCAAGGTCGCGCTCATCAAAAATTTCCTCATCCCAACGCTTCCCCAACCCTAATAGACCCGTCATACGATTAGCTATCCACAGCGGAACCAGCATGGCAAGTCCCGGCTGCTGCTGAAACGGGCTTAACCAATCGGGTAAAGTAACCGCTTGCCCACCAAATTGCACCGCTTGTTGCAGGGATACTGCAGCTGCTGGCAAATGTTCGGGTAATGGTGGCACCGATTCCCCTGCCTGCCCAACTAATTGGAAACTTTCCGTGGCTTCTTGCCAAACCCAAACGGCCGTTCTCTCTAGCTGCAATTCGCTGACCAAAGCAGTCGCAATCCGTTTTGGCATGGCCGACAAATCGGCTTGGCTCGTCACATGCTGCCCAAATCGCTTGGCAGCATCATCGTTCTGTTGTCGCCAATGCAAAACGCGGCCAAAGAAGCCGCGCCATGAGCTTTGTGCAACCCAAATAAGGCTGACAATGAGGGTCATGCCGAGGGCGGGAATAAAGGGCGGCAGTTTCCAGGCAATGGGCGAGAATGGCAGTGACCATGCCCAAATCACAGAGCCAACATTGGCAACAATGGCACTGATTGACAAAACAGGCACGATTAAAAAGAGCGGCGATGGGCGGCGAAAGGTTTGATACCGTAATATGACCAGTGCGGCAGCGGCGGGGCCAGCGGCGACCAAATAGCGTGAATCCAACCCACGCCAATAAATAGAATAAGAACCGCTACTCCCAATCAAATAAGCAGCCCATGTTATCACAAGGTAAGGTAAAACAAACGAAACGCCAACCAGCATAATGATCGCTTGCCTACGCACTCGCCGTGATACATTGCCAATGATAACGGCTAATAAGCGGATTAGAATGGCTATTACACCAATAACACTCATTGGCCAGCTAATGATGTAACCAAGATAATCGAGCCTGCCTGCCCATGTGGGTGGCAAAATAGACCATAGTGCCAATCTACCACCGCTAAAGCCAACAAGCCCTGTAAGGCCAATGCCATACACCAAATAAAGCAGAGATTTGTGGTAAAATCGGGAACGAGTGGGGAACAAAAAGGCGAAGTGGACAAATACACTGCCAAGCAAAGCAAAAAAACACAAAGTTAACAAGTTCAGCATGTCGGTGACCATGTCGAGGTGTAAAAACAAACCAACGCGGCTAAACCAACGATTGGCGGCTCCCAAACAGCACATTGCTACAAAGACGCGATTGAGTGGTGTTTGTGGGCGAATGGGGTAAACAATCAAGGCTAGCAGCCAAAATATAATGCCGCCAATCAAATGTGGAATGAGCAAATCTAAATAGTGTGCCACATCAAAAAGGATGACCCGCACTTGTTTTTCAAATCTTTGGCCATCTCGTTCTATGTTTAAGCTGATATAGGCCTTGTTTTGTTCATAAGCGTGGCGAAACAGGGCAGCCTCGTTGATGCCATATCGATAGGGCTGACTACCAAGAGCCAAGAGGTATGTGTTTGTTGTTAAACCTGCTTCTGAAACCCCTGTCCACCAAGCTGGTGTGAGAATGTCAAAATCCCAGTTGCCAGTGGCTGGATTGTAGTAGGTAAAGTATCCGCCAAAGGGGCGACCTATATCGCGGGCAAGATTAACGGCCGTTGCCACCCCCAAAAACAGCGTCAAGACAACGAACCAGCCTAGCCAATCACGATACCAAACAGCGTCGCGCATGAGCCTACCCTTCACTCCCGTGACTGAGATCATAAACCATGAATGCTCTGGCAAGAATGGTAGCCTGTCGCAGCTGGGGGGCATCAATTTGCATCTGGCTAAGATAAAGTTTGTGATAGATGCGACCGATATAATTTTCGGCCGTTTTGGGTGCTATGTACAACGCATCCGCAATACCTTGTGTCGTATGCCCCAATGCTACCTCGCGGGCAACCTCCGTCTCGCGTCGTGTCAACTGCGACAGACAGTCAACCGCCTGTTTAACCCAATATCGTTCCAACGGTGGCAATGGTTCCAGCACTTCAAGTGCCACCCGCCGCA
>WBZL01003282.1_pt1 | contig 14936 bp, 10 predicted proteins | sample 5204291 | NCBI WGS metagenome assembly WBZL01 (sample SAMN12344345, study PRJNA552823) | activated sludge metagenome | biome: Activated sludge suspended growth; feature: Nitrification reactor; material: Wastewater; isolation source: activated sludge from nitrification reactor of wastewater...
GCAGACGTACCTCGACAACGTGCTGCGCGGCGGCGGCCCGGTGGTGATCGGCGACGGGGTGGTGATCGTCCACGCGTACGGCCGCAAACACGGGGACATCGAGCGGGACTACAACGACTTCGTCCTGATTACCGAATCCGTGAATCCTATGCCCGAACCATCTATGCTGGCATTGTTTGGTATCGGTTTACTGGGATTATTCGGCGGATCCCGCGCACGCAACAGCTGATAAAACCGTCAGTGCAAAATACCGCGAAGTCGCTCACGATGATGCTCCAGGAGGTTGTCCGAGAATAGCGATCGTAGTAAGAACGAAACTGATTGAGCGGGATTTTTCGATCATTTGAGGCGAATAGTCGTTTATTCAACGAAAAGGATCGAAAAATCCCGCCAGAATCGTCCACAGTAAATCAGTTTATTCCCGGACAGATGTCTAGGCAATATCACCTTCGAAAACCAGTAAAGTGTTTGACATGCTGCGATCCGCCAGAAAATCCGGTCGCGGCGGCTTTCCACCGAAAGGTGTTACCAGACGATTACTGCACGCGTTATAAACAATAAAGAAATTGCTTCGTGGAAAAGGTGTGATATTGCTGTTCGAACCATGCATGGTATTGCAATCGAACAGAATGACAGTCCCAACAGGCCCTGTTGGGATTTCGATGCCGCCAGTTTCGGCTAAAGTTCGCAAGTTGTTGTCATCCGGCACCCCGTATTCCTGTTTTTTCAGCGACTGCAAATAATGTTTGTCCGGCGTTTCACCGACACAGGCAACATATTTACAGTGCGAACCAGGAATCAGCATTAAGGGTCCATTAAATCCGTAATTGGGTGTCAGTACAATCGACATTGACAAGGCGCGCATACGCGGCATGCCATCCTCAACATGCCAGGTTTCGAAATCGGAATGCCAGTAAAATTCTTTCCCGCGAAAAGCGGGTTTAAAATTAAGACGTGACTGATGAATATAAACCGCTTCACCCAATAAGAAGCGTGCGATAGTCACCAACCGATGATCGCTGGCCAGGCGTGAGAAAATCCGGTTAATTTCATGGACTTTAAAAATCGAGCGAAGCGCCCCATTACCAGGCTCCCGAATAAGTAATTTAGAATCAATGACACTCGCGCCATTCTGCAACGCGCACATTTCTCGCTGCAAGCAGGCAACTTCACTTGATGTCAGAACATCCGGAAGCGTCAAAAATCCATTGCAGGCATAACTTTCCGTTTGCCCGCGCGTGAGGGGCGAGTCAATTGTCCATTCGCTGTGGACGACCGGATCCCGCCGCGCCAGCACCTTGGGCACGGTATCCAGGCGCGATGGGTAATGATCAATTTGAGTTGTGGAGAAATCCTCCTGTTTCAGCTGCTCTTTCATGTGATAGTTCTTTCATGCTATTTCAGATTATTCAATTGTTTCGGCTTCCAAAGGATACGCGCCAGATTCATCGTGTGTTTCACGACCGTGAAGCGGCGGATTGAAAACGCACGCTAATTCCAGTTCGGTATCGGCGCGCAGCACATGCCTGTCATGCTGATTCAGAACATAGATCGTTCCTGGCGTGATCGGATATTCCTGTCCATCGTCGAGTGTTTTGACCGATCCCTGACCAGAAACGCAATAAACTGCCTCGAGATGGTTCTGATAGCACATCTCGGTTTGTGTCCCGGCATAAATCGTCGTGATATGGAATGAAAACCCCATGCCGTCATTTTTCAATAACAGACGAGTGCTTTCCCAGTTTTTCGAAATGATCCGGCGCGAAGAATTGCGCGCCGCTTTCAAATTACGCACGATCATGATGATCAGGCCGCGACAATGTCTCTGCAAGACTTGCGCTGACTAGCCATCGCCGCCGCAACGCTGTCGTCCAGAATCTTCAGGCCGCGTGTCAGATCCTCGTGACTAATTGTCAGGGGACACAAACATTTGACCACTTCGCCATCGGGCCCGCTGGTTTCGATGATCATGCCACGGGCAAAAGCAGCGCGACTGACCGCGGAAGCCAGCTTGCCGCTGCCACAGTCAATACCTTGCATCAAACCGCGTCCTTTTACCCTGAAAAGATCCTTGCCATGCTTCTCGGCGATGGCGCGCAAACATTGCGTCAATAACGCTGCCTTATCCTGAACTGAGCTAGCGAATTCCTCATCGCGCCAGAAAGTCTCGATTGCAGCAGTGGCGGTGACAAAAGCATGATTATTGCCACGAAAAGTACCATTATGCTCACCCGGCTCCCAGATATCGAGATCACGTTTAATCAGGGTGACAGCAAAGGGAAGACCAAATCCGGAAAGTGATTTTGACAAAGTAACAATGTCCGGTTTGATATTCGCCGCTTCAAAGCTGAAAAAGCTGCCGGTACGGCCACAGCCCGCTTGAATGTCATCAATGATCAGCAGCATATCATGGCGATGACACAGGCGTTGCAGTCGCTGCAACCATTCAATGGAGGCTACATTGAGCCCACCCTCGCCCTGTACGGTTTCAAGAACGACTGCGGCAGGATGGTCGAGTCCACTACTGGCATCACCCAATACTTTTTCAAAATAGTCTATGGTATCGACGTCATCCCCCATATAACCGTCATAAGGCATGGCAGTAACGCCGGTCAGCGAGAGCCCCGCACCACCGCGATGGTGTTCATTTCCGGTTGCCGCCAGCGAACCCAGGGTCACGCCATGAAAACCGTTGGTGAAAGAGACAATATTGGTGCGCTGTTTGACTTTGCGCGCGATTTTCAGCGCAGCTTCAACCGCGTTGGCGCCGGTAGGTCCGGTGAATTGAATAACATAATCAAGGCCGCGCGGTTCAAAAATATGCAAGCGCATGGCCTCAAGAAAATCCCCTTTGGCGCGAGTGTGGAAGTCGAGACCGTGAGTTATGCCGTCCGACGAAATATAGCGCAGCAATGCGTCGCGCAATACCGGATGATTGTGACCATAATTCAGACTGCCGGCGCCGGCCAGAAAATCAAGATAGGCATGACCGTCCTGATCATAAAGCGTTGCATTCTCGGCCCGCTCAAAAACACAGGGAAAAGAACGTGCATAACTTTGTACTTTTGATTCCTGGCGTTTGAAAATATCAGTATCAAAATGATCTATTCTTGTGGCGGTTTGATGCGTAGTCATAATTATCTCCTTCTGTCTGGTTTATCCCGGCCCGGTATCTGAAATGGACCGATGGATATGAGAAACTCGCTGCTGTGGCTACCGCCTAAATGGCGGTCTCGGTCGAACAGCAGCGTGCGTCGATGCGGTGCATCCAGCACTGCCGCAGTTTTGTCAAACATTGCCTGTGACGCCGAGTTGGATTGCGTCACGGTTGTCTTCAACATGGAAACGCCGGCACAAACTGGGCGCGACAGAATATCGAGAATCAGGTGCTTGCCCAACGCCCTGCCACGCGCGATTCGATCAACAGCAACTTGCCAGATGAATAGCGTTTCAGGTTCATCTGGCAATCGGTAACCCGAAGCGAAACCAATGACTTTGCCTTCCTGCTCAGCGAGGGCGGAGGTTGCCGAAAAGTGCGCACACTGCAACAAATTGCAATAAAGCGAGTTTCGGTCGAGTGGAGGACAACGAGCGATCAGTGCGTTAACTGAAGCACCATCCGTGACACAAGGGGGGCGAATAACAACGTCGTTGAGCAGTTCTACCGCGAATTTACGATCGTGTAGTTCTCTCTCAATCGACACAAACTTTCGATTTCTGGAACACTGCATAGCCCTACCCTATAGGAGGCGAGCGCCCTTGTCAAATCCGCAGACGGTCTAAACGCGGTAAAACAGCGTTATTTTCCGTCACGCCTGTTTATACAACTTACACTTATAATCAACAAGTTATATATTATTCAACGTAACGCCATGATGCCAGGCAAAAAATTTTTGATTTTTTGAACTGGTTGCCCGCTCGCATAGGAATCTGGTGAAACGCTGTGAGCGTCTCACGCGGATTAGGTGAATGATCGCTGCCACCAGGGAAAGTGATTAAAACATGAATTACACAAAGATCTGCGCAGGCGGGGGATGTCCAAGAAATGCGATAGGACTGGTGCTATACCCGTAAGCGCCCGACTGGTAAACGGCAATCAGGTCACCCGGTTGCGCCACCGCCAGTTCCATTTGTGCAGCCAGAATATCCAGCGGCGTGCAAAGCGGCCCGACCACATTGGCCACTTCACGTTTGGAACCGACAACACGATTCGCCACAACAACCGGAAAATTTTTACGCAAGACCTGACCAAAATTGCCGCTCGCCGCGAGATGCTGGTGCAAGCCGCCATTCGTCACAATATAGACCTCACCGCGTGATATTTTACGATCCACAACCTCGCAAACATAAAGACCGGCTTCACCGACAAGGTAACGGCCCAGCTCGATTGCAACGCGCGCTGTGGGCAGTCTGTCAGCAACATCCTTAATTCTTGCTTCCAGGTTATCCGCAATCGGTGCGAGATCAAGATGCTGATCACCTGGAAACAAGGGTATGCCGAATCCGCCGCCGATATTGAATAGACTCACGGGTTGCGGCGCAAATTCAGCCAGATGAAAACCAAGGTTTACGGTCTTATTATGCGCATCGATAATGCTCTCAGGATTCAAATTCTGCGATCCGCAGTAAATGTGAAAGCCCCGGAAGTTAAGTCCCAGCTCGCCCAATCGTTTTAGCATGGACGGCACACGCTCGGAATCCACGCCAAACGGTTTCGGACCACCCCCCATCTTCACACCGGATGATTTTAATTCGAACTCGGGATTGACGCGGACTGCAACATGGGGCTGAATGCCCAGCTGCTCACCGATCTTCGCCGCTCGCTCCATTTCGTTCTCGGATTCCAGATTAAGCGTCGCGCCAGCAGAAATGGTTTGTTTCAGTTCCCAGTCCATTTTTCCCGGACCGGCGAAACTCACATCGGCAGGATCAATCCCCGTATCCAGTGCTATTCTGAGTTCACCGGCCGAAGCCACATCCAGGCCATCAACGAGCGTTGACATATGCTGAACCACAGCCGGCATCGGGTTTGCCTTGATCGCAAATTTAATGACCAAGCCGTCAGGCAATGTGCTTCGCAGCTGTTTCATGCGCTGGGTCATCAACTGCCGGTCATAAACATAGAATGGCGCGCCGCCAATCTCATCGGCAATGTTTCTGATCGACCTGCCCCCTACGTGCAAGCAATCTTCGATGATGGGAAACTGGTTCATTGGCGCATGTTGGGGGGTTTTCATACTATCGATAACTCCGGAGTTTGTGAGAATACCTTGGATTATTACGCATCAGCCCGTCGGGAACTGTCAGGCAAGGTAATTCGGCACATGAATATCTTTCTTGAAAATAAATGGTCTGTATCAGGAATTTTATGATGTATCAATCGCTTATATTTCAGAGGAGCCTGATGCAACCGCAACAGCAAGCGGCCTTTTTCATAAGAGGCGAATGTACCGGTAAATGATTTGATCGTCAACCGAATGAAAAGCCGCGACGCTTTTGTCCACGCGATCAACGCGGAACCGGTTTCGCTGACTGATCAGCGAAGCCATCCGCAAAATGTTATAGAATGCACGAATTTGCCGGATCTTCAACCTAAAAACCTCAGTTGAATGGGATTTAGAGTGCGTTGATTTTTATTTCCGGCAAGGCGCAATGAGGCGTAATAACGCGTTATTACAACGAATTGCAACGTGGCCGGAATTAAAAAGCAGCGTGCTATAAATACCATAGTGTGATTCACCATTTGGGTAAGCTGATATTGTTCAGGTTGCTCCATTTATTCATACCGTTAGTCATCGCGGATAACGGTCAATTGAGGTTTTTAGGTTCAAGCAGCATCAATGGCATCACCAATGGCGACATCAAACTTTTCGGTCTTGAGTCAGCACGACGAACAATTGTTGCGTCTGGGCATGCTGGCGGAAAAGTATTTTGCCGAGGATCCGAACACCTGTCTTCTGAAATTGCGCCAACTGACGGAATCGCTGGCGCAGTTGCTGGCTGCCCGGACGGGATTGTTCATTTCCGCGGAAGAAACGCAATACGACTTGCTGCGGCGTTTGCAGGATAACGGGGTATTGCCGCGCGAAGTGTATCAAATGTTCAATGAAGTGCGGCGCAGCGGTAATGCCGCTAACCACTCGCTATCCGGTGATCATCGCAGCGCCCTGTCCGCGCTGAAACTCGCGTGGCAGATCGGCCTCTGGTTTCATCGCACGTTCAAGGACGCCGGATTCAAATCCGGCCCCTTCATGCCGCCCTCCCCGCCTCAAAATGAAAGCGGCGAATTGCACGCCGAATTGGAGCGCCTGAAAAAGCTGGTCAATGACTATGAAATGTCGCACGCCAGCGTCACGGAAAAATTGAGCATTACCGAATCCAATCTGCGCGAAGCCAAGGATGAACAAGCCTTCTGGGCGCAGGTGGCTGCCGAAGCCGAACAAGCCAGGCATGAACTTGAGAAAAATATCCTTGAACAGCAGCAAACCGCAGCAGCGCAACCGAAAGAAACGCTCGCCAATATCGCCGCCGCGGCCAATTCGGCTGCCGAAGCCGTGCAACTGGACGAAGCCGACACCCGCAAGCTCATTGATCACCAATTGCGCCAGGCCGGTTGGGAAGCCGATTCCGGAATGTTGACGTTTGGAAAAGGCGCGCGGCCTGAAAAAAATCGCAACCGCGCCATCGCCGAATGGCCGACCGAAACCGGCCCGGCCGATTATGTGCTGTTCACCGGCTTGACACCGGTGGCGGTGATCGAGGCCAAACGCAGGAACATCGATGTCTCGGGCGCATTGCAACAAGCCAAACGCTACAGCCGCACGTTCAAGCCCAGCACTGAAACCGAATTACCGTCAGAAAACTGGGGCGATGCGGGCGCTTACCGTATTCCCTTCGCTTTTTCGTCGAATGGCCGCCCGTTTCTGCGTCAGCTCGCTACCAAAAGCGGTATCTGGTTTTGCGATCTGCGCCGATCAGACAATCTGGGGCATCCACTCGATGGCTGGTATACGCCCGAAGGTCTAATCACGCTGACGAAGCGCGACGAATCCCGGGCGCATGAGCAGCTGGCTCAAACGCCGTTCAATTACGGCTTTCCGTTGCGCTATTACCAACAGGAAGCGATTCGCGCCATCGAAAAAAGCATCGAAGCCGGGCAACGCGACATGCTGCTGGCGATGGCGACCGGCACCGGCAAAACCAAAACCTGCATCGCGCTGATTTACCGCCTGCTCAAGGTCAAGCGCTTCCGCCGCATTCTGTTTCTGGTGGATCGTTCCGCCTTGGGCGTGCAAGCGGTCAACGCGTTCAAGGACACGCGCATGGAAAATCTGCAATCGTTTGCGGAAACGTTCGGCATCAAGGAACTGGACGAACAAATACCGGACGGCAACACCGCGGTGCACATCGCCACCGTGCAAGGCATGGTGCAACGGCTGCTGTTCGCCGCCGAAGATGCAACACCGCCGAGCGTCGACCAGTATGATTGCATCGTGGTCGACGAATGCCATCGCGGTTATCTGCTGGACCAGGAACTGTCCGAAACCGAAATGACTTTTCGCGGTTTTGATGACTACATCTCCAAATACCGCCGCGTGCTGGATTATTTCGACGCCGTCAAAATCGGCCTGACCGCGACGCCCGCCTTGCACACCACGCAAATTTTCGGCTTGCCGGTGTACAGTTACAGCTACCGCGAAGCGGTGATCGACGGTTTTCTGGTGGATTACGAACCGCCGATCCAGATCGAAACCGTGCTTTCCACGCAAGGCATCACCTGGAAAGCCGGAGAAGACATCAAGGTTTTCAACGGCCGCTATAACCAGATCGAATTGTTCAAAACGCCGGACGCAATCAAACTCGACATCGAGGATTTCAACCGCAAGGTCATCACCGAATCGTTCAACCGCGTGGCCTGCGATTATCTGGCACAGGAACTCGATCCTCTGTCGCGGCAAAAAACGCTGATCTTTTGCGCCACCGACGCGCACGCCGACCTGGTGGTCGATTTGCTCAAGCAAGCTTTTGCCGGACGTTACGGCAGCGTCGACGATGACGCCGTGATCAAGATCACCGGCGCGGCGGACAAACCGCTGCAACTGATCCGCCGCTTCAAGAACGAGCAGTATCCCAACGTTGCTGTCACCGTCGATTTGCTGACCACCGGCATCGACGTGCCGGAAATCTGCAATCTGGTGTTTTTACGCCGCGTCAACAGCCGCATTCTGTTCGACCAGATGCTGGGGCGCGCCACGCGGTTGTGCGACGATATCGGCAAGGAAACCTTCCGAGTATTTGATGCGGTGCGGATTTTTGCCTCCCTGCACGACATGACCGCGATGCAACCGGTGGTAGTCAATCCGAGCATCAGCTTCGCGCAATTGGCGCAGGAATTGGCCACCGTCAAAGACGACGAATCGCGACAATGGGTGCGCGATCAACTGCTCGCCAAACTGCAACGCAAAAAGCGCCATCTGTCGGAACAAACCGCGCGGGATTTTGAAACGCGCGCGGGCATGTCGCTGGCGGCTTTCGTTCAAACGATCAAAGCGCTGCCGGTTCATGAGGTGGCGGCATGGTTCACTGCCAACCCCGATCTGGCCGAAATTCTTGACCGCACCAACGAAAGCACAGGCAGGCCCATACTGATTTCCGAGCACGAGGATGAACTGAAAAACACGGAACGCGGCTACGGTCAGGGCACGAAACCCGAAGATTACCTGAACGCATTCGCCGCTTTTGTGCAAAGCCACAGCAACGACATTCCGGCGCTGTTGGCGGTCAAGACGCGGCCGCGCGAGCTGACGCGCAAGCAGTTGCGCGAACTGATGCTGGAACTCGACAAAGCCGGATTTACCGAAGCCAACCTCACCACCGCGTGGCGCGAAATGACCAATCAGGACATTGCCGCGCGCATCGTCGGCTTCATCCGCCAGGCCGCCATCGGCGATGCGTTGATGCCGTTCGATGAACGCGTCGACCAGGCGCTGCGGCACGTGCTGGCGAGCAAGCCGTGGAGTACGCCGCAGCGCGACTGGCTCAAGCGCATCGCCAGCCAGACCAAAGCCAATCTGCTGGTCGACCGCGCAGCGCTGGACGATCCCGACTTGCTGTTCAAACGCGAAGGCGGCGGTTTTGACCGGCTCGACAAAGTGTTCAATGGCGAATTGCAACAGGTGCTGGATACGTTCAACGATGCGCTGTGGCAAATGCAAAAACATCAACAATAATAATCCAGGAATATGACAGCAACTTCCGATATCGTTTCCAGACTGTGGAACCTGTGCAACATCCTCAAGGACGACGGCGTTACTTATCACCAATACGTCACCGAACTGACTTACCTGTTGTTCCTCAAAATGGCCAAGGAAACCGGCATCGAGGATCAGTTGCCCGAAGGCCAGCGCTGGGGCGATCTGGAATCGAAGGCCGCGCCCGACCGGCTGGAATTCTACAAAATGCTGCTGATTCACCTGGGCAGTCACGGCACGCCACTGGTGCAGGAAATTTTCGCCAATGCCAGCAGTTTCATCCGCAAACCGGTCACGCTGTCCGCGCTGGTGTCGGAAATCGACAAGCTCGACTGGTACAGCGTGCACCGCGAAGACCTCGGCGATTTGTACGAAGGCTTGCTGGAGAAAAACGCCAACGAGAAAAAATCCGGCGCGGGCCAGTACTTTACGCCGCGGCCGCTGATCGAAGCGATGGTCGCGGTAATGAAGCCGGATATCGCGGACTTTATTCAAGACCCGGCGGCGGGAACGGGCGGCTTTCTGATCGTCGCCAACAATTACATCCGCCAGCATGGCAACTTCGACGAATGGACCGAGGAGCAGCAGCGCAAATACCGCCACCGCACCTTCTACGGCATGGAGCATGTGCAGGACACGCATCGGCTGGCGTTGATGAACCTGATGCTGCACGGGCTGGATTCGTTCGAAGGCGGCGCGGGCATTCATTACGGCGACACGCTCGGCGCGGAAGGCGAAGCGCTGCCGAAAGCGACGCTGATTCTGACCAATCCGCCGTTCGGCACCAAAAAAGGCGGCGGCCTGCCAAGCCGCACCGATTTCACCTTTCCGACCAGCAACAAACAGTTCTGCTTTTTGCAGCATATCTACCGCGGACTGGCCCCCGGCGGGCGCGCCGCCGTGGTGATGCCGGACAACGTATTGTTTGAAAGCAACGTCGGCACGCAAATCCGCCGCGACCTGATGGACAAATGCAACCTGCACACCATTCTGCGCCTGCCGACCGGCATTTTTTACGCGCAAGGCGTCAAAACCAACGTGCTGTTCTTCACGCGCGGTCACAGCGACAAAGCCAACACCCAGGAAGTGTGGATTTACGACCTGCGCGCCAACATGCCGCAATTCGGCAAGCGCACGCAACTGACGCGCGACCACTTCGCCGGATTCGAAGACTTCTTCGGCCCCGATCCTTCCGGCGACAACAGCGAACATCGTCATTCCCGCGAAGGCGGGAATCCAGAAACCGCCCGATGCCGCGTCTTCACGCGCGAACACATCGCCGGGCGCGGCGACAGCCTCGATATCGCCTGGCTCAAGGACGACAGCGCCGCCGCTCACGACGACCTACCGGAACCGGCGCTGCTGGCGCAAGAAGCGATTGACGAATTGCAAGGCGCATTGCTCGAATTACAGGGGATCTTGGAGGAATTGGGGGAAACGGTGGATGAGGTCATTGAATGAGCGAATTGCCCAATGGCTGGTGTATTACAAAATTAGGTCAGCTTATTGAATTCAAGTATGGCAAAGCTTTACCAGATCGAATGCGTAGTGGTTCAGGATTTCCTGTTTATGGTTCAAATGGAATAGTCGGTTATCACAATGAAGCACTGACTAACGGAATCACTATCATTATTGGACGAAAAGGAAGTGTCGGTGAAATTCACTTATCTGAACTGCCATGTTTTCCGATTGATACTACCTACTACATCGATAAATTTCCTGATAATTTCCCTCGTTACTGGTTCTATCAACTCAAGATATTAAATCTCGGCGAACTTAACAAAGCTACCGCGATTCCCGGCTTGAATCGCATGGACGCATACAATCAGGACATCGTACTTGCACCGCTCAACGAACAAAAACGCATCGCCGACAAACTCGACAGCATTCTTGCGCGAATCGATGCCTGCCGCGAACGCCTCGACCATATTCCAGTTATCCTCAAACGCTTCCGCCAGTCCGTCCTCGCCGCCGCAACTTCGGGGAAATTGACGGAGGAATGGCGAAATGAAACAGGTAACGACAAACCCTGGAAGACTGTAAGACTAGCCGAAATTGCACATATTCAAGGTGGTGTCACCAAAGATTCAAAAAAACAATCGCTAAATGATGAAGAAGTACCTTATTTGAGAGTTGCAAATGTCCAAAGAGGATATCTCGATCTAGGTGACATAAAAATTATTCGGATACCCGTCTCTAAACTAAATGCGTTATTGCTTGAGCCAGGGGATATTCTTTTCAATGAAGGTGGTGATATCGACAAGCTAGGCCGTGGATGGATTTGGGAAGGTCAAATTGAACAATGCTCCTTCCAGAACCACGTCTTTCGTGCACGCCTTTATGACAAGAAAAATCAACCTAAATATATTTCATGGTGGGGTAACTATAGAGGATTGAATTACTTCCTGAGAAGCGGCAAACAAACGACAAACCTCGCATCGATCAATAAATCTATGTTGAGTGAGTTACCTATCAACCTTCCATCATTTGAAGAACAAACCGAAATCGTCCGCCGCGTCGAAGAAATGTTCGCCTACGCCGACCGCATCGAAGCCCGCTACCACGCCGCCCGCGCGCGGATTGATAAGCTGACACCCGCGATTCTCGCCAAAGCGTTCCGCGGCGAGCTGGTGCCGCAAAACCCCGACGACGAACCCGCCAGCGTATTGCTCGACCGCATCCGGGCGTCCCGCGCAGCAAACGCGGCTACGTCCAAACCCGAACGCAGGCGAAATCGGGGTGCAAAATGAAATGGTAAAGCATGCAGGAAAAGAAGACTTGCTTTGCTGAATGCGATGATCTGACAAACGCACGATCACGCTGCCAAACCGACAGAGGAAGCAGGATGCTTCCTCTTGTTGTGTGCGTATCCGCCGGATTACTTAGACGCGTTTTCTGAATTCGTTGTTATGCGGATCGATTTCGATGCGGTCGCCGATTTCCACGAAGGCGGGCACTGGAATTTCAAAGCCCGTGCCCTGCAGGCGCGCCGGTTTCATGACTTTGCCGGTGGTGTCGCCGCGCACCGCGGGTTCGGTGTATTCGACCTCGCGCACGATGGTTGATGGCAGTTCGACCGATATGGCCTTGCCATTGTAAAAGGTGACCTGGCAGACATCTTCCATACCGTCGATGAGATAGTTCAGGACATCCTGCATGTTGTCCGCCTCCACTTCGACCTGGTTATAATCGGCGTCCATGAACACATAGAGCGGATCGGCGTAGTAGCTGTAGGTGCAGTCCTGACGATCCAGCACGACCACGTCGAATTTTTCATCCGCTTTATAGACGGATTCCGTGGTTGAATCGGAAAACAGGCTTTTCAGCTTCATCTTGACCACAGATGCGTTACGTCCGGATTTTGTGAACTCAGCCTTTTGTACGACCATAGGATCATTTCCTACCATCACAACATTTCCTGAGCGTAGTTCCATTGCGGTTTTCATAGTTTTTCCTGCGAATAATAGTTATAAACAAGACATTGCGCCATTGGTTTCGTGCGCGGCGGGGTTTCAAAAAAACGGGAATTATAGCTGATTTCCGGCAAACTGCACCAGATTGAACGCCAGATCATGCTGCGCCGCCAGCGTCTGCCGCCAGACCGCATTGTACGACTCCAACGCCGCAAAGCAATCGCGGTAATCCTGCCATGTCGATGCGCCGATTTCCGTCATGCCATTCCAGCCGTGCCAGAATTTTCGTAAGGCATAGACCACATTTTCCGGCATTTGTTTCGTATATAGCTGCAGAAAAGCATCGAGTTTCTTCCAATGCGCCTGTTCCGACTGCGGATAAATGTGCCAGACAAACGGTTTTCCCGCCCATTGCGCCCGCACGAATGAATCTTCTCCGCGTACGAAATTCAGATCGCAGGCCCAGAGCAAGGTGTCATACTGCGTCTGCTCCAGAAAGGGGATAATTTTGACCGACAACCGCCCCGCTGTGATCACCTCACCGGAATGCACCGATCGGGTGTTCAATATGGCGGTCACCTGATCTGCGATCCGGCCTTGCGGCACGATCAGGAAAATCGGCATTGGTGATTGCATCCAGATGGCGATCAGTTCCTTCAGCGGCGCATGTTCATAGCAGAACAGCGATACACGGCATTCCCGCGGTGCACGCTCGGGCACGCCGATGGATTGCCAGAATTGCCGCGCTGTTTGATCATCGAAATCAGTTCTATGCCGGATAAGGTCATTTTCCCGTAGCAGCCCGCCGGTGCCGGAAACGAAACCGGGGAAAAAGAATGTTTTTGTCAGCGGCAGGCGCGGATGCGGCGAACGCAGCCCGTGGTATGCCGGTACCCAGTCTTCGGCGCTCAGGTATTCCAGGTTAATCCACACAGGCGCGCGCGATTTGCGAGTCATTGCCATGACATAAGCGTCCGGCAGCGTGCATGCAAACATTTCCACAACCACATCGCCCGGCGCACACGCCGGAAAAGGCGACAGCCAGTGGCGGATTTCAATGTTCCGGAAAAACTGTCGCGGCAGATCGGGTTTGATCTGCGGAGCGATGCGCGTCAGGCTGTACAGATCATCCACCCACAATCTTACCGTTTGCCGGTAATCATGCTGCAACTGGCGCGCAAGCCGCCAGCTCACACCAATGTCACCGAAATTATCGATTACATGGCAAAAAATATCCCACTGAACGCTTCTGTTGAATGGCAACGGGGCTGAGTGCGCGTTGTCAGGCATCAGGCAATTCGCAATACACTAAACATATCATCTTGCGGCAATGGTCGATCCAGCGGGAAATTGATTTTTCGAACATGGCGGATGTCTGGCTATTGGCAATATCGATTATTTCAGCAGTTCACTGCGCAACACTTTGATCAGTCCGATACAACCCAGCACCAGCAGAATACTGTGCGGCAATCCCGCTGAAATGGATACCGCCTGAAGCGCCTGGAGTCCGCCGGCAAGCAACAGCACAGCGGCCGCCGCGCCTTCCGAAATACCCCAGAAAATCCGGTTGGCAACCGGCGGATTTGGATTGCCGCCGGTTGTGATCATGTCGTCGACAAACGAACCGGAATCAGAGGACGTAATAAAAAAAATAACCGCCAGCACAATGCCAGCCCATTGCATCATCGACGCCCAGGGCAAGTGATCCAGCAGAATGTGCAGCGACAGGGCGACATTGTCCATGATTGGCTCCGCCATGCTGCCATACTGTTTCTCGATATAAAGACCTGTGCCGCCGAACACGGCAAACCACACGAAGTTGACGAGTGACGGAATGAGCAATACACATCCGACAAATTCCCGGATAGTGCGTCCTCTGGATATGCGCGCGACAAAAATGCCAACGAAGGGCGCCCATGAGAACCACCATCCCCAGAAGAATAATGTCCATTGCGATTGCCAATAGCTATCCGGTCGACTGTCCAGCCACATACTGGTGGGCACGAATTTCTGCGCATAGTCGGCAAGCGTCGAGAAAAAAGCAATGATCTGATAGCGGGTTGGTCCGGCGAGAAACACAAAAACCAGGAATAGTCCCATCAGGAAACAATTCAGAATGCTCAGGTAGCGGATTCCTTTTGATACGCCGCTGACCGTGGAAAAAGTGGCCGCCGCGGTAATCAGCGTAATAATCCATACCTGCACCGAAGTTGAATAATCTACAGCGGCTAGTTGACTCAGCCCCGCGTTGATCTGCATTGCGCCCAGCCCG
>WBZL01003285.1_pt1 | contig 14932 bp, 6 predicted proteins | sample 5204291 | NCBI WGS metagenome assembly WBZL01 (sample SAMN12344345, study PRJNA552823) | activated sludge metagenome | biome: Activated sludge suspended growth; feature: Nitrification reactor; material: Wastewater; isolation source: activated sludge from nitrification reactor of wastewater treatment...
CCACCCCCGCTAAGACACAAAGCTTTCTTTGCCATGCTTTCCTCCGAGTCATGTGAGCAGCCATGGAGCAAACTAGTCTGTGTGATCTTCCCCCGATTTCGTGGACACGTGGTTACGCGACTGCCGCCCTCGCTTCAAACTCGACTGGAGCGTGATAGCCGAGGGTCGAATGCTGACGCTGCCGATTGTAGAACACCTCGATGTATTCGAAGATGTCCTGCTTGGCTTCGTCTCGGGTGACATACGGTCGCTGGTGTACCAGCTCACGCTTGAGCGTCCCGAAGAAACTTTCGACGCACGCGTTGTCCCAGCAGTTGCCTTTGCGACTCATACTGGGGATGAGGCCATACTCCGTGAGTCGCCGCTGGTAGCTCGTGGCGGCATACTGACTGCCGCGATCCGAATGGTGCACGAGCCCGGCCCTGGGGATTCGATTGACCAAGGCCATAGTGAGAGCCTGCTCGGCCAACTCACCCGTTAAGCGGGGGCCCATGGCCCAGCCGACCACCCGGCGTGAGTACAGATCCAACAGAACCGCCAGGTAGAGCCAGCCCTCCATGGTCCACACGTAGGTGAGGTCTCCGGCCCACACCCGATTCGGAGCCGCAACCGTGAAGGCGCGATCAAGGGTGTTCGCGGCCACGGGGAACCGATGCTGGGACTGGGTGGTGGCGCGCCACTTCGTCACGGTCTTCGCCCGAATGCCGCCGTGGCGCATCAGCCGGGCCACGCGATGCTCGCCAACGCGGTGCCCCTGTTTGACCAGGGCGTTCCAGATGCGGGGACTGCCGTAGGTTTCCCGCGACTCTCGGTGGATCACCCGAATGGCCGAAAGGAGCGTACGCGTCTGGCTCGACCGGGCACTCTCCGGCCGTGACCGCCACGCGTAATAGCCTGCCGCCGAAACGGCGAGGGCCCGGCACATCACGCGGATGGGATAGCGACGGTCGTGCTCCTGGATCACTCGATATCTCATCGCGACTCCTTCGCGAAGAACGCCGCCGCACGCTTTAAAAAATCACGCTCCTGCTTCAAGGTGGCATTCTCTCGTCTCAACCGGGCGAGTTCCGCCTGTTCGGCTCGTGCCGATTGCCGTGTCTGGCCCTGCCCCTCCGCCTGCTGCTGTTCGGCCCTCCAGCGGTAGAGCAGATGGTCAGCGATACCCAGGTCCCGGGCCACGTGTGTGACAGGCCGTGCCGAGTCTCGGACCAACCGGACCGCTTCTGCCTTAAACTCGTCCGTGTACTGCCGTCTGGTTTTCGTGGTCATTCCTTCCTCCGATCTCATCACATTCCTCCTTATACAGGTGTCTGTGAAATCGGGGGAAGGTCAGTGCTGTTTTATCGATGCGCCATGCCAACTGTGCTAACCTGGAGAGCGAAGTCCTGCGCAGCAGAGTTAGGCTTCGCCTTCCAAATTGTGATTTATGGTCGATCTGAAACGTTCCCTCCGGGTAATACGGCGATGACTATTCCAAAGGGACCCAACGCATCATGGCAACCTTATCCGGAGTGTCGTTGTTAACTTCAACCTCCACACTAAGGTCTGGCTCAAAAAGTCCTTCATTTCTTGGGGCCGGGCCTTAAGCGCTGTGACCCTAGTAGCAAATCGTTGGCTTACATACTTCTCCTACCTACTGTGTGGCAGTAAGTGGTGTGTCGATCACAATTGCGAACCAACCTCACCTTGCCTGCCGATCCAGGAAATAGGTGGAGGCACTCTTTCCGTTCCAGAATTCGAGGCCAGGAAAATGCCGCCTCAAGCAATGGTCAACTCTTTGACGGTTCATTAGTCCATGCCAATAGTTTCTACGCGCATTCATGCTGGGGTGTGAAGAGGGGGTGTAAGCTCCCCGTAAATCACGGCACTCAATAAGGAGAACTTTCTGGCACAATAGCCACCCTAGCCAGGAGGTTCCCATGCGCCAGTCGAAGTTTACCGAAACGCAGATTGTCTCCATTTTGAAAGAGGCCGATGCCGGTCGGCCCGTCAATGAGATCTGGCGGCACTACGGCATCAGCTCCGCCACGTACTACAAGTGGAAAGCCAAGTACGGCGGGCTGGAGGCGTCCGACGTGAAGCGCCTCAAAGAATTGGAACAGGAGAATAACCGCCTCAAGCGGATGTATGCGGACCTATCGTTGGAGAATCTGGCGCTGAAGGATGTCATCGCAAAAAAGCTCTAAGGCCTGCTGAACGACGGGAGGTCGTCACCCATCTGGTGACACAGAGCGGCCTCCCGGTTCAGCGGGCGTGTCGAGCAGTCGGACTGAGTCGGGCCACGTACTATCGGCCGCTCGTCGATTGGGCTCGGCGGGATGCGCCGGTCATCGCGGCCCTCACCACGCTCGTGGCGGTCAAGAGTCGCTGGGGCTTCTGGAAATGTTGCGATCGACTGCGACTCGATGGGTATCCCTGGAACCCGAAGCGGCTCTGGCGCGTGTATTGTCAGCTGCGGCTGAATCTGCCGCGTCGGACGAAGAAGCGACTGCCGGTCCGTCTGCGCCAACCGTTGGACGTGGTGCCCCAGCCGAATACCACGTGGGCGGTGGACTTCATGAGCGACACGCTCTATGGAGGCCGTCGATTCCGGACGCTGAACATCCTCGATGAAGGCGTCCGCGAGGCGCTGGCGATTGAAGTGGATACATCGCTACCCGCCGAACGTGTGATCCGGGTGCTGGAACAGGTGGTGGCTTGGCGAGGTCGGCCGCAGGCGATTCGGCTCGACAATGGCCCGGAGCTGATCGCGGACCGGTTTATGACCTGGTGTGCGGAGCACGGGATCGAACTACGGTATATCCAGCCTGGGAAGCCGAACCAGAATGCGTTCATCGAGCGATTCAATCGCACCTATCGCACGGAAGTCCTCAATGCGTACGTATTCGAGTCGCTGGAGCAGGTCCGGGAGATCACTGAGGAATGGCTCCAGAGTTACAACGAGGAGCGGCCTCATGAGGCGTTGGCAGGCCTGCCGCCCGCCACGTATCGAACCAACCTTGAAGCCCGAAGTTCTCCATTGGCAGTGTCGCCTTGACGGGGGAGCTTACAGGGGCGGGTGGCCAGATGCCGAGCAATGTGCGATACTGTGCTCGGGCCATCGAGTTCTCCGCTGATGGCTCATGATGATCCATCCGGAAATAGATTTCTTCGTGCGAACGTGAATTAATCAGCGTTTCTCTAGGTACCTAGTTCATTCAACATACCGGCGAGTGTAGTTAACATCGTCGCACCGTTCGACCCATCCGGATCCGCCACCTCCGGCTGTGCCGGCAAGACACTGTTGTCGGATGGACCGGACCAGATGCTCTGAATCCTGCCGAGACCACCCTGCTCTAATAGGTCCCTGACTAGCTCAAAGGTCGAGACGGGCTGGCCGAGTCGAACCCATTCGCCGCTCAGCGGTTGGCCTAGCGATGGGGCCGGTACGTTCAGTTTCGCCGCCATCAATGTGCGGCGATAGTTGCGTACCTTAGTTGAGTATCCGTCCGTGATCTGCCGATCGAATGATGCAATTGTGGCACTGCCATCAAAGGTCATGCCGCGGCGTCTAAAATGGGTGGCGCCGACCAGACACCACACGTCATCAACGATGATCGAAGTGGTTCGTATGTAGGCCACTCGTCCGGGAAATCCGACAGGATGAAACAGTAGTACCCGGTCCCCGGCCGCGGCCTTCAGATTCCCCAGCGCCTCCATGCGTGCCTGGTAATGCTGGCGGTGAAAGCTGCGGAAGGTCCCGTCGAAGTCGGAAAACCGCGGCGTACAGATGATGACGCGGAGGTTAGGGTGTGCCGCGAGCCGGGCCGCGAGCGCGGCTACCAGGTCCAGTTCGAAGTTTTGCGGAGAGCCGGACGGACGGGCTGTCCGCGCAAATTGTGGTGACTCGATGTAGACCAGTTCACGCGCCTCAGCGAAGGCTCGCCGCAGAGACCATTGAGCGTCGCGGAAGCCGTGTTTCGCCGCGAAGAACTCGCGACGAATCTGCCGCTGAATGCGCGGTTCATTTTCGACCGTAATCGCATTCGTGGGCGGGGGCGGTAGCGACATGGCCGAGGCCACACTCTGCACCAACTGATTCAGAGTGAATCCAGGCGGCGGCGGCGAGAGGCTTGCCAGCCAGGAAGTCTCGCAACCCACAGCGATCGTCTCCAGGAGGACGCCCGTGCCTGTATTTGCGGTGTTGGCTATATCGGATGGCTCATCGAAATTGTCCCCAGCAGAAGCGAAGAGCCAACCAGGGCTCATGTCACCGCCGGGGAGTGGGCGCGGAATCAGCGACTGCGCGCGCTTCAGCGCGTGCAATGCGAGGTCGTAGGCGAGGGCTCCGGTCACTGAGACACCGGGCGCGTGCACATCAGGGCCAGCCGGATTGCCGGGGTTACCTTCGGCGTGTTGGGCGGAGCGTGATTCGGGGGCCCAGCGGGCGCCAGTGAGGGCGGCCTGCCAAAGCAGGGACCCTGATGGTTGGGCGCCTGCATCGATCGTGCCCGTCACGGCGACCGTCTCCAACCGTCCCATAGTGGGTAGCCGGGGCGCCTGCCTCGGGGCTGGTTCCGCTGCGAGGCTCAGTGCCAATTCCAGTAAGTTCGTGGGAGGAACCGCTGGTGGCGTGATGGTGCTGGGAATGCCGAACAGTGGCGACTGGGCGACGCCTTGGGTGACCGGCAGCATGATGCCCATGATGTTGGCACCGACCGGTCCGAAGAAAGGATCAGTCGGGACGGTAGCCGGACCTGCTGCCACAGGCACTGCGACTGCAGCGGTGAGCCGTCTTCTGCCATTGCGCGGCACGACTACGATGTCCATGGTGAGAATCGCGGGACTTGGATGTGGCTGGACGGCCCCGAGATTGAAAGGGTTGCGTAGCAAGATGTTTGTGGGGGTGGCGCCGGTAACGATGTTCGCGCCGCCATCTCCGCGCACGAACGAAGGTTCGGATCCGTTGATTGACGCAATTTCGATGAAGACTTGTGGATAGACGCGTATGGTGGCGCCGTCTGGCACGGCACCGCCTGCGACCGTCACCACCACATCATTGCCAGCCGTGAAAGCCGCAGTGACATTGGTCGAGGACAATCGTACCGGCGGATTCGGGAAGCCAGCGTTGACGTTTGGAGGCGGGAAGCCTGGCCAGTGTGCGGTTGTGCCTCGCTGCGTAGCTGTAATAAGGGTTTGGTCGATGACTGGTGAAACCGCCAGGACAATGCTCTGGGATGGCCTCGTCAGAATGCGAGTGGCTTCGGCGAGCGTATCCGGTCCATCGACGAGGTAGTCGATGGTCACTTGGTCGCGCACGACGGGAAGGAGGTCCGTGGGAATCCGTTGATCATCAGGCCCCACTCCGAGGACGGTGCCCGCCGTTCGGTTGCCCAACAGGTACCAGGAGGTATCTACCACCATGACGCGATAGAAGCGCCGTGCAATGGTTCCATTGGTGAGCGCTGGGATAGAAAGATGCGCCGTACTCATGGTGCCGTTCGTGGCGAAGCCAAAGCGCAGTGGCGTCGTGGCGCTATTGGCCGCGATGGTGTCGCCTTCAGAGAGCGGGATGAGGTTGCCTGAGACGGTGGTGCCGGCATTGGTGGTGATCAGGTTTACACCCGGCGTTGCGATGCGTGGCGAGTTGCCGTGTGGATCGATAAAATGCACCAGGATGCCTGTGGTGAGGATCGATATACCTTGCACCCCTCCCGGCCCGTTCGCAGAGGCCGTGACTGCGGGAGGCACCAGGCCAGGCAACGTCGTGAGCAGATCGGCGAAGAGGCCGGCGACGTAGATCGGGTCGATGATGAATCCACGGTTGTCGTGGAAGGATATTTCCCCGGTGACGTCGTCGAGTGGTTCGTCGGGGCGGTACCACCGGGAAGCACGGAAGCCGGCGGCGCCCCGTACGACCATGGTGGCAGGCAGCGGCAGGGTCAAGGGTTGGCCTGGAGCGGCGTAGCGCGTCGTACAGAGGGTTTGCAGACGAAGGTAGGCCTGCGGGTGGAGGCGGAAAACCGTGCAGGCCACATTCAGAGGCGCTCCATCGACTCCGGAGAACTCACTCGACCTCTGTGCCGGAGTGAGCCGCAATGTCACGCGATCGCCGCTGCTGAAGTGTTGCTTTGCCGTGCCAAGAGCTCCGCGCACGACGGTTAGCACGTCGCCCGTTCGGGCCGTACATTCCACGACCTCTCGGGTGCTCCCGGAACTGTTCGATAGGGTGAGTAGGACCCGTCCACCTCCGGACGGAGCAGGAAAGGCATTGCCCGTACCTGGGGCCAGTGTCACAGTCGTTTCGGTGTCGCGGCCAGGAAGGTCGGCGGCCAAGGTAGATGTTGCATCGGTGAAGGCATTCTCTCGGATGCTGAGGAATGGCGCGCGCAGGAGGCCTGTGATTGTGAGGGTGAGGGTGTTGTTGTCGTAGTCGCCCGCGTTGGGCGTGGTATCCCCCCATCGTGGGCTCAGCGAGAACGTGGTGAGGCCGAGTGCTGCGAGACCGTTGCTCTGTAGGCTCTGCTGTACGGCGTTTGGAGTCAGGGTGGTGATGGTGACTGGTGGCATGGTGATCAGCTTGGTAGTTGGATGTGTTCCGCGAAACGCCCATCCGGCGAACTCAGCCGGACGATGATTTGGGTAAATGAGACTCGAACGAAGGCATAGTATGTATATTTGGGTCCGGCGCCAGGCATGCGGCGGATGCGCAGTGGATCGGCGCCAAACGGGACCGGTCCCGGCTCGTCCATCGACACGGTGGCCAACGACATCTGCTGAATGATCGGAGGCTGCGGAACCCTGAAGCTGCCGATCAGCCTCGGCGGTTGGTTGACGGTGACGCGCACCGAGTAAACCGGTGGTTCGAGGGGAGTGTCGCTGGACCAGCTGAGCATCACCCCTGGAGGGTTCAGGCTCTTTTTCAGCAGGACATCGGCGAGCACAGGATCGGGCAGGATGTGGCCTGGATTAATGGTGGCGAGTGATTCCGTGGAGCGGCCCACCGGATCGGTCAGGCGCAGGCTGATCTGAATCGCGTCATTGATGTCGGCGCGACGTATGATGGCTCGGTATTGCGTCGGTTTGGTGGCCTCGATCCGCCATACCGCAGACCCGCTGGGTGCCTGGATGGTGGCCACGTCAGATAAGGGGCCGTCGAAGGTAAGGAGCGACGCTTCTTCGAACGGTGCACCGATGCGCCTGATCCGTACCGCGAGGGTATGGGGGCCCAGGGGCGTTTTCTTGGTCGGTGCCATGCTGGTCCACTTCAACATCACGTCCTGCGGCGCGGTACCAGGCCATTCCATGGTGATGCCGGAAAGATCGGGTGGAGTTGAAGGAGGGATCACCACCCAGGCTACGGTACTGGCCGGCGATCGCGCGGCCAGCGTGCCCCGCAGCGGATCGTCGGCCGACCAAGCCACCGCCCTGTACCAAACGCGCTTCCAGGACCCCGGAGGCGTTTCTTTTCCCTTGGCCACGGTAATATGCTCGCCGAGAGCATCGCTGATCCGATCGACCTGCCAGCCAGGTGTCATGGCATCCAAGGTGAGTACGGGCGGTCCCATGGTATCCAGGTCCCTTGCCGCATCATCCACGCGGACGCGATGGAGATCAATGCGACGCACGCGCGGCCCCTTGCGGGTTTCGATCCGGATCTTGGAGCGATAAACGTTCGGTGTGACGTTCATGTCTGAGAAACTCGAGACTTCGATTGTCGGCGCGCCGGGCTTCGGAACACGCGGTACGGCGAACGCGTAGAGTGCGGTCGAAGCGATAGGCCATGATGCTTCGACCTGGCCCGCGCTCACACCCAGGACGGAGAAGAGGTGAATCGCGGTAGAGCCGCGCGGCAGAGTGATGTCGGACGAGGTGGTTTTGATCAGGCGACTGTTGCGGCGCGTGAACTCGGTCCGGCGCTCTGCGGGATGGGCATCGAAGATGGCACGCAGTTTGGTCAGGCGCTGGCTGAGGGTTTCCGATGGGTCTGGTTCCGATTCGCCCACGGCTTTCAATAACTTGCTCTCCGTGGTCTCGTAAATGAAGTACCCGTCTGCACCGGGAGAGCCGGACCATTTCAAAACGGCGTGGGATTCACCGGCTGCATCCGGGAGACTGGAGAGTGTCACGATGTCGGGGGCAATCAGTGGCGGTCGCGGATCGGAGGTGGAGATCACGCTCGGTTCTTTGCTCCAATTGCCATTGTGTTGCGGTGCGATGGATTCCTGCCCTTGCGCCCAAAGCGCGAGCCCGATATGGCCGGTTAGCCCGAAGCTCAGTTCGAACCCGGGAATCGTTACACGATAGCGGCGTGTTTCGTCTCCCTGGGCATGACCAAAGGGCACCTGCTGGTCCCCCGCCTGGCTCAGCGCAACGCAGTGGGTCAACGGATCGTAGCCGGGCCAACTCGAGGTCGGCGCGCCGTTGGCCGCGAGCAGGTCGAACTTCAGCGTAAAGGTGTTGATTGGCGCGACTTCGAGTTTCACCTGCAGTCCCGACGGTAATGTGATGTTGGGGGGCGGCGCACCGTGATAGGCGGCGGCGTGTAAGCGTCCCCGGAAGTTGATGGTGAGGGGAGTGCGGATCCTCCAATCCCAGAGGAACTCCAGCACGAGGTTCGCATGGCAGACATCGGCGGGAGGCGAGGGAACGGACGTATATTTGAATTCTGCGGAGACGATTCGAGGCTCATCAACGTCGGGTTGATTGACCGACGCGTTGATTGCCACCCAGCTACTCCACTGACCGTAGATATCTTGATGGGCGGCGGCGTATTTTATCGTGCGGGTACCGGGGTTATTGGGAATCGGGATCTCGCGCTCCACCGCACTCAGCCGGTTGGGTTCAGGATCCTGGGGAGTTACTAGGTAATTGACGGCGACCGGTAGAGGTGACCCGTCGGAGCGTTTGTTCATGAGGAGGACGGCGGGAGATGGCGGCGTCACCTCGGAGCGAACGAAGGCGAACGATCGCGGGCGGAACAGGGAAATCGGAACTGGCCTATCCCAGGAGACCCGTACCGATGCCAGCCAACTTCCATCGCGCGTAAGCGGTCGCAGGTTGCCCATCATTTGCTGTGCCATGTTGGCGGGAATCGGCGGCGCAATCGCCTGTCCCGGCGAGGGCACGAGCGCCGCATATGCCACTGCAGGACCGTTGCCCCGGAGTCCCTTTTCGTACTGTGCCGTGATCATATAGTCGAAATCGAGTGGGTTCTCCACTTGTCCGTTCGCCGAAAAGAGCAGTGGATATGCCGTTCCGAAACCAAGGGCTAGGCAATTGAAACAATCGATCGCCGCCGCCATATAGGTCGAACTGAGCGGGGACACCTGCGATGTGCCGCCGGGCCCGGACATCTGGTCGCCGGAAGAGTTTTCCGGCGGCGGCATCGGCTTGCTGATTTTCTTGGCGGCCTGAGTCGCTGGCGGCAGGGGTGCGACTGTGCGCAGATCATCCAAGAGCATCGCATTCAGATCCTTGAGCAACTGGTTCGGAACGGGCGCGCTCCATGGCGGAGCCGCGACTCCGGATTCAATGGCCGGAGCCCAACCGATGGGAGGGGCGCCTCGCTCTAATCGCTGTTTTGCCGCAGAGCTCGCATCCGTGAACGCTCCGAACATGCCTTGCTCCACGCCGTGCCGTCCGATTCCCTGCCCAGCCCAATCGTCTTTCGTGACCGGCAAGCCGACAAACTCTACCTTCTGCCAGCCGTCGGCCACCGTGAGATCGTCGGAACGGACGCCCGCGATGTTGTTGACCGCGATCCCGTTGGAGACGATAAGCCCTTCGATAGAAGGTGCCGCTAATGTCACGACAATGTTGTTTCCCACAGAAATTGAGGCGATTGCTACGATGCTGTTGAGCCACGGACTGCCCACAAACGCGTAGACGACTCCTCCACTTCCGGAGACGTTCAATTCCACTGTGCTGTAGGAAGCCTTGAAATCCACCAGTTGCGAATTGCCGAGCAGCCCGATCGGCGTCACCTCCGCGGCAATGGTTTTCGGCCCGCGCAGTTTCTTGTTCCGCCGCCAGACGATGAACGGTTCTGTGGGGAGGCCCAATTCGTTATTCAAGGTCCAGCGCAACTGCAGCACCGATGGCAGCTGAATCCCCCCCGTCGTGGCGTCCAACATTCCGAGCCGCCGCGCGACCACCGGCCAATTCAACAACGCTCCTTCGGCCTGGAACTTGGTTATGTCGACAATGAACGCCATCAGTCCTCTTCCTCCCATGGCGCGCGATTGAGTTTGGCGTTGATCATGGTGAACAATTGATCGGCAGCGGTTGGGCCGTCGAGATAGGGCTCCTTCTGTGCGACTAGCCGGAGGGCAAGCCGCAAGGTCTTGCCGCGCGAGTTCGGTTTTAAGGTGACGAGCGCACGTTGTCCACCGGGCGCTTTGATCACCTTATCCACGATCGCATCGCCGCCTGCTTCTTCCTCTAGCCGTAACCATTCCGTGGCCGTCATTTCGTAACGTTTCGCGTTAGGCGGATTCGGATCCATCACCTCTTTCGGGATCCTGCGGCTGCGCCACATCGGTTCCGATGAATCGACGAGGACGGCGGCAGGCTGCGGGTCAGACGCCGCCGTTTCCCAGAAGACCATGATCCGAGGTGCTTCGGGTACACCCATGGGTTCCAGCCCAGCTGCCATCATTGCCTGGTCAAGCTGATTGCCCTGTGGATTGGCGGCCCAGGGCTGCGTGCCAATCGCCTGCAGTTGACCAGGTGTGGAAAATCGGTGCAGCAGGCGGTTGAGCTGGAATGATTCGGCAAAGGCGGGCGCCGTCGCGAAGCGTCCGGTAGAGAATCCGGTGCGCCACACCACAAGACCTGGTGCGTCGTTAGGTGCGTTCTTGTCTGCCATCTCGATATCGAGCACGTAATCGGTGAAGGGCTCAAGAGGAATCGGCATCGTCACCATGGAGTGCCGAGCGCGTTCGACGCTGATTGGAACGCAGGAGGCGATGAGCTGGTCCTGTACCACTCCTTCCCATGGCGAGAGTAGTGCCGCCTTCACCGGTTTTAGGAAATCCGGTGTCAACGGGAGCGGGTGCGGCGCTGTCGGGCTACTCGGCAACGGCCGGAAAGAAGCAGCGCGCAGCCGGATCTGCAGTCGCCTTCCGTACGCGTCGTAGATGCGCCCCACATCGGGGCTGTTGAACACGATGTGCACAGGCAGCCTGCCGAAGTAGTGGTGCTCCCCGTCTTCGGGCGTACTGCACATCAGCCAGGGGTCGAGCCGCCTTGGCGGCTGGTCGTCCGTATAGAACCAGAACGTCTGATGCTGGTTGAGAGCCGACACTTCGTCACTCACGGCTTGCCCGGGCGGACGTTTGCCTCGTGTGGCGTCGTAGGTGACCTTGACCCCATAGGCCGTATTGGGTTTGAGCAGCGCCTGGCCGGAACTGCTGTCGCTCAGTGCCGCTTCAAGCACGCCTCGTTTCTTCTTCTGTTCCTTGGTGTCGTAGTCGAACCGGACAAACTCGGCCACCGTCAATACCTCGATGCCCGCTACGTAGAATGGCCGTTCAACTGTTTTGTGGTGCCAGTCTGCATCGTGCTGGGTCAGCCCGATTTGTATGCGGTCGGCCCTCTGGTGCCCCTTGATGGTGACGATCACGCCGACGAAGCCGCGTGGCCTCAGCACGCTCTGATGTTGCGCTAGGTGAGCCGCTTCCGCGAACCACGGCCCGGACGCATCGATCCACCGGGGAGGCAGCGTATTGGGCGGACTCATCATGGACGGGTCAAGTACCAGCTGCTGGAAGACCGTGTCTTGCCCGTCCGTGGCCGCCACCACCACGATCTTCTGCGCGAGGAGGTCGCGCGGCACGAAGAGATAGAACGTCGCGGTCTCGACGGGTCCGGTGTAGAACACCACTGCATCATCGAAGGGTCCGGGCTTGAACCCGCGTCTGCTCCGCTCCTTCTGGAGCTGGATGAGCCGCGAGGGTGGTCCGAACGGCTGGGCATTTTTCGAGTCGAGCACTGGCGCGGCTAGCACGCGGCTGGTGCAAGGGCGGTCTGCAGTGGCAGCTGCCGTGGTCGGTGTGACCACCAACTTGGTCATCATCGAACGCGAGACTTCGAGGCCCGCATTGACTCGGCGCGCCAGATCCACAAGCGTCATTTCTTGGGGGGTGAAGGCGTCGGGAGTTTTGACTCCACGGGCTGCGGTGATCGGATCGAAACGGAGCGCCCGGGTGGGCACCGGGACGGGGACGGTACCAGGGATGGCGTGAATCGGGGTGTCGGGTTGGTTCGGTTTGTGCTGACACACCACCGGTGCCCCTTCTACCACGGCGGGAATCACACCGGCTAGTTCATCCACTTCATCACTTGCCGTTCGCCAACGCTCGGAGACCTTGAGTGTGAGTGTCGGCGGAACAGAACGAATCGTATCCGGAGGATCTGGCCACGGTTTGCCGTCGAGTACCCATCCGTAGGTTGATGGACCGAACGGTTCATGCAGAAAGGTGAACAGTACTGAAGTGGGCGCCGCGGCGGGGAAGCACACCGTGCCCCAAGTCTCCTTGACAGTTTCCTCCAGGAAATGACTGCGCTCGATTGCTTTCGGAGTCGGATCCGGTACCCAGCTCAGCAGGCCGAGCTGAGCTTGCGTCGGTGTGTCGCCTGCTTTCTGCGGCCACCAGACCGCCGGCGTCGAACCGTCCAGCAAATCGCCGATCAATTCCACGCTGGTCAACGTGTATTGAAACACGTCGTCGCCTTTCTGAATCCAACCGTCTGGCGGAGCGCCGGGTGTGCCTGGTCCAGGCGCCTGATTCACGGCTGTACCGCGGAAGACGTACTGGGTGCTTCCGGTTACCGGCGGCATTGCTAGCATGGCCAGGGGGATGGCATCAATCGGAACGCGCCGCTGATTCATCGCGACATCGGGCTGTGGCTGCCCGAGCGGCGCGGCTGGCGGCGGATTGGGAGGAGGTGCCGGAGCGACGTCGCCCTTGATGCCCTCGGCGATGCCGCCATCGATGGCCTTATCGACACCGGTACCTACCGCGAGGGCAGGGGAACGACTTACCAGGCGCAAGGATTGGAACAACTCGGGTGGCGCCACCGGCGGGATCGAAGCCTGGCCAAGTGCGAAATCAACACACCCCTCGATGGAGAAAAAGAGGAATTTGACTCTGCCGCAGATTTGTCCAGAAATGCTTGCTACCTTGGACCCATCCGGCTTTTCGCCGATATCGACTGTGAGCTTAGCCCAGGCGCTGAGATCGATGATGAAGACGTGTAAGGTACCGCGGAGGTACAGGACGCCGGTGAGTCGGAACGGATCGAACCCGAGCACGGCATCGAAGCCGGCGGCCACTTCCGCATAGAGCCCGACGCTCTTACTGCCCCAGACAAACGACACATGCAGGCCGGTGGAGATCGCAAATCCATTGACTGGCACCGGCAGTCCGTCCGCCAGGTCTCCGGCCGCGAAACCCTTTCCCGAAAGCATCAGGTAGCCTGAGCCGTCGAACACTTCGAGGATCTTGGCATGAATCTGTTCGATGAAGCGGCCGAGATAGAGGTGCCAGTCTTTCGAATCGTGGAAATTGAAGAACGCTTCAACTGGGATGTGAATCTCAAGCAGCGGTTGGATGCCGAATTCAACCGAGAGGCCGATGGTCAGCGTCCCCCGCCCCATGTCGAGATCGATCACCGCGAGGAACGTGCCTTCTGCCGTGCCTTTGAGTTTCGGCAGGACCGCAAGCAGGTTTGCGCGCATCATCAAGAGCAACCGCGGACCAGGCAGTTCCAGCATGACGACGCCTTTGAGATTGAAGATGACACTCGACCCCATGGTGCCAAGCACGGCGCCGACGCCGAATGCCCAGGTGTCGATCTTTGGACTCCAAGCCGCGATGTCGGTTGGGTTTCCTTGAGCGATGTCCTTGAGCCAAGCAAGGGCGGGCGCCATTGCGGAGGGCGGCGGCTCCTTGCGCGAGTAGTGCATCGCGAACAGGCCAAGAAAGCCATAGATGCCCAAGCCCGAGTTTCCCAGCGGAATTGCCACCGGGAACTCAACTTCCAGAGAAACGATCACACCTGTGGCCTTGCGGCCGTTCTCGTTGATGTTCGCCACACCCACGCCGGCCGCAATGCGGACCTGCACGGGAACGATGGTAAGGTCGATCTGGCCCTTGATCTCGCTCTCGTTCATCTCCAGATAGCCACGGCCGCGGAGTGCGCCGGGAATATCGATGCCTGCAGCGAACGCGGTCAGTTCCGGAGGTCCGAGCGGGTCGAACCGGAGGCGAACGCGTGCTCGTTCGATAGTCACCACACCGAGGTCGACGGCGAACCCAAGGTCGATCTCGAAAATCAACGGATTGTTGCGCGCAATGCGCGCGCCGAGGATGGTGAGGATCTGATCCAATGGAGAGGCGACGGTGATGGCGCCTGGGCGCGACACATCGATCGTGTAGCCCCTCGAGGCGTCAAAGACCGGACGGAACTGGAACTTCGGCTGGTCAGGGTCGTCGCCGATTCGGATGCCGACAGCCTTATAGCGCACTGCCAGGGGTGCGTTGCGATCAATCTTCAGCAGCGTCTTACCGCCGATGGAGACATCCATGCTGAGCGCAGCCTCCATGTCGAACAAGATCACCGCTTCGGCGCCGGATGGGCGTTTGCGGAACTGCACTTCGCCGCCGTACCAGATGACGCGTTCGCAGAGCACCTTCACCGGGCTGCCACCAGCTTCGGCTAGGCCTGCGATCGTCGCGGGGATGGCAAGCATCGCCGCCGTCATTCCTAATTCGGCGAGCGCTCCATCGTTGGACACAGCGCCCACCCCCGCCGAGATGAGTGGCATGAACACGATAGTAGTGCCGAAGAAATTTAGGCCGAATCCGGGGTTCGTTGTGGCAGCCTGCCCTGGCCTGGTGCCCCACAGATAGAGTCCGTCGACATCGGCTGGATCTGCGCCGTAGTA
>WBZL01003286.1_pt1 | contig 14930 bp, 11 predicted proteins | sample 5204291 | NCBI WGS metagenome assembly WBZL01 (sample SAMN12344345, study PRJNA552823) | activated sludge metagenome | biome: Activated sludge suspended growth; feature: Nitrification reactor; material: Wastewater; isolation source: activated sludge from nitrification reactor of wastewater...
TGGATGAGCGCCTGCTGCTCGGCGGCGAGCTGCGCCGCCTCGTCGCGCGCCTCGGCCCGGGCCGCGGCGACCAGCGCGGCGACGTCGATCGCCGGGGCCGGCGGCTCGAGCGGCGGCGCGGGCGGCGGCACGCGGCGGGCGGCGGCCTGCTGGGCCACGAGCCAGCCGATCGCCAGGGCGGCGACCACCAGGAGGACGACGACGAGGGGTTCCATGCCGCTCATGATGGCGACGGGGTGTCACACGGCGCGCGGATCGTGGCCCTCACCTGCCGCGATGGGCTGCGTCAGGCGAGCAGCGAGCCCTCGCCTGCCTGCACCTGGGCGGCGTAGGCGCCGCCCGCGGCGAGCAGCTCGTCGTGGGTGCCCTGCTCGACGATCCGGCCCTCGTCGAGCACCACGATCCGGTCGGCATCGCGGATCGTCGACAGGCGGTGGGCGATCACCAGGGCGGTGCGCCCCTGCAGCGCGTGCTCGAGCGCGGCCTGCACGTACGCCTCGTTCTCGTTGTCGAGGTGGCTGGTCGCCTCGTCGAGGATCATGATCGCCGGGTTCTTCAGCAACAGGCGGGCGATCGCGAGACGCTGCTTCTCGCCACCGCTCATCCGGTACCCGCGTTCGCCGACCAGGGTGTCGTAGCCGTCGGGGAGGTCGCGGATCATGTCCAGGATGCGGGCGCCGCGGCACGCTTCGTCGAGCTCGGCGACGGTGGCGTCGGGCTTGGCGTAGCGCAGGTTCGCGCCGATCGTGTCGTGGAAGAGGTGCGGGTCCTGGCTCACCACGCCGATCGCGGCGCGCAGGCTCTCCTGTGTGAGGTCGCGCACGTCGTGTCCATCGACGCGGATCGCACCGCCGCTCACGTCGTACAGCCGCGGCACCAGCGAGGCCAGGCTGGTCTTGCCCGCGCCCGACGCACCGACCAGGGCCACGGTCTCGCCCGGTGCGATCGTGAGCGTGACGTCCTGCAGGACGTCGCGGTCGGGGTCGGCCCCGCCGAGCGCACCCGGCGCCTCGAGCGACGCGACCGTCACCTCGGCGGCCTTCGGGTAGCGGAAGCGCACGTGGTCGAGTTCGATCCGCCCGGTCGGCGCGACGAGGTCGACCGCGCCCGGACGATCGGTGATCGGCTCGGGCGCGTCGAGCACCTCGAACACGCGCTCGAAGCTCACCATCGCGGTCATCAGGTCGACCCGCGCGTTGGTGAGCCCCGTGAGCGGCTGGTACACGCGGGTGACCAGGGCGGCCAATGCCACGAGGGTGCCGCTGGTGATGGTGCCGTCGACCACGTAGAACGCGCCGATGCCGTACACCGCGGCCGCGCCGATGGCACCGACCAGGCCGAGGGCCACGAAGAACACGCGGCCATACATCGCCGAGGTGATGCCGATGTCGCGCACGCGGCTGGCGCGCCGGTCGAACAGGTCGACCTCGTCGGCGCTCCGGCCGAACAGCTTCACCAGTTGGGCACCGGCGACGTTGAACCGCTCGGTCATCTGGCTGTTCATCTCGGCGTTGACGCCCATCTGCTCACGGGCGATGCCCTGCAACCGGCGACCGACCCGCTTGGCCGGCACGATGAACAACGGCAGCACCACGATCGCCAGCAGCGTGAGCCGCCACTCGAGGGCGATCATCGCCGCGAGCGTGGTGACCAGCACGACCACGTTGCTGACCACGCTGCCGAGCGTGGACGTCACGGCGTTCTGTGCGCCGACCACGTCGTTGTTGAGCCGGCTGATCAGCGCACCGGTCTGGGTGCGGGTGAAGAACGCGACGGGCAGGCGCTGCACCTTGCGGAAGAGCGCGAGCCGCAGGTCGTAGATGAGCCCCTCGCCGATGCGCGCGCTGCACCACCGCTGCAGGATCGCGAGCGCCGCGTCGACGAGCGCTGCGCTCACCACCACGATCGCGAGGAACGTGATCCGACCGCGGTCCTCGTCGGGGATCGCCGAGTCGAGGATCGAGCGGAACGCGAACGGCGGCACGAGCGCCAGCAGCGCGGCCGCCAGGATCGCCGACAGGAACAGCACGATCGTGCCCCGGTACGGCCGGGCGAAGCTCCACGCGCGGCGCAGCGCAGCTCGTTGCAGTCGCTTGCCCTTCACCGCCGCGGCATCGCCGGGCATCAGGCTGTGTGGCCCCATTCGCATCGGGTCACGATACGGGCGCCCGTAGGCTCGACCGCCGTGCAGCCCCGGTTCACGTCCCGCCCCACCCGGTCGTCACCCACCAGGTGGGCGGCCGTCGTCACGGCCGGGATGCTCGCTGTCGCGGCCTGCGGTGGCAGCGACGACGGTGGCGGGCTCGGCGACACGCCGATCACGGTGGTCGAACGGCCCGACACCGACGACGTGTTCGGGTGGACCGAGTTCGGTGACGAGCGGGTGCAGACCGGTTCGCTCGAGGTGCCGGTCGACGCGAGCGACCCCTCGAAGGGCACGTTCGACCTGTACCTGGCGCGCCACCTGGCCGACCCGGATCGGCGCGTCGGCAGCCTGATCGTCGACCCCGGTGGCCCCGGTGTCGCGGGCGCCGACTACGCGATCTACGCCGACCAGGTGTTCAGCGACGACCTGCTCGCCCACTTCGACATCATCGGGTTCGATCCGCGCGGCGTCGGCCTCACCGTGCCCGCCATCGACTGCGTCGACGACTACGACCGGTACTACGCCGGCGTCGACATCACCCCGGACGACGACGCCGAACGCCAGCAGCTCGTGTCGCTGGCCGACGAGTTCCAGCAGGGGTGCCTCGACCGGTCGGGCGACATCCTGCCGTTCGTCGGCACCAACGACGCCGCCGCCGACATCGACCGGATCCGCGCCGCGCTCGGCGAAGCGACGATCAGCTACTTCGGGTTCAGCTACGGCAGCGAGCTCGGCGCCGTGTGGGCGACCTCGTTCCCCGGCACGGTGCGCGCCGCGGTGCTCGACGGCGCCGTCGACCCCACGGCCGACGACGACGAGGCCACGCTCCAGCAGATGATCGGATTCGAGCGGTCGCTCGAGCAGTTCTTCGCCTGGTGCGTCGACCGGGACGACTGCGGGTTCGCGGCCGACGCCGACGACGCGGCCGGGGTCGCCGCTGCGTTCGATGCGCTCATGGCCACCCTCGACGCCACGCCGGCGCCCACCACGCCCGGCCGTCCGGCCGCCGACCTGGGCGTCGCCAACAACGCCGTCGCACAGGCGCTGTACGCGAGCCAGTTCTGGCCCGATCTGGCGGCCGCGCTCGACGACGCGGCCGCGGGCGACGGCAACGGCCTGCTCGCCCTGCACGACGGCTACTTCGACCGCCAGCCCGACGGCACGTGGCAGAACACGCTCGAGGCGTTCCAGGTGATCAGCTGCATCGACGACCCGGTGCGCGAGACGGCCGACGAGGCGCAGGCGGCGCTCGACGTCCTTCGCGCCGCGGCGCCGCGGATGGTGCCGGGCACCGTGGCCACGCCGGCGTGCGCGGCGTTCCCGGTCGGGCCGGGGCGGATGGCGATCACCGGCGCGGGTGCGGGGCCGATCGTGGTGGTGGGCACCACCGGCGACGCCGCCACCCCGCTCGACGGCACCCGGCGGATGGCCGACACCCTCGAGGACGGACGGCTGCTCGTGGTCGACGCCGAGCAGCACACCGGCTACGGCGCGAACGACTGCGTCACCACTGCCGTCGACGCCTACCTGGTGTCGCTCGTGGTGCCGGCCGACGAGACCACCTGTCGCTGACCGGCGTCAGATCGCGTCGCGTCGGTCGCCCGCGGTGTCGGCCGCGGCGGAGGGGGTGAGCGTGCGCGGGCCGAGGAGCTTGCCCATCAGGTGGTCGAGGGCCCGCACCGGTTCGTACCGGGCGGGGCGGTCGGGGCCGCAGCAGGTGGGCAGGCATTCGACGATCGCGTCCCAGTTGCCGTCGTGGAAGAACGCGAGGGAGCGCCGGGTGTTGACCACGTCGGCCCGGCGGGCCGGTGGCAGCACCCGGTGCAGCGTCGAGCGCCACCGGTCGTTGGTCCACTGCGCGGTGAGATCGCCGAGGTTGACGAGCAGCGCGCCGGGCTCGGGGACGACGTCGAGCCACCCGCCGTCGGGCCCCACGATCTGCAGCCCGGGGACCGGGTCCGCGTACAGCACGGTGCAGATGCCGTAGTCGGTGTGCGCGCCCATGCCGACCTGCCCGTCGAGCGGGTCGGGGTCGCCCGGGGCGGTGCGGTAGTGGACGATCCGCAAGGTGTCGGTGGAGTGGTCGGTGAACGGGGCGAACCACCCGTCGGGCAGCCCGAGCGCGACGGCGAACACATCGGTGAGCAGGTGCGCGACACGTCTCGCCTCGGTGAACCACGCCATCACCGACGAGCGCAGGCCCGGCTGGTCGTCGGGCCAGATGTTGGGGGCGAACACCCCGCCGAGCTGGGCGGACACCACCGGGTCGGTGACGTCGAGATCGTCGGGCCCGACGTTGAACGCCTCGAACAGGTCGGCCGGCCGATCGATCCCGAGGCTGTAGGTGAGGCTCTCGGTGCCTCGCGCCGCGTAGCCCCGGTTGATCTCGGGCGCCGGCGACGCGCACGCCAGCTTGGCGTCGAGCGGTCGATCGAAGAAGGTGTCCGTCGCCGCACGCACCGCGCCGAGCACCTGGTCGGGCACGCCGTGGCCGGTGATCTGGAGGAAGCCGACATCGCGAGCGGCGCGATCGACGGCCGCTGCCACGCCGGCACGATCGGCGCCGGTGACCCAACCGCTGAGGTCGATGACGGGGACGCTCACGGGCACCTCGTGACGGGTGGGGCCGCCCTCGGGAGGGACGACCAGGGCGGAGAACGTCGAACGCCTCCCCGTCGGTGACGTGGGAGGCGTTCGTCTGGCGGAAGAGGTGGGATTCGAACCCACGGAGGCCCAGAAGACCTCAACAGTTTTCGAGACTGTCCCGTTCGTCCACTCCGGCACCCTTCCGGGGCGGCAGGCTAGCGGGATCCGAGCGCGTCGGCACGACCCAATCGCGGGCCGTTCCGCCACGGAACCGCGAGGCTTCCTCAGCATCGTCTCAAGGGACATCTCAAGCGGGGGGTCGTGCGGGACGATGAACAGGGGTGATGAACGACGCCTTTCCGCGCTGCGCCGTCCCCGGCTCGTCGTGCCGGCTGCTCCAGCTCGAGTCGCCCGGTGCCCGTCCCGTCTGGGCGGTCCTCGACGCCGCCGGCACGCGCCACTTCACCGGCGAGATCACGATGCGCTCGAGCGCGTCCGGTCAGCCGGAGGTGCGCGCCTGGTTCAGCGGGGGCGAGCTCTACTACGCCGCGGGCGTCGACGACGCGCCGTTGAGCGATCGGCTCGTGGCGATGGGTGTGCTCACGCCCGAGCAGCTGGCGGCCGGTTCGGTGCAGCTCGGCGACGTGGTGCACCTCGGTCGCCTGTTCGACCGGGTCCCGGACCTCGACCGCGACCGGGTGGAGCTGGCGCTCGAGCTCCTGACCGGTGAGGTGGTGGGCGAGATCGCCGACCACGTGGTCGACGAGCTGTCGATCGCGAGCTACCGGCACCATCCGAGCGGTGTCGTGAAGTGGCTGAAGCGCCCGGTGGTGGTGCTCACGCACGTGACCGAGACCGCCGAGGCCGCCGACACCGCCGACACCGCCGACACCGCCATGGGCGCGGCGTTCGCAGCGGTGCACGCGGCCGAGCCGGTGCACGCGGCCGAGCCGGTGCACGCGCGGATCGAGCCGGTGTTCGAACCCGAGATCGAGCTGGCGCCGACCGCCGAGGACGAGGCGCTCGTCGCCGAGTACGAGGCCGCGCTCGCGGCCGAGCCGGTGGCGTGGGACGCCCCGAGTTCGGTGCCGTTCGACCTCGACCAGAGCCCCGCCACGTCCGAGTTGCCGGCCGACGACCTCGACCTGATCGCCGCGACGACGCACGAGCAGGTCGACCAGGTCGAGCAGGTCGAGGAATGGGCGATCGACGACGGGATCGACTGGCACGTCGAGCAGGTCGCCGAGCCCGCCGAGCAGGTCGCCGAGCCCGCCGCCGAACCTGCCGCCGAGCCGGCGTTCGAGGTGCGGTTCGACCTCGACGAGATCCTGGCGCAGGTCGCCGCGGACTCGCCGCTGCCCCAGCCGGTGGCCGACGAGGACGTCGACGACGACATCCGCGCCGCCGTCCGCGCCGCGCTGGCCGAGATCGAGGCCGCCACACGCGGCGATCACGGCAGCCACGGCAGCCACGGCGGCCACGGTGACCACGGCGAGCTCACGGCCCGCGACCACGGGGCCCATGCCGATCACGACGTGCCCTCGATCCTGATGCAGGCAGCGCTCGCCGACACCGAACCGGGGCTGCCGCCGAGCGACGGCTGGATCGCCCAGGCCGCCGCGGCCGGCGACCCGCCGCCGCCACCCAGCCGACCGGCCGCGCCCGACCAGACGTCGCTCCCGGTCCTGCCCGTGCTGCCGTCGCTGCCCGGCCTGCCCGGCCGGTCGGCGAGCGCACCAGCGCCCGCCGACCGGATCGAAGGCGACCCGGCGGCGACGACCGGCGACGACCAGCCCGCCCCCCAGCTCGACCCTCCGTCGCAGGAGGTGCCCGCCACGGGCGGCCTGCGTCGGATGATGAGTGCGAAGAAGCCCTGATCAGCGGCGGGCGGCGAAGAACGCCTTGAGCAGCGCCGACGACTCGTCGGCGAGCACGCCCCGGCGGATGCGAGCCCGGTGGTTCAGCCGCGCGTCGTCGGCGAGCTCGAACAGACTCCGCACCGCACCGGCCTTGGGATCGGTCGCGCCGTACACCACGGTCGCGACCCGAGCGTTGACGATCGCCCCGGCACACATCGCGCACGGCTCGAGCGTCACGTAGAGCGTGCAGTCGAGGAGGCGCCAGTGGCCCACCACCGCCGCGGCATCGCGGATGGCGAGCACCTCGGCGTGAGCGGTGGGGTCGCCGGTCAGCTCGCGCTCGTTGTGCCGGGCGGCGATCATCGTGCCGTCGCGCACCACGACCGCGCCGACGGGCACGTCGCCGTGCGCCTCGGCCGCCCGCGCCTCGTCGAGCGCGACCCGCATCCACCGCTCGTGGAGCTCGTCGTGCCCGGCGGGCTCGTCGAGCGCGTCGGTGTCGCACATGGCGGAGGGGGTGGGATTCGAACCCACGGAGGGTTGCCCCTCACACGCTTTCCAAGCGTGCCGATTCGGCCGCTCTCGCACCCCTCCTGGAGTGCCCGGCAGGCTAGCTGGGACGAGTGGCGGCTTCCACGCCCGCGACCGTCCCGCGACCACCGCGTCGCCGCTAGGCTCGGGGTCGCACCCGCTGGGTGAGGTGACGGTCGGGTCCTGTGCGACGGGCAGCCGGGAATCAGGTCAGGCCCGGGAGGGAGCAGCCTTCAACGGTGGCGCCTGTGTGCCGCAGGTCGCCTGGCCGTCACCTCACTCAGCGGGTGCCGCGCGTCCGGCCAGCCGGAGCGCCCGCCCCCACAGCTCGGGTGCGTCGAGGCGCCGGGCGACGTCCTCGAACGCCGGCGTCGGGCCCTGCCACCGCCACTCGTCGACGGTGCCGACCTCGACGTCGAGCTCGACGGTGGCGATCCGCTTGAACAGCAGCGCGAGCGCCCGCTGCTCGCGCAAGGTGACCGCCAGCTTCTCGGCCCCACGCAACCCCGGCAGCTCCCAGTCGCGCGACGACGCGGGGATCTGCTCGATCGTGCCCCATCGGGCGAGCACCGTGGCGGCGCTCTTCGCGCCCCACCCGGTGAGCCCGGGGTAGCCGTCGGCGCTGTCGCCGACGAGGGCGAGATAGTCGGCGATCGACTCGGGCGGCACCCCGAACTTGGCGATCACCCCGTCGCGATCCACGATCTCGCGCTTGCGCCGGTCGAACTGGACCACCCGTGTGCCCTCGACGCACTGACCGAGGTCCTTGTCCGGCGTGAGGATCAGCACCCGTTCGACCCGCGGGTCGGCCGACGCGACCTTCGCCGCGGCCCCGAGCGCGTCGTCGGCCTCGACCTCGACCATCGGCCAGACGGTGAACCCGGCGGCGGCCAGGGCGTCTTCGAACACCGGGATCTGGGCGAGCAGCTCGGGCAGCATGCCCTCGCTGGTCTTGTACCCGGGCCACAGGTCGTTGCGGAAGCTCTCGATCACGTGATCGGACGCGACCCCGACGTGGGTCGCGCCGTCGGCCACCAGCTGCAACGTCGACGCGACGACGCCGGCCGCCGCGGCGTACGGACCGGGTGACTCGTGGCGTGCCGCCTGTCCGAAGTGCTGGCGGAACAACTCGTAGGTGCCGTCGACGAGGTGAACCTGCATCGCGACAGCCTCGCAGACCGGAGGGACCCCGGCGCCCCCGGTCTCGCGCCCGGTCTCGCGGCTCGGTCACGCCCGACGTCACCCACGGGCTGATTGACGAATCGCACCGTTCCGGGACGGTCGCGCCGACCGCTCGAGATGTCTCAAGATCTCGGCAACCCGGGCCGATACAAGAGCCGTGACGGCCGACCAGCATCCCCAGCCCGCGTCGACGAACGCCTCCTCCGGTGGCGTCAGCGACGTCGAACGCATCACCGCCACGATCCTCACCGCCGTCGAGCGCCAGCTCACGAAGTACTTCACGGCGATGTCGCACCAGGCCGAGGCGGCCCGGATGGCGTCGGAGCAGCGCAGCAACGAGCTGCGTGACGAGCTCGTCGGCAAGCTGCCGGCCCTCGAACAGGCCGTCGAGGCCCAGCGCCTCGCGAACGAGCACTACCAGCAGGCCCTGCAGGCCGCGCTCGAAGAGCGGCTCGCCGAGTTCGCGAACCACCAGCACTGGCGGATGACCGACCTCGAGGAGAAGATGAGCCAGGCGCAGGGACGCGGGCTCGACCCCGAGACCGTGCTCGAGCTGCGCCAGACCGTCCGCGACGACATGGAGCGATCGTTCGCCGGCGTGTACGCCAAGCTCGACGAGCTCCAGAACGTCGGCCGACGCCACGACGAGCAGGCGAGCGCCATCGTCCAGCACGTCAACGACACCACGTCGGCGCTCACGATGCGGATGGACGAGGGCGATCAACGGCTCGGCCACGCGATCGAAGAGCGCCTGAACGGCTTCGCCGCCGACCTCGCGACCAGCTTCGAGCAGGTCGGCGAGCAGGTGAACGAGCACTCGAACACCCTGCTGCTCAAGCTCGAGTCGACCGAGTCGCGGGCGACGGACCGGATGCTCGAGCTCGAGGCCCGGATCAAGGAGGAGCAGGGCCAGAAGATCGCGAACCTCGAGGCGACCGTCGGTCGGATCGGCAGCGGCTTCGACGACGCGATGATCGCGGTGTCGCAGCGGGTGCTCGAGCTGGAGAACCGGCTGCTCGAGATCGACGAGCGGATCGGCGCCATGGGCGAACGACTCGCCAAGGTCGACGAGAACGCGCTCGACGAGGTGAAGGCCGAGATGTCGCGGGCGGTCGGCGAGGCGATGCTCGTGCGCATCGAGCTCGACCGCGTGGTGGCGAACGTGGACGAGAAGGTCGACAAGCAGACGATCCGCATGGCCGAGATCGAGGGCTTGCTGAGCGACCAGATGGACGTGAGCACCGCGGTGCAGCTCGAGCGGCTCGACGAGCTCGAACGGCAGATGCAGATGCTCGACCCGAGCCAGTTCGTCAGGGTCGGCGGCGAGTCGGCGGGCGGGCAGCCGGGCGCGTCGGGTCCGATCACGGGGAGCACGCCATCGATCGGTCAGGGCGGCGCGAACCCGCCGTCGATGACGCTCAACCCGCGGCTCCCGGGCGCCGATACAGGACAGGACCAGCTCACGAGCGATCCCCACCTCACCTCGCACTGACGCGGGTGACGGGCGGACGACGGAGCGAGGGCGGAACACGAGCTGATGGCACTCTTCAAGAAGGAAACGGACGCGCCGAACAAGGCGGGGGCGGGCGGCGGTGGCGTCGCGGTCAAGGAGAAGGCGGAGGTCGAGCCAGGCCCCCACGCGGCCGAGTGCATGAAGATCGGTCAGCTCCTCGTCGACCGCGAGCAGCTGACCACCGAGAACCTCGCCCTCGCGCTCCAGACCGCCAACGGTGACGCGCTCGCGTTCGTCGAGTTCGTCCTGCAGCGCTTCCGCGTCGGGCGTCAGGAGCTCGCCTCCTCGATCGCCGAGGTGTGGGGCGTCGTCGCCGCCGACACCAAGTCGGTGGAGTTCGACGCGGAGATCGCCGCGCTCGTCACCGAGCAGACGGCCCGTTCGAACTGCGTCGTGCCGATCGCCGAGGAGAACGGCACGATCGTCATGCTGTCGGCCGATCCGTCGCCGCAGCGCCGCGAACTGGTCGAGCGGCTCGTCGAGAAGCCGGTGCGCTGGATGTCGGCCGACCCGGCCACGATCCGCACCTTCATCGACCGCAGCTACCGAGCCGATCAGGACATCGACCGCCTCGTCCAGGCGTTCGAGTCGACCGACGACATGGAGCGGTTGGCGAAGACCGCGGCCGAGGTCGCCACCGACGACCAGGCGCCGATCGTCCAGCTCGTGACCCGCATCGTCAGCCAGGCCATGCGCGACCGCACGTCCGACATCCACGTCGAGCCGATGGACGACCACCTGCGCATCCGGTTCCGCATCGACGGCCACCTGGTCGAGGCGTTCAACCTGCCGATCGGTGTGCACGCCGCGCTCAGCAGCCGCCTCAAGATCATGAGCGGCATGAACATCGTCGAGAAGCGGCGTCCGCAGGACGGCCAGTTCTCGATGACGATCGACGGCAAGGACGTCGACGTCCGCGTCGGTTCGGTCGCCACGGTGTGGGGCGAGAAGATCGTCATGCGAATCCTCGACAAGAGCCGGTCGTCGATCGGGCTCAACCAGCTGGGGTTCCCGCGCGAGACCTACCTGCACTACTCGAAGATGATCCACTCGCCGTTCGGCATGGTCATCTGCGCCGGCCCCACCGGTGCCGGCAAGACCACGACGCTGTACGCGTCGCTGCTGGAGATCAACTCGAGCGGCAAGAACGTCACCACGGTCGAGGACCCGGTCGAGTACGTGTTCCCGGGCATCAACCAGATCCAGACCAACGAGCAGGCCGGTCTCACGTTCGCCACCGGTCTGAAGGCCATCCTGCGTCAGGACCCCGACGTGATCCTCGTCGGCGAGATCCGTGACGCGGACACCGCTCGTATCGCCATCCAGTCGGCGCTGACCGGCCACTTCGTGCTGTCGTCGCTGCACGGCACCGACAGCGTGGCCGCGCTGCACCGCTTCCTCGACATGGGCATCGAGGCGTTCCTCATCGCGTCGTCGGTGGTCGGCGTCATCGGTCAGCGTCTGCTGCGCCGTGTCTGCGACTCGTGCAAGGAGCCGTACACCCCCGGCGCCGACGAGCTCGCCGTCTTCCGCCAGCACAGCGGCGGCAGCGACAAGCAGGTCTTCTATCGCGGCGCCGGCTGCAACTACTGCGCCGGCACCGGCTACCGCGACCGCATCGGCGTGTACGAGCTGTTGCGCATCACGCCGGAGCTGCGACGCCTCATCGTCGGGTGGGCCACCACCGAGGAACTCCGTCGGCTCGCCGTCGCCCAGGGCATGCGCACGATGCTGCGCGAGGCCATGGCCCTCGTCGAGAACGACGTCACCACCATCCCCGAAGTCGTCAAGACCCTCTTCGCCAGCTGATCTCTCGAGGTAGGACACCATGCCCAAGTTCGCGTATGCCGCCATCGACGCCAGCGGCGCCACCATCGAGGGATTCGAGAAGGGCGACACGCTCGGCGACGTGCGCGCCAACCTGCTCGCCAAGAACCTCTACCCGGTGAAGATCGAGGAGAAGCGCGGCGCGCTCCAGTTCGAGATCTCGCAGGAGAAGGTGAAGAAGAAGGAGCTGATGCACTTCACGCGTCAGCTGTCGGTGTTCGTGCGTGCGGGCATCCCCATCACCGAGGCCCTCGACATCATCGGCGACGAGACCGCAGACGTCGCGCTTCGTCGCACCATCGTCGACATGACCGAGGACCTGCGCAACGGCGGCACGCTGAGCGACGCCGCACGCAAGCACCCCGAGGCCTTCCCCAACTACTACATGGGCATCCTGCAGTCGGCCGAGCTGACCGGCAAGCTCGACGAGACCCTCGACAACCTGGCGGGCTACCTCGAGCGCGAGCTCGAGACCCGATCGAAGGTGATGGGCGCGCTGTCGTACCCGATGGTCGTCATGGTGTTGGCCGTGGTGACGGTCGCCGTGCTCGCCGGCTACGTGCTGCCGCAGTTCAAGCCGCTGTTCGAGGAGCTCGACGCCGAGCTGCCACTGCCGACCCGCATGCTGCTCGGCATCGCGACGCTCTTCTCGGACATGATCTACATCCCGCTCACGTTCTTCGCGTTGATGTTCGGCACGATGTTCTGGCTCTTCAAGACCGAGTCGGGCAAGGCCCCGAAGGACAAGCTGCTGCTGCGGATCCCGATCATCAAGGGCATCATCGAGTACGCCGTCCTCGAGCGGTTCTGCCGCATCCTCGGCGCGATGGTGAAAGCCGGCGTGCCGCTGCCCGAGGGCTTCAAGACCACCACCGAGTCCGTCGACAACATCGTGTTCCAGGAGGCGCTCGAGAGCGCCCAGGAAGTGATGCTCGAGGGCGGTGGCTTCTCGCGACCGCTGGCCGACACCGGCATGTTCCCGGGCGCGGCCAAGCAGATGTTCAAGGTGGGCGAGGAGACGGGCACGCTCGACGAGCAGCTCGAGGTGGCCTCGCTGTACTTCGACCGCGAACTCGAGAGCCGGATCAAGAAGTTCACGACCATGTTCGAGCCGATCATGATCGTGTTCGTCGGTGTCATCGTGGGCTTCGTCGCCATGGCGCTCGTGTCGGCCATGTACGGCGTGCTCGGCAACACCAAGGACCAGATCTAGGAGGACGGCCAGACCCGGTCGATGATCCAGCGCCCGACGAACACGGCTGCCACCGTACCGAGCGCCAGGAACGGCCCGAAGGGGATCGCCGTCTTGCGGCCGGCACGGCCGACGATCATCGCGGTGACGCCGACGATCGACCCGAACAAGAACGCGAGGAACAGCCCGACCGGCACGTACGGCAGGCCGAGCCAGCCGAGGTAGGCGCCGAGCAGCGGCGACAACCGCACGTCGCCGTCGCCCATGCCGCCCTTGCTGATCGCGTGCAGCGCCCACATGAACGCGAGCGCGAGCACTGCGCCGAGCACCATCGTCCAGATCCGACGCGGCTCGTCGCGCACCAGTGCGGCCACCACCAGCAGCGGCGCGCCCAGCGCCAGCGTGGTGTACGAGATCTCGCGGGGCAGTCGTTTGATCCGCAGGTCGATCCAGCTGAGTCCGAGCAGCCCGGCCGCCAGGACGCAGAACGCGACGGTCTCGACCGAGTCCTCGAACCTCAAGGTCATGGCAACGAAAAGTGAAGCCGTCCCCAATTCAAGGACCAGGGGTTCGATGCCGATACTCGTTCGACAACGGCGGCACCTGCCGCGCAGGAACAACCAACTGAACACCGGTACGAGGTCGAGGGGCCCGAGGCGCAGGCCACACGCTCCGCACCGCGATCCGGGGGCAACGATCGACTCCCCTTCGGGGACTCGCTCGGTGACCACGGTGAGGAACGACCCGATCAGCAGCCCCATCACGGCTGCCAGCACGATCCAACCCGCAGACATCAGCCCTTCAGAACGCCTTCCCTGCCACCCGCCGCTCCGAACGAGCGCCGACGAACGAGGTTAGCTCCCCATGCCGAATCCAGATCCGATGCTCGTGGCCCTGCTCGAGGCGACGGTCGCGGCAGGTGCCAGCGACCTCCACATCACGCCCGGGCGACCGGCCACGGCGCGCCGCGACGGTGTGCTGGTGCCGTTCGAGGGGGTCGAGGTGCTGCAGGGCCACGACACCGAGCGGATGGTCATGTCGCTGCTCGACGACCGACAGGTCGAAGAGCTCCAGGAGTTCCGACAGGTCGACTTCAGCTTCGGTCTCGCCGACGTCGGTCGCTTCCGTGCCAACGCGTTCCTGCAACGCAGCACGCACGCCCTGGCGTTGCGCGTGGTGCCGAACCGGGTGCGCAACCTCGACGAGCTCGGCGCGCCGCTCGCGTGTGTCGACCTGCTCAACAAGCCGTACGGCCTGGTGCTGGTGGTGGGTCCGACCGGCTCCGGCAAGTCGACGACGCTCGCGGCGATGATCGACAAGATCAACCAGACCAAGCCGTGCCACATCCTCACGATCGAGGACCCGATCGAGTACCTGCACTACCACAAGATGGCGATGGTCAACCAGCGTGAGGTCGGCACCGACGTCAACAGCTTCACCGACGGTCTGCGCAGCGCCCTTCGTGAGGACCCGGACGTCATCCTCCTCGGTGAGATGCGCGACCTCGACTCGATCTCGATCACGTTGACGCTCGCCGAGACCGGTCACCTCGTGTTCGCCACGCTGCACACCAACGACGCCTCGCAGGCGCTCGACCGCATCGTCGACGTGTTCCCGGCCGAGAAGCGCGACCAGATCCAGATCCAGCTCGCCGGTTCGCTCCAGGGCGTGATCAGCCAGCGCCTGCTGCCCGCCGAGGGCGGCGGCCGCGTGGCTGCGTACGAGGTGCTGATGGCCAACGACGCCGTCCGCAACCTGTTGCGCGAAGGCAAGACCCGGCAGCTGCGCAACGTCATGATCTCCGGTCAGCAGGAGGGCATGCAGACCATCGAGATGGACCTCGCCCGCCTCGTCGGCTCGGGCATCATCAGCTTCGAGACGGCGGCGGAGGTGAGCGCGTACCCGAAGGAGATCATGACCCTCGCGGCGACGCAGAAGGCCCAGCTCCAGGCGCAGGCCACCATCGCCGCCGGCCAGAGCGGTTCGACCGGCTCGGGTCAGCTCGTCGGCCAGCGCTGATCGTCCGGCCGGGCGGGTCCCGGCCCACCTCGCCACCAGGAGGCACACGTGGTTGCCAAGCAGATGCCGTACAAG
>WBZL01003289.1_pt1 | contig 14924 bp, 14 predicted proteins | sample 5204291 | NCBI WGS metagenome assembly WBZL01 (sample SAMN12344345, study PRJNA552823) | activated sludge metagenome | biome: Activated sludge suspended growth; feature: Nitrification reactor; material: Wastewater; isolation source: activated sludge from nitrification reactor of wastewater...
TGAGTTGGGCCTCGGCGAAGCCGCGCCGGGCCTCGACGGTCTGCAGCGCGGCGCGTGCGCGGTCGCGCGCCAGGCGCAGGTCGGTGGCGTCGATCTCGGCCAGCAGCGCACCGCGGGGCACGGTGGCGCCGACGTCGACGGTCCAGCGCAGCAGCCGGCCACCGACCTCGGCGGCGATCTTCGACTCGTTGCGCGGCACCACGCTGGCCGCGGCATCGCGCTCGGGGCGCAGCGCGGCATCGGCCCAGCGCCGTGTCTGCACCGCGGCCACCTGCGAGGCCACGGCCGACGCGGCGGCGGCGGCCGATTGCGGCGCCGATGCCGGCTGCGCCGAGGCGACCGCCGGCCAGGCCAGCAGCGCCCACGCCCCGGCCGCCACGGACACGGCGCGGGCGAGGGCGGGCCAGGGCCGCGGGACCCGGGAAGACATCGAGGCAGAAACGGTGGGCACGGTCATCGTCGCAAGCAGGTCGTCTACGCGGCTGCGCCTGGGGCAGCCGCCGGCAGCGCGCATTCTCGCCGCGGCCCTGGCGGCATACCCCGGACGGCTTAGCATCCGGCCACCATCCGGCCACCATCCGGCCACCATCCGGCCTCCATCCGACCACCACCCGGCCACCCCCCGGCCCGCCTCCCTGGTTCCATGACCCACGACTTCGACGCCGCCCTCGCCCTGCAGCCCCTCGGCGAGGGCCGGTACGCCGGTGCCACGCACCCGGCCTGGGCCAACATGGTGGGGCCCTACGGCGGCATCACCGCGGCGGCCCTGCTGCAGGCCGCCTGCATCGACCCGCGCCGCATCGGCGAGCCGCTGGCGTTGACCGTCAACTACGCCACCGCGGTGGCCGACGGGCCGTACGAGGTCCGCGCCGATGCGGTGCGCACCAACCGCACCACGCAGCACTGGTCGCTGGCGCTGCTGCAGAGCGGCGTGGTCACCACCACGGCGAGCGCGGTGTTCGCGGTGCGCCGGCCCACCTGGTCGGCCGCCGAACTGACCTGTCCCAAGGCCCCGCCGGCCGAGCAGGTGCCGCGCGAGCCGCGCACGCCGCCGGTGGCCTGGCCGCAGCGCTACGAGTTCCGCTTCGTGCGCGGCGGCTGGCCCGATTACCGCCACCCACGCGAGGAGGCCGACTCGCACACGCTGCTGTGGGTGCGCGACGATCCGCCGCGGCCGCTGGACGCGCCGTCGCTGGCGTCGATCTGCGACGTGTTCTATCCGCGCGTGTTCCGTCGCCGCGGGCGCTTCACGCCGGCCGGCACGGTATCGATCACGACCTACTTCCATGCCGACGCCGCGGCGCTGGCCGCACAGGGCGACCGGCCCGTGCTGGCTGCCGCGCACGGGCGCCGCTTCACGCAGGGCTTCTTCGACCAGACCGCCGAGGTCTGGAGCGACGACGGCCACCTGCTGGCCAGCAGCCACCAGATCGTCTACTACAAGGAGTAGCAGTAGCCGCCGCCGGAGGCGACGGCTGACGACGGCAGGTCCTCTGCCGGGAGGACCTGCCGCGGACGCCGGCCGCCCTTACTGGAACGACACCGTGCTGAGGATCTGCGCCTTGCCGCGGTCGCCGTACAGCAGCGAGTACTCGAAGTAGCTCTTGCGCAGCTGACCGCTGGTCAAAGGCTGAGTCGGCCAGGCGGCCACCGAGGTCGCCGTGGTGGCCGGGAACAAGATGCCCAGGTTGCGGTAGGCCGGAAAGGCCACGCCGCTGGCGTTGCCGGTCTTGGGGCCCTGATGGAACTCCCAGGCCTGCGCCAGACGGAAGGTCCGCCCGTCGGACAGTTGCGCCAGCGCGCTCCAGGTCACCGCCAGCGGCTGCGGCGCGGCGGCCACCGCGTTGGCGGCCACCTGGCCGAAGGTGGTGGAGCCGAAGCTCAGGCGCGGTAACTTATCGCCACTGCCGCCACCGGCCACCTCGACGAAGGTGTAGGGCAAGGCCGCGAGCGTGGCCCAGTAGGTGGCGATGGGGGTCTTGCCGGCATGGCCGTTGACCGTCTTCCAGCCGTCGTCGGCGTAGATATCGAAGCGGTAGCTGCCGCCCAGCACCCAGCCCTGGGCGTCGAAGCTCTCGTCGGCGGCCGCATTCGGGTTGGCGGTGGTCACCCCCCAGTCGATGGCGGTGGCCCCCTGCCCGACGCAGTCGGCGCGCGAGGCCACCGGCAGCGTGCCGCCCTCGACCCGGCAGTAACGCCAGCCGTCGTCGTCGGCCCAGTTGAGGAAGTTGCCGCCGCGGCCCTGCAGCTCGGGGGCGTCGCGCAACAGGCGCGGCGAGATGAACTTCAACGAGAATGGCAGCGCGACCCCGTCGACGGTGACGGACGGCCCCGGTCCGGTGACCACCGCGTAGGTGGCCAGGTTCTGCGGGTCGGCGACGTTGAAGACCACGGAGCGCCTGTAATTGACCGCCGGCGCCAGCGCCGCGCCGCTGGTGAGGCCCCGGCGCTCGTCGCGCTGGTTGCGAGCACGCACTTGCACAAGCAGTTGCTGCTGGTTGCCGAAGAAACGCAGTGCCGTGCCCACCTGGGCCTGCGCGCAGCCCGCCGTGCCCGCCGAGCTGCCGCTGATCAGCGTGTTCGTCCGCGCCTCCTGCACGCTGCCGTCGGCGTAGGCGATGTCGAACTGCAGGTCGATCTCCTGGCGAGCGCTGCCGTCGGCGTTGGTGCGCTCGCGCACGGCCAGCACCTGCAGGTTGCGGGTCTGGCGCCCCACCTGGTAGGCCTCGGCGGCGCGGTAGGTGGCCAGGTCGGCATCGGTGTCGGCGGCCACGCGTGCCCGCGTGCGGCCGTCGCCCAGGTAACAGGCGTCGAAGTGGGCCACACGGGCCTGGCCGTCGGCCGGCGGCGCGGTGGCCCAGGTGGCGTCGTAGGCCGCGATGAAAGCCTGCACAGCTGCCAGCGTGGCAGCCGGCAGCTCGCGCGCGGCCTGCAGCGAGAACGTGAAATTGCCGGTGTTGCGCAGCTCGACGTCCAGGTAGGTGGTGGCACCGACGCGCACCGCGGGGATTTTCAGCACGCCGGCGGCCAGGTCGTAGCGAGCGCTGCCTGGCGGGGCCGTGTCCTCGCGCGCGGCGTCCTGCAGCGTGAAGACGAAGTTGCCCTGGTGCCGCAAGGTCACCGGCATGTAGGTGACGCCGCCGACGTCCACCGACGGCAGGGTGACCAGGTTCTGCGCGGCGTCGAAGCTGGCCACCTGCGCGCCGACCCCGCCACAAGCAAGCAGCGCGGGCAGCCAAACCCTCCGGGGGCGAAAGACGCACGACATACGGTACTCCTCGAACGTTGCACATCGATGTTAAGGCTGATTCGACTCGTGCTGCCTGTAGATGAGCATGCTCGACACCGGCCGTGGTGCCGCGCGTGGGGCGCAGCCGAGGCCGGATCGCCACCGGCCGAACCGCCAACCGGGTTGATCGGCCGCAACCGGAGCCGGCCTTGCCCGCGCGACCTGCTCGCTGTCCAACACCACCAGCACGCCACCCGCAAGCCACCCGCAAGCCGCGACGGTTAGACTGCCGGCCGCACCCGTCATCGGGGAGTAGCCGCCCCACGCCCGCGTGGGGGCCTGCGCCAACATGCTGGGCCTGCCGTCGTGGCAGGTCCTGGCGCCGGCAGCGTCGAGGACTCGACCGCCTGGCCAGACCTTTGACCGCGCAGCCCCCGCTCAGGGCCGGGGGCGCTGCGTGGTCATGTCGTCTCCGCCGGCCCGGAGCCTCGCTTTGGAAGCCTTTCTGATCTCCACCGGACTCGTCGCCCTGGGCGAAATGGGCGACAAGACCCAGCTGCTGGCGCTGCTGCTGGCGGCGCATTTCCGGCGCCACTGGCCGATCGTCGCCGGCATCCTGGTGGCCACCGCGGCCAACCACACGGCCGCCGGCTGGGTGGGTGATGCCGTCGCCCAGTGGTTGGGCCCGCAGATGCTGCGCTGGGTGATCGGCGGCTCGTTCATCGCGATGGCGGTGTGGATGCTGATCCCCGACAGCGCCGACGGCCTGACCCACAAGCCCTCGCGCTTCGGCGTCTTCGGCACCACGGTGGTCGCCTTCTTCCTCGCCGAGATGGGCGACAAGACGCAGATCGCCACCGTCGCGCTGGCGGCCCGCTTCGACAACCTGCCGGCGGTGGTGGCCGGCACCACGCTGGGCCTGATGCTGGCCAACGTACCGGCGGTGTTCCTGGGCGACAAGGTGGCCCGCGCGGTGCCGATGCGCCTGGTGCACGGGGTCAGCGCGCTGATCTTCGCGGTGCTGGGCGTGCTGACGCTGCTGAACGTGGGCAGCCTTTTCGGTGCCGGCGCGCCGGACGTGGCCTATGCGGCTGCGTAGGCCTCGTCGTAGCCCGGCTGGCCTGGCAGCCGCACGCCGCGCACGCAGCGCTCGGCATCCACCACCAGCCGCGGGTGCACCGGTGGCAGCGAGGTGTGAGACGCGGCATGGGCCAGCAGCGCGGCGCAGCCCCGCTCTCCGAACGGGCGCAGCGACTCGACGATGCGCACGGTGGCGTACTCCATCGGGAAGCCGCCGCCGGATCGCCCGGCCAGCGCGGCCGCGGGGCTGACCCAGGCCAGCTCGGTGGTCTCGCCGGCATCGACCTCGGGTTGCTGGGCCGGCGGCAGCGGCGCGACGAAGAACAGCGTGTCGAAGCGCCGGGGCACGCCGAAGGGCGTGACCCAGCGGCTCCATGGCTGCAGCACGCGCGTGGCCAGCGGCAGCCCGGCACCGCTGGCCAGTTGCGCCAGCGATTCGCCGCCGTGCAGGCGTGCGCGCAGCAGGGCCCAGTCGGTGCCGCTGCGCGGCGGCTCGGGCGGCGCACCCAGCCACAGCCCGCATTCCTCGAAGCACTCGCGCAAGGCCGCCACGGCCAGCGCCAGCGCCTGCTCGCCGGTGTGCGTGACGCGGCCGATGCGCGCCGCCAGCGCGGCCGCGTCCTCGTCGCAGGCGGCTTCGTGCGCCGGCGAGGCGTCGGCCTCGTCGACGGCGCCACCCGGGAACACGTAGGACCCGGGCATGAAGCGGGCCTGCGCCGAGCGCCGCACCATCAGCACCTCCAGGCCCGCCGCCCCGTCGCGGACGATCAGGGTCGTGGCGGCGGGGCGCGGCACGACGGCGCGCGCGGCATCGGGAGCAAGGGCCTGCATCGAAGTGCGAAGAGGATGGATCGGCCGGCGAGACTACCGCAGCGCCATGACCCAAGCCCTCAGCCTGCATCGAGGCACCGGCGATAGCCCGCATTCACGCCGCATTGCGGCCCGGCCGTCACGGCGCCGGCATCATCTGGAAGCGGTAGCGGTAGCTCACCTCGATGCCGGCGTAGCCGGCGGCCACGAGAGTGAGGGTCTGCCCCGCCGCGGCCGAAGGCATGGCCAGGGGACCGAAGGCCCGCGTCACCGACTGCCCGGGCGGCGGCAGCTCGGTCGAGTTCAGCGCCCACACCGGCGTCCACCCACCCGCGCCGCTACCGACGAACATCGACAGGTAGGCGTTGGGCGAATAGCCCGAGGGCGTGAACTGGTTGCCGGTGTTGCGCATCGTCGCGCTGCCCGCCAGCAGGTCGCCGGGGCAGTACAGGTTGGGCCGCCCCTCGTAGGTGCCGCTGCCGCTGAGGCTCCAGGTGTAGTTGACCGCGGTGACCAGGTGGCTCCACTGCGGGTTGCTCGGGTGGTGGGTGACGTCGATGGTGCCGTCGACCGCGCTGGCCGTGCCGGTGTAGCCGGTCGAGAACGCCGGGCGCACGATCTGCGTGTCCACCAGCTGCCAGCAGCCGGCACGCGTGCACTGCCCGTCGATCCAGTCGCCGCCGGCGTTGCGGCAGCGCGTGGTGTCGAAGCAGTACTGCAGCTGACCGGCCTTGCACTCGGGCTGCGCCGCGGAGCGACAGGTGTGGTCGGCCCACCAGTGGCCGCCCGCCGCCACGCAGGTGCTGCGGCTGGTGCAGAAGGCGACGGTCGCCGCTGCACAGCGCGCGGTGGTGCGGATGTCCGCGGGCAGCCGCGCCGAGCCGGTGGGTGGCGGGTCGTCGGCCAGGCCACGCTGCATCATCTGGCCGGTCGCGGCGTCGAGCACCAGTCCGCCGGCGGTGGACGCATCGGGCACCCCGACGTTGGTGGCGGCCATCGCCACCCCGGCCACCGCGCCGGCCACCTGGGTGGTGTTGCGGCCGAAGGACCGCGCGCGTTCCTCCTGCTCGTCGGTCCAGTCGCGGCCGTCGAGGATGCGGCGATGCACGTCGTCGACGACCTGCTTCTCGCCGCTCGTATAGCTGTTGACGATGTACAGGCCGGCGCCGACCGGCGCGCCGATGAAGAAGACCATCAGCGCCGCGGTCAGGAAGAAGGCGCCGCGTTGGCGGGTGAAGGGTTTGCGCGGGACCATCGTGGGCTCACTGGGTCGAGGACAGGGTCTGGGTGGCACACAGGTCGGTGCCCGAGATCGTGGGCATCACGAACGAGTAGCCGGCCATCACCATCACGAGCACGCCGTTCTCCAGCACCACGGTCGAGGCGGTGCGCGTCGGCGTGGGCTTGTAGCGCAGGTACTGGTAGCCGCGGCCGCCGTAGCTGCCGGTGAGGGTGCAGCTGGGCTCGCCCATCAGCGCCACGAGCTCGGCACGCGACATGCACGCGGTGAACTGCGCCGGGCTCAGCGTCGTGGCCGGCCAGGTGTAGCCGCTGCCGCCGTGGCTGGCCTCGGCAACGAAGTGCCCGTTGTCGAAATAGTCCGAGACCAGGCCCGAACGGTCGTAGACCCAGGTCTCGATGCGCCGCACGCTGGGCATCGGCACCAGCAGGCCGTTGCCGGCGATGCCCTCGGCCAGGAAGTTCAGCGTGAACATCAGAGGGTTGCCGCGCGAGCCGATGAAGGCCTGCTGCGTGGTCGACAGCGCGGCCAGCGAATCGGCCGTGCCGGCCGGGCAGGTCCAGGCCGGCACGTGCACGCTGACGCCGCTGAACTGCAGGTCGGGGTCGACGACGCCGTTGGCCAGGCCGTCGACGGCGAAGAACAGCGTCGTCGTGCCCCGCGCCAGCCCGCCCAGCTGCACGATCGGCGCGTCGGCGAAGTCGAACAGCGGCCCCTGGTAGCTCGGCACCAGGCTCGCCGTCCAGCCTTGGGTGAAACTGTAGGTGTAGAAGCCGGTCCCCATCGCGGCGGCCAGCCACCAGTCGGCCGGCATGCCGGCCCGAGCCCCGGCGCTCATGCCCAGCCGCAGGTCGGCCGCCATCGAAGGCAGCACGATCACCTGCCCGCGGCCGCCGTTGACCGAGATGTCGGGCACCGGCTGCGCCGCGGCGGGCATCGCCGCGCACACGCAGGCCAGCACGAACGCACAAGACCTCAGATGCCTCTTCATGAGCCTCGCTCCTGCCGGCTGCCGCCTGCGCAGCGGCCGAGGCCGGCCCGTCGATGTGTCGAGGTGTAACGCGGGTGGCAGGCGGGCCCGTTGCCTGCACTCAATGCCGACGCGCGTCGGGGTGCCGCGGTCAGAATCGCGGCTTCGCGCATCCCCGAAGCCCCCCATGCCCTGCTACGCCTTCGAAGGCCTCGTGCCGGTCGTCGACCCGAGCGCCTACGTGCACCCCACCGCGGTCCTGATCGGCGACGTGCACATCGGTGCCGGTTGCTACATCGGCCCGCTGGCCAGCCTGCGCGGCGACTTCGGGCGCATCGAGATCCAGGCCGGTGCCAACTTCCAGGACTGCTGCGTCGCGCACAGCTTTCCCAATCACGACGTGGTGGTCGAGGTCGACGGCCACATCGGCCATGGCGCGGTGCTGCACGGTTGCCGCGTCGCGCGCAATGCGCTGGTGGGCATGAACGCCGTGGTGATGGACGGCGCGCTGATCGGCGAGGACGCGGTCGTCGCGGCCTGCGCCTTCGTGCCCGCGGGCGCGCAGATCGCCGCGCGCTCGCTGGCGGTGGGCAGCCCGGCCCGCGTGATCCGCGCGCTGTCCGACGACGACGTGGCGCGCAAGAGCGAAGGCACGCGCACCTACCAGCAGCTGGCCGAGCGCTGTCGGGCCGCCGTGCGCGAGACCGCGCCGTTGCCGCAGGCCGAGCCCGGCCGGCAGCGTCTGGTGATGCCGGCGCTGCGGCCGCTGTCGCGGCGCAGCTGACCCGACGGGCCCCGCGGGGAAGGGCCGAGCCGCGGCGGGCGGCGCAGGCGCCCGCATCGCCGTGTTCGCAGCGCGCGACGCGGTCGAGCGGTGCACGCGACGCGTCGACATCCTTGACAGGCACCCGCGCCGCCGCGGCGCGAACCGATCCGGACCAGGACCTGGCTTGGGGGTCGGCCTGGCTGGCTGGTTCCCCGCGTCGCCCACGTCGCCTCGGGGGTGACCGAGGTGGCCCGGCCCGGGGGTTCGTGCACGACGGCTCGCCCTTCACACCCGCCGCCGGCCGGCCGGATCCGCGCGATGCTCAGTCGCCGAAGTTCGCCCAGCGGATGCGGTTCTTGCCCTCGCCCTTGGCGCCGTACATCAGCCGGTCCGCCGCGCGCAGCAGGTCGTCGACGCTGGCCGGCGCCTGGCGGCAGGTCAGCACGCCGACCGACAAGGTCACTGCCCAGTCGCGCGCGGCCATGCGGTGGCTCACCTCCTGGCGCAGCTTGTCGGCGGTGGCCCGCGCGCCGGCTTCGTCGGTTTGCGGCAGCAGCAGCACGAACTCGTCGCCGCCCAGGCGTGCCAGCAAGTCGGTGGCCCGCAGGTGGGTCGCGATGGCCGCGGTGACCTCGCACAAGACCGCATCGCCGACGCTGTGGCCGAGCCGGTCGTTGACGGCCTTGAAGTTGTCCAGGTCCATGTAGCACAGCGTGAAGGCCTGGCCGTAGCGGCGCAGCCGCTCGATCTCGCGCCCGGCCACCTCGTTGAAGTGACGGGCGTTGGCCGCGCCGGTCAGGTGGTCGGTGTTGGCCAGGGTGCGCTCGCGCTGCACCGCCTCCTGCAGGGCCTGCTGGGTGCGCCGGTGCTCGCTGATGTCGCGCACCACGGCCAGCGTGGCCGGGCGCCCGTCGACGACCAGCGGCTTGAGCATGATGTCGACGGCCACCTCGCTGCCGTCGCTGCGCAGCGCGACGAAGCGGTGGTCGGTGCCCATCGGCCGGACATGCGGTCCTTCGAAGTACTGGCGTACCCGTGCCTCGTGGCTGCCGCGATGCGCCATCGGCAGCAGGACCGACAAGGGCTGGCCCCGCAGGGCGCCCGGCGGGTGGCCGAACATCTGGTCGGCGCTGGCATTGGCGAACAGGATGCGCGCGCGCTCGTCCACCAGCACCGCGGCATCGGGCATGGCGTCGAGGAAGGGTCCGAAGATCTGGAGCTGCAGGTCCATGGCGGGCACCGCGATGGCCTCACGCTACCCCGGGGCACATCAGGCGCGGCTGTGCAAACTCAACCGGCGCAGGTGAATCAGGCCGCGCTGCGGCAGGCGACACGCCGGCGCCCAGGGTGGCAGCGTGCACACCACGCGGCGGCCGGCGGCCAGCGCCACCACCATCGCCATCGACTCGCAGCCGGCCACCCAGGCCACGCGATCGATCGCCTCGCCCAGCGACGCGGCATCGTCGAGCTGCACCTCGTGCTCGAGCTGCGCCTCGATCCAGGCGTCGTACTTGCCGGGCGGGTCCGAGGGGTGCGGCCGCAGGCGCAGGCGCAACGGCGTGCGCAGGCCCAGCGCCGGCGCCTGCGCCACCAGGTAGTCCAGGGCCTGGAACTCGCCTGGCCGGCCGCGCCCCCAGTCGTCGCGCACCGGCTCCAGCACCACCAGCACCGTCTGGTGGACGTCGGGGTCGGGGCTGGGGGCCATGCGTTCGACCTGGGCGCGCAGGTACAGGTTGGGCTGCAGGCGCACGTCGTGGTCAGGGAAGGTCGAGCGCGCCAGCGCGAAGGCCTCGGCGTCGGTGACCCAGATCTCGTCGGGCAGCACCCGGTGGCCGTCGCGCTGGAAGCGCGGCGCGTAGTTGACCCAGTGGTCGATCACCGCCACCGAGCGCAGCCCCTGCGCCCGCGCGTGCACGCGGGCGCGGTGCTCCAGGTCGCTGGCCCAGCCGGTGCCCGACAGCAGCAGCGCGGCGCCGCCCAGCGCCTCGTCCAGCGTGGCCACGCGGCTGCGGCGGCCGAAGCGCTCGTGCCACAGGCGCTCGGCCGGGCCCTGCAGGAAGGCCCGCACTTCGATCCGGTCCAGATCGAGCCAGGGCAGGATCAGGTTGGTCGCGCCGGCATCGTGGCACACCACGGCCAGCGGCGAGGCCAGCTGGGGTGTCACGCCGCCTCGGCGCGCAGCCGGTGTCGCTGCGCCCACACCTTGTGGAAGGCCTCGACGACCGAGGCGATCTGCGACTCGTCCAGCGCCAGCATGCCCAGCGCCAGGCCGAGGTAGGTCTCGTCGTGCAGCTGCTCGGCCACCGGGCAGGTGCCGCGGCCGTAGCGCAGGTCCGGCCGCGTGTAGGGCGAGTGGAACGGGAAGCCCTGCGTGCCGTAGGCGATGCGGTGCACGAACATCGGCAGCCGGTGCAGGTTCTGGTAGGCGGCCGACACGCCGAGCACGCCTTCGGCGCGCAAGGCGTCGGCCAGCGCGGCGCGCGGCATGCCGGTCAGCGCCGGGTCGAGGCGCATCCCGTAGACGTAGTAGGCATGCGTGTGGCCGGCCGGCACGATGGGCGTCACCAGGCCGGGCAGGCCGCGCAGGCCCTCGCTGAGTTGCGCCGCGGCGCGCTGGTAGTTGCGGATGCGCGGGGCCAGCTTGCCGAGCTGAATCGAGGCGATCGCGGCCTCGATCTCGCCGAGGCGGAAGTTGAAGCCCAGCATGCCGGCCAGGGTCGCCGGGTCGCTGCCCTGCACGATGCACTCGGCGTGGTTGCGGATCATCGCCATGCGCGAGGCCAGCCGGTCGTCGTCGGTGACCAGGATGCCGCCCTCGCCGCTGTGGATGTGCTTGTGGTAGTTGAGGCTGTAGCCGCCCACGTCGGCCAGGGTCTGGCCGTGCCGGCCGTCGACCAGCGCGCCCGGGGCCTGGGCGCCGTCACCCAGCAGCGCCAGGCCGTGGCGGGAGGCGATGGCGCGCAGCGCCGCCCAGTCGGCCGGCAGGCCGAAGATGTCCACCGCCAGGATGGCCCGCGTGCGCGGCGTGATCAGCGATTCGACGCAGCTCGGGTCGATGTTGAAGGTGGCCGGGTCGATGTCGGCGAAGACGGGGATCGCGTTCCAGTGCACGATCGCGGTGGCCGTGGCGGCCATCGTCCACGGCGTCGTGATCACCTCGTCGCCCGGCTCCAGGCCGAGGGCGCCGACGGCGCAGATCAGCCCCGAGGTCCACGAGTTGACCGCCAGCGCATGCCGGCTGCCGAAGTACTGCGCCGCCTGCTCCTCGAGCGCACGCACGCGCCGGCCGCCCATGAAGGCCGGGCCGGGCGCGCCGACGTAGTCGGACAGCACGCCGGAGCGCACCACCTCGGCAGCGGCCTGCGCCTCCTCCTCGCCGACGGCCGGCGCCGGGCCGCGCGGGTGGCGGATCACGGGGTGGCCGCCCAGGACGGCCAGGGTGCTTGCAGCGTTCATCGTCGGCTCCGGATGCGGGTGCGGGTGCGGGTGCGGGTGCGGTGGGGTCGGTTTCGGGTTCGGACGCAGGTTCAGGCGCGGCCGGCCAGCGCGGCGCGGCGGATCATTTCGCACAGGCGCTGCGCGGCCAGGGCGCTGTCGCCGCTGCTGGCCAGCACGGCCTCGTCGCTCAGCGCGGCGTGCAGGTTCTCGATCGCGCGGCGCGTCGAATGCAGCACCTCGCCGTCGTGCCGGCTGCCGGCGTCGAGGACGTGATAGCCGGCGAAGTGCGCGCTCGGCACGCGCTCGCGCACGCGCCAGGCCAGGCCGCCGTCCTCCATCGTGATGCTGGCGCGGCTGGTGAAGATCTGCAGCTCGAACAGCGCGTAGTCGGCGGCGTGGGTGGTGGACAGGTGCACCGGCACCCCGCCGGTGCTGCGCAGCAGGGCCGGCACGCTGGGGTCGTCGTCCCAGTGGTCGTGCACCGCGGGCCCGGCGGCCAGCAGCTCCATCGGGCCGACCAGGCGGTGCAGCAGGTCCACCAGGTGGCTGCCGTTGTTGAGCACGCCCTTGTTGTAGTGGCCGACCACCGAGCGCAGCTCGCCCCAGCGGCCGCTGGCCAGCTCGCCGGCCAGGCGCTCGACGGCGGCGTCCCAGCGGCGGTTGTGGGCCACCGCCAGCAGCACGCCGGCGTCGCGGCACGCGCGCACCAGGGCCTCGCTCTCGTCGACGCTGGGCGACAGCGGCTTTTCGCAGAACACCAGGCGCGGGCGCAGCGCGAGCGCGGCGCGCAGGTGCGTGGCATGCAGCGCCGTCGGCGAGCAGATGCTGACGACGTCGATGCGCCCGCTGACGTCCTCCACCCGGGCCACGCCCTGCGGCACGTCCCAGCGCTGCATGAAGGCCTGGCGTCGTGCGGCATCGGGCTCCACGCAGGCGGCGAGGCGGAAGCGCGGGTCGCGCGCATAGGCGCCGGCGTGCGTCAGCGGCGGCGCGTCGTGTTCGTCCGCGCGCTGGCTGTCGAAGCCGCCGGCGATGTTGCCGCAGCCGATGATCAGGACGTTGTGCGGTGTGGGCATGGACTGCAGCCGCCCAGGCGGCCGGAAGACGCCATGACGGCGCCGAGGCCAGCTTAGGTGGCCGGCCCTCCCGGCCAAGCGTGGATCAAGGGCGCAAAGCCGGCGCAGATCGGGATGCGGCAGCGGCGGCGTGATCCGCTGCACGGCGCGCGGCACCCGGCCCCGGCGCACGCCCCGCGCCGGACGCCGGCCCAGCCGGCCCGCCGACGGTCAGCCGGCCTGCCGCGGGCCTGCCGGCGACCCGGCGGGTGAACCGGAGGCTGGGCCGGTGGGGCCGCCGCCGGAGCGGCTGCCGGAGGGGCCGGCGGGTGCACGGGGCCGGAAGATCGCGTAGTTGCCGTTGGCGGCAGCCACCAGCTGCTCGCCGGCGAACACGCGCGACTCGAGGTTGGCCACCGTCTTGCCGCGGTTGAGCAGCGTGGTGCGGCATTCCAGGCGCCCCTGGGTGACCGGCTTGAAGTAGTTGATCTTGATCTCGATCGTCGCGCACAGCTCGCCGGCGTCGAGCGTGGGCACCAGCGCCGCCCCCATGCCGGTGTCGGCCAGCGCGAAGACCACCGCGCCGTGCACCACGTGGTGCGGGTTGAGGTGCTCGGGCCTCAGCACCAGCGACAGCGTGCTGGCGCCGGCGGCCGAATCGTCGACGCGCAGGCCGATCAGGTCACCGAAGGCATGGGTCATCGACGCGCGGGGGCTGGAGGGCACGGACTCAGGTCATCCGCTGCAACATCTCCGCCATCTTCTGGTGCACCGCCTGGATGGCCTTGAGCGGACGCACCATGACCTTGAAATCGACGATGCGGCCGTCGTCGTCCCAGCGGATCAGGTCGACCCCGTTGACCTGCACGCCGTCGAGCTCGGTCACGAACTCGAGCACCGCGTCGCGCTCGCCGACGATCTGGCGCTCGTAGCGGAAGTGTCCGTTGTTCAGCACGTGCAGCGCGCCGGTCAGGTACATCCGGGTCAGCGCCTTGCCGCGCTGCGGCGTGTGCACCGCCGGCGAATGGAACACCACCTCGTCGGCCAGCAGGGCGTCGAGGCCGCCCGCATCGCGCGAGGCGACCAGGGCGTGCCAACGTTCGAGCGGTTCGGGCTGGTTCATGCGGATCTCCGGGTCAACCGCGGGCATGGGTCACGCCGCCGTCGACCACCAGGGTGTGGCCGACGACGTAGTCGCCGCTGCGCGCGGCCAGGTACACCGCTGCGGCGGCCATGTCCTCGTCGGTGCCGATGCGTCCGGCCGGGATGCGTCGCGCCACCTCGTCGCCATGGTCGCGCGCGGCGCGGTTCATGTCCGATGCGAAGGCCCCGGGCGCGATGGCATTGACGACGATGCCGTCGGCCACCAGGCGCAGCGCCATCCGGCGCGTCAGGTGGATCAGGCCGGCCTTGCTGGCCGCGTACGAGTAGGTCTCGAGCGGGTTGACCGACACGCCGTCGATCGACGCGACCTGGATCACCTTGGCCGGCTGGCCCCGCGCCGCGCCGGCCCTGAGCAGGCCGTGCAGCGCCTGGGTCAGGAAGAACGGGCTCTTCAGGTTGAGATCGACCACCTTGTCCCAGCCGCTCTCGGGGAACTCGTCGAACGGCGCGCCCCAGGCCGCGCCGGCGTTGTTGACCAGGATGTCGAGGTGCGCCGTGTGGCCCTGCAGCGCGGCCACCAGGGCCTGGATGCCGGGCAGCGTGGAGACGTCGGCGGGCAGCGACACGCAGGGGCCCAGCGCCGACAGCTCGGCGGCGGCGGCATCGCAGGCCGCCGCCTTGCGCGACGAGATGAAGACCCGTGCCCCGGCGCGCAGGAAGCCGGCGGCGATCATGCGGCCGATGCCGCGGGATCCACCGGTGACCAGCGCGGTGCGGCCGGCCAGGGAGAACAGATCGGACATCGGCGATGCTCCGGCTCGAAGGACCGGCAAGCGTACCGCAGCGCGGCCCGCGCACCGGGCCGCCACCGGCCTTCCGGGGTATCACATGCCTTTGCGGCGGCTGTAAGGGTGGAGCGCCGTCGACCGACACAGTGGCAGCGCGGCCCTGCCGGCCGAGGGCATGGCGCGGGCGCGGCGCTTGACGCATGATCACGGCCCTCGTCCGGCCCCGCGCGGGCGCTGCCGTCCGGCCGCCGGCGCCGACCTGCCGATCCGCCGGCCGACCGACCCGTCCCCAGCTTCCCCGTCACCCGCCCCTTCACTCGCCTCCGCCATGAACCCCACCGACACGCTCTCGCGCCGCCGCCTCCTCGTCGCCAGCGGGGGTGCGCTGGCCACCGCGATGGCCGCGCCCTGGGTCCGTGCCCAGCCGGCCTTCGACCACGCGCA
>WBZL01003290.1_pt1 | contig 14924 bp, 11 predicted proteins | sample 5204291 | NCBI WGS metagenome assembly WBZL01 (sample SAMN12344345, study PRJNA552823) | activated sludge metagenome | biome: Activated sludge suspended growth; feature: Nitrification reactor; material: Wastewater; isolation source: activated sludge from nitrification reactor of wastewater...
CCAACTCGGACTGTGGGGCGCCAGTCAGCGTAACGCGTACCGCATCGTTCCAGACCGCGCCGACCAAGCGACTGCTGTAGACCGCCCCGGTTCCATCGGCGTCCGGCGCGCCAATCAGCAACTCGCCATCGGCCATCGCCAGGGCGGCACCGAATCGTGCCCCGACTCCGCCGCCGGGGACGATCAGCGTGCGCCGAAACTCGAAAACACCGCTACCAACATGCCGGTACAGATCGACCGCATCGGCCGCGGGCACGCCTACCGCCAGCTGGTCCTGCCAGAGGGCGACGGCCGCGCCGAAACGCTCGCCCTGCGAGGGTATCTCGGCTGACAGCAACTGGCGCTGCTGATAGCCACGCTCGGTCCGCTGGTAGATGAAGACGCTGCCGGCCTCGGTTGCCAGCGCTACGCGCCGACGCGGCGCGCCAATCGCGAGCAGATCGCCGGCCGCGGCCACGCTGACGCCGAAATTGTCGCCATCCTCGCCAGCAGGCTCGGGCCAGAGCTTCTGGCCCTGGATCCAGCTGTTCCCCTCGCGCCGGAACACACTCGCAGATCCCTGTGCGATGCCGAAAGTGATTCCGGCAGCAGGCAGGGTATCGCCATAGGCACCGATCACCGCGTACTCGCCCTCGATCACGCTGGCAATGCCGAAATTGTCCCCCGACGCGCCATCACCCTGGGTTGGCGGCGGCATGCGTCCATGGATCAACTGCGCGGGCTGCGCGGACAGGCTGGCGGGCAAGCACCATCCCCCCAGAGACAGGGCGACCCACCACCCCAGGGCACTCACGAATGTTCGCATTTTCCGTCGGTCTGGCTCGGCTGCGCGCAAGCATGGCACGGAGACACCGGGACTCGCATGCCACGTCGAGCCACTGGCGCAAAACGCGTAACATCCCGCCGCCCAAGCCAGCAGAGTGACGCCGTGACTGCCCACCCGCCAGCCCCCGCCGCAGGCCTGCCCCTGCCCTCGCTGCGCGACGAGTTCGCGATTCCGGTGCATCAGGGTGACCCGGTGGCCTACTTCTGCGGCAACTCGCTGGGCCTGATGCCGCGCGCGACGCCGGCGGCGCTCGAGCGAGTGACCGAACAGTGGCGCCTGCATGCGGTGGAAGCGCATTTTACCGATGCGGACGCCTGGATGCCGTACCACGAACTGGTGCGCGACGGACTGGCGCGGCTGGCCGGCGCGAAGCCGTCTGAGGTGGTCGCGATGAACACGCTGACCACCAACCTGCACCTGATGATGGTCAGCTTCTACCGGCCGACGCGCGAGCGCCGCAAGATCCTGATCGAAGCGCGGGCCTTCCCGTCCGATCGCCACGCAGTGGCTTCCCAGATCCGCTTCCACGGGGGCGACCCGGCCACCGACCTGATCGAACTGGCGCCGCGCCCAGGCATGCACACCATCGACATCGAACAGGTCGCCGATGTGTTGCAGCGTGAAGGCGAGCGTATCGCGCTGGTCCTGTGGCCCGGCGTGCAATACGCCAGCGGCCAGCGCTTCGACCTCGAGGCGATCGCAGCCCTCGGCCATGCCCAAGGGTGCGCGGTCGGCTTCGACCTCGCCCATGCGATCGGCAATGTGCCGGTGGACCTGCACGCCAGCGGCGCCGACTTCGCGGTCTGGTGCAGCTACAAATACCTCAATGCCGGGCCCGGCGCGATTGCCGGTTGTTTCGTGCATGAGCGGCATGCGCAGGCGGACCTGCCACGCTTTGCCGGCTGGTGGGGCCACCAGCAAGCGACCCGCTTCCAGATGGGCCCGGAATTCATCGCGACACCCGGCGCCGAAGGCTGGCAGCTGTCCAATCCCTCGATCTTCTCGCTCGCGCCGCTGCGTACCTCGCTGGCGCTGTTCGACCGGGTTGGCCTGACCGCCCTGCGCGAGCGCTCGGTCGCGCTGACCGGCTGGCTGGCCGACGCGATAGACGCCGAGTTGCGCGCGCACCTCGAAATCCTGACGCCCGCCGACCCCGGGCAGCGCGGCTGCCAGCTCTCGCTGCGCGTGCGCCAGGGACGCGATGCGGGTCGGCGGGCCTTCGAGCACCTTTCGCAGGCTGGCATCGTTTGCGACTGGCGCGAGCCGGACGTCATCCGCGCCTCTCCGGTGCCGCTGTACAACGAGATCGACGACTGTCGCCGGCTGGTTGACTGCCTGGCACGGCATTTCGGGAGCATGGCATGAGCGCGCCCATCGTGATCGCCGGTGCCGGTCTCGCCGGCGCGCTGCTGGCCGCGCAACTGGCCAGCGCCGGTCACCGGGTCGCGCTATACGAACGCCGCGGGGACATGCGGCGCGTCCCGGTGGCCGCCGGGCGATCGATCAACCTGGCGCTTGCGGCGCGTGGCTGGGAGGGCTTGCGCCGCGCCAACGCCACGCAGCAAGTGCTGGAGTACGCGCTGCCGATGCGCGGCCGCATGCTCCACGACCGCACTGGCCAGACCCAGTTCCAGACCTATGGCCTGAACGCCGAGGAGGTGATCTGGTCGGTGCACCGGGGTCATCTGAACCAGACCCTGATCGATGTGGCTGCGGCAGCCGGGGCCGAATTGCATTTCCACACCGCACTGCACTCGGTGGATTTCGATGCGCGCCGGGCGGTATTCGTCGACGAGCGCGACGGAAGCCAGCAAGCGGTGGCTTTCGACGTGCTCATCGGCGCTGACGGCGCGGGCTCGGCCGTGCGTGCCGCGATGGAGGCGGAGAAACCGCTCGGGCAACACACCGATTTCCTCGACCACGGCTACAAGGAGCTGACCATCCCGCCGCTGGCTGACGGCGGCCCGGCGCTGAGCCCGGATGCTCTGCACATCTGGCCGCGCGGCGGCTACATGCTGATCGCACTGCCAAACCCGGACCAGAGTTTTACGGCAACCTTGTTCCTGCCGCACGAAGGTGAAATCAGTTTCGCCAGCCGGTCGGATCCGCAGGTGGCGCGCGAATGGTTCGCGCAGGATTTTGCGGATGCGCTGGCGCTGATCCCGGATTTCGAGCAGCAATACCGCGAGCATCCGGTCGGCATCCTCGGCACCCTGCGCTGCCCGCACTGGCGGCGCGGCGATCGCGCGCTGCTGATCGGCGATGCGGCCCACGCGATCGTGCCCTTCCACGGCCAGGGCATGAACTGCGCCTTCGAAGATTGCGTGGAACTGCTCGATTTGATCGAGACCCGTACCCGCCAGGGGGTGGTCGACTGGGAGCGCTTGTTCGCCGACTTCGAGGCAGCCCGGCGCCCGAATGCGCACGCGATCGCCGAGATGGCGCTCGAGAATTACATCGAGATGCGCGACTCGGTGGCGGATCCCGGCTACCAGTTGCGGCGGCAGCTGGAACTGGCGCTGGCCCAGCGCCTGCCGGGGCACTTCATCCCGCGCTACAGCATGGTCATGTTCACCTCGATTCCCTACGCCCGGGCGCGTGAACGCGGCGAGCTGCAGCGCGCGCTGCTGCAGGAACTGACGGCTGGACACTCGTCGCTGGACCAGATCGACCTCGGGGCGGCCGCCGCGGCGGTGGCGCAGCGACTACCCAAGCTCAGCTGATGACATCGTCGGAACCCGCCTTTGGCGCCGAGGATCTGCTGCGCCCGATCGAAACGGTGCTGATGCAGACCTCTCACCCCGGCAACATCGGCTCCACCGCGCGCGCGCTCAAGACCATGGGGCTCTCGCGCCTGTGCCTGGTCGACCCCTTGCGCTTTCCCGATCCGGAAGCCACCGCGCTGGCGTCGGGCGCCGAGGATCTGCTGGACGATGCGCGCGTGGTGGCCACGCTGCCCGCGGCCCTCGCCGAGGCGCGGATGGTCTTCGGCAGCAGCGACCGCCGGCGGGGTATCCGCATGCTCGAAATCGGCCCGCGTGAGTTCGCGCGCCTGGCCCTGGACGCTGCCGCGGTCGGTCCGGTCGCGGTGCTCTACGGCACCGAGCGCACCGGCCTGACCAACGAGGAACTGGAACTGTGCCAATACCTGGTGACGATTCCGGCGAACGCGGCGTACAGCTCGCTGAACCTCGCCAGCGCGGTGCAGGTACTGGCCTACGAACTGCGCCAGGAGGCGCTGTCCCGTGTCGCGGCCGCGCCCGACCCGGACCCGCATGTGCCGGCGCCGAACGAGCAACTGGAGCGCTACTTCGCGCACCTGGACGAGACCCTGGAGCTGATCGGATTCTTCGGCGACCGGGTCTCGGTCAAGATCATGCGTCGCCTGCGCCGGCTGTACCAGCGCGCCATGCCCGACGAACGCGAGTTGCAGATCCTGCGCGGGATCCTGACCGAAACCGCCATCGCCGTCCGCGGCCGGCAGCCGCGCAAGCACCGCGACGGGTGAGTTCCTCAGCGCGGACGTCGATCCAGGCTGCACCGTCCGGCGCGAAAGAGCGTTGGACGCAAAGTCCGCAAAGGGGATAAGAAAGGACGCAAAGGAGAGCAAATGCTGCAGAACCATCCGGACCTGAGTTTTTGCGACCTCTAATTCCTCTGCGTCAACAACAGGGTATCGCGGACGTGGCACCAGTCTCACCTGCCTATACTGACCGCCATTCCCGCCTGTCCCCTGCCCCATGACCAAAGCCATCGTCAGCGAGCTCGTCGAATTGCTGCAGCTCGAACGCATCGAGGAAAACCTGTTCCGCGGCCAGAGCCGCGACATCGGCACCCGCTTCGTCTTCGGTGGCCAGGTCCTGGGGCAGTCGCTGGCGGCCGCGCAGCGCACGGTCGAGGGTCGCGTGGTGCACTCGATGCACGCCTATTTCCTGCGCGCCGGCGACGTCGAAGCGCCGATCGTCTACGAAGTGGATCGCAATCGTGACGGCAAGAGTTTCAGCTCGCGCCGGGTGGTGGCGATCCAGCACGGCCAGCCGATCTTCACCATGGCTGCCTCGTTCCAGGATCCGGAGGACGGCTTGACCCACCAGTTGTCGATGCCAGACGTGCCGCCGCCGGAGGATCTGGCCGAGCCCGAACCGCTGGACGCCGGGACACTGGCGAAGATTCCGCCGAAGCTGCAGCGCTGGGTCACCAGCAAGGGGCCGTTCGAATTCCGCCACGTCTACCCGCGCGACGAGTTCAAGCGCCCCAAGCGCCCGCCGTTCCAGCACGTCTGGTTCCGTCTGGTCGACCGCATCCCGGACGACGAACTGCTGCATCGCGCGCTGCTCGCCTACGCCTCGGATTTCCACCTGATCGGCACCGCGACGCTGCCGCACGGCATCAGTTACCTGCAGGGCAATGTGCAGATGGCCAGTCTGGATCACGCAATGTGGTTCCACCGCACGTTCCGCGTCGACGAATGGCTGCTGTACTCCTGCGACAGCCCGTCGACGCAGGGCGCGCGCGGGCTCTCGCGCGGGATGATCTACGACCGCCAGGGCCGGCTGGTGGCGTCGACGGCGCAGGAAGGGCTGATCCGGCTGCTGCCGGAACCGGCCGTCTGAAGCAGGCCCGTCCTGGCGATGAGCTCCGACAGCGTCCGCCTCTATCGCACGGTCCTGCACCCCTGCGGTTACTACCCCGACCGGCAGTCGCAAAACCTGGTGCTGGACCCGGAATCACCGCAACTGGCGGAGATCTATGGGCGTGCCCTCGCGCATGGCTTCCGCCGCGCCGGGAACGTGATCTACCGGCCCGACTGCCCGGGGTGCCAGGCCTGCGTGCCCTATCGCATCCCGGTCGCCGCCTTCACGCCGGACCGCGCGCACCGCCGCATCCTCAAGCGCAACCAGGACCTCGATTTCCGCTGGCTTCCGGCAAGCGCCGACGATGAGCACTACCAGCTCTACATCCGCTATCTGCGCGGGCGCCACGCCGAAGGAGGGATGGACGCGGCGACCCCGTCAGACCAGGCGCGCTTCCTGCTCAGCCAATGGGCAACCACCTGGCACCTCGAAATGCGCCTGACCGGCCAGCTGTTGGCGGTGGCGGTCACCGATGTGGTTGCCGGCGCGATGTCGGCGGTCTACACCTATTTCGACCCCGATCAGGCGCACCGGTCCCTGGGAACCCTGGCCATCCTGCAGCAGATCGAACACTGCCGCCGGACGGGCCGCGCCCACCTCTACCTCGGCTTCTGGATCGATGCTCACCCAAAGATGGACTACAAGCGGCGGCTACAGCCGGCGGAGGTCAGGCAGGGCGGAAGCTGGCAGCCTTTCCACCCGGATCTGCGCCACCCGGGCTGAGGCCACGCAGCCCGGACCGCCGCAGCAGCGGCGCATTGCCGCTCGTCCGCTCGCTGCTACCTCGCGACCGCGCAAGCTTGCGATCGTCTTCGCCGCGGACTAGCGTTTGACCCTGACTAAACCTGTCCGGAAACGGCATGAACGACGCTCTACAGGTACCAGGGTCAGCCAAGCGGCGCCGGGAGGCTGGCTTCACCATGATGGAACTGCTCATCGCCATCATCGTGGTCGCGCTCCTGTCTGCCTTTGCCGTACCCGCGATGCGCGAGTTCGGCATTCGCGCCAACGTCAGCACGACCACCAACGACATCGTCGTTGGCCTGAACCTGGCGCGTGCCGAAGCAGTCAAGCGTGGACGCCTGGTCTCGCTGGTCGCGACTGGAGCCGACTGGAGCAACGGCTGGACGATCCAGACCGACGACGGCACGGTGCTCAGCGAACGTGGCGCAGTCACCGAGGACTATCGGGTACTCGGGGTGGCCACCGGGCCTGGCGCACCTGCAGACCGCGTGGTTTTCACCGCCACGGGCGCGCTGTCGGTCGCGACCGCGTGGGACTTCAGCATCTGCCGTCCGTCCTTCGCCCCAGATAATGCCCAATCCCGCCGGGTCATTGTGACCGCGACTGGCTCGGTACGTTCCCGTCGCGACACCACCGGCGCCCCCGCCGGTGCCTGCGCCTGACGCCGCCGTGAGCCAGACCATGACCAGACCACAACGCGGATTCACCCTGATCGAAGTGATGGTGGCGCTGCTGATTTTCAGCCTCGGCCTGATGGGCATGGCCGGCCTGATGATCCTGTCGGTGAAGACCAACCAGAGCGCCTACCTGCGCACCCAGGCATCTTTCCTGGCGCAATCGATGGCCGATCGGATGCGCGCGAACATGGGCCAGATCAACGCCTACAACGGCACCTACAATTACGGCACCGTCGGATCCGACCCCTGCGCCTCGGCCGCGGCCTGTCCGCCCACCACCCAGGTTGTGCGCGACCGGGTGCTCTGGAGCCAGTTGCTGGTGGACTCGCTGCCCAATCCGACCGCCGTCATAGCATGCAACGGGGCCGTCATGGGCGGCGCCACGCAAGCGGGCTCTGCTCCCTACCGAGGTCTCTGCACCATGACAATGAGCTGGGACGAAACCACACTGCGCCGCGGCCAACTCAGCGCTACGCCCGACGCAGCGCCAGCTGATCTCCAGACATTCGCTTGGGTGTTCCAGCCTTGACCACCTCATCGTCTAACCTCATGAACACCGAACAGCGCCAATCGGGTTTTACCCTGGTCGAGCTCATGGTTGCTCTGGCCATTGGACTGATCGCATCCATTGGAATAGTGAGCCTGTTCAATGGAACCAGCCGGTCAAACCGATTGCAGGAAGGCCTGGCTCGACTACAAGAAAACGGCCGCTTCGCGGTGGCGCGCATCGAAACTGATTTGCGCATGGCGAGCGCCCCCTATTGCAACGGGAATGCCGGAAATCGCCACCTTGGCGTCGTCGCGCCGATGTGGCGCGATAATCCGATGTGGGTATACGCCGCCGACCTGAACCTCCCTGATTCCGGTAGCCCCGCCAACCCGATGGCGAGCGTCGATGGCAGCGGCCAGCGCTCCTATTCTGATGCCGCTACCAATTATGGCCTGAGCTCCCGCTTCTTGATGCAGGGATTCAGTTGCACCACCGGCACTACGTGCGCCCCCGCCCTGTGGCACACCGGCATGTTTCCGCCAGCTGGCCTGAGTGCCGGCAACCGTGTGCGCAATAGCGACATCCTCACGATCCGCTACCTTCGAGGCACGGGGTGGCCGATCAGCGCCGGAGATTGTGGCACCGGTGGCAGCATCACACTCGATCCTCAACCTGGCGACAATCCAGTAAATTTCCAATCGGGAGACTCGCTGGCGCTGCTCAGCGACTGCCACTCGCCAAGCATTGTACCGATATCAGGGTGGGCAGGAAACACTCTCGCGATTGGAACCATCCTCCCCCCAGTTCCCGTAGTTGAACGGTTCCCTTCCTGCGGACCCCGCGGTGAAAGAGACGTGCGTGTTTTCAATTTCTCCCGCGATTTCGTGACCGTCACTTATTACCTTGCCCTGCGCGCTGCCGACAACCCCGACGCGCGCGTCAATGCACCGCCCAACCAGCGACTGGTCCCGGTCTTGATTCGTCGTGAAAACGGCGTCGAACAGGAGCTGGTGCGCGGCGTTGACCGCCTCGATATCCGCTACGGCGTGCGTGACAATGCTGGCGCCTTGCGCTACCTGACGGCGGCTCAGGTCGATAATCGCAATGGCAATACGATCAATTGCCCACCGAAGCCGGAGGGCGTCAACCCCTCACCGACCAATCCGCTCGCGCCCGAACCCGGATGCCTGTGGCGGTCTGTGCGCCGGATCGAGATGCATCTCTTGGTGAACTCCGGTGAGGAAGTGCCCACTCTCGACAATATCGGCAGGTCGTATCGATACATGAACACTCAATTCGCCCCCAATGAAAGCACCCCACTCCCATCCGGGCTGCTTTCCAACAGCTACCCGCGCCGCGAGTTCGTCGCGCACGCAACCACGCGCAACAAGAACCCCTGATCATGAAAACGAAGCGCAACGCCAAGATCCGCGGGCTCACCGCGCCCCCTCAGGCGCAAACGGGCGCCGTCCTCTTTCTCGCGATGGTGTTCATGGTCCTTCTGGCCCTTTTGGCCGTCACCGCCAGCAGTACATCGATCATGCAAGAGCGCATGACAGGTGGCCTCCGCAACCAACAGTTGGGGCTGATGGGCGCTGAGACGAGCCTGCGAGGAGGCGAGTACATTCTTTGGAACATCTCGTTCAACAACGGCGCGCAACCATTGCCACCCTGCATCGGCAACGATGGATCAGCGTGTGTTTTCAAACCCAAGCGGGACGGACGCCTGGAACCTGTCGTCCAGCGTTTCCGAACTTCCACCGAGTGGCTGGATCCTGCTACGGACGGTGGCCGTCCCTTTCCAACCGAACTGGGGGAACTGACGGGCCTCAGTGGCGGCGCGGAAACCGCAAACCTAGCGTCCGCGCCGCGCATGATCATTGAGTATCTCGGGGTGAAGACCGGCCCCTTCCGACAAGGGGGCGCACTCAACGCTCAGGCGACTTCCGGCCGCGCAGGCGAGCACGCCCTGTACCGCATCACTGCCCGCAGTCAGGGCGGAACCGATGCGGTGGTGCGAGTGGCGGAGAGCTACTACTCGGCGATTAACCTCACCAACCAGAATTTCAATCCGGCTGCTCCATAGTTTTGCAAGGACTCTCTTATGCGCACGCTGAAATCAGAATGCAGTCGAAGCAACGCGACCATCTGGGCGCTTTGCGCAGCGTTCTTCACCCAGGGCGGGTTCGCCGCCGCTCCAGGAACTGTCGATCTCTTGGCGACCCCCCCGGAGGTTACCGCCAGCGTCGCGCCGAACGTTGTCCTCTCCTTCGACGACTCGGGATCGATGGCATGGGAGTACATGCCGGATGACCGCCCCTATCAGACGCCGGTCGTCGACTGGCGGCAATCAGACCCTTTCAATGCCGACGAGTCAGACAATTGGTTCTGCGCGGGCCGCATCGACGCGCGAATAACCGATTCCAGCAATCCTCTCTCGAAGCCGATGAATGGGATGTACTACGATCCCAACGTCACATATCGGCCACCGCTCAAAGCGGACGGGGTGACCCAGTTCCCCAACGCGAATTTCGCCGCCGCATGGAACAACGGCATCGCTCATAATCGGCCCTCCGCACCTGTCGCTCAGAGCACGCGCAACCTAGGCACCACCCTTTTCTGCCGGCGCACTCATTACCAACTCGCCAGTGGCCCTTTCAGCCAGAACTGGAGCAACACCGGACTCATCTCCAGCAACAACAACTGGAACAATGTTCCGTTCATGAAGGGATATCGAGGCGACGGTAATGTCACCGCCGCCGGCGTGAATCCCAGCACCGTCTTGGCGGTCGGCAATCGAACCGTCAATGTCCGCAATGCGGTAACGACGCCGTCCACTTGGTCGAGCACCGATCAAGATTACGGCGTCTTCGAGGTGTCGGGCGGAACCGAGGTCGCAGGAAATCCGACGATTGCCCTGCAACCAAGCAGTCGCACTGACAACACCCGTGCCTTTGCCCCCAATATCGTGCTTCGTCTGGATACCGCGTCCTGCTCCAATGTTGTCGTCGGCTACACGCTCCGGGACATTGATACCGGAACTACGGCAGTTCAGCCCTTTTCACTGCAAGTACGAAATAGCGAAAACACGGCAGCTGCTTTCACCTCAATCGACTACGTCGCAAACGCGAACACGGGTGGAGAAATCGCGCGCAGTGTGACCCTCCCGTCGCTATATAACGACAAGGACAAACTCGAGCTGCGCTGGATTACGACCAACGCGACCAGCGGCAACGACGCGATGATTGGCATCGACGACATCACCGTCACGGGATCCTGCGGCGCGCCTGTCGCTGACCATGCCCCAGGAGCCGGATACTTCCAGCTGCGCAGCTCCGTCGTGGTTACTGCCGATGCTTTCGGGCGCATCACCAATGCGGCTACCGCCCTCTACCGCGGCCCAAACTGGGAGTGGGTTGCACTGCCGGCGTCCCAGCAGCAGAACTTTGCCAATTGGTACTCGTACTACCGGACGCGCAGTCGATCCGCGATCACCGCGATGTCCCGCGCCTTTGCACCTTTTAACGAATCGATCCGCGTCGCCTGGCAGAATCTTGGAAACAACACCGCCACGGCGGGTGTAGATGCGCCAATATTCGGACCTACTACTCCGATCTACAAATTCGTCGATGAACCTGTCAACAACAACGTTCGTACCCGCTTCTACAACTGGCTATTCCAGATTCCGGCGGCCGGAGGAACGCCGAATATCGCGACGTCGATACGTGCCGGCGATTTCTTCACCCGCGCCGGGGGCAACGTTGATCACAACCCTTACTGGGATCGCGACCTTAATCAGGAGTTGAGCTGCCGTCAGAACTTCCATATCAACATGAGCGACGGGTTCTGGAACGGTGGCAATCCGGCGCCCACTCCTACCGGAGTTCCAGCCACGCGCAAGTACATGGATGATACCCTGACGCTTCCTGATGGCCGCTCGTACAGTCCATCCGCTGCGGAAACCAAGTTCTTCAACCGTTTCTCGGGTACGGAGATCGAGCCGACGCTGGCGGACGTCATGTTCCACTACTGGGCATCAAACCTCCGGCCCGACCTTGCATTGACCGTCCCCCCATTCATCCCTGATCGATCCACCACGCTTTTCGGGGTGCCCGTTGGCTCCGGGCAGGACGTTTTGAACAACGCCGAGGTATACTGGAATCCGGCAAACGACCCAGCCACGTGGCCACATCTGGTCAACTTCAACATCAGCTTTGGACTGGATGGAACCCTCCCCCAAACGAACGACGTACTCCGTTCACTGCGCCTCGGAAACGATCCGTTGTTCATTTGGCCTTACCCAGTCGTTGGCACGGATGACCCGCGCAAGCTGGACGATTTCTGGCATGCGGCGCTCGTGAGTCGCGGCCGCTTTCTGTCCGCGAAGAATCCCGAAGAGCTCATCACAGCGCTGCAAGAGGTGGTCGCAAGCATTATCGCCAGGCGCGGTTCGGCAACTGCCGTTTCGGTCTCTCTCCCGATTATCACCGACGGGACTACCGGTTACACGGGTGGTTACGACACAACCGATTGGGCGGGCTTTGTCCACCGCAATGAGTTGGATCCCCAGACGGCTGAAATCACCGGTATCGTGTGGGATGCTGCATGTAAATTGACGGGTGGGGCATGCGCCAGCACCAACATCAACAACGGCGACCCCCCGCGCAACCCCGATTCCCGAAAAATCTATACCTCGGATGGCAGTCCCGGCACGGGTAAGAATTTCGTTTGGTCGGAACTGTCGTCGCTGCAGCAATCCCGCTTGAACGTCGATCCGGCAACCATTCGCCTAGATCTTGGAACTTGGACGACAGATGGCCACGGCGAGAAGCGAGTTGAATATCTGCGGGGAGATCGAACCTACGAGACGACTACGTCGCCTCGGTTCCGTCAACGCAGCTCGGTGCTGGGCGCGGTGATTCGCGGACAGCCCATATACGTATCGGCGCCGACTGCAGGCTATCCCGACACGTTCCCGGAAGACGCCCCTGAAACGCAGGCGGGGGACCGGTCGTACGCTCGGTTCCAGAACGAGTATTTCGACCGCACACCGACCTTGTACGTCGCCTCCAACGACGGCATGTTGCATGCGTTCGATGCAGCTAACGGCGAAGAAAGGTTCGCCTACGTTCCCAATACGACGATCGAGAACTTCCGGCTGACGCGATCAACCTTGTTCGAAGGGGGGTTCACACCCAGCGTCGATGAGAAGCCCCTGGTTACCGATGTTTTTCTGGATGGCGAGTGGCGAACGGTTCTGCTCGGTGCGCTGCGCCTTGGCGGTCGCGGGATCTATCTTCTCGACATCACCGATCCCGATCCAGACGTGGCCTCAGCGTCGACGCTGTTTAGGTGGGAGTTCAGCAATGTCGCGCCTCCCGGTGATACCAGCACCGATTGCGCGCCGGGCGCGCGGCATTGTTCGTCGCTCGGATACACCTATGGTGGCGCGAACATTGCCCGTATCAAGTACCAGCACAAGTGGGTCGCCTTGATTCCGAGTGGTTATTTCCCGATCGACTCCCTGGATCCTGCCAGCAATTCGCCCAAAGCCAACCAGACGTCATTGCTGGTCGTCGACTTGGAATCAGGCAGTTTGATCCGAGAGATCGTCACAACATCGGCATCTCAGAGCTTCGGGTTGTCCCAACCGGCCGTCTTGGACGATGGTTCTGATTATGTCGATGACGTTGCGATCGCCGGCGATCTCGCCGGCAATCTCTGGAGATTCGATCTGACGAGCGACGATCCGACCGAGTGGACAGTGGATCTGATGTTCAAGACCTACGGAGCTGGTGGAGCTCTGTTGATCGGCGATCAACCGATTGCTTTCGCGCCGACGATCTTGTCCGATTCTACCCGTCGCAATCCGATGATCATTTTCGGAACCGGGAAGTTCATTGGACAGCCTGATCGGACGACATCGATCCCGGTACAGGCGTTCTATGGCATTCAGGATTATGGCACCTGCGACCCGACGGCGACCGTTGATCCGACTAATGATCCGTGTTCGATCTATCCGATTGAACCGAACAGCTTGGTCCTCAGGACCTTGGCGCAAGACGCCGATGGCGTTCGCTCTATTCCAAATCCCGCCACCCCGCCTACGCCGATTGCTGCCCCACGAGGTTGGCGCATCAAGCTGGACATAACAAGCGAAGCTGGGGAGCGAGCCAGCGACACGCCATTCCCATTCTTTGACGCGAATCTGGTTCTTCTGCGCTCACTCATTCCTCAGAATGCCGACCCGTGTCGGCCTGGCGCCCGCTACGGGTTGATGGTGGTGAACGCGGCAACGGGAGAAGCACCGACTGATCCGAACGAAGGCTCCCCCTCGCGCATCGTTGGAGGCATCGTTGAGACGAATACCCCACCAGGCGACCCGGTTGTAACGCGTGGCGGCGGCGAGGTACGTATTCCAGGTTTGCGCGATGGACCGGTGAATGCAGCTGTCATTTCCGCGGTTACCGGCGCCCTTGAAAGGGCAGACGATGTCTGGCACCGTGGCGCCTGGCGAGAGATTCTCAACCAGTGACCCACGAGGCCTGCGCCCCGCACGGGGCGCAGGCCGGGGTGCCGAAGGGTTCCAGGTTCGATGCACTATCCACGAAGGGCGGGGAATCGCCCGCCATGCGGCAATCGGAGTTGAGATCGATGAAAGGTGCGCGCGGTTTCACCTTGCTGGAACTAATGGTCACGGTCCTGATCGTCGCGATTCTCGCGGCAGTGGCACTGCCCTCTTACCAGAACTACATGTTCCGCGCGCGCCGCGCGGATGGCCGCGAGATGCTCCAGCGCATTGCGTCCGCGCAGGAGCGCTTTTACACCAACCGCATGCGTTACTCCGATGACCTGACGTCCAACGCAGGGCTGAACCAAGGAACGACGCTGTCGGAACAGGGGCATTACAACGTCACCGTCGTCGTTGCAGGGGACGGCCAGAGCTACACGTTGACGGCCGCGCCGCAGGCTATCCAGGCTGCCGATGCCTGTGCCAACCTGACCGTCAACAATGTGGGCGCACGCGGGTACACGGGCAGCGAAAGCAACGGCAAGTGCTGGTAGCGTGCGATGCAATTTCGCTGTCCCCCAGGCGCGCGAGTGAGCACGATCGCATGACGTCTGGCCCTTGCAATGAGGGTCCTCTGCGCTAGCGTCGCGGGTCCCGGGAGTGGCAGCAACCCCTGCTGCCAACCGACTCGAAGAGACCCATGCCATGCGCCCTGCCCTGCTCGCCGCCGCCCTCTCCATCGTCTTGGGTGCTTGCGGCGATCCACCGGTCCCCGTCACGCAGGTGGCTGATCGAAGTGCGGCCGCGGTGGCCAGCGAAAATCCGCTGCTGTCCGAATGGACTGGCCCTTACGGCGGCGTACCGCCCTTCGACCAGATGCAGGTCAAGGACGTCAAGCCAGCCATCGAGACGGCAATCGCGGCGCATCTGAAGGAACTCGACGCGATCGCGCAGCAGGCCGAACCGGCGAGCTTCGAGAACACTCTGGTTGCGATGGAGCGTTCCGGCGAGCTGATCACCCGCGCCCAGGTGTTCTTCGAAC
>WBZL01003295.1_pt1 | contig 14898 bp, 9 predicted proteins | sample 5204291 | NCBI WGS metagenome assembly WBZL01 (sample SAMN12344345, study PRJNA552823) | activated sludge metagenome | biome: Activated sludge suspended growth; feature: Nitrification reactor; material: Wastewater; isolation source: activated sludge from nitrification reactor of wastewater treatment...
ACGGAGAATTCCATGCATGGTCGTCACCTTTTCCTCCTGGGCATCGTCCTGACCCGGATCGCCGCAGCCGACGCCGCGCCGACCGAAGAGGTCATCGCCGCCCGCTTCATCACCACCACCTGCGCCCAGCCCTGCGTCACCCCCAAGGCCGGCGACTGGTATCTCTGGCGTGGTGAAAACCGGGTGGAAGTCCGCGCCGCCTCCGGCGAGGTTGGCGAGATCTGGCGGCGCGACGGCCAGGGCCGCGTCAATTTCGTCTATATCGAGCCCGGCCGGAAGCGCGGCATCGAATACAACACCACCGATCTGCGCATGATCGGCCACAAGCGGCCCTGGGAACGACTGGCCGGCATCGTTTCCCCCATGGACCTGGAAAAGCTCGCGCCCGCCGGTGAAACCGAGGTGTTGGGCCACAAGGCCAGGCGCTACGCGGGAAAACTGGGCAAACGCGCCATGGAGGTAGTCTGGCTGCCGGATCTGCGATTGGCGGCCCGGGTCAGCGTGACCGATCCGGATCGACAGGTCACCACCGAACTGAAGGCCTTCCTGGAGGGGGAGGCTCCTGCCGCGATCTCGGACAAGGCCCTGGCCGATTTCCAGCTGGTGGACTTCGCGGATGTGGGCGACATGGAGACCAACCCGTCCATGACCTGGCTGAAACAGGCCATGGCCGCCCCGGGACACGAGCACCACGATCACTGAGGCCGCCCGCGCGGCGGGGCATGTCGGCTCAGGCGCCGGTCGTGCCCGTCACGACCGGGTGGGTGACATGGGCCAGGCGCAGGCCGGGGGATGCCGGGCAAGGAAGCGAATGGCGATAAAAGCGGCTTCCTCAAGTTGCTCGACGCATCCCCAACAATGCGGATGCACCGCGGGTTCGCCTTCACCCTGCGAAGAAATCCCATGCCGCCCCCGTGAAGCCTGGCGTGGATCGTGTTGAAGGCTGTCACCTCCATATGACATTGAGCCCTGTCTCCGCCGGCGCAATAAAAACAGCGGAAATCGCGGACGGTAGTGATTTCGATCTGGAAAAACCCTGAGGGCTCACCGCTCGCGCAGGCTCTCGTCCCGGTACTGCAACAGCGGGCTGAGGAAGTACTCGACCACGCGCCGTTTGCCGGTCTTGATCTCGACGGTGACGGCCATGCCCGGCGTCAAGTTCACGGTCTTGCCGTCGACCCGCAGCGTGGCTTGTTCCAGTTTCACCCGCGCCGCATAGACCAGACCGCGTTTCTCGTCCTGGATGGCGTCGCCGGACACCTGGATCACCTTGCCGCGCAGGGTGCCGTACCTGGTGAACGGGAAGGTCTCGATCTTCACCTCGGCCGCCTGCCCGGCCTGGACGAAGCCGATGTCCTTGTTCTCGACGAAGGCCTCCACCTCCAGCGGATTGTCGCCGGGCACGATCACCAGCAGCGGCTGCGCCGGGGTGACCACGCCGCCGACGGTATGCACCGCCAGTTGCTGGACGGTGCCGCCGACCGGCGCGACCAGCCGCATCAGCCGGCTGCGGTTCTCCGCCTTGAGCAAATCCTGCGACAGGCTCGCGGCCTTCTGTTCGGCCAGGTTCAGCGCGTCCAGCATGGCGCGCCGGGTTTCGGCGATCAGCGAGGCGCGCTGGCGCTGCCCCTCCAGCAGCGCGGCGCGGATTTCCTCCAGCCTAGCCTGTTGCGCCGCCAGATCGCGTTCCTGTTCGATGCGGGCTTGTTCCCGCTCAAGATAGCCATGGCGTGAGACGAAGTTCTTCTCGAACAAGTCCTTGTAATCGCGGGCACGCTGCCGGGCGATGGGGGCGGTCTCGGCAAGTTTCTCGACCAGTTCCCGAGTGGAACGCCATTCCGCCTCGCGCCGGACGATCTCCGCGTCGAGTTGTTCCAGCCTGGCGCGCAACGCCCCATGCTGACCGTCCAACAAACGTTGCTCGGCGGCCAGACGAGCGGCGTCGACGCCGAGGGCGGGTTCGAGCCGGGGCGACCGGGCGGACTCCAGCGCGGCGAGCAGCGCGCGGGCGCGCGCGGCTTCGAGCCGGGCAGCCAGCTGGTCCTGGCCGATGCGGGTGGTGTCGGCGAGGGTCTGAGTGGCGTCGAACTCGATCAGCGGATCGCCGGGCTTGACTCGCTGCCCGTCGCGCACGTGGATCGTCAGCACCGCCGCCGTTTCCATGGACTGGATCACCTTGGAGCGGTCGTCCGGGATCAGTTTGCCGTGGGCGCTGGCGACAATATCGATGCGGCCGAACACCGCCCAGAGCAGCGCGATCAGAGCGAACAGCAGGATCAGCCCCATGGCGATGCGCGGCGCCGGATGCGGCGGCGTTTCCCGCAGCGCCAGCGCCGCCGGCAGGAACTCCGCCTCGTGGCCGCTCCGGCCGGTACCGTCCATTTCCCGGCGCAGGGCCCAGGCATGGCGCAACGCCCGTCCATGGCGGGCAAGCAGCTCAAGGGTGGCGGCAAGTCTCATGATCAGGCGTGTTGCAAACGATAAAGGCGGCTGTAATGCCCGGCCTCGTGCCGCAACAGTTCGGCGTGGCTGCCGGCTTCCACGATCTGCCCCCGGTCGATGACCAGGATGCGGTTGGCCTCGCGCACGGCGGACAGGCGGTGGGCGATGACGATCACCGTGCGACCCTGGCAGATGGCCTTCATGTTCTGCTGGATGACGCGTTCCGACTCGTAGTCCAGGGCGCTGGTGGCCTCGTCGAAGATCAGGATGCGCGGACTCGTGATCAGCGCGCGGGCGATGGCGATGCGCTGGCGCTGACCGCCGGACAGGGTCGAGCCGTGTTCGCCGACCAGTGTGTCGTAACCCTCCGGCAGTTCCAGGATGAAGTCGTGCGCGCCGGCCAGCTTCGCCGCCCGCATGACCTGCTCCAGCGGCGCGCCCGGGTCGGCCAGGGCGATGTTGTCGCGGATGCTGCGGTTGAACAGCACGTTCTCCTGCAACACCACTCCGATCTGGCGGCGCAGCGACGAGGCGTCGGCCAGCGCCAGGTCGACGCCATCCACCAGCACCCGGCCGCGTTCCGGCACGTAGAGGCGCTGCACCAGCTTGGCCAGCGTGCTTTTGCCCGAGCCGGAGCGGCCGACCACGCCGATCACCTCGCCGGGGGCGATGGTCAGGCTGACGCCGCGCAGCACTTCCGGGCCGTCCGGCCGGTAGCGGAACACCACCTGGTCCAGCTCGATGCGGCCGGCCAGGGCGGGCAGCGGAGACCTGGCGCCGGCTAGCTCGGTGCGACTGTTGAGGATGTCGCCCAGGCGCTGCACCGAGATGCCGGTCTGCTGGAAGTCGGTCCACAACTGGGCCAGGCGCATGATGGGCTGGGCCACGCGGCCGGCCAGCATGTTGAAGGCGATGAGCTGGCCCACCGTGAGTTCGCCCTCGATCACCAGCCTGGCGCCGAGCCAGAGCGTGGCCACGGTCACCAGCTTGCCGACCAGATTGACGCCTTCGTGGGCGACGGTGGACAACTTGGCGGCGCGGAAGCCGGCGCTGACATAGGCGGCGAGCTGCTTGTCCCAGTGGCGGGTCATCTGTGGTTCCACCGCCATCGCCTTCAGGGTGTCGATGCCGGACACGGTTTCCACCAGGAAGGCCTGGTTCTCGGCGCCACGGTTGAATTTCTCGTGCAGGCGGGCGCGCAGCAGCGGCGTGACTAGCAGGGAAATCAGCAGGTAGAGCGGCAGCGAAGCCAGCACCACCAGGGTCAGCCAGCCGCTGTAGAACAGCATGACGGCGATGAACACGCCCGAGAAGAACACGTCCAGCACCACGGTGATGGCGTTGCCGGTGAGGAAGGCGCGGATGTTCTCCAGCTCGCGCACGCGCGCCACCGAATCGCCCACCCGGCGGGCCTGGAAATAGGCCATGGGCAGGTTGAGCAGATGGCGGAACAGGCGCGCGCCCAGTTCCACGTCGATGCGGCTGGTGGTGTGGGCGAAGACATAGGTGCGCAGGCCGGACAGCACCACCTCGAACAGCGACACCACCAGCAGGCCGACGGCGATGACGTCCAGCGTGGTCAGGCCGCGGTGTACCAGCACCTTGTCCATCACTACCTGGAAGAACAGCGGCGTCACCAGCGCGAACAGGTTGAGCACGAAGGAGACCAGCAGGATTTCGCCCAGCAGCTTGCGGTATTTGACGATGGCGGGGATGAACCAGGTGAAGTCGAAGCGGGCCAACTCGCCGGCCAGGGAGGCGCGCGAGGTGAACAGGACGAGCTCCCCCGTCCACCGCGCTTCCAGCTCGGCGCGCGACAGGGTCTGGGGTTTGCCGGCCAGGGGATCGTGGATGAGGGCCTGGTCCTCATCGACCCTGGCCAGGATGAAGAAGCCGCCTTGCCGCCCCAATGCCAGGGCGGGCAAGGGCGTGGTGGCCAAACGGGCGCTGGCCGCCCGCACCGCTTTGGCCTTGAGACCCAGCTTCCCTGCGGCCAGAAGGATTTGCGTGACACCGAAGGGACCGCCCTCGCCGAACTCATGGGCCAGCTGGGCCGGCTCCGCCGCCACGCCGTGGAAGCGGGCCAGCATGATGAGGCAGGTCAGGCCGGGGTCGAGGGGTGTGGGTGTGTCGGCGAGGGATTGCCGACCCGCGGATTCGGCGTCGAGCTCGTCTTCTTCCTTTTCCATGTCGCGTTCCCTTGGTTTGCGCGGGGCGGCATTCCCCGCGAGGGGGGGCGGATCCGCAAGCCGCCAAAGACGGCAACGACTCCGCTGTCCCTTGCCGCCGTCCCTACTGCCAGTTCGCCGCCAAAACCGGCGCCAGCGCGTCGTGGTAGTTGGCGGGCAAACTGGTTTGCCCCGCCGCCGGTGGCGCAAACGCGGCCATGGCCTGCACCAGGGCATCCACCTGGCTATCCAGCAGCACCCTACCGTCGCCGGCCTCGAAGCGCTCCAGGTGGCGGGCACCGCCGAGATACCAGTCCTTGAGCACCGCCTTGTCCGACGTGCCGATGGCGCTCATCTCCAGGTTGTTGCCTTTGTGCAGGAACCAGATCTGGTCGTGGAGAATGTCCAGGCCAAAGCGGCCCACGTCCACATTGCCGACCGCGGCATCGTTCTCGATCCAGGTATCCACGCCGCCCCCCCGGTTGAACAGATAGGTATCGTTGCCCTTACCGCCCTGGAGAATGTCATTCCCGGCGCCGCCATCCAGCGTATTGGCGCCGCCATTGCCCGTGAGGGTGTTGTTCAGCGGGTTGCCCGTGCCGTTGATGGCCGTCCCTCCGGTCAGGACAAGTTTTTCGACGTTGTCGCCGAGCGTGTGGGAGACCGAGCTCTTGACCGTATCCGTGCCTTGACCGGCATTTTCCGTCACCACGTCGCCCGGGTTATCCACCGTGTAAGTGTCGTTTCCCGAGCCGCCAATCATGGTGTCGGCACCATATCCCCCATCCAGCAGGTCGTTGCCCGCGCCACCGATCAGGCGGTCATTGCCGCTGCCAGCCCACAACACGTCCTTTCCTTCGCCGCCATCCAGGATGACGTCGCCATAGACGTAAATCTGGCTGGTAAGGTCGATGATGTCGTTTCCGCCACCGCCGGCGAATTGCTCGATATTCATGAAGCGCGGCCCACTCAACGCCGTCGGGCTGAAGCGATCGTCAAGCACGATGACATCGTCGAAACCCGTGCCGGTGAGGGTATCCCAGCCATCCCCCCCATCCATGACATCGTGGTTTGCCTTGCGCCCGGCAATGGCTATGACCTGGCCGCTGCCGGCATGGCCCGGGCTGCCATCATTCAGGACGCCATAGCCTTTGGCCCATGTTCCATCCAGCGCGGACATGAGGAAACCATCGTCACCCGCGCCGGCCAACAGGAGGTCGGCGCCCGCGCCACCGTCCAGCACATCGTTGCCGGCGCCGCCGGAGAGGGTATCGTCGCCAGCGGCGCCAACCAGGTTGTCGTCGTCGGGTGTGCCGGTCATGGCGTCCTGATCGATGGCCAGGGCGAAGACATCGAATGCCGTCAGGCCGCCCGCATCGGTGGCAACCACCCTGGCGTCGAATTGCCCCACGTCGCTTGCCCCCGGAGTGCCCTTGAAGGTCCGCGTGGTCGGATCGAAGGTGAGCCAGGCTGGCAGGGCCGTGCCGTCGGCACGGGTGGCGTGGTAAGCCAGCACGTCCCCCATGTCGATGTCGGCGAAGGTGTTCGCCGGCAGCTGGAAGGTGAAAGCACTGCCGGCATGAGCCAGCTGATCGGCCAGGGGGGCGGACAAGGACGGGGCGTCGTTGATGTTGGCCACGGCCAAGCCGAAGGTTTGCGCGGCGGCAAGCCCGCCCAGGTCGGTGGCCGTGACCTTCAGGCTGAGCTCGCCGACGTCGCCGTTCGCCGGTGTGCCGCTGAAGGTCTTCGTGGCGGAGTTGAAGCTCAGCCAGGCCGGCAGGGCCGAACCGTCCGCTTGCGTGGCGGCGTGGCTCAGCGCATCGCCGTGGACCTGGTCGGGGTCGATGAAGGCATGCACAGGCAGGGTGAAGCTGAAGTCCTGACCCTGGGTAGCGGCCTGGTTGGCCAGCGGGGTGGCGGCGGTCGGCGCGTCGTTGACGTTGGCCACCGCCGCCGATGCCGCACTTGCCACCGCTTCCGCCCTGCCTTGGCCATCCGTGTAGCTGGCCACCACGCGCACCTGCTCGCCGACCTGGGCTTCGGCGAGGGTGAAGCTGGCGCCGGTCGCCCCGGCCAGGTTGCCCCAGGTCGTGCCATCGGCGGAGGTCTGCCATTGATAGCCGATGCTTCCCAGCCCATCCGCATCCGCCAGGGTGTTGCCCGCCGTCAGCACCTGGCCCTGGGCGGCCGTGCCGCTCAGGGTGACGCTTCCGGTCGGCGGGGAATTGGCCAGCATCTGGCTGATGTTCGTCGCCAGCCACTGGGTGCCGTCGGCGAACTCCACCCGATCGAGTTGGTAGAAGCCCGTGGAGCCTGAGAACCAGTTGGCGACGACGACCTTGTCGCCGCCGTTGGCATGGCGGAGCTCCAGGTCATCGCCGTTGCGCACGGCGCTGATGTCGGACGGGTTGATGCCTGAGCCAAAGACGAGCACGTCGGTGTCCGCGGAAGCTGCCACCTCGCTGAGGGTATCCACCCCATCCCCCAGGTTGAACTCGTAGGTGTCCGAGCCCGCTCCCCCGCTCAGGATATCGTTGCCGCTTGCTCCCGCGAGCCTGTCGTCGCCGGCGCCACCACTCAGGGTATCGTTTCCCGCCCCGCCGCTGATGCGGTCCTGGATATTGGTCCCGGTGATCGTGTCGTTCCCCGCCGTTCCCGCCAGGTCGAAGCCCCTGGCCAGCAGATCCTCGTAGCTCAGCACGGTGCCGTCGGCGAAGGCGAAACGGTCGATGGCGCGCTGGCCAAGGACGTCGTTGGGGTTGAAGTTGGCGATGCGGATTGTGTCGTTGGGATCGCTCCCCACCCGGATCAGCAGGGAGCCCAGCTCCAGGCTGATGTCGTCCGCCGTGATGCCCTCGCCGAAGCTGAGCACGTTGGGCACGGAGTTGCCTTGCGCATCCGTCTGGCCGCCGGTGTCCTGGATCGTGTCTGAACCGTCGCCCAAGTTGTACAGATAGGTATTGCCGCCGCCGGCGCCGGCGAGGGTGTCGTCGCCCTTGCCGCCGGAAAAGCTCGAGCCGCCACCGGTAGCGGTGAGACTGTCGTTCTGATTGCCGCCCGAAAGCGTGGCATTGGCGGAACCGGTGCTGCTGTTGACGACGCTGCCATAGGCCATACCGATCAGCTGCATCCAGCTCATCTTGACGCCGTTGTCGAAGCCGAACGATTCAACGGCGCCATTGAACCCGCCATAGATCCAGAGCCAGTCGTTGCCGCCGTATTGGAGGGCCATGTCCTGGCCAAACTGGTACAGGAGAATGTTGCCGGCGCCAATGCCGGCGCCGAATTCGATGCGGTCGTGGCCTGCGCTGTCGTTCACGCTTTCAGCGCTACCGCCGATCAAGGGGCTGTCACCAGCTTTGAAGCGGTAGACGTCGTCGCCGGCGCCGCCTTCGAGGTAATCGAGGCCGGCGCCGCCATTCAACGTGTCGTTGCCCTGGAACTCTTCCGCCAAGGGCTGGCTGGGGTGGTTGTCACCGAACAGGGAGTCGTCGCCGTCACCGCCGTCGAGCGTGTCGTGGCCACCGTCGCCCAACAGAGTGTCGCTGCCGGCGCCGCCATCCAGGCTGTCGTTGCCATGGTATTCGCCCGCCAGGGCGCCGTCGTCGCCTTGCAGGTAATCGTTTCCTTGGCCGCCTTGCATGCGATCGCCGCCACCCTGGCCGAAGAGGTAATCGTCGTCGTCGCCCCCGTCGAGCGTATCGGCGCCATGCTGGGCGCCGGCCACACTCAGGTCGTCGCCGATCAGCCAGTCCTGGCCCGCGCCACCGTCGAGATGGTCGTCCCCGTCGAAGGCGAACAGGGTGTCGTCGCCGGCGCCGCCGATGAGTTGGTCCGCGCCGATGCCGCCTTTCAGCGTGTCGTCGCCGGCGCCACCGTCGAGGTAACCGTCACCCTGCTGGTCGGCCGGCGCCGAGGCGTCATCGCCAATCAGCAGGTCGTCGCCGGCCTGACCGAGCATGACGTCGCCGCCGGCGCCGCCAAAGAGGACATCATCGCCGCTGCCACCGTCCAGGATGTCGTCGCCCATCTGCCCCAGCAGCCAGTCATTGCCGGCGCCGCCGTAGAGGATATCGGCACCGCCGTTGGCGGCTTCGGCGGCATCGACGTTGTTGTATAGGCGTTGGTATTGGGTGTTGCCGTTGGCGTCGCTGATGACGTTGCGGGTGAGGCTCCAGCCAAGGTTGGCGTTGGTGAGGTCTTCATCGCCCATAAGGTTGTCGTCACCGCCGCCGCCGATCAGGAGGTCGCCACCGGCGCCGCCGGCGAGGGCGTCGTTGCCAGCGTCGCCGATCAGGCTGTCGTTGTCGCCGCCGCCGCCCAGGAGGTCGCCCTTCTGGCCGTTGCCGACCTGGGTTTCGCCGGCCAGCAGGGCGGCATCGAGGGCTTGTTCGTCGCCGCCATACAGCACGTCGGCACCAGCGAGGCCCCAGACCAGGTCCTGGCCGGCGTTGCCGGTGGCGAGGTCGGCGCCGGGGCCGGCGTCGAGGATGTCGTCGCCGTCGCCGCCTTCCAGGCGGTCGGCGCCACCGCGCCAGGCATAGAGGATGTCGTTGCCGCCGAGGCCCTGGATCAGGTCGTCGCCGGCGCTATCGTAGAGAACGTCGGCGCGGCCGGGCTCGGGGGTGGCGCCGATGAGGACGTTGTCAAGGGCGTCGTAGCCGAGCTGGATGCCGGGTGCTCCCGCGTCCTGGTCGATCGGGGCGAGGTCGCCTTGCAGGGTGAGCGCAGGGGCGACAGCCGGGGCCTGGTCCACCAAGTGGATGCCGAAGTCGCCGTTTTCGAAGTCGTCCTGGTTTTCTCCCAATTGGATGCTTGAGCCGTCTTCCAGCATCAGCGTCCAGGGGGAATTGTGGGTGAGGGTGAGCACCGAGCCGCCGGGGAGGGTACGCTTCCAGACGTTCTGGGCGTTGCCTTGGGCGTCCTTTTGCTGGATGAAGACACCGGCGGCGTTGAGGTCGTGCAGGCCGTCGTTGATGAAGAGCCAGCCGCCGTCGGGGTCGATGAGCTTGTCGAAGCCATCCCCTGCCCGGATGCGGTAGACATCCTGGCCCAGGCCACCGTTGAGGATGTCGTTGCCCTGGCCGCCGTCCAGCCAATCGTTGCCGGTGCGGCCAAACAGCAGATCGTCACCGCCACCAGACAGCAGGACATCCCCGCCCGACCCGCCGACCATCAGGTCCTTACGGGTATCACCCGGCGTGGTGGCGATCATGCCCGCCGCGTTGTTCAGGGAAAAGCGCTCGACCCCGGCCAGGGATTGCAATGCCAGGTCCGCGTACTGGGCCCTGAGGGCGTCTTCCAGGCGGGTAAAACCGCTGCCCGTCCATTCAAGATGGGCCGCCTCGCGGGTGATCTGGATGCAGCCGGACAGGGGGGTGAAGGCCGCTTGGAAGGCACCGTTGGCGTTGCCTTCCTCGCGATCCACGCCTTGCGCGTAGTGCAGCCGCAGGGCCAGGTCTGTCAGGGTGAACTTGAAGGCCTCGCCGGCCAGGTCACCCTTGATTTGGGTAAGGTCGATGGCCAGGGTGTCCAGGGGCTTTTCTCCGGCGGTCTGGCGACGGACCAGCAGGCTCAGGAGGTTGTAGTCGTTGGCCGCGAGGGAGACGTTGAGGTCGGAGGCAAAGAGGGCCTGCAACAGCTTGGGGTTGCTCTGGCTGGCCTTGAGAAACCCGGGGGATATCAGGAAGGCATCCAGCAGCGCCACGGAATGCAGATCGACGGGGTTGACCGCCGTGTCGCCGAACCAGCCCCAGCCGTGGCCGGCGGTGGCATTGCCTTCCAGGTAGTGGGTTTTGCCGGCGATCGGATGGACGTTGAGGGCCAGGGGCAGGAGGACCGGGTCGAGCAGGCCAATGCCGATCAGCAGTGCCTGGCCTTCCGGGGTCTGCATGAGGGAGAGGATTTCGTCGCGGACGTAGTAGTGGGTGACCTTATCATCCCGCGCCTGGCGGGTGGGGCTGGGGATGATGGCGCCCGTCAGTGGGTCGCAGGCCACGTAGTTCGTGAAGGCGGCGGGCAGGGTATAGCCCTCCAGCAGCAGGGCCGCCTTGAGGGTGCTGACCACCGGGAGGGAATCGGCGGATTTCTCGAAGGGGGCTTCGTCGAAGACCGTGGCCGGTCGGTCGAAGAACACGGCCATCAGCGAGGCCAGCCCGCCACCCAGGCTGTGGCCGGTGAAGGAGATGTTGGCACTCGGGTTGGCGTTAAGGATGTCCAGGTAGAACCTGGCCGCGTCCAACACTTGGGGGGCCCAGACGCCGGACCCGGCGGGAATGTTGGCCAGCAGCCAGTCCTTGGTCTTGTCGATCGTGTTGCCTTCGAAGGTGGTGCCGGTGTAGGCGATGACGATCTCGCCGGTGGCGGTGTTGCGGTAGGCGCGGGCGGTGAAGCCGGTGAGGGCGTTGACGCGGTCAATTTTCATATCCACCCAGCTGTTGGGGATAGGAATCGCGTTTTCTTTACTCGTGACAGTTTCTTTCACCGCGTAGGCGTTGGAGGCCATCAGAGCGTAGTCGATGCTGCTGGTCATGGTGGGTTACCTCCTTGGTTGGGTTATTGGCAGAGATCGGGGGTGGGGGGGAGAAATACCACGGGCGTGTCGGTGGTCTGGATACCGCTCACTTCAGGGGTTTTTTTGCGGTTGTCACATTCACCTTGGCGGTGTGGATAGTCGGTCAGGCTTTGGATTCTTCCGTTGGTCCGTCTCATGGCTCCATAAATTGAATCCCGATTCTCTTTCTGGAACACGGTCACCAGGCCGTGTACGTCCTTTTCCGGCTTGATGCCAAAGGCTTCCAACAGCAGGTTGGTGCGCCTGACCTCCTGGGGGAATTGCTCGTAGGGAATCGTCTTCCAGGCCGAGCCTTCCCAAACGAAGTAAATGGCGTTGGTGGTGGGGTAGTCGTGGAGTTCGCATTTACCTCCACTGATGGGCACCTTGACGTAGGCCTTGCTGTCCACAATGGCCAGAATCTCTGGCTCATATTCGCCCTGGGATTTCCAGTACAGCCCCATGGGCGGATAGCAGAACTCGTAGGAACGGGTGATCCCGCGCGGGTTCATGCCGGAAACCGGAAAACCACCGCCGCTCTTGACCTCCCGCCGCTTGATGACGATGGCCCGGCCATCATGGAGCTTGACCTCCTCGTCCCAAACCAGCGCGGTGGTGCCCACGTCCTCGAAGGCCCGTTCCAGCGACTGGCCGATCTGTCGGGCCTTTTCGATGCGCTCGCAGGCATACAGCAGGAGCGGCATGCTCAATACCACCAGCGCATACCACATCCATTTCTTCATAATGCCCCTCCCTCGTGTCGATTAGCCGCTTCTTTGTCAGTCAGCCTTGTCGCCCGGTAATCTACGCAGCAAGATGTAACTAGACCATCGGGCGAACGCCCCTACCCTGAGCCTTATGCCGGATGGCATATTCGGCCAGCCTTTCCATGAGTTCATCCACGATATCTTTGGAATCGGCGCTCTTCTCGAAAGGCGCCTCGTCGAAGACGGTGGCGGGGCGGTCGAAGAACACGGCCATGAGGGAGGATAGGCCACCACCCAGGCTGTGGCCGGTGAAACTGATCTGGGCGCCCGGGTTGGCATTCAGGACGTCCAGGTAGAACTTGGCAGCATCCGTGACCTGAGGGGCGAGGAAGGCCCCAGAACCGGCGGGGATGTTGGCCAGCACCCAGTCCTTGGCCTTGTCCGCCACGTTACCCTCGAAGGTTGTGCCGGTGTAGGCGATGACGATCTCGCCAGTGGCGATATTGCGGTAGGCGCGGGCGGTGAAGCCTGAGTCGTCGTTGGTGCGGTCGATTTCCATATCCACCCAGCCGTTGGGGATGGGGATGGTGTTGTTTTCATGAGTTACTGTGTCTTTCACCGCATAGGCGCTGGAAGCCATCAGGGCATATTCGATGCTGGTCGTCATGGTTACAAACCTCCTTGTTCTGGTTGTTGGCAAAGATCAGGGGTGGGGGATAGAAATACTTCGGGTGTGTTGGTGGTTTGGATACCGCCCACTCCACGGTTTTTTTTGCGGTTGTCACATTCACCTTGACGGTGTGGATAGTCCGTCAGGCTCTGAATCCGCCCGTTGGTTTGTTTCATGTCGATGTAGATGCTGTCCCGGTCTTCCTTCATTTCCACGCTCAAGCGGCCGCGCACGTCGCCCGCTGGCTTGATGCCCCAGGGAGAGATCAGCAGGTTGGTGCGGCGGACTTCCCGTGGAAACTCCTCGTAGGGAATCTTCTTCCAGCCGCCGCCTTCCCAGATGAAGTAGATGGCGTTGGTGGCGGGGTAGTCGTGGAATTTGCATTGCCCCCCGCTGATGGGCACTTTGACATAGACCTTGCCATCCACGATGTCGAGGATCTCCGGCTGGTAGCGGGGATCGCCCTTGGACTTCCAATACACACCCATCTCCGGATAGCAGAACTCGTAGTACTGGACGAGCCCGCGCGGGTTCATGCCGGAGGCGGGGAAGCCGCCACCTCCCGAGGCCTCGCGCCGCTTGATGAGGATGACCCGACCGTTGTGGAGCTTGACCTCCTCGTCCCAGACCAGGGTGGTCATGCCGGGGTTTTCCAGGGCCTTTTCCACGCCGGCCAGAATGCGCCGGCCTTGTTCGATCTGGTCGCAGGCGGCCAGCAGGGGTGCCATGACCAGCACCACGACCAGAACTGACCATCGATTTTTCATGATCCCCCTTCCCTTGTTCGTTACCCGGAATACGTTGTTCCCGGTTGTTTTGTGCCCGCAGCTTAGGCCGCCCGGCTCATCCGCTCAATCTGTCGAAAGTTATAGTCGTTCGATCTTGTTGTGCTGGGCCGCGTTGTGGTGGGTCGGCGGCGTGGTGCAGTCGTCACCGCACCGCCCGGCTCAGCGTCGGGCCGTCGGCGAAGCGGAAGTGCTCGAAGGCGCCGGCCATTCCGCAGTTGAGACAGGACCAGTCGTCCCCGCCGTAGTTGAGAACCAAGTCGCCGGAATGGAGGTAGGCCCGCGGGCCGGAAAGATCGATGCCGGCGCAGAATTCCAGGATGTCGGCCAGCGAGCGCGTCGTTGCCTGCGGAGCCGAGAAGGCTGTCGTTGTCGTAGCCGCCGGCGATGGAATCGCCCGGCAGGGCCGGCATCCGGCCCTCAGGCAACGGTGACGGTTCAGGCGCCGGTTACGCCCATGTCCACCGGATGCGTCACATACACCAGCTTCAGGCCCGCCTCGCCGACTCGTTCGACCAGGGCCTGGATACGCGCCGCGTCAGCGACGAACTCGACGGTCTCCGGCAGCTTGCCGGCCAGTTCGAAGAAGCTGTCCTCGTGGACGCCGTGGCGGCCGTAGCCGGCGGCGGCGCGAAACGCCGTGCCGCCGGGAATGCCGAGCGCGCGCGCCTGGTCGAACAGCCATTCATGGATCGGCTGATGCGCGTGTTTCATGCCTTCCTGGACGAAGAGGCGGATGCAGAGCTTTTCCATGATCATCCCCGGATCAGTTTGAAGGTCCAGACCCCAAGCGCGGTGAGCGCCAGCGAGCCGAACAGGTGGGCCGAGGCCGCCGTCAGGGCCCAGGCTAGCTGGCCTCGGCTGATCAGGGTGAAGACCTCGGCGGAAAAGGTGGAGAAGGTGGTGAGCCCGCCCAGGAAGCCGGTGATGGCGAACAGCCGCCATTCCGGCGGCAGCCCGGGATGCTGGGCGAAATACGCGATGGCCAGGCCGACGAGGTAGCCCCCCGCCAGATTGGCCGCCAGGGTGCCGAACGGCAGCGTGGGAAACGCCGGGTTGAGCCAGAGTCCCAGACCCCAGCGCAACCAGGCGCCCAGGGCGGCGCCAAAGCCGATGGCGAGGAAAGTAGTCATCAGTAGGCAGTAGGCAGCAGGCAGCAACTGCCTACCGACAACTGAAAACTGTCAACCTGCCTCACAGCCAGACCATCAACCCGGTTTCGAACGGGTGGGTCAGCAGTTCGTGATAGGGATAGACCCGCACACGGTAGAGCAGCTTGCCGCACATGTCCGGGGTGAGTTCCAGGGTGAACAGGGAATCCTGGCCGTCCCAGCCATCCGGGATCATGGGCACGGCCTGCAGGTCCCGGTCCTGGCCCTGCTTCGAGGCCCGGCCCATGAGGACTTCCACCCGCACATCCTCCGGGGCGAGCCCGTTCAGGCTCGCCGCCACCTTGAGGGACAGGGTCTCGCCGAAGCCGATGCGCTTCTGGGGCTCGTCCAGCCGGCGCAGGCTGACGCCGCTCCAGGCCTGGCGCACCTTGGCCTTCCAGGCGGCAACCCCCTGGGCCGCG
>WBZL01003296.1_pt1 | contig 14897 bp, 19 predicted proteins | sample 5204291 | NCBI WGS metagenome assembly WBZL01 (sample SAMN12344345, study PRJNA552823) | activated sludge metagenome | biome: Activated sludge suspended growth; feature: Nitrification reactor; material: Wastewater; isolation source: activated sludge from nitrification reactor of wastewater...
CCACGACATGGTGAACCGGCGCACGGCCTCGGGCGAGGTGCTCGGCGCCGCTGAGGTGGTGAGAGCCCATGACGCGCTACGCGCCTACACGTATGGGTCTGCCTACGCCTCCTACGAGGAGGATCGGAAGGGGTGGATCGGTCCCGGAACGCTGGGTGACCTCGCGGTGTTGTGTGACGACCCCACAAACGTGGATCCGGGTGAGTTGGCCGACATCGAGGTGCTGGCGACCGTCGTTGGTGGCCGGACGGTGTGGGACGCAGGTCTGGGGATCGCGGAATGACCCGGCGCGAGCTGGTGGCATTCAGCGGGCTGGATGCCGCCCACAAGGACGCCGTCCGCCATGTCTACGAGTCCTCGTTCCCGCTCGCGCTGCGCGCCCCTTGGGAGGAGGTGACGGCCGGCCGCCCCGACGAGGGCCTGCTCGCTCTGCTGGACGATGACATAGCCGGTCATCCGCCGGTGGGACTTGTGCTGTATCGCCACCTTGGCAGCACGTTGATGACCTTCCTGCGCTACTTCGTGGTCGACGGAAAGCGTCGCGGATTGGGCCACGGCTCTGCGCTCTACTCGGAGTTGGTCGACCACCTGCATGCCGCCGGCCGCTCGACGCTACTGCTCGACGTGGAAGACCCCGACGCTCGCCCGGAGGGTTCCGAGGACAGGCGGCACGACGTACGCCGAATCGAGTTCTACCAGCGGCTAGGGGTTTCGCTGCTCCCGGTTCGCCAGTACGCCCCGCCCGACCATGGGCAGGTGGGCGAACAATCGCACCTGCTGCTGATGGGTACCAGCCTGACCGATGCCGCCCTCACAGGACCGACGCTGCGTGATGCGGTGGAGGCCGTGTACCAGTACCGCTATGGGCTCGAACCCGGGAACCCGGTCGTGCGCGCGACCCTGCAGGCGTCGGGGCTGTAGTGCGGGTGGGGAGACTTGAACTCCCACGTCCGTAGACACAGGAACCTAAATCCTGCGCGTCTGCCAATTCCGCCACACCCGCTTGCGACTCGACTCTAGCCGGGCGGTTGTTTGCGGCAATGCGTGGCCGGACTCCCTCCGGCTCGAGTCAGGGTGGTGCGCGGGGTCCGGGTGCGGTGGTGGCCCGACCGTCTTGGAAGACGACTTTGAGCCGGCCGTAGTGGACTTGCCGATGGTGGTACCGGCAAAGCAAGACCAAGTTCGACAGGTCAGTCGGACCGCCTTCGTCCCACGGGATGATGTGGTGGGCCACGGCCCGCCAGGCGGCCACGGTGCAGCCGGGGTGGGCGCAGGTGTTGCCGTCCCGGGCGATCAGGGCGCGGCGTTGGGCGGGTGTGGCGAACCGTTGCGCGAACCCGACGGCCAGCGGCTGCCAGGCGACGTCGGTTTTGTGGCCGACCACATACGACACGTCCGCTGAGCAGTTGTGCAGGGCGAGGTCGGTGCGGGAGCCCAAGGATCCGGACGGCCAGGTCACGCCTAGTTTCGATTCGGCCTCTTCGGGGGTGAGGGTGATGGTGACGTGGCCGTGACCGACCGAGCGGGGGTCCATCGCCCGCTCAGCCATCTCCAGCAACCCGTCGACCCGGCGGGCGGGGGCGTCCCGGTCATCGTCCGCCCCGGCCGCGTCGCTGAACACGTCCAGTGCGGCTTTGAGCTTCTCGCCGGTGGCCGGGTCGAGCAGGCCTTTGAGGTGCCACCAGCCTTCCAGGCCTTGTGACAGGTACAGCTCGCGTTTGTCCCGGGCCTTCTCGGCGTCCTCGTCGGAGCCGTCGGGGGCGTACTGCTGGATCATCAGATCTACCAGGGTGCGCAGCTGCTGGGCAGTGGAAATCTTGGCGTACTCGACGAGTGTTTCCTCAATCTCGGTGAAGTCGTCGAAGATCCGGCGCGCCCGGCGAATCACTCGCACCTGCTCAGCACTGATCAGCCCAGCTTCCAGAGCTTGCGCCGTCAAAGGCAACACATCCCGGAGGTCCCGCGCGGTGTGCACCTCGGCACCGGCATGCGACATCCGGGTGGTCTTGCCCAGCCAGTCCCCAGTCGTGCGATGCCCATCCCCGCGAGCCCCGTCCCCAGCATCGAAAGTCGCGATGGCCGAAAGCTTCCAGGCGGCAACCATGTTCTCCATCGCCACCAGCTGCTGGATGCCCTCTCGAGCTTGTTCCACTGACCAGGTCGACGGATGTCCAGCCGGCAGCCCTGCCACCGCTTCTATCAAATTGAGCACGAGTCACCTCCCTGGCAGACAAGCGGCCACCAGTCGTGTGAACCGCGAGAAATGGGGGGAGACACAAGCCCTCTTGGACCCTTCCATCATAGAACACCTGTACGACAAACCCAAGTGCTCTGTGTGGAGAACCGCGACCCTAACCAGCTAGTCAGGCCCGCGTGAAGTGGGTTTCCAGCAACTCCGTCAACTCGGCCTCGTGATCACTTGGATCGGCCAGCAACTCCTTGGTCCGGGCCACGACCTCCAAGGCCGGTGCCAGCGGCTGCCCCAGCAGGTGGCACCGGAACTCCCGGCAGGCACCAGGCCGCTGCTCGTAGATCACGCACGACCCCGCAACCAAACACGCACATGGCTGCGCGAACGCTTCGTGCTCAGGGATGAGCCGAAGCCTGGGGTCCGACTCGCCTGGCGCCAACTTCACAAGCTGGAAAAGGCTGCCGTCACAACACAGCCCACACGCCAGACACAGTTCGGACAGGTCAGACCCCGAGCTCGTTGCGCAGCTTCGCGACGTGACCCTTGGCGCGGACGTTGTACATCGCCCGGTCGATCACGCCGTCCTTGATGACGAATGTCGAACGGATGACGCCGACGACGGTCTTGCCGTACATCGTCTTCTCGCCGAACGCCCCGTACGCCTCGAGCACGGACTTGTCCGGATCGCTGAGCAGGGGGAACGTCAGACCGTCCTTCTCGCGGAACTTCGCCAGCTTCTCCGGCTTGTCCGGGCTCAGGCCGACCACCGCGATTCCGGAGGCGGCCAGCGCGTCCAGCGAGTCGCGGAAGTCGCATGCCTGGGTCGTGCAACCCGGCGTCATGGCTGCTGGGTAGACGTACAGCACCAGCGTCTTGCCGGCAAAGTCGGACAGAGTCACGGTCTTGCCGTGGTCGTCGGTCAGTGAGAAGTCAGGGGCCGCGTCGCCCGGTTCGAGTCGTGTGGTCACGAGTGTCAGCCTAGGTTGCACCCACGACGAGGGCCAACCGGCGCCAAGAACCTATTGCGAACGATTCGCAATAAGCGCATAGGATGGCACGCGTGAGGTTCATCGCGATGCACGTGCCCGATGGCTTCATCGATGCCCCGATCAGCGCACTCGCATTCGTTCTGGGGCTCGGCATTCTCGCGGTCGCGCTGGTCAAGGCCCGCACCGAGCTCGATGACCGGACAGCTCCACTGGCGGGGCTCACGGCCGTCTTCATCTTCGCGGCTCAGATGCTGAACTTCCCCGTCGCTGCCGGCACCAGCGGGCACCTGCTCGGGGGAGCGCTGGCCGCGATTCTGGTCGGGCCATGGGTGGCGATGCTGGTGGTGACGGTGGTGTTGACCGTGCAGGCACTGCTGTTCGCCGACGGCGGGCTCACGGCCCTGGGGATCAACATCCTGAACATGGCCGTGGTGACCGCGGTTGTGGGGTGGCTCGTCTTCCGGGTGGGGGTGCGCTTCGTCCAGACCCCTAGAGGCGCGGCCATGATTGCCGGCGTCGCGGCCTTCCTCTCCGTACCTGCTGCCGCTATGGCATTCACGCTCGAGTACGCACTGGGCGGAACCGCACCCGTTTCGCTGACCGCCGTCGCTGCGGCAATGGGCGGGGTGCACTTGGCTATCGGGATCGGGGAGGGCGTCATCACTGGGTTGGTGGTCGCCGCGGTCCTCGCCAGCCGGCCCGACGTCGTTGCCGGTGTGCGGGGGACCCCCTTGGCGCAACCACGTATCCGTGAGGCGGTCGCGGCATGAAGCGACTGCTTATCGCCGGCGGTCTGATCGCAGTCCTGCTCGCGGCCGTTGTGTCGTTCTATGCCTCGTCCCAGCCGGACGGACTGAACAAGGTCGCGGCGGACCACGGCATCGCGACGCAGGAGCAGAAATCCGCAACTGCGGATTCACCCTTGGCCGGATACAGCGTCGCCGGGGTGCAGAACGAACGGGCCGGCAAAGCAGTAGCGGGGCTGGCCGGACTTGCCGCGACCGCGCTGATCGGCTTTGGCGGGTTCTACCTACTGAAGGGACGGCAGAACTGAGCCAGGCCTCGCTCCTGCAACGCGGCTACGTGCAGACCGCGTCGGGTGCGCATGTGTTGTCGCCGCAATCGAAGATCCTTGCGACCCTCGCCTTCGTTGTCGTCGTGGTGGCCACACCCCGGGAGTGGGTCGTCGCTTTCGCCGGTTATGCGCTGCTGATCATCGCGGCGCTGGTGTGGGCGCGGGTGCCTGCTCGCCGCGTGACAACTGGCCTGGCCATCGAGTTGCCGTTCGTGGTGTTCGCGCTCCTACTGCCACTCGTCGGTCCTGCTCCACAGACCTGGCTGGGATTGTCGGTGCCGGGGCTGTGGGCGGCCTGGAACATCCTCGTGAAGGCATCACTCGGAGTGCTGGCTGCGACGTTGCTCGCCGCTACGACTCGTCCGACCGAACTGATCGCTGGCCTGCAGACGCTGCGACTGCCCGGCGCGCTCGTGGCGATCCTCACGTTCTTCGTCCGGTACGTGGACGTCGTGGCCGACCAGTTCCAGCGCATGCGGGTGGCCCAGCAGGCACGCGGCCTCGATCCGCGATCGCCGAAGTCCTGGCCAGTACTGGCCAATGGGCTCGGCGCGTTGTTCGTCCGCTCCTTCGAGCGAGGAGAACGGGTTCACCTCGCCCTGGTCAGCCGCGGCTACGACGGTCAGTTGCCTGCGCCACCGGTCGACGGGCAGTCCTGGCCGGCGGCATTACTTCCGGGGTGCGCGCTGCTTGTCCTGCTCGCGGTCGCCGTCCTGTGATCGAACTCAAGGATCTGCACTACGTCTACCCGGACGGCACGCAGGCCCTGCGGGGCGTGGATCTGCAGATCGACGCCGGCGAGCGGGTCGCGTTGCTCGGTCCTAACGGCGCCGGCAAGACCACATTGGCGCTGCACCTTAACGGCGTGCTGACCCCACGGTCCGGGCAGGTCCGAGTCGCCGGCACCGAGGTTTCCAGCCACACGCTGCGGGAGACCCGGCGGCTGGTCGGGCTGGTGTTCCAAGACCCTGACGATCAGCTGTTCATGCCCACAGTCGGTCAGGACGTCGCGTTCGGTCCGCGCAACTATGGCATGGACGATGTCGACGGTCGCGTTGTCCGCGCACTGACCGCGGTCGGGATGCAATCCGTCATGGATCGCCCGCCGCACCACCTGTCCTTCGGACAGCGCCGGCGCGTGGCGATCGCCACTGTGCTGTCGATGGATCCCGGCATCCTCGTTCTCGACGAGCCGAGTTCCAATCTCGACCCCGCCAGTCGCCGTGAGCTGGCCGACGTCCTCACCCGCCTCGACGTCACGATGCTGATGGTCACCCACGACCTGCTGTTCGCCCGGCAGTTGTGCCGACGGGCCGTGGTGCTGGCCGACGGCAGGGTCCAGTTTGACGGGCCTACCGAGTCTTTGCTCACCGATCCGGGACTGCTCGCGCGCTTTCGCCTGGAACTGCCGTTCGGTGTCGTTTTGGATCCGGCGACCCGGCTAGAGTGAGGCCATGGCTGACGTCCCCGATGCGATCCTGCCCGCCGGCTCCGCGGAGCTGGAGAAGAAGAAGCAGCGGGCCCCCGAGGTCGTGAAGGGTACGGCACAACCCGCGCCCCGCTCGTTGGCCGACATCGAGTCCGACATGGACGCCACGCGGGCACGCCTCGCGCAGACGCTCGATGAGCTGAAGGTCGCGGCCAACCCCAAGAACATCGCCGATCGTCAGGCCCGCAAGGTGAAGGCGTTCTACGTCGACGAGTACGGCGCGGTCCGGGTCGACCATGTCGCTCTGACCGTCGGGGTCGTCGTGTCGGTGATCGTCGCGCGAAGGGTGTGGAAGCGGATCACCCGTTGAAACTGCCGATCAAGCTCCTGCACGACCGGGTGCTTGTCACCGAGGAGCAGGACGGTGAGCGCAAGAGCAGCGGCGGCATACTGATCCCCGCCACCGCGTCGGTCGGCAAGCGGCTGGCGTGGGCCACGGTGGTGGCTGCCGGTCCGAATGTCCGCCACATGACGACCGGGGATCGAGTCCTCTACGAACCCGAGGACCTCGCCCTGGTCGAGATTCAGGGCAGCAGTTACGTGCTTCTGCGGGAGCGCGATGTGCACGCCGTGGCGGGCGAAACGGTGGACCGCGGGGAGACCGGGCTGTACCTCTAGCCGCCGCCCCCGGCTGATATGCTCGGGGACGTTGCGCCGCTAGCTCAATTGGCAGAGCAGCTGGCTCTTAACCAGCGGGTTCGGGGTTCGAGTCCCTGGCGGCGCACTTATCAGACTCGTAGGTGAGATTCGGCGAGGCAAGTTTCCTGAAGATGCCCTCATGACTCAACCTGTCGCCGGCAGTCGAGCCGTTGTCCTCTTGCGTCCGCGGTTCCCGGGCCCGGCGCCTGCGGGACGCCCGAGGAGCTGATGGGCTCGCTGAAACGAGATGCCCAGGGCAGCGCCGATGTCTCGGACGCTCAAGCCCTCGGCCGCCAGCAGCCGGGCAGCCGAACGGCGGGCCTCCACGGCTTCCTGGCGGGCTTGCGCCTCACGTGCCTGGGCTGTGACTGCCTCGTTCAGGTGCTGGCGGACCTCGACGGGCAGCACCACTGTGGTGGCCACGCTGTGCCCGCTTTCCCCAGTGACCGTTTTGACAAGGTCGTCGAGGTCCCGCTCGAGCGCGGCGAGGGTGCGGGCCTGCGTCGCGGCAGTCTCAGCAAACTGGGTGTATCCGGGCATCGCGACGACGGCGACCCACCAGCCGTCCTCGCGCTGCACTCGCGCTTGAAATACGGTCATGTCCACCACTCCTCGTCTCGCAGGCAGGCCAATTGCTGGGTGATGCTGCGGTAGGTGCCAGCGGCTGTCTCGGCCTTGGTGACCAGGATCGCCTGGTGATGCCCGCAGGGGCATGCCCACACTTCGTGGTCGCCTTTGCCGGGACGAACGTAGTGACATCCGAGCGCAGCGAGCATCTTCTTCAGTTGCCGCGTCTTGATCGCCCTCACCAGGGTACGTCTAGGCCGCACTAGACGCAAGCGTCAAGGACCCCCTAGACGAATGGCGGAGTCCTTCTTGCCTCACCGCTGTACCACCGTCACCCGTCGTGCGTCCGTGCACCAATGACAGCCCACTAGGCGTGCTTGGATCTTCTCCCCGCGGCGGACGTTCGAGAACAAGAAGGTGTGTTCAAACCAGCCCTGACTGTCCAAATCGAAACCCAACAGCGAACCGACCCTTGCCCAGATGCCGTGCCGCCGCACGTAGATCTCGATGGTCCCGGAGGCCCCAATCCGCTCACCGCTACTGGTGCGCGCTCGCACTCGACCCCGCACGTAGGGGTTACCTGCCGGATTGCTGTGGAAGCGCAGCCGGGTGATGCGGGTCCGGCTCGTGTAGGTGGGGATCTCCACCGGGGGCAGTGAGGCGAGGATGTCGCCAGAGGCGGATCCGTCCTCTCCGATCTGGGCAGTGAGTACGTAGTTTCCGCCGCTGGGCAGGTGCTTGTCGGCAGACACGCAGGTCGTTTTGGTCACTGTCCCGGCACTGTCGGAGTACATATTCACGTCGTCGAAGGACGTCTCATTGCTGCCGCGCTGGCGAAGCTGCCACCTGACACCCAACCAGAAGTCGTCGGGCTTGGAGTAGGTCACGGTCCACGGCACCCGCGTACACCCCGGCCCGTCGAACACGACCGGCCCCACGTCCAGCGTCACCGAGATCCCGTCCGCGGTCATCGTGCCACCCTCGGCGTACGCCGGAGTGACCCCGCCGAGCAACAGCACCAGCAGCGCGACGATCGTTCGAATCATCCTTCACCTCACATGTAGAAATACGGGGGCATCCAGCCGTAGTAGGCGGAATCTGAGAAGCCGGCGATCGGCAATACGGAGACGGCGCCGTCCGTGGTCGAGACCATCCGGCCGTCGCCCAGCGAGATGGCGATGTGCCCGTGCCCGTCACCGATGGCGCTGGACCAGACCACGACCGCACCTGGCGGTGGAGTGCCGCTCGTGTGCCGCAACTCCGGCGGTGCCTGCGTCCAGACCAGATAGGCCGAGGGGGGTCCAGAGGCGTGCCCGAAGGCAAGGTCCACGAAGCGCAGACAGTGCCCGACGTCCCGGACCGTGCCCACCTGGCTCATCGCCCATGTGACGGCCTGCTGTGCGCTGCGGGGGTTGCTGTAGCCAGCGGGCAGGAGACCATCAACCGCCGCGGCGGAACCGACGACGCCGACGTCAGGGGTGGTGCCGGCGGTGGCGGCAGTGCCGGCACCGGCCACGGCGAACATCGCGACCAGGGCCACGAGCAGTTTCATTCAGCGATTCCTCTCGACGGGTTCGACTCTGCCCGCCCGTGCCGACAAGGCCTTCCGCTTATCCACAGTCGCGTCGAGTCGCGGGTCTGCACCGGCAGGCAATGCGACGGTCGGAAGGCACCGAGAGGAGACGACTGTGCATCTGTGGAGTTCGCTGACCGGTCTGGTCGCCGACCTGAGCAATCCCGCGCCGAGCGCACCTGCCGACGTCACCGCCCAATGGCAGAAGGTGATGGGTCTTGGAAAGTGGATCGCCTTCGCGGCCGGGGCACTGGGCCTGCTCGCGGCGGGCGCGATGATGAGCGTGGGACGACGGCACCGCTCGAACACAGCAGCCGATGGCGCGGTGGGCATCCCGTGGGTCATCGGTGGGCTGTCCACGGTGGCCCTGGCCGTGCCGCTGGTCAATCTGTTCATGTGATGGACACGTCGTTCATCACGGTCCTCGACTGGGCGCTGGGCTGGTGGCTCGGCGGTAAGGAGCCGGGTCTCGGTTACATCCGCCAGAACGTCGAGGCGGTCGAGGTCGTGACCCGCTGGGTGGCATTCGCCGCGCTGGCGCTGGCAGTCGTCGCCGTGGCCGTGACGCTGTCCGTACGGCGCCGGGGAGCCGACCTGGCCGATGCTGTGATCGGATTGGGACGGTTCCTGTTGGTGCTGTCCGGCGGGTGGCTCGCCCTGGCGGCGGCGTGGACTGCCTCAGACGCCTTAGGTGCCTGGATCATCGGTGGGCACGCAGATCGCTCGGCGTACGTCGATGCGGTCTCGGAGGCACTCGCGCAGGCCGATCCGGCGCTGGCCCGGACGCTCGCCGTCGTCGGAACCGCCGCGGTGCTGGGCTTCATCGCTGTTGTGGTAGCGCGGCTGATGCTGACCGTCTTGGTGGCCGTCGGGTTGCCGGTCGTCGCCGCACTGAGCCTGCGACGCCGAGTCGCTTCCTTGCGATGGGGAGGTGCCTGCCTCGTCGCTGTGATGGCGTTCCGTCCCTTGGCCGCCGTGGTCTACCGGATGAGCCACGGGCTGGTCATCGGGAGCAAGGACCCGGTGCTGGTGCTTCTCGTCGTGTGTCTGACCTTTCTGCTCAGCGCGGCACTGTTGCCGGCAATGGTCCGGATTGCATCGGTGGGCGCATGAGTACCTCGGTTCGCACCTACGGCGGATGGCGGGAGCGGCGCGGTTTCGGCATCGGCAGCCTGTCCGGAACGCAGACCGCGCTAGGCCTCGGCCTGGTGATCATCGGGCTGGCTGTGGTGCTCGTCCTACCGGCTGCTCTGCCGCTGTTGCTGGTGCCCGCATTGGGCATTGGTGCGCTGACCCTGATCCGGATTCGTGGCGAATCGGTGGCGGCGGTCACTGGTCGTCACGTCCGTTGGCGGCGCCGGCTCCGCAACGGTGGGGTTGACTACCGCAGCTCGGCGCAACTCGACTTGCCCGATGCCCTGGCTGGGGTCGAACTGGTCGGCTCCGACATGGCGATCCTGCGGGACACATCCCGGCGGACGGCCACCGCGATTGTGCCGGTTGAACCGCAGGGGCTGGAGTTCGCTGATCCCGACGTGGTGGACAGTTGGGTGGCCGGCTGGGGGCAATGGCTGGCACACCTGGGCTACGTTCCGGACCTGTTGCATGTGACTGTCACGGTCTTCTCCTGGCCGCTGGTGGCTCCGCCGGCGCCGGGTCTGCTGGGCGAGATCCTGACCGCGCAACAGCCCGAGATGGGCAGCCGGACGCTGGTCAGCGTCACGCTTCGCAATGGTGATCGGGAGCCACCCACGGGACAACTCCGCGATGCGGTTGCCTCGCTGCGGGCCCTGGAGAACTGCGGCATGAACGTTCTGCCCCCCTTGAACGCCGAGGAGACCGTGCAATGGGTGCGCGCCTGCTACGACCCCTCCGTGCCCATGGGCGGTGTGCAGGTGGTCTGGCCCGATGCCCGCCCGACAGCCACCCGGGAATCCTGGGATCGCTATCAGCACGACGCGTTCACATCGGCAGTCTTCGCCTGGGATGAGTGCCCGGGCGAGGCGGTGGGCCCGCACGTGGTGGCAGGCCTGCTCGGGCCGGCGGGATATCCGAAGCGGGTGGCCATGGTCTTCACGCCAGTGCCCGCCCATGCTGCTGCCCGGGAAGTCGACAGGCAGGCAGAGGCGGCGATGTTCCGCAGTCAGTACCGGCGACGGCTCGGGCGTGATGAAACGGCCCGGGATCGGCTCGACGTCGAACGGGCGCGACAGACGGCCACCGAGCAGGCCCATGGCTCGGGGCTGGTGGATGTCACGGTCTTTGCTGTCGCCTCGGCGCCGGACGACGCTGCGCTGGAGCAAGCCGCGGCGGATCTGCACAACCGCGCAGGACAGGCGAGGCTGCGGTTGCGGCGGGCGTATGGCGAGCAAGCGGCAGCGTTCGCCGCCACGCTGGGAGTGGGCTACGTCCCATGACCCGGTGGTTCAGTGCGAGCAGTGCCACGGCGGCGGCGCTGTTTCCGTTCGGAGCCGGGTCAGGCGCGCCTCGCGCCGGCATCCCTGTCGGACGCCACGTGTTCTGGGACGAGGTCGTCCACGTCGACCCGTTCGCCTGGCTGACGGAAGGACTGACCACGAACCCCGGCATGTTCCAACTGGGTCAGCCGGGAACGGGCAAGTCGGCGTTCGCGAAGCGGCAGTTGCTGGGGATGGTGGCGGCCGGCATCAGGCCAGTCGTGCTGGGCGATCCCAAAGGGGAGTACGCGGCGCTCGTGCAGCGCCTGGGTGGAGATGTTGTGCAGATCGGGGGCGGCAGAACCATCAACCCGCTCGACATCCCGGGCGAACCGCAAGACGTGCGCGGACAACGGCTGTCGCTGGTGATGGCGCTGTGCGGGTTGGTGCGGGGAAGCCGGGGGCTGAGCAGCGGTGAGCAGGTGGTGCTGGCAGCCGCGCTGGACGAGCTGCGCGACCCAACTCTGTCCGGACTGCTCGAAGAAATTCAGCAGCCTACGCGCGAGGTGCGTGCGGCTGCGGGCGTCGCGACAACCGCGGCCTACGAGGCTGTCACCCAGGAACTGCGCTGGACACTGGACCTGTTGCTGCGTGGGCCGTTGCGGGGTGTGCTCGACGGTCGGGCGCAGCGCTCGCTGAACCTGCAGGCGCCGGCGGTCGCGGTGGACCTGTCGGCGATTGACGACGAACACGTGCTGGCCGCCGCGATGATCTGCGCCTGGTCCTGGGGGAGGGCGGCCGTGGCAGCCGAGAGCCAGCGTGTTCCGGGGTCTAGGTGGCTGCTGGTGATCGACGAACTGTGGCGGACGCTGCGGGGTGCGCCTGGCTTGGTCGACCATCTCGATGCCATCACCCGTCTCAACCGCAGCCGGGGGATCGCCAGTCTGATGGTCACGCATTCGCTGCAGGACCTGGAAGCACTACCCGATCCGGCCGATGTGGCCAAGGCGATGGGGTTCATCGATCGCAGTGGGATCGTCGTGCTGTCGGGACTCCCGCGGCGGGAATTGGAGGTGGTTGGCTCGGTCGTGCCACTGACCGAGAAGGAGAAGGAACTGGTGGCGAGCTGGTCGGCCGCTCACCGCTGGCGAGAGGGTGGAGTGCATCCCGGACGTGGCCGCTACCTCATCAAGGCCGGGCACCGTCCGGGCTTGCCGGTGGTCATGCGGCTGACAGATTTCGAGCAGCGGCTCTACGACACCGACCCGCGCCCTTCGAGACCAAGTACCCCCGGCCAGCCACCGCTGGCCGATGCTCAGATGCGCCTGGCGGCCGAAGCCTTCGGGCGGTAGCGGTAATCGGCGCTGCGTGTGAACGGCAGGAGGCGTTTGGAACCCTTGGCGCGCTGCGTCACGCGCACCCGCAGTGCGCGTTTGGAGTCCAGTAGCAACGTCGGAACACCCTTGCGTATGACTACGCGGCAGGCGGCCTGCCTGTGCAGCCGGCCCTTTGCGCCGAGGGGCTTGCACACGGCGGTGGCACGCAACTTACGGCCCTGCGCCGTCTGGACCGGGCGCAACGCCTGTCGCTCGCGGAGGATCTTCGGCATCCCCCGCTTGACGGTCTGCGAGCGGCGGGCGATCTTCGTGATCTCCGTGTCACCGCCGCGCTCGACAGCCGCGTTGTCCTTGGCCCCGGCCCGGCCGCAGCCCGCACTCATCGCCGGGTCGTTCCATAGCCGGTCCCAGTTGCCCGCGAACGCCGTGTTCACCTGGGCATCGCTGAACTCCACGAACGTCTCGTCATTGCGTTCAAGTGCGTTGTCGGTGAAGTTATGGCTGCCCATCCACGTGACAGTGCGGTCATTGAGCCCGCCGTAGTTGCCATTGACCAGCACGTACTTCGCGTGAATCGTGACCCGGTCCTTGGTCGGTTTCGGCGCGATCTTGACAGCGACTTTCGAAGGATCCAGGCGGTCGCAGAAGTCGCGGGTGATGGTCTCCTGCCGTGCCAGCACCTGCACCGCACAGCCAACTTTTGCAAGTTTGGTGAGGGTGTTTCGCACACTGATCCGGGAGAAGAACGCTGCCATCACTCGCACCGTCGTCGGCTGGGCCGAGCAGTTGACCGTCTGCAACCAGCCGGCCAACGTGTCCTTGTCGTCAGTGCGCGGGAAGAAGTGCGCCGTGACCGGTCCGGACGTGACCGGCCGGCGGTACCCGTCGTAGTTGTCCTTGCTGACCCGCCGCTCGGAGTAGAGGTCCTGGAAATAGCCGACGTACTGCTGGTAGGTCGCAGCGTCGCCGTAGATCACCACGGCTGCGTTGTAGGCGCTGTCGCCACTACCGTCTGCGCGCAGATTCCCGGTGCCTTGAAAGACGACGTCAGTGGCGTTCTCGGTGCGGGAGAAAGCGGCGAACTTGTTGTGATTGATGCTCGCGGGCTCGTCAGTGATGCAGGAGCGGTTGCACTGCCTGGCGAATGAGGCATTGCCCGTCGAACTGCCGAAAGTCTCGGCCAGCCGTGCAAAGGCGGCGTCGATCGCGGCGTTCTTCTTGGCCTTCTGGCCGTCGCCGCTGTCCAGCACCACCTGCACGTCCACCCCGCGGCTGTAGGCGCCCAGCAGCGCGTCGATCACAGGGTGGTTGGCCTGGATGACGAAAAAGGAGAGCAGGATCCGCTCGCCCTGCGGCGTCCCGTTGATCAGTTCCACGAGACGGTTCGACAGCGCCAAGTCGGCGGTACCGGGGACCGGGTAGTTGAAGAGCACTTCGCGGCCGATGCGCAGCTCCCCGGGTGCCTTGGGATCGGACGCCGGAGGGCTGCTCGCGGTGGGGCGGGGGCTGGACGTGGGGTCCACAGGCGGAGGGCTGCCGGCCTGAACAGTGGTCCCACTGAGCAGACCCACCAGGGTGGCAGCCGTCGCCACCACAAGAGCCCAACGCTTCACCCGGCCTAGTTTCGCATGCGAAAAGTGGGTGGGCCGCACCCGGCGACCCACCCACTGATGTTGATCAGGCGTTGCTGCTGGCGCTCGGCGTCGGCGCCACGTCACCATCGTCGTGGCCGAAGTTGCCGTGCTCCTCGACGCCGGTCACGTTGAAGTCCTTGTCCATCTTGACCTCGACCTCGGTGCCGTCGGCCTTGCGCACGTGCGCCTCGTAGGTGCCGTCAGCGTCAGTCTCGACGCGCAGCACCGTGCCGCCGGGGAACTTGTCCTGCGCGGCCTTCGTGGCCTTCTCGGCGTCGGCGCCGGTCAGGGGCGTCTCGTTCATGCCGGGACCGCCGTGACCGCCGCGACCGGAAAACTCCTGCACACCGGTGACGTTGAAGTCCTTGTCCACGGCGACGACGACCTCGGTGCCGTCGGCCTTGGTCATGTGGGCTTCGTACACGCCGTCGTTGTCGGTCTCCACGCGGATGATCGTCCCGCCGGGCACCGCGGCTTGGGCGGCGGCAGTGACTTTGTCGGCCTCGGTTCCGGTCAGCAGCGTCTCACCGGAACCGCCCATGCCCCTGTCGCCGTCGCCGGGAGCGGCCGGGGACGAACTGGTGCTCGGGCTAGGTGTGGTTGTGTTCTCGGCGTTGGCGAACGTGATGGCGCCCATGGTCAGGGCGCCGACGCCGGCACCGATCCCCACTGCGGTCCACAGGTTCTTGTTCTTCATGGGCTGCTCCTTCTCGAATGTGGTTTCACTGTGACCCGCGCAATCAAGAGCGGAGCGGGTGCACGGTAAGAGCCGGGTGAGAATCGCGGCCGAGCGGATATTTGACGGAATCTCTGCGCCGAACGAGCGTCGCTTGCCCCGTCAGCGGCGGTAGGTGTACGTGGCCTTGCGGCTGAACTTCTGCAACGTGGCGCTGCCGGGGGCGGTTTGCACGATGCGGACCGACAGCCGCTTCTTGCGCTTGGGTGTGAGCACCACCGTCGGGTTGCTCTTCGGCTTCTTGAGCGCACAGATCTTGCGTTTCTTCAGC
>WBZL01003297.1_pt1 | contig 14896 bp, 13 predicted proteins | sample 5204291 | NCBI WGS metagenome assembly WBZL01 (sample SAMN12344345, study PRJNA552823) | activated sludge metagenome | biome: Activated sludge suspended growth; feature: Nitrification reactor; material: Wastewater; isolation source: activated sludge from nitrification reactor of wastewater...
CCGTAGCTGATTCTGAATTGATCCTGAAAAAGCTCTCGGCCCGTGCGACCGAACTGCCGCTCGCCCTCGAAGAGGCGAAAATGGCCGAAGAGATCAGGGCCGAACTCGAAAAAGAAGGCCAATAGCGAGAAAAGCCGCGATCCTGTGACCGCGGCTTTTCTTTTAATGACTTCGGCGAGCGGAAACCACGTTGCCGTTCGAACGTATGAATTGAACCTGTATTGGACAGGTGGGTGGCCTTTTGCCCTTTCGAGCATCAGAGCCGTTGGCTATGGCGATTCTCCCGTAGGAGTTCGCACTGACAGCGGCATTAGCCTCCCGGCATTCATATGTTGGCTCAATTGTTTGTGCGTTCGGGGACGAACAACGCAGAAAACTTCCTTCGCCTAAGAGAACTATATCACAGTGCGGACAGCCTTTTGCAAGGGGCTCGTGATCATTGTTGCTGGGGTTCGAAATCGAGCGGGATCGGCTCGCGGTGCTTCAGAATTCGGTCAAGCATTTCACTGCATTCCGAGCTGCGAATGCCCAATTGCGAGTCCATTTGCGACTGTGCGGCGAGCAGTTGGTGATATTCGTCGGCGATATGCAGGGCGGCGAGTATGGCGACTTTTAGTGAATCGACCGTCAGCGTGCCGGACGAAATATCCCGCATCTTTTTATCAACATAATCCGCGAGATTCAGGATGTACTGATTGTCGCCGTCCGAGCGGATGCTGTAGGTCTGGTTATAGATCTCGACTCTCAGCGATTTTTCTTCGGTCATACGGATTACCTCCCGATCGCCCTCGCGACCTCAGGATCGATGACGGTCATCGCCTCCAGCATCGCCTCTACTTTCAGTTGGATAGCGTCACGTTCTGCAAGCATTACCTCAAGTTGCGTCTCAAGCTGTTGATTCCGGTCCTGTGCCTGTGCGAGTTCGGCCCGCAGGTCGTCAAACTTGCCGACAACGCTCTCTTTTTCTTCGCGGAGTTTCTTTACGAATTCGATCGTCAAGTAGATCTTGTCCTCGAGGTGCGAGAACTTCTCCATTCCGGTAAGGCCGTTCATCTGTTGCTCTCCAAATCTGGGTAGTAAACGTTTAGACTGTGATTATGGGCACATTTCCGCAAAACTTCAAGTAAAAGTTTAACGTTTGGGTCAAAAACGCGGCCTCGCTCCTGTTTTGCGTTCGACCTCGGAGAGCACCTGTAAATGCAGCCCGTCGATCTCAGAATCGACCAGTGTCCGGTCGTCACCGCGGTACTCGATACGGATCGTGACCGATCGTTCGCCCTCATTCAGTCCCTTGCCTTCGTAAACATCGACAAAATCGACCGACTTTATCAATTCGGAGCCCTGGCCGAGGATCGCCTCGCGCATCGATAAATAGGCAGTGTCACGCCCGGCGACGAACGAAACGTCACGCGTGATGCCCGGGAATTTTGGCAAAGGCCGGTAAACAGCCGTTTTCAGCGGTCGTCCAAGTACCGTCTGAAGGTTTATTTCTGCAACAAATACGGACTGTTTGAACTTATATCCCGCGGCGATCTCGTCACTCAGGCGGCCGATCGACCCGACGATCTCGCCGGCAACCGCGATCGATGCCGATTGTCCTCGCCTGAGGTGTGCGACGTCCGCCGCCGAAAATGTAACGTCGGCAACGCCAAGCGCGGCAAACGCCGCCTCGACGGAGCCCTTCGCATCGTAAAAATCGAGTTCGCGGGTCGTCATCGCACGATCCTGCTGCACCTCACCGCCAATCACGGCCAAAGCGAAAAGCTCCTGTTCATTTGGCGGCTCGCCGTCGCCAACCGCGGCGAAGGCTTTGCCGAGTTCAAACAGCCGCACATCGCGGCGTTGAAAGTTAAGGTTCAGGCGAATTGCGTCCAAAAGCCCCGGCAATATCGAGTGCCGCATCCGGACCGCCCCCTCGATGACCGAATCATTGAGCGTCACAAAGCGAGCGTCGCCCTCACGCACCAAAAGGCCCGGAACCGGTTCGATCAGATCGTCAAAACGCGTGTCGATGAAGCTATACGAGATCGCCTCGTCAAAACCCAGGTCGACCAATGACTGCCGGAGCCGCTTTTCGCGGGGTTCGTTGTGCTGATATTCGCCCGCACCGTACGCCGGCGGCAATTCGACGCCGATATTCTCGTATCCTGCGTGCCGGGCAACCTCTTCGACCAGATCCTCTTCGATCGCGATGTCATGACGCCATGTCGGCGAAAGATAAGACTTTTGGCCGTCGTCGGAGGTCTCGGCGGTAATGCCCAGCGAGCCGAGTATGCGGTCGCATTCGTCAGTGCTCACATTTAGGCCGGTGAGCCGCCTGACGGCGGCCGAGATGTCCTTTGAGGCGACACGGCCCGCACGCTGAACCGCCGGATAGATGTCTATAAGGTCGTCGGCGGTACCGCCCGTGAGTTCGCAGATCAGTTGAGCCGCCCGATCGGACGCGCGGATCAGGTTGTCGATATCGACGCCGCGTTCAAACCGGTAACTAGCTTCAGCCGCAAGGTTTAGCCTGCGTGATGTCGAGCGGATACTCTCGCGTTTGAAGAACGCGACCTCAAGCAGAACATTAACTGTTTCGTCGGTAATGCTCGAATCGAGCCCGCCCATAATGCCGCCGATCGCCGCCGGCTTTTCGGCGTCGCAGATCATCAGCATCGACTCGTCGAGCCGGCGTTCTACCTCATCAAGCGTCCGTATCACCTCGCCTGCGGCGGCTCGGCGCACGACGATACGTCCGCCCGCGAGTTTGTCGAGGTCAAACGCGTGCATCGGCTGGCCGAGTTCGTGCATTACATAGTTGGTAATGTCGGCGACGTTATTGATCGAACGCTCACCGATCGCCTCGAGCCGATCGACCAGCCATTGCGGCGAAGGCCCGATCTTGACGTTTCGGATGATCCGAGCCGTAAAACGGTGGCAAATATCAGGTGCGTCGATCCTGACGACATCGCCGGCGAGCACCGCGGGCATCGGCACGTTAGGATCACCGCCGCCAACCACCTTGACGGGTTTGCCCGTGTAAACCGACAGTTCGCGTGCGACACCCAAATGCGAAAGGCAGTCCGGCCGATTTGACGTAAGGTCGATATCCAGTACGTGATCGTCGCCGTGCGGGTGCACGCCCTCGACCGCCAATCCGACACGCGTCAACGCCGTCGCCGTTTCGTCCGCATTGCCATCCAGATCGATCAGGTCTTTTAGCCAGTTAAAGCTGATGTTCATCTAAATTGCTCCAAAAATCTGACATCGTTGTCGAACATCAGTCTGATATCGTCAAGTGAGTACATCATCGCGCACATCCGTTCGAGGCCGAATCCGAATGCAAAGCCCGAATAGACCTCGGGGTCGACCCCGACCGCCCTCAGAACATTCGGATGGACCATGCCGGAGCCGCCGAGTTCGATCCAGCCCGAGCCTTTGCACGGACGGCATCGGTCATTTTCAAATTTGCCGGTACCGCGGCATTTGAAGCACGAGAAATCAAACTCCGCCGATGGTTCGGTAAAAGGGAAGTACGACGGCCGAAAACGCGTCACCGTCTCGCTGCCGAAGAGCCGCTGCAGCCATTCGGTCACCGTTCCCTTGAGATGAGCCATCGTTATGTCTTTGTCGACGCACAGGCCTTCGATCTGATGGAACATCGGCACGTGGGTCATATCGGGCGTATCCCGGCGAAATACCTTGCCCGGTGCGATGATCCGGATCGGCACGCCGCGGCGCTCCATCGCGCGGATCTGCACGGTTGACGTCTGCGAACGCAGAGCAAATCCATCGCTAGTGTAAAAGGTGTCCTGTGATTCGCGCGCCGGGTGGCCCTCGGGGATATTCAGAGCGTCAAAGTTGTAATGGTCGGTCTCGATCTCGCGGTCGTCCTCGATGTGATAGCCCATCGAGACAAATATGTCCTCGATCCGCTGTCTGAGTATGGTTATCAGGTGCAGATGTCCTGTCCGCGGCCGCCGTCCGGGCAGCGTCACGTCGAGGCGTTCGCTCTCGATGCGGGCGTTGACGATAAAACTGCCGAGTGCAGCCTCGGCGGACTCGATCATCGAAACGATGTCTTTTTCGACCGATTGCACCAACTGGCCAAACGCACTGCGTTCCTCCGCCGCGACACGGCCGATGAGTTTCATCGTGCCGGCGATGGCTGATCGCTTGCCGGTGTGGCGGACCTTGAGGTCGGCGAGTTCGCGAGACAGTTCCTCGGCCGACGCGAGCGTCGCATTGCTCAGATCCAGATCGCGAAAGCGGCCAAACTCGCTGAGAAACGCGGTTCGGACCTCTTCGACCTTTTCTCTTTCTTCAGACATATCTTATTGCTCTAACAAAAAAAGTCTCTGACCGACAGAAACATAAACCTTGATTTTATCAGGCTTATTCGTTCACGTAAAACAATATTGTTAATTGGCCCTTCGGGGCGGCCGCACCATCGGGCAGCCGCTGTGTACGCGGAACAACGGCTCTGTTATTATTGCATTAGCGGCATTTATCAAAACTATTGGGAGCTTGAGATCATGAAAGCGATCGTAAAAAGCAGGGCTGAAGAAGGACTTTGGCTTGAGGACGTGGCGGAACCGACCATCGGCATCAATGACGTGCTGATCAAGATGTTAAAGACCGGTATTTGCGGCACCGACGTCCATATCTATAACTGGGACGCCTGGGCGCGAAGCACGATCAAAGTGCCGACGATCCTCGGCCACGAACTCGTCGGCGAGATCGTCGAGGTCGGCTCTAACGTCAACGACTTCTACGTCGGCGACATCGTCAGCGTCGAGGGCCATCTGGTCTGCGGACGCTGTCGTAACTGCCTCGCCGGACGCCGATTCAAATGTGCTCACACGCTTGGTTATGGCGTGAACACCGACGGCGGATTTGCCGAATACATGGCCGTTCCGTACACGAATATCTGGAAGCACAAGCCCGGCGTTGATCTCGATGTCGCCGCGATTTTCGATCCTTTCGGCAACGCCGTCCACACCGCTTTGGCGTTCGAAGTCTTTGGCGAAGACGTGCTCATCACCGGTGCCGGCCCGATCGGTATTATGTCAGCCGCTGTCGCCAAACACGCCGGTGCGCGGCACATCGTGATCACCGATGTTAATCCGAAACGCCTCGAACTCGCCCGTGCAAACGGCATCGAACACGTCGTTGACGTAACCAAAACCTCGATCGCGGACTATCAGAAAGAGCTCGGCATGAAAGAAGGCTTCGACGTCGGCATGGAAATGTCGGGCAATCCGCAGGCGTTCCGCGACATGCTCGCGAACATGACGCACGGCGGCAACATCGCGTTTCTCGGCATTCCGTCAGACGAATTCGCCATCAATTGGAAGACCGTCATTTTTAACATGCTGACGATCAAGGGCATCTACGGCCGCGAAATGTACGAAACCTGGTACCAAATGTCCGTGCTTCTCGAGGGCGGCCTCGACATTTCGCCGGTCATCACGCACCGCTTTTCGTACAAAGATTTCCAAAAGGGCTTTGAGGTAATGAAGGAAGGAAATTCGGGCAAGGTCATTCTTGATTGGAGTGAGGTCTAACGATGTACGGCAAAATCAAACAACAATTAGAAAATACGATCGGCGAGATCCGCGAGGCAGGGTTGTATAAGTCCGAGCGTGTGATCGAGACGCCGCAGGAAGCGCGGATCGAGGTAGGCGGGCGTGAGGTTTTGAACATGTGCGCCAATAACTATTTGGGGCTGAGCGACCACCCGGCGATCGTCGCCGCGGCCCATAAGGGGCTCGACGAATGGGGTTTCGGCCTCTCGTCGGTGCGATTTATCTGCGGAACGCAGACGATCCACAAACAGCTTGAGCAAAAGATCAGCCATTTTTTGGGCACCGAAGATACGATACTTTACACGAGCTGTTTCGACGCGAACGGCGGCCTTTTCGAAACGATCCTGGGCGAAGAGGACGCGATCATCTCCGACGAACTGAATCACGCGAGCGTGATCGACGGTATTCGTCTTTCAAAGGCCCAGCGTTTTCGCTACAAGAACTGTGACATGGCCGATCTCGAAGCCAAACTGCAGGAGGCAAGCGGCGCGAGATTTAAGATGATCGCGACCGACGGCGTTTTTTCGATGGACGGCTACATTGCCCCGCTCAAGGCGATCTGCGACCTCGCCGATAAGTACGACGCGATGGTGATGGTCGATGATTCGCACGCGGTCGGCTTCGTCGGGGCTACGGGCCGCGGCACGCACGAACACTGCGGCGTTATGGGCCGCGTTGACGTCATTACCGGAACCCTGGGCAAAGCCCTCGGCGGCGCCAGCGGCGGCTACACCAGCGGAAAGAAAGAGGTCATCGAACTGCTGCGTCAGCGGTCACGACCGTATCTGTTCTCTAACTCAGTCGCTCCGCCGATCGTGACCGCAGCCATCGCAGCGATCGATATGCTCTCGCAGTCGACCGATCTTCGCGACAAACTTGCCGATAATACAAGCTATTTTCGTGAAAAGATCGCGTCCATCGGCCTTACGGTCGTCCCAGGTGAGCACCCGATCGTCCCCATAATGTTCGGCGAGGCGATGCCGGCCGTGAAAATGGCCGAATCGCTGCTGGCCAAGGGCGTGTACGTCATACCGTTCTCGTTCCCGGTCGTCCCGAAAGGGAAGGCTCGTATCAGAACACAGGTTTCGGCCGCACATTCAAAGGAAGACCTGGAATTTGCAATAGCGATGTTCGCGGAAGCAAAGGCCGAGGTCGGGATATGATGAGTTGCCACTAGCTTTAGCTAGTGGAAAAGCATTGTTTTATGCAGAAAGGCTTTAGCCGAACGGTTCGTTCGGCTAAAGCCTTTGACTTATGTTTGATCACACCACTAGCAGACGCTAGTGCCAACTTATGCAGCAGCTTTCGACTGATTGCTCAGGGCGTCTTTCGCCTGGTTGGCGACAACCGTGAACGCCTCGGGCTGTTTGACGGCCATGTCAGCGAGAACCTTGCGGTCGAGCTCGATGCCGGCGAGGCTGAGGCCATGGATGAACTGCGAATACTTGATGTCGTTCAAACGGCAGGCCGCATTGATACGAACGATCCACAGTTTACGAAAATCACGCTTCTTCAGCTTGCGGCCGGTGTATGCAAAGTTTAATGCACGCTCGACCGACTCCTTTGCCGAGCGGTAAAGCTTCGACTTTGTCCCACGATAGCCTTTTGCTAAGGCTAATATTTTTTTGCGTTTCTCTAGACGCTTATTTCCACGTTTTGCTCTTGGCATAATTCCTCCGATATGGAATATCGAATCTCGAATGTTAAGAACCGGCTCGAGAATGTTCGATATTCGTAATTCAATATCCCTTATTTAGTCGCGGCCATACGGCAGCATCTTCTCCACGCGCTTCTGATCGCCTTCTGATACCAACACGTCGATATCGAGATTGCGTTTACGTTTGGCGGTCTTTTTCGTCAAAATATGGCGAGCGTGCGAGTGTCCGCGTTTGAACTTGCCGCTGGCGGTCGAGCGAAAACGCTTTGCCGCGCCCTTGTGTGTTTTTAGTTTAGGCATAACCTCTCTCCTTTGTATAACTTAGGTAGAGCTACTTAAAGTGCTCTCTAAAATATTTCGTCGTCGTCCTTTTCGACCGCTGCGGGCTTTGCCGCCGGCTTTTTAGCCGCTTTTTCGGCCTTTTCCGCTTTCTTGTCCTCGACGGCAGGTGCCGGTTTCTTTTCGGCTACCTTCGTCTTTTTAGGAACGAAGATGGTGAACATCTGATAGCCTTCCATCTTCGGATAAACCTCGACATCGGCTACGTCCGTCAGATCCTCGGTCAACTTTTTAAGGATCTTGGCACCGAGTTCGCGGTGCGTCATCTCACGTCCGCGGAATGCGATCGCGGCTCGTACTTTATCGCCGTCATTAAGCCATTTTCGGGCGTTCTCTTTACGATAGTCGTAATCGTGATCATCCGTTCCCGGGCGAAACTTGATCTCCTTGACCTGCACGGTGACCTGTTTCTTTTTCGCTTCGTGAGCTTTCTTCTTCTGCTCGTAAAGGAATTTGCCGTAATCGATGATCTTGCAAACCGGCGGTTTTGCGTTCGGGGCGATCTCAACGAGGTCGATACCCCGATTTCTCGCTTCCTGGATCGCGTCCCGCGTGTCCATCACGCCGAGCGTTTCGCCGTCTTCTGTCACTACTCTGACCGAAGGGACCCTGATCCTTTCGTTCGTGCGGTGAAGCGGCTCACGAAACCGCGGCTTAAATCTATTTCCACCAAATCTTCTAGCGATAAGTGCCTCCTTTGTTAATAGGCGATCTTAGAGACTACGCTTTTCCTTTTGAAGCGTGATCATCTCCTTGAACTCATTCAGAGACATCGCACCGATATCTCCCTGTTTACGTTCGCGAACCGCGACCTGCTTGTTCTCCAATTCCTGGTCGCCGAGGACCAGCATATACGGTATCTTCTGCATTTGGGCGTCGCGGATCTTGGCACCGATCTTGTCGGAGCGTGTATTCGATTCGACCCTGAAACCGGCCCGGCGAAGTTCGTCGGCGACCTGCTCCGCGTAATCGTTGATGCGGTCGGTGATCGGCAGCACCGTCACCTGTACCGGGGCGAGCCACAGCGGAAATGCACCGGCATAGTGCTCGATCAAAACCCCGAAGAACCGCTCGATCGACCCGAACAGTGCCCGATGGATCATGAACGGGCGGTGCTTGAGGTTGTCGTCGCCGGTAAATTCCAGATCGAACCGCTCAGGCAGGTTGAAGTCGAGTTGGATCGTACCCAGCTGCCAGACGCGTCCGATGGCGTCCTCGATCTTGATGTCGATCTTCGGTCCGTAAAACGCCGCTTCACCCTCAATGCGCTCGTACGAGATGCCGCGTTCCTTGAGGGCACTTGCGAGCTGCTCTTCGGCGGCGTTCCAGTCCTCGTCAGACCCGAGATAACCTTTGTTCTCGGCACCGCCGCGAACCGAAAGCTCGAATTTGACCTTGTCGAAACCGTAGGTATCAAAGACCTTGATGGCAAAATCCAAACAGTCGGCGACCTCGGCGTGGACCTGGTCCGGGCGGACGAACAGATGAGCGTCATCGACCGAAAAGCCGCGTACACGCATCAGTCCGTGCAGCGTTCCCGAAAGCTCGGCACGATATACCGTGCCCATTTCCGAATATCGCTGCGGCAGGTCGCGGTACGACCGCGGGCTGGATTTATAAATGCCGATATGAAACGGGCAGTTCATCGGCTTCAGGCGGTACTCTTCTTCCTCAATGCTGGTCGGAGCGTACATCGAGTCTGAATAGTTTCCTTCGTGACCGCTCGTTACCCACAATGCGCGCTTGGCGATGTGCGGCGTGAAGACAAAACTGTAACCACGCTGCTCGAGTTCCTCACGGAGCAGCCGTTCCATCTCCATCCGGACGATGCCGCCCTTCGGATGCCAGAGAATTAGGCCCTGGCCGTAATCGTCCGAGATCGAGAACAGGTCCAATTCGCGTCCGAGCTTGCGGTGATCGCGTTTTTCGGCCTCCTCGCGCTGTTTGAGCCAGGCGTCGAGTTCCTCCTGACGGGCAAATGCGGTCCCGTAAATTCGCTGCATCTGCTCGCGCGTCGCGTCGCCCTTCCAGTACGCACCCGAAAGTGCAAGCAATTTGAAAGCTCCGAGTTTGCCCGTGTGCGGCACGTGCGGCCCGAGGCAAAAATCGATGAACGGCGAATTGTCGATATAATAGATGCTGGCCGTATCGGTGACCTTGTCCGAGATCAGCTCGCATTTGAGCGGCTCTTCGCGGCCCTCAAAAATGTCGAGGATCCTGGCCTTTTCGACGATCTCGCGGCGATAGGGCAGGTTTTGCTTCGCCATCGCCTTCATTTTCTTTTCGATCACCGGCAGGTCTGCTTCGGTCAACTGCCGCGGAGCGATAATGTCGTAATAGTAGCCGTAACGCGGGTCTTCCATCAGCGCCGGGCCGACGCCGAGCTTTGTGCCCGGAAAAAGGTCGAGGATGGCGGCCGCGAGCAGGTGAGCGGTCGAATGGCGGATCAATTCCAGGCCGTCGTCCGAATCGGACGTGATCGGCTCGATGACGACAGTGTCGCCGGTCTCGGGCAAGTTGCTGCCGAGATCGACCTGTTCGCCGTTTACCTTGGCGGCCAGGGTGCGCTTCAGCACATCGCGGTCGATTGCCTTAAAGGCGTCCAGGACCGTCGCAGGCGCAGGGAAAGGCCGCAGGTTATCACCGTATTTTACGTTAATTTCGCTCATATTCTTGTTAAAAGATAATTATCGTCCGCCAAAAGACCGGCATTACGCCGCACAAGCCCGACATTGCGTCTGGCTTTTATCGATCAGCGCTGGATAACTAGCGATTAACAACCTACTACTATTCAAGATCTGATCCGATAAAAGCGACTTTGCAAATGTCGAACCCGTTTAAGCCGGGTTCGACGGTCACGCCATTAGAAGCGTGTCGTAGTAGTGATAAAAACAGCAAAGTTCTTAGTAAGCATCTTATCGAAAAATATAAATGGTAGTCTCTAGCAGACTTGAACTGCTGACCCCTACCGTGTCAAGGTAGTGCTCTACCACTGAGCTAAGAGACTACACCTCGCGTATTTCTTACGAAAAGCGAACCTTAAGAATGCCAAAAACTGACAAAACTGTCAAGTGGCGACGGCTCCGAAAGCCGATCGCTCGGCAGTTTACGGCAGCGGCCGCTCTAACCGGCGGCCGTACAAATACGATGCATACCGATCGCCACCAGGCGTGTCGTACGGTGATCGACGTCAAACGACGGATTTACCTCGCTAAACTCAATGATACGCGTATTTGCCAGCGATGCGGCATATTTGACGAGCGTGATGAACTCGCCAGCCCGCAAACCGAGCGGGGACGGAGCCGACGTTCCCGGCGCGTCGGCCGAGCGGACCGCGTCCATATCAAAGCTGAAGAACGTATTCAGGCTCGCACTGTGGCCGATGAACTTGTCGCGGATCATATCCTTTAGTTCGACATCGGCCTCGGCCCGCGACCGCAGCAGTTCGAGGCTGATGCGGTGGATCTTTTGGTCGCGGATAAACTCGTAACACACCGGCGAACAAAAGTGCGTCTGAAACCCGACCTCGTAGAAATATGTCGGCAGCAGGTGGCCGCCGTCCAGCAATTGTCTGAACTGCGTTCCGCTGTTTCGCTCGTCGGCGAGCCTCACATCGAGGTGCGAATCGACATTGACGCCGATCCACCACTCGGGCCCAAAGACCTTGGCCATCGCGACGCCGTCCGGATACGAAATATCATTGCCGCCGCCGAGCACGATCAGGCGTTTGCCGTCACGGAGCACCTGCTCGACGATCTCGGCGTGGGTATCGTGTGTTTCCTCCAGCGTCGGGCCGATGACGGTATTCCCGAGGTCGAATATGCGTTTTCTGATATTAAACGTCGTCAGGCGGTAAAACTGGTCGCGGATCGCGTCGGGTGCCTCGGCCGGGCCCTTTCGCCCGAAATTGCGGGTCACTCCGTCGTCCTGCGGGCAGCCGAGAATGACGATGTCCGATGACGCGTAGTGGGCCGGATCCGAATGAACGATCTCGCCCACACGCGGGTCATTTTTATCGCCGCGGGAAAAGAACAGCTTTGCATCGGGACGTGTCGTAAGTTCGAAAATATTTGACATAATGCCTACTTGAAGTATTTTCCAAACTTATGCCTAAGTCAATCACCACCTAGTTAATCGTTGCAACAATCGGTAGAATTAACCGGTAAGAATTCGATCCAAGGAGCCAGCCGTGACCGTTTCCGAAAATGACAGCCGCAGCCGATCGATCGCCGGTTTTCTCCGCGATATCGGGCTCACGATCTCGTTCGGTGAGGTCGCCGACGACACCTTTCTGCCCGGCATTCTGGTAAAGGACGGCGGCCTGGTGATCGACGAAGCGAAATTGCTGTATCCCGGTGACCTATTGCACGAAGCCGGACATCTGGCTTTCGCTCCTGCCGCCATCCGCCCGACCATCTCGGGCGAGGTCGTGCTGCCGGGCGTCAACGCGGCCGTGGTCGAGGTTCAGGCGATCGCGTGGTCGTATGCCGCGGCCGTATTCCTGGGGATCGATCCGGCGGTCGTGTTCCACAAAGACGGTTACCATGGCAGGTCAGAATCGATCCTTTTCAATATCGCGATCGGCAATATACTGGGCTTGCCGGGCCTTTCCCAACACGGTATGGCGTACTCGCCGCTGCGTGCGGCCGAACTCGGCGTAGATCCTTTCCCGGTGATGCACAAATGGCTGGCGGATTGATCGCGGGCGCGCGATCAGTAATTTTCCAGCCAACGGCGAACTGCGCGATCAAAAAAATCTCTTGACATTGCCCGTGCAATTGGCCCAACGTACTTGTATAGATCAATTAGGCTTTGTTGGTGGGAGGCGAAGGGTGAGGCACATTTTTGGGGTGATATCGCTTTCGGCCGCGGTGCTGCTCTGCGGCGTGGCGATCCGTGCGCAGGCTGATGATATGTGCCGCGAGTTTGGCGAAACGCCGTCCCGCGAATCGGGCCGCGATAATCGGCTCGTACCTTTTGTTTACGGCCGCGTCGTGCTCAAAGGCGCCCGGCCCGAGGGCAAGCCTCCACGGATCACCGCGATCTATTCCGACAGCCTTCAACCGGCGACCAGACAGGTGATCGGCCGAACGGGAAATTACTGCTTTCAAAAACGCGGCACCGGCGGAACGCTCGTGATCGAGGTCGACGGCATCGAGGTCGCCCGAAAGTCAGTTTTCGACGCCACAAACACGCGTCAACGAGAGGATTTTGACATTTTTCCGCCGGGCACGCCGGCCGGAGCTCAGCCGGGCGTGGTAAATGCCAAATTCGCCCGGCCGCCCAACGAAAAGACCGCTGACCTCTATCGCAAGACCTCCGAAGCCGAACAGGCGAATGACACCAACGCGGCAATCGGGTTCGTTAAAGCCATCGTCGCGGCCGATCCTGAGGATTTTATCGCCTGGTCAAAGCTCGGCTCGCTGTACATCGGCGAGCAGGACCTCACTGAGGCGGAAACGGCGTTCAAGCGTTCATTCGCCCTCAGAAACGATTACACTCCGGCGATCCTGAATCTCGGCATCGTCAGCGCGCTGAAGGGTGATGTCGCAGCCGCGATCGATTTTTTTGAGCGGGCCGTGGTCGCCGACTCGTCATACGCGAGGGCGTATCGGCTGTTGGGCGAGGCATACCTTCAGGCACGGCGGGGAAATGACGGCCTCGCGGCACTCGACGAAGCCCTGCGGCTGGATCCGGTCGGGATGGCTGAGTGTCATCTTCTAAAAGCCCGACTTTACGACCTGGCTGGTGCCAGGGCTCTCGCCGCGGCGGAATACAAGGCCTTCCTCACGAAGGTGCCAAACCATCCGGACAAGAAGAAATTCGAAAAATATATAAAAGAAAATCAGGAATAGCGGTCATTCCGGCTTTTTGCTCAGCGTCTTGATCATCTGCGCGGCGTTGCCGTTCTCAGGGTCGAGCTGCAGGCTCTTTCGGTAATTTTTGAGAGCGAGCTTTTTGTCGCCTGACTCCATATAAGCTTCGCCGAGGCTGTCATACACGTTCGATGACCGTGGAAATGCGATCGTATTGAGCCGAAATATCTCTATCGCGTGCTCAAACTTCTTTTCGCGGAGCAGATCATAGCCCTTGCGGTTGATGAATCTCCGGATGAGCCCGAGGCCGGGCTTGCGGACGTTGAAAGCGTTGACAGCGGGGCCGAGGCCTTTTTCGAGGGCGATCTTGATGATCTCGTCGGTAAACCGCTGATTGTCGGCACTTTCGGCGGGCGGGACGGTCGGGACGTATGCGGGCTCGAATATTATTCGCGTGATCTGGCGGTTTAGGTCGACGAATGACGGTATCCCTTTGTTCACCATGTGAAATATCGTCAGCTTTTCGTCGAGAAACCGGTGCATCTCGGCGTAAAAGATGTTGTTGGTGCCGTTATGGGTCGCGACGATCGTGTTGCGGCCGGTCCTGAAGATATCCCAGCCATAGCCGTAAAACGGATTCTCATTTTCATTCGGACGCAGTTTCGGGGCGTGCATCTTTTGCTTTGCGGCAGTCGAGAGTACGGTATCGCCGCGTAATGCGATGGCCCATTTTGCCATATCTGAAGCGGTCGTCAGTATTCCGCCGTTGCCTTTGAGGTGCCAAAATGGAGCGTCGCCGTCCCATTGCTTATCAGTCGGCTTACCCCAGACTTGCCCGTCCCAGCGATAGCCCACGGCTATTGAATCCGGATCGAACCGAGGCCGCGAATAACCGGTCGACTCCATTCCCGCCGGGTGGAAGAGATCCGCATACAGGTAATCCTCATAATTGCCGCCCGACAATTTCTCAATTATCATCGCCAGGAGGCTGTAGCCGATGTTTGAATAACCGAACAGCTCGCCGGGTTTTGATTCGAGCGGTGACGCCATCAGTTTTGCCAGAAATTCCTCGCGGGTGATCTTTTCATAATCGCCGCCGACGTCGCCGGTCAGGCCCGAGATGTGGCGTAAAAGGTGATGTATCGTGATCTCAGCCTTGTCCGCGGGCACATTGTCAAAATACTTTGTGATCTTGTCGTCGGTGCTGAGTTTCCCAAGCATTTCGAGCTTCAGGATCGCCGCGGCCGTGAACTGTTTCGTGAGCGAACCGATGTCGAACACGCTGTTTTCATCGTTCCTGATATTACGCTCGAGATCACGCATCCCGAAAGCCCTGGAAACGACGATCTTGCCATCGTGTTCGACCAGCACAGTCCCCGTGAAACCCGCCTTTTCAATACCATCGAGATACGATTCGATTCGGGAGGTCGTAGCGGGGCCGATCTTTAGCGGGGTCGACTGGGCGAACGTCATTGACACAAAGGCGGCGATCATCAAATGGATACAGAGCATCC
>WBZL01000026.1_pt1 | contig 14891 bp, 13 predicted proteins | sample 5204291 | NCBI WGS metagenome assembly WBZL01 (sample SAMN12344345, study PRJNA552823) | activated sludge metagenome | biome: Activated sludge suspended growth; feature: Nitrification reactor; material: Wastewater; isolation source: activated sludge from nitrification reactor of wastewater...
GATGGCCCGGGTCCGCTCGCTGAGACAGGCGGCGATGGTGTCGGCGGTGACGTTGCCCGTGCGGGCGTCGACGTCGGCGAAGACCGGGATGGCCGCCTGGTAGAGGATGGGGCTGATCGCGCCCATGTCGGTGATCGAGGTGGTGACGATCTCGTCGCCGGGTTCGGGGTCCAGCGCGGCGATGGCGGTGTGCACGGCGGCCGTGCCGGAGGACAGGGCGACGGCGTGACCCACGCCGAAGAGCTCGGCCAGGTCCGCCTCCAACTGGGGCGTCTGCGCGCCCTTCGTCGCGGTCAGGGTCCCCGAGGCGAGCACCTCGGCGAGCAGGTCCAGTTCTTCAGAGCCGAACGTCCGCCCGGACGCGGCCTGATCCGAGGGGAGTTCCAGAGGCGTGGTCACCGATGTCCCGTCGGCCGCAACGGTCCGTGGTTGAAGGGACCGGCCCCGTCACAATGGGCCGGGTGAGCCACGACCGCACCGGACGCGTCGCCGTCGTCCTGGGGACCCGCCCCGAGATCGTCAAGCTGGCGAGCCTCGTCCGCCTCCTGGGCGACCGGGCCTGGGTGGTCCACACCGGCCAGCACTACGACGCCGAGCTCTCCGACGTGTTCTTCGCGCAGTTCGGCATCCAGCCCCCGCTCGACGCCCTCGACGTCGGGGGCCGGACCCGCGGCGCCCAGATCGGCGAGGCCACCACCCGCCTCGATGCGCTGTTCGGCGACGAACGGCCCGCCGCGGTGGTGGTGCAGGGTGACACCAACAGCGCCCTGGCCGGCGCGCTCGCCGCCAACGCCCGCGAGGTGCCGCTGGTGCACGTCGAGGCCGGCCTGCGCAGCCACGACCGGGCCATGCCCGAGGAGCACAACCGGGTGCTCGTCGACCACGTCGCCGACCTCTGCCTGGCCCCCACCGAGACCAGCCGGGAGAACCTCCTCGCCGAGGGCATCCCCGACGAGCGCATCGAGGTGACGGGGAACACCGTGGTCGAGGCCGTCCTCGAGCTTCTACCCGGCGACGACGAGCGGGCCGCCCTGCTCGCCGACCACGGCGTGACCCGGGACGGCTTCGTGCTCTCGACCTTCCACCGCCCCGAGAACGTCGACGACCCCGACCGGCTCCGCGTGATCCTCGAGCAGCTCGTGGCGCTCGACGTGCCGGTGGTCCTGCCCGTCCACCCCCGCCTGGCGGCGCGGGTCGAGGCCTTCGGCCTCGGCGACCAGCTGGCCCGGCTGCGGCCCGTCGACCCGCTCGGCTACCGGGAGTTCCTCGGGCTGTTCGCGGAGGCGGCGCTGGCGGTCTCCGACTCCGGGGGTGTGCAGGAGGAGGCCAGCGTGGTGAAGCGACCGGTCGTCGTGGTCCGGCGCTCCACCGAGCGCCCCGAGGTCCTCGGCACGTTCTCGGCGCTGGCCGCCGTCGGCCCGGGGATCGGCGCCGCCGCGGCCCGGTGGCTCGCAGATCCCGCGGCCGCCCACGCCGAGCTCGCCGCCCTCCCGTCGCCGTACGGTGCTGGCGACGCCGGGCAGCGGTCGATCGACGCGATGGCGCGCCTGCACCTGATCGCCCCGTCCGGGAAATAGTCCTTCAGGCCCACGTTTCGCCCACCGATGACTCGGAGGTCACCCAGCACTGGGACGGGTGACGGAGCGAAAGAAGGACCGCGATGTCGAGTCACACCCACCCCCGTTGGTCGATCCGCCTCCTGGCACTCGGGCTCATCGTCACCGTCGCCGCCGGCCTCGTGGCCCTCGGCGGCGGGGTCGGCGCCGCCGGCGCCGTGAGCGCCGAGACGGTGCCCTCGCCCTATGCCGGCGACATCGGGATCAACTCGCACTCGTTCTGGCTCGGGGCCGACGACGCCACCCGCCAGTTCCGCGACCTGATGGCGGCCGGGGTCACGAGCACCCGTGAGGACATCGACTGGGACCACACCGAGCCCAGCCGCGGCAACTTCGACTGGAGCCGCAGCGACAACCTCTTCACCGCCGCCTCCCGCACCGGCATCGACGTCCTGGGCGTGCTCGACTACTCGGCCTCGTGGGCGTCCTCCCAGCCGGGCAACCCGCGGGTGATGCCGGCGAACGACACCGACTTCGCCCGCTTCGCCAGCGCCGTCGTCGGCCGGTACGGCCCGGGTGGCCGCTTCTGGGCCCAGCACCCCGAGCTCGCGCCGCAGCCGCTCGTCGCCGTCGAGATCTGGAACGAGCCGTGGGGCTTCTGGACCTGGGTCGGCGAGGTCGACGCCGCCCGGTACGCCCGCCTGGCCCGGGCCGCGGCGACGTCCATCCGCAACACGAACCCGGACGTCGACATCCTCATCTCCGCCGACCTGCTCGAGGCCCGCCGCGACGGCCAGATCGTCGGCTGGATCGACAGCGTCCTGCGCGCCGACCCGGGCCTGGACGAGCTCGTCGACGCCTACAGCATCCACCCGTACCACTACGGCGGCCCGCGGGACGTCCGCCCGGATCCCCGTTGGGACTACGGCAAGGTGTCGCTCATCCGCCAGGTCACCGCGGCCCACGACGCCAACAAGCCCATGTGGATCACGGAGGTCGGGTGGACCACGGCCCCCAACACCGAGGACCACGTCTCCGAGTCGACCCAGGCCACCTACACCCGGCAGGCGATCGTGCGGGCCTTCGACGAGTGGCCCTACATCAAGCGCTTCTACCTCTACAGCTACGACCGGGACTCGGGGAACACCTCGGACCGGGAGGGCTACTTCGGCGTCCGCCGCCAGGACGGCAGCTACAAGCCGGCCTGGACGACCCTGACCAACCTCCTGGCCCCACGCACCGTGACCACGTCGACCACCGCCCCGCCGACGACCACCACGGCGCCGCCGACGACGTCCACCACCACCCCGCCGACCACGACGCCGACCCAGCAGGCCGTGCTCGGCCCGGCGCGGCTCGCCGTGCGGATCCTGGGGCGCATCTTCTACTACGACCCCGCCCCGACCTGATCACCCGGCCGGGACCGGCCGAACCGTCGCCAGCCGCGGAACAGCGCGCCCCGCACGGGGCGCGCTGTTCGGTTCCAGGGTGCTTTGCGAGGTTCCCGGAGGTGTTCGCCCCGCCTCCGGGGTGCGGCGTCAGGCGGGCGTGTGGGCGTCGCGGCGGCGCTTGCCCACCACGACGAGGCCGGCGCCGGTGACCAGCACCGCGCCGCCCACGAGGGCCAGCTTCTCGGTGTTGTCCGAGCCGGTGCGGGGCAGCTGGTTGCTGACCTGGGCCCGCTGGACGGAGGTGGGCGTGGTCGACGGCGTCGGGTAGTCCTGCGCCGCCACGGGGCCGGCCACCCCCAGCGTCAGCAGCAGAGCGAGCCCGCCGGCCGCCACGATCGCCCGGAGCGGGCGAATCTTCGAAAATCGCTCAAGGTGCGAGGCCATGGTGACGATCCCTTTGCAGGTCGTGGTCTGTGTTCCACCCAGACCGTACACCTGCCGCCGTCGTTCCGCCACCCTGAGTGAGAAATTCATTCACCTCGCGCGTTCGTGTGCCGAGGGACCCCGCCTCGTGGTGACCGACCTCCCCCGCGGCCGGGGGGTCAGGGCGTCGTCAGCGGGACGGACTGGCGAGGGGTGTCGAGGTCGTTCCAGCGCAGCCCGTCGGGGCCCCACCACTCGAGCTTGGGCACCCGGGCGCTGGGCCCCACCGTGATGGCCTCGACGTCGGGCGGCACGAGGAACGAGACCGTCCACTCGACGGTGTCGCCCTGGGAGAGCACCAGCGGGATCGCGAGCACCCGGCTGTCGCCGTCCGGGCCCGCGGCCACGGCCTCGGGCTGGCTGGAGTCGACGAGGGTGGAGTCGCCGGGCATGGTCAGCGCGAAGAACCCGTCGTAGCGGCCGTACTCCTCCTCGCCGGCGATGTAGTCGGGCTCCCCGTCGGGCACCTCGTTCGTCACCGTGAGCCGCACCGTGACCAGCGTGCCCTCGGCCACCGGGCGGGCGCGCACCCGGCCCTCGATCGCCTGGTACTGGTCGAGCTTGTTGCCGCCACGGTTCATCAGCCCCACGAGCACGTCGTGGTCCCCCACCGCTCCACTCACGCCGGCCTGCTCCCAGGCCCGCTGCTCGGTGTCGTCCTCGGACCACAGCATGAGGTGGCGGCCCTCGACCGCCACCCGCAGCGCCTGGGCCAGGGCGGGCAGGTCGGGAGCGCTCGAGTCGAACGCCTCGAGCACGGCGCGGGCGATCTCGGCGAGCTGGTCGCGACGGGCCGCCTGGTCGGGATCGCCGTAGTACTGGTCGTGCAGGAGCAGCTGCTGGACGTTCTCGGCGTCCACCGTGAGGTCGCCCACGTGGACGGGGCCGGTGGCCTCGAGGAAGGCCCGGAGGCCGACCACGTCGAGGGCGAGGACGCCGTCGACGCGGACGCCCTCGGCCTCCCGCCACATCCGGGTCGCCATCTCGGCGTTGGCCGGGAAGCGGGGCGACAGCGCCAGGTTCCGCCACTCGCGGTTGGGGTGGGCGAACCCCCACAGGGCCTCCATGTCGCGGTCGCGGTAGGCGACGCCCTCGGCGAGGTGCAGGTCGCCGCTCGACTGGAAGTCCGAGAGCTGGAGGCGCCCGCCGTCGAAGTCGACCCGGCCCACCGACAGGAACATGCCCGAGCCCGCCCGCATCTCGGCGTTGTTGCCCGCCATGACCAGGTACGAGGACGGGCCGTCGAGGACGTCGGCGAGCGAGTCCGCCGCGTCGCGGGTGTAGAGGAGGGCCAGCTCGATCTCGTCCTTCTGGTCGGCGAACTCACGACGGGCCCGGGCGACCGGGCCCACCAGGTCCTGGTCGGGACCGAGCGGGATGGTGGCCACCTGGGCCGACGTCTGCTCCGCGATGTCCGCGAGGCGCCGCAGGGTCGTGATCCGGCCCTCGCCGGCGGGGATGTCGCCGCCCAGCACCCGCCGTGCCTCCTCGGCGCCCTCCACGCCCACCGCGGTGACCCGGGCGGCGGCGTCGGAGATGGCCGCGAACGAGTCGACCTGCCGGCCCACGAGCGGGACCATGCGCAGCGGGAGCAGCAGCGGTGACCGGGCGCGGTCGCGGGCCGAGGCGAAGTCGCGCTGCGCGGACCGGATCACGGGCAGGGCGCTGCCGTCGAGCAGGTCCTGGGGGTCGGGGTCCTCGCGGAACTCGGCGAGCTGGTCGCTGCCGGTGCGCGCCTCGCGACGGGCCATGGCCAGCCACACCCCGCAGAAGACGAGGTAGGCCCCCACGGCGATGCCGGCGACGAGCAGGGCCCGCCGGGCGCGCGGGCTGAGGCGCTTCACCCCCCACCCGTCGGCCGCGGCCGGCCCGTCAGTAGGGGCCCGTCGGTCGGCCGATCAGCAGGGAGCGGTCAGTAGGGCGGGAACTTCGAGCAGAGGGTGCCGACCTCGTCGCGGACGGCGGCGAGCTCGGCCTCGTCCGCCCGGTGGCGCAGGGCCCGGGCGATCAGAGCGGCGATGGTGGCCATCTCGGGCTCGGTCATGCCCTGGGTGGTGACCGACGGGGTGCCGATGCGCACGCCGCTGGTCACGAACGGCGACCGGGGGTCGTCGGGGACGGTGTTCTTGTTCAGGGTGATCCCGGCCTGGTCGAGGACCGTCTGGGCCTCCTTGCCGGTCAGCTCGGCGTCGAAGGGGCGCAGGTCCACGAGCATCAGGTGGTTGTCGGTGCCGCCGGACACGAGGCGGAACCCCTCGCGGCCGAGCGCATCGGCCAGCGCTGCGGCGTTCTTCACGATCTGGACGGCGTACTCGCGGAACGCGGGCGTCGCCGCCTCCCCGAAGGCCACCGCCTTGGCCGCGATGACGTGCTCGAGGGGGCCGCCCTGCAGGCCGGGGAAGATGGCCTTGTCGATGGCGGCGGCGTGCTCGGCGCGGCTGAGGATGCAGCCGCCACGGGGGCCGCGCACGGTCTTGTGGGTCGTGAACGTGACGATGTCGGCGTGGGGCACCGGGTTGGGGTGCACCCCACCGGCGATGAGGCCGGCGATGTGGGCCGCGTCGAACATGAACAGCGCGCCGACCTCGTCCGCGATGCGCCGGAACGCCTCGGGGTCGATCGTCCGCGAGTAGGCGGTCGCGCCGGCCACGATCAGCTTCGGGCGGCACTCGACGGCCTGGGCGAGGATGGCGTCGTAGTCGAGGCGCTCGTCGCTCGGCGTGAGGCCGTACGGCACGAACTCGTACAGCCGCCCGCTGATGTTGACCGGTGAGCCGTGGGTGAGGTGGCCGCCGTGGTCGAGGGACATGCCCATGACCGTGTCGCCGGGCTGGAGCAGCGCGAGGTAGACCGCGACGTTGGCGTTGGCCCCCGAGTGGGGCTGCACGTTGGCGTGCTCGGCGCCGAACAGGGCCTTCACCCGCTCCCGGGCGAGGTCCTCGACCTCATCCACCACCTGGTTGCCGCCGTAGTAGCGCTTGCCCGGGTAGCCCTCGCTGTACTTGTTGGTGAGGACGGACCCGGTGGCCTCCATGACCGCCGGCGAGGTGAAGTTCTCCGAGGCGATGAGCTGGATGGTGGTGGTCTGGCGCTCGACCTCTCGGTCGATCATCGAGAAGAGCTCGTCGTCGCGCTCGGTGCTCCAGGGCATGCGGGGGTCGCCTTTCAGGACGGGGTGGCGGGGCGTTCGGTGTTGCTGGATTCGATGTCGGTGATCTGGGCCAGGCGGCGCTCGTGGCGCCCGCCCTCGAAGGGCGTGGCCAGCCAGAGGGTGAGGATCTCGGTGGCGAGGCCGTCGGCGACGATGCGCCCGCCCATCGACAGCACGTTGGCGTCGTTGTGCTCGCGCGAGAGTCGCGCCGTGTAGAGGTCGTTGCACAGGGCGGCGCGCACGCCGTCGACCTTGTTGGCCGCGATCTGCTCGCCCTGGCCGCTGCCGCCGAGCACGATGCCGCGCTCGGCCTCGCCGGCGACGACCGCACGGCCGACCGCCGCACAGATGGGCGGGTAGTCGCACGACTCCTCGCTGTCGGTGCCGAAGTCGACCGGCTCGTGGCCGAGGTCGCGCAGCACCGAGAGCAGGTGGGTCTTGAGCCGGAAGCCGGCGTGGTCCGAGCCGATGGCGACCCTCATGGCGACACCTTCGTGCTGGTGGGCGCCGGCGAGGCCGGCGCCGGGGGCGGGGGTGGAGGAGGCGGGGGCGGGGGTGGAGGAGGCGGGGGCGGTGGCGGCGGGGCCGCGGACCGCCCGGCGTCCGCGGCGCGGCCGAAGAGCGACCGGCTCGTGGTGGCCGCCACCGGCGGCGGGGGCGGGGGCGCCGGCGCGGTGACCGGCGCCGGCCAGAGCAGGTCGCACAGGCGGGCGACCAGGCCGTCGAGCTCGGCGGCCGTGCGCTCGTACTGGTCGAGGGGCCGACCGATGGGGTCGGCCACGTCGTCGTCCGGCGAGGCTCCCAGGTGGTCGGTGGCGCGGCGGCCCGCCGCAGCCCGGGCCAGCCAGTCCGCCTCGGTCTCGTCGGCACGACGCGGCCCGATGGCCGAGCCTCGCCGGACGAGCTCCTTCAGGGTGAACGCCCGGGGTGCGACGTCGTTGGCGAGCACGACCGCCTCGCGCACGTGCATGCGCTCCATGCCGAGGATCAGGTCGGCTCGACGGAGCAGGTCGGCGGTCATCACCCGGCTGCGGTGCTGGCTCAGGTCGAGGCCCTTGCGCCCCACCACGGTGACCCCGTGGGGCGACGCGGGCTGCCCGTCCTTGTAGAGGCCGGCGGACGAGACCGTGCCGGGGACGCGCCGCGCCGCGAGCTGGTAGGCCAGGAAGGCCTGGGCCATCGGGGACCGGCAGATGTTGCCCGAGCACAGGACGAGGACGTCGATCCGGCGATTGTACGGAATGGCCCGGGTCTTTCTAACTTGACCGCGTGGTCAAGAGCCTCGACCCCCGCACTCCCGTCATCGTCGGCGTCGGTCAGGTGGCCAACCGGCCCGACCGGGGCGACGACGAGATCGAGCCCATCGAGCTCGTGGCCCGGGCCGCCCGGGCCGCCGAGGCCGACAGCGGCGGCGCCGGCGTGCTCGCCGCGCTGGACTCCGTCCGGGTCGTGAAGCTGCTGTCCTGGCGGTACCGGGACCCGGGGCGCCTCCTCGCCGAGCGGGTCGGGGCGGCGCCGCGCCAGTCCCTCTACTCGACCGACGGCGGGCAGACCCCGCAGGCCATCGTGAACCGCACCGCGGTCGAGATCGCCGCGGGCGACCTCGACGTCGCGCTGCTCTGCGGCGGCGAGACGTGGCGCACCCGCCAGCGCTACCGCCAGGCCGGCGAGGTGCCGCCGTGGACGCCGCTCGACGAGTCGACCCCGGCGGCGGAGACGTTCGGCGCCGAGCTCGACATGGTCGGCGCCGCCGAGCTGGCCCGGGGCCTGCTGATGCCGGTGCAGTTCTACGCCCTGTTCGAGGTCGCCCTGCGCGCCGCCGCCGGCCGCAGCCCCGACGAGCACCGCGCCCACCTGGGGCGGCTCTGGTCCCGCTTCTCCGAGATCGCCGCCGCCAACCCGAACGCCTGGCTGCAGAAGGTGATGACCCCGGAGGAGGCGGTCACCCCGACGCCGGACAACCGCCTCATCGGGTATCCGTACACGCTGGTCATGAACTCGAACAACAACGTCGAGCAGGCCTCCGCGGTGCTGCTGTGCTCGGCCGAGAAGGCCGACGCCCTCGGGGTCCCCCGCGACCGCTGGGTGTTCCCGCTGGCCGGCGCCGAGGCCAACGACAGCGCCCACGTCTCGCACCGGATCGACCTGTGCTCCTCACCCGCCATCCGGTCGGCCGGTCGGGCGCTGTTCTCGTCGGTCGGCGTCGGGGTCGACGACCTCGGCCCGGTCGACCTCTACTCCTGCTTCCCCTCGGCGGTGCAGATCGCCGCGGACGAGCTCGGCCTCGGCACCGACCGGGACCTCACCGTCACCGGCGGCATGGGCTTCGCCGGCGGGCCGTGGAACAACTACGCGACCCACGGCATCGCCACGATGGTCGATCGCCTGCGCGCCGAGCCCGGGGCGATCGGGCTCTGCACCGCCAACGGCGGCCTCACCACCAAGCACGCGCTCGGGCTCTACTCGACCGAGCCACCGGCGCAGCCGTTCGCCCGGCTCGTCACCCAGGACGAGGCGGACGCCGCCCCCCGGCGCGACGTCGTCGGCGACGACCACGAGGGCCCGATCACGGTCGAGGCCTACACGGTCATGCACGGGCGCGACGGCACCCGCGAGGTGGGCTTCGTCGCGGGCCTGCTCGCCGACGGCCGGCGCACCTGGTGCAGCTCCAACGACGCCGACCTGCTCGCCACCCTGGTGGCCGAGGAGTGCTGCGGGCGGTCGGCCCACCGCCGGGCCGACGGCACCGTCGCGCTGGCGTAGCCCACCCGCCGGTACGGCAGGGGCCGCCCAGCCGAGGCTCAGCCGTCGACGTCGCGGGCGGCGTTCTCCTGGAGGCGGGCGTTGAGCAGGGACATCACCCGCTGGCTGGCCTTGGGCATCTCCTCGAGGAGGGCCCGGAAGCTGCGGGTGTCGAGGCCGAGCAGGTGCATCGGCGTCTCGGCCACGACGGTGGCGATCCGGGGCCGGTGCTCGAGCAGCGCCATCTCCCCCACCATCGAGCCGGGCCCGAGGGTGGCGATGTGCTCGCCGCCGAAGTACACGTTGGCCTGGCCGGACTCGATCACGAAGCACTCGGTGCCGGGGCGACCCTGCTCGGTGAGCACCGCGCCGGGCTCGGCGGCGACGTCGTCCACCAGCTCGGCGACCCGCTGGAGCTCCTCGGGGGTGAACCCCTCGAAGAACCCGATCCTGGCCAGGCGCTCCGCCGCCTCGCCGCTCGTCGCCTTCTTCCTGTTGAACATCGACTCCCCCTGTGGCTGGGCCCTGCCCGGACCGTGCGCGCCGACAGGGTAGACGCGCATCGGGGCGGGTGGCGCCGGGCGCCGGGAACCAGACCGGTATCTTCGGACGTAGATACGGGTGATCCCACCCGTCGAGCAAGGGGAACCGGTGTACGTAGGCAAGACGAATCGAACGGGGCGAGCCGTGCGCGTGGTGGTGATGGCCGTCGTCGGCCTCCTCCTCGCCACCCTGGTGGCCTGCTCCTCGAGTGACGACGGCGGTGACGACGCCGGCTCCACCGCCACCACCGAGGCCCTGAGCGCGGAGGACCAGGCCATCGTCGACGCCGCCCACGAGTGGCTGGGCAACGCCGAGGCCGTGGCGGCGCCGACCTTCGAGTCGCTCGTGTTCACCGGGCTCACCCGGTCCCCGAACGTCACCCACGTGACCTTCGGCCAGGAGTACGACGGCCACCTCGTGCAGGACGCGCAGGTCACCGTCCACGTGCGAGACGGCGGCGAGATCACCGGGGCCAACAACGCCCTCGTGGACGCCCAGCCCACCGACGACGCCTCGGCGGACGTGTCGGCCGACACCGCCTCGGAGAACGCCGGCAAGGCCGTCCACGGCACCCCGAGCGACACGCAGGACCCCGAGCTCGTCTGGGTGCAGTCGGGCGACGAGCTCCTGCTCGCCTGGCGCGTCGACGTGCGCACCACCGACCCGGTCGGCGCCTGGCAGGTGCTGGTCGACGCCGGCACGGGCGACACCTTGAGCGCGGCCCAGGTCACGCCCGACCGGGACCGCCTCGGCCCGGCCCTCCCCGGCAACGCCGCCCTCGGGGCGCGGGCCGTGGCCGGCGTCAAGGGCGCCGAGCTGCTGGCCGCCCAGGCCGCCGGCGACCAGTGCGACCTCCCCTCGGCGCCGTCCGCCTGCGTGTTCCTCCCCGATCCGATCTACGCCTCCGGCGGCCAGCTGAGCAACGCCGCCGACGCCAACCAGTTCCTCACCGGCGTCGAGCTGCAGGGCCTCGACGACCCCGCCTCCGGCCAGCTACGCGGCGAGTTCGTCGACGCCGACCCGGCGGGCGCCCCCGTCGACGCCCCCGACGAGACCGACGGCGTGTGGGGCCAGGGCCGCGGCGAGGCCGGCTTCGAGAACGCGATGGCCTACTTCTGGGTCGACCGGGTCCAGCGCGAGATCCAGGCCCTCGGCTTCACCGACGTGCGCAACGAGTCCTTCCCGATCTTCGGCGTCGACCCGAGCACCGTGGACAACGCCTTCTACGACGGCAGCGAGATCGTCCTCGGCGTCGGCTCGGACGGCATCAACGAGGGCGAGGACGCCAGCGGCATCATCCACGAGTACGGGCACGCGGTGCTCGACCAGCAGGCGCCCGGCCTGCTGCAGGGCCAGGAGGCCGGGGCGTACCACGAGGCCTTCGGCGACCTGCTCGCCTACTTCACCACCGTCGACCTGCGCACGGGCAACGACCAGATCGACCAGGCCTGCCTGTTCGCCTGGGCCGAGAACGGCGACTGCATCCGGCGCATGGACGACGACAAGGTGTACCCCGACGACCTCGTCAACGAGGTCCACGAGGACGGCACCATCTACACCGGCGCCATCTTCGACATCTTCGGCGAGCTCCTCGCCCAGCAGGGCATCGACATCGCCGACTGCCCCGGTAGCGACCAGTGCGACGAGCTGCGCGACCAGATCCTCGTCACCCTGCTCTCGTCGAACAACTACCTGAACGCCAACGTGACGCTGCCGGACGTCGCGGCGGCGTTCCAGACCGCCTACAACGCCAACTTCGGCGAGGACGACGCCGAGCTGATCCGGTCGGTGTTCGCCGAGCACGGCCTCGCGGGTGGCAGCAGCAACACCATCGACGCCGACGGCAACGACACCGGCTCGGACAACGCGACGACCGCCTCGGTCTCGTTCGAGATCAACCACAGCTACCGAGGCGACCTCGACGTGCGGGTGGGCGTGGCCGATCCCGAGGGCAACGACCTCTGCGACCCGATCCAGATCCAAGAACCCGACAACACGGACTCGGCCCAGGACCTCAGCGGCACGGTCGACATCAGTGACACGGGCTGCGCCCAGTTCCTGCCGCCGAGCCGGGAGCAGCTCTGGTTCCTCCGGGCCGAGGACACCCTGCCGCAGGACGAGGGCCAGATCGTGAGCTTCACCGTCTTCGACGGCGACACCCCGTTCCCGGCGCTGGGCCTGCCCAAGCCGATCGCGGACGCGGACCCCTCGGGCACCTTCGCCATCACCGACGGCAGCACCGATGCGGTGGACACCAGCACCGGGACGAGCGACGACGTCGGCGACGGCCCGTTCATGAGCCTCGAGCTCACCCACACCTACACCGGCGACCTCTCCATCCGCGCCGGCGTGGGCCAGTCCGACGGCACGACGCTCTGCTCCGTGCAGGTGCACGAGCCGGACCCGAACGAGAACGGTGACGGCGGCATCTCCGGCGACATCGACCTCTCCGAGTGCGCCGACCAGTACCCGCCCGACGCCGAGCACCTCTGGTTCCTCCAGGTGATCGACACCGCGGACCTCGACAGCGGCACGGTCGACAGCCTCTCGCTGACCGGGCCCGACGGCCAGACCTTCGAGTTCGACAACGTGCCCGCCGACATCCCGGACAACGACGAGAACGGCCTCACGCTGTTCACCGACGGGTCGTCGGGCAGCTCGACGACCGACATCGGCGCCGGTGGCGCCCCGACCGCCTCGGTCACCATCGACCACTCGTTCCAGGGCGACCTGGCCGTGACGGTCGGCGTGCTCGACGCCGACGGCAACGTGCTCTGCGAGGAGCCCTTCGCCACCCCGGACCAGAACAACGGTGAGAACGGCCTCGACGTGACCGGTCCGGTCAGCGATTGCGTGGCCCAGTACCCGCCCTCGGCGGACCGCCAGTGGTACCTGTTCGTGGCCGACACCCTGGCCCAGGACACCGGGTCGGTCGTCTCGGCGACGCTCGAGGGCCCCGACGGCCAGACCTTCACGGTCGACACGTCGAGCGCCGACATCCCCGACGCCGACCCGGACGGCCTCCTCCTCTTCTTCGAGTAGGCCGCAGCACCCGCCGGGCTCGAGGCGATGGCGGTCGGATCCCGACCGCCATCGCCTCGTGTCGCGTTCAGGCCCCGTCGAGGACGGCGCGGAGCTGCACCTCGGTGAGCCTGCCCTCGCGGAGCACCCGCAGGTCGGGCCCGGTGACGTCCACGACGGTCGACGCGGTGCCCGCGCAGGCGCCGCCGTCGAGCACCACCGCGACCTCGCCGACCAGCGACGCGGCCGCCTCCGCGGCGGTCGCCGGCGTGGGCTCGCCGGTGCGGTTCGCGCTCGTCGTGGCCAGCGGGCCGACCACCGTCGCCAGCCGGGCGATCAGCGGGTGGTCGGGCCAGCGCACCCCGATGGTGGCGTCGGAACCCCCGAGGGGCAGGTCGAGACCGGGCCGGCGCGGCAGCACGAGCGTGAGCGGCCCGGGCCAGAAGGCGCCGGCCAGGCGCAGGGCCTGGTCGGGCAGGTCGGCCAGCGCCCGGACCTGCTCCACGTCGGCGACCAGCACGGCGATGGGCATGTCCGCGGGCCGTCCCTTCAGCGCGTAGAGCCGGTCGACCGCACCCGGGACGGCGGGCAGCGCCGCCACCCCGTAGACGGTGTCGGTCGGTACGACGATCGCCTCACCGGCCCGGAGCGCGGCGACGGCACGCTCGACCGCCTCGTCACCGACGCTCACGGCGTCGGGCCGATCCGGGCGACGAGGGCCCGGGGGCGTCCGGCGAGGTCGGGGGCGACGTGCGCGTCACGGAAGCCGGCGGCGAGGGCGAGCGCGACGGCGGCGTCGGCCTGGCTCGGGGCGAGCTCCACCACCAACGCGCCGGGGCGGCGCAGCCAGGTGGGGGCGCCGGCCACGATCACCTCGATGTCTTCGAGCCCGGTCGGGCCGGGGACGAGCGCCTGGCGGGGCTCCCAGTCGGCCACCTCCGGGGGGAGGGGGTCGGACTCGGCCACGTAGGGCGGGTTGGTGACCACCAGGTCGAACGTGGCCCGGAGGTCGCCCGGCAAGGCGTCGAACCACGACCCTTCGACCAGGGTGACCCGGGTGCCGGCGTGCCCGATGCCGGCGAGGTTGGCCCGGGCGACGGCCAGCGCGTCCGGCGAGGCGTCGACCGCCCAGACCGCGGTGGCCGGGCGCTCGACGGCGACCGACAGCGCGATGGCGCCGGTGCCCGTGCCGAGGTCGAGCACCCGAGGCGCCGCCGGCGCCAGGGCGTCCAGCTCGGCCAGGGCCACCTCGACGACCTGCTCGGTCTCGGGCCGGGGGATGAGCGCCCGCCGGTCGACCATGAGGTCGAGCGAGCGGAAGGACCACTCCCCCACCACGTACTGGAGCGGCTCGCCGGCGAGGCGACGCTCGACCATGACGTCGAAGAAGCCCATGGCGCGTTCGGTGGCCGGCTCGGACAGGCCGAGCGCGTACTCGGCGCCCTCGAACCCCGCCGCCCGCTCGATGATGCGCCGGACGCTGACCTCGGGCGACTCGATCCCCGCCGCGTCGAAGCGGGCCCGGGCCTCCGCGGCGAACACCCGCCACGGCGTCCCCTCGCCGCCCCGATCCGGGCCAGCGGGGCTCACGACCCCTGGAGCTGGGTGGCCCGTTCGTCGGCCACCAGGGCGTCGACCACGTCGTCGAGCTCGCCCGCGAGGATCTTGTCGAGCTTGTAGAGCGTGAGCTCGATGCGGTGGTCGGTGACCCGGTTCTCCTTGAAGTTGTAGGTCCGGATCTTCTCGGAGCGCCCACCGCCACCGATCTGGCCGCGTCGCTGGTCGGAGGCCGCGGCCGCGGCCTCGTCCTGCTTGGCCTTGAGCAGCCGGGACCGCAGCACCTGCATGGCCTTGGCCCGGTTCTGGATCTGGCTCTTCTCGTCCTGCATGGCCACCACCACGCCCGTGGGCTTGTGGGTGATGCGGACGGCGGAGTCGGTGGTGTTGACCGACTGCCCGCCGGGGCCGGACGACCGGTAGACGTCGATCTGGAGGTCGTTCGGG
>WBZL01003300.1_pt1 | contig 14886 bp, 11 predicted proteins | sample 5204291 | NCBI WGS metagenome assembly WBZL01 (sample SAMN12344345, study PRJNA552823) | activated sludge metagenome | biome: Activated sludge suspended growth; feature: Nitrification reactor; material: Wastewater; isolation source: activated sludge from nitrification reactor of wastewater...
ACGCGATAGTTGATTTATTGATTAGGGATACGACGATGAGTCAAGGAAACATTGTTCAGTGTATCGGCGCCGTGGTGGACATCCAGTTCCCACGTGACGCCATGCCCCACATTTACAACGCACTCCAACTCGACAAGGCAGAAGAATCGGACATGTGCGAGTCCGACCTGATGTTCGAGGTTCAGCAGCAGTTAGGGGATGGCATTGTGCGCACCATCGCCATGGGGTCATCCGACGGACTGCGGCGTGGCATGAAAGTCAACAACACCGGCGCCGGAATTTCGGTGCCGGTCGGAAATGCGACGATTGGCCGCATCATGAACGTTCTGGGTCGGCCGATTGATGAAGCCGGGCCAATTGCTACTGAAGAACGCCGTGAAATTCACCAGATGGCACCGAAGTTCGACGAGCTGTCACCGTCGGTCGATCTGCTGGAAACCGGGATCAAGGTGATCGACTTGGTATGTCCTTTCGCCAAGGGCGGAAAGGTGGGACTGTTCGGTGGCGCCGGCGTGGGCAAGACAGTGAACATGATGGAGTTGATCAACAATATCGCCAAACAGCACTCGGGTCTTTCGGTGTTTGCCGGTGTCGGCGAGCGTACCCGCGAGGGAAATGACTTCTATCATGAAATGAAGGAGTCCAATGTTCTCGACAAAGTGGCGATGGTCTTTGGCCAAATGAACGAGCCTCCAGGCAACCGACTGCGCGTCGCATTGACCGGCCTGACCATGGCCGAGCGATTCCGTGATGATGGCCGTGACATCCTCTTCTTCGTTGACAACATCTATCGCTACACGCTTGCGGGTACCGAAGTTTCGGCGCTGCTTGGCCGGATGCCGTCTGCCGTCGGATATCAGCCGACGCTGGCCGAAGAAATGGGCCGTTTGCAGGAGCGTATCACCTCGACCAAGGTCGGATCGATCACTTCGATTCAGGCGGTCTATGTGCCAGCTGATGACCTGACCGATCCGTCGCCGGCGACAACCTTCCTGCACCTGGACTCGACCGTGGTATTGTCGCGCGATATCGCCTCGCTCGGCATCTACCCGGCGGTTGACCCGCTTGATTCGACTTCACGGCAGCTCGATCCCCAGGTCGTTGGCGAGGAGCATTATAACGTTGCCCGTGCCGTCCAGATGACTCTCCAGAAATACAAGGAGTTGCGAGACATCATCGCGATTCTCGGAATGGACGAGCTGTCGCCGGAAGACAAGTTGGCGGTTTATCGCGCTCGCAAGATTCAACGTTTCCTTTCACAACCCTTCAGCGTGGCTGAAGTCTTTACCGGGTCTCCTGGCAAGTATGTGCCACTCAAGGACACGATCAAGGGCTTCAAGATGATCGTCGAAGGCGAATGCGACAACATTCCCGAGCAGGCGTTCTACATGGTTGGCGGCATCGAGGAAGTGTTCGAAAAAGCCAAGACACTCTAAAGCGGGCAGTATAGACGTCGCGTCCCTTGCACTGTGCAAGGGATACGACTGAGCAAAGGGAATAACCCATGGCAATCAGAGTACATGTTGACGTCGTTAGCGCCGAGGAATTGATCTTTTCCGGCCAGACCGACTTTGCGGTTTTTCCGGGTGAGGCCGGCGAACTTGGTATCTATCCGCGGCACACGCCACTATTGACCCGTATCAGGCCGGGAACGATTCGTCTGAAAGTTCCGGATAGTGACGAGTATGAAATGGTCTACGTCTCCGGTGGTATGTTGGAAGTGCAGCCTGCGCTGATTACGGTCCTGGCCGACACCGCGATTCGTGCGCACGACCTTGACGAAGCCAAGGCGATAGAGGCCAAGCGTCGTGCAGAGGAAGCCCTCAAGGATCGGACTTCGGACATTGGACTCGCTACTGCCGAGGCGGAACTGGCGCAAGCGGTCGCCCAGTTGCAGGCAATCAAGCGGCTACGCCAGCGTCACTAAGTGGACCGCGCCATATGTCAGTCAATACCTCATCGTGAACAAAGAAAAGCAGCCTGTGAGGGCTGCTTTTCTATTTCCAATGCGCGGGAGTAGTGTACGCTACAGAGCGTTCTAACCCCGTTCCAGCTGCGCCAGCCTTCTTTCCATGCGCGAGAAATCGTCACGCAAGGCGTCTACCTCTAGACAAAACCTCTCGATATCACCGCGGCGAGCAATCGCTGCATTTTCTTCAGTTAGATATTCGGCCACACCGATCGCCAACTTTCTCAAGCCGACCAGTTGCCATTGTCCCAGTTGCTTGACAAACTGGAGGCCACGGTGAGCCACCACATCGCCAAGGACTTTCGACAAATCATGCTCGATGTCCCAGCGCAAGTTTCGAAATACGAAGCCGAGGGTCTCTGCCAGATCCACAGAGCCTGAAATGGTCGCTGAAGTGAGGAGAGAGGCTTGTTCGGTGAACGCAAGCGCGGGAGCTTCACTAGGAAGGGTGATGCTGACCGTTGCTGGAGTGCCTGCAGCTGTAGTTTCGAATGTGCCCCTATCGCTAATCTTGAACAGTAAGGCAGTGCTACCAAATTGCAGGAGTGCTGTTTTGCCGGCAAAGGGAATCAGTCGATCACACGCCCAGGACTCTCCCTGCAACAGGTGATTGAGTAGTACGAGCGTAGGCCAGGCCAGCATCTCTGGTTCAGGAAAGTTGCTGGATACCGGCAATTACCCAGCCTCTGGCACCGTCAACGGCCTTGGTAAGGTTCCAGACTTCGTCAAAAGGCGCGGCCACCGAGCCAGCTTCTTCGCGGATCATTCCGCTGAAGCGAACGCTGGCGATGTGCCGGTCGGCCTCAGTGACGACTTCGAGCAACACCGCGTTCAGTGTCACGACATCGGTTTGCTGTGTTGCCTTTCCTCTTTCGTCCAACTGCAGTTTGATTTCTGCAAACATCTCGGGAGTCACAAACTCGCGGATGTCGTCGAGATTGCCAGCATCGTTGGCAGCTTGCAGTCGAATGAAATTCAGCTTGGCGACCCGCAGGAAACCATCCACGTCGAAGCCTGCCGGTATGTTGGCCGACAGCGGAGCGGCAGGGCTGACAGGCAGACCCGCAGACGACGCAGGATTGAAGGCCTGCGGCATCGGTGCCATTCCCGGAGCGCCTGTACCGGCGTACTGCAGGGGTTGAGCATCTGGCACCAGTGAACCCCTGCGGCGAAACAGCAATTTGAAGGCGACCACGGCGCACAACAACAGTAACGCAATCATCAGGAAATTGGCCATGCTCTCACCCAGGCCGAAGTGGGATAACAGTGCGGCAATCCCGAGGCCGGCGGCCAGACCCGCCAAAGGACCCATCCAGTTACGTTTGGGTGCTGCTGCCGGTGTCGTCGCAGCGGCAGGTGCTGGCGTGACGGCATTCTGAGGCGGTGTTGCCTGCCGCTGCGCTACCGAGTCGCGCTGCATGCCGGAAGAACTGCCGCCGCCCAGTCGCTTCGCATCAGCCTCTCCGACCGCCAGGCCAAAGCTGAATACACAGATACTGAGAGTCATAAGGATCTTTTTCATCAATGGATCTCTCCTTCTAAAACTTGAAAGCACGGTGTAGGGCGACAACGCCCAGCGCTAGATTGTAATATTCGACCTGCTCTAGTCCGGCTTGTTCCATCAACAACTTGAGCGCTACCTGATCCGGATGTACGCGAATCGACTCCGCAAGATACCGGTAGCTCGCCTCGTCGTGGGTAATCATATGTCCAAGACGAGGGATTACCTGGAAAGAATAGAAATCGTAAGCGGCCGCCAGAGGTTTCCATACCCGAGAGAACTCAAGCACCAGCAGGCGTCCTCCAGGCCTGAGGACGCGCCGCATTTCGGCCAGTGCCAGATGTTTGTGTGTCATGTTGCGCAGGCCAAAGGCAACCGTCACACAATCGAAATAATCATCTGGAAATGGTAGCCTTTCGGCGTCGCACTGCGCGACCGGTACAATGAAGCCCTGGTTGTAGAGTCGATCACGGCCTCGAGCCAGCATGGCATGGTTGATATCCGTGAGCCAGACTTGTCCACGGTTGCCGAGCTTCCTGGCGAAAGCCAGTGCCAGGTCGCCGGTTCCACCAGCCACGTCGAGTACCCGCCAACCCTCGCGAACGCCACTCTTGGCAATGGTGAACGCCTTCCAGAACCGGTGTAGACCACCCGACATCAGGTCATTCATCAGGTCGTAACGCTGTGCAACGGAATCGAAAACCTCGGCAACGTGCCTGGCCTTCTCCTCCTCAGCGACTTCCTGATAGCCAAAGTGGGTCGTATTTCGCTCGTTGTTCATGCGCATGACCGGGCTGGGGAGCAATCGGGACGGATCAATGCTTGCCGCAAGTGTTGGAGGCCTTGGGAGCGACTGCTGCGGTCTCAGCGGGGTCACGGCTACCATTCTCCTGCTGCAGGCGTTTCAGATACGCTTGCCAAAGCTGGTCGCGATTGACACCCAGATGGTAGAGCATATCCCAGGAATACAGCCCGCTGTCGTGGCCATCCGAGAACACCGGTCGGATGGCGTAGTTGCCGACCGCCTCAACCCGCTCGATATCGACGTCCCGCTTGCCGACCTGCAGAACCTCCTGGCCTGGTCCATGACCACGAGCTTCGGCAGAGGGCGTGAACACGCGTAGGAATTCGTAGCTCAGCTCGAAACGCTCATCGCCCTCGAAGCTCAATTCGATGATGCGGGATTTCTGATGTAGCTTGATCTCGGTTGGGATCTTCGTGGTTTCGTCCAGGCCAGCCATGGTGGTCTTTGCGTAATCGTGACAACACATCATAGCGCAAAATCACCTCAATCATTGCGGCTGCCTGCCATGGCATAAGGCATTTGGCGATGGCCCCCCTCAAACCACGCTGAAAGTCACCCTCTCAAAGTCCGCGCCTTCGGCCAGCAGGCGTTGTAACCTGACCTGCATCGGGTTCTCAGTGTAGACTTCAAGCCGGCGCTCCGCTCGAAACCACCCAGGCGGAAGGATCAGGGTTTGTTCGGCGCCGATGGCCGGGACTGCCGGCAGCAGGAACGCCCGTTGATAGGGAACTTGGTGCCCCGGCTCAAGTGCCTGCGGGCGAGCAGCGACCGCTTGAGGTTTGCCAGGTAGAGCGGCGATCCCTGCGACCAGATTACCACCCTCTTCCTGCATCAACCACGCCACCTGTGCCAGCAGATGCGAGTTGCCGTCATGCGGGCAGATGGAAAGCAACTGCCCCGGCGCGATTTTCTTGCCAACTACCGAGCGCAGCAGGCGAAAACCATTCGCGCACTGGTCAAGCACTTCCCAGGTATCGAAGTCAAAGCCAAGCTGTACCTGGCGGACTTCCAGCATCTGCGTCGGGTCAAGCATGTGTCGGAAGGCAAACATGCTTTCGAATTCCTGGCGCGAATAGATGCTGGTCATCTCCGGCTGCTGGAACTCCTTTCCGGAGATATGGTAGTGCATTGCCGAAAAACCGGTGGATACCTTGGAAATTCCCGATGCATTGTGTCGGCGGAACTTGCGTGCGGCACGCAACATGCTCCATGGCTTATAGAGACGATTGACCAGTCGATAACACTGTGCAGCTGTACAATCTTCACCGAGGCCGAGCTGTGCGGGCGAGATTCGTTGTTGCAACTGCCTTCTCAATTGATTGAGCTGGCTCACCAGGCGAGTGGTGTCGAGTCGACGCAGATGTTCGCGATGCCGGCACTCATTCGACGCCCGCAGACCACAATCCTGCATCAGGTCGACGACGAACGGAGGTAAGGGCTCATTCTCGACGGCCGGGTGCATTGCCACCAGAGGAGACCAATTGCTTGCCCAGCGAAGTACTAGGCTGATGTCACCCATAGACAGGCTGTAGGGACTCGCCAATTCAGCGAGGAGGAGGCTGACGAAAGCGGCGGCACAATGGCTGCTGCGTCCAAGGGGATCGAGCGAGTCCGGCACGGGGAGATTCGCAATTCCCCATTCTTCGGCACTCGCGTAATATCCGTGCAGGTTCAGCCACACTCCTGCCGGCAGGGCCTGACGGGCGCGATGGTGCTCGATGATCACCATTCCCGTGTAGTAAATGCAGCGGTGCAGGATCAGAGCCAGTCGTTCGGCATGGACGTTGCTGTTGTCGTGGCCGTCCAGAAGCTGTGCACAATGCGCGTAGGCGCGGGCTGCCTTCTGCCAGGTGGCAATGACCTGGCAGAAGGCACTTGCCTCGACTTCTCCCAGTGGTAATGCCTTGTTGATGTAGCTTCGGGCGAGCTCTTCCTCGATGAAACAGAGTGAAATCCGCGTCTGTTCGAGCAGCTGCAGATAGACCTCGCCTTGAGGTGGCGTTCTCAACAGACTATCGAGAAAGAGGTTGATGTCGAGCGCAGCCTGTCTTGAATTGGCCAAAGGAAGCCGCGAGAGCATCTGGAAACCGGTATGCAGGTCGGGAATCTTCATGGTCGCCGGGATATTGGGGAGGACTGCATTCATGGTATTCACCGTCGGTTCTATCAGGCTATCTGGTACGCATGGCGGCGATGATCTGGTTACCCAGTTGCTGCCCGTCAACGAAGGGGCGACATGGGCTATTCTGCCGCTGCGGTTTCGTCCAGACAGAGTTGGGAAAATGCCTGTCGTCCCGCCAGCGAGGGATCAGGTGCCAATGAACATGCGGCGTCATATTGCCAAGGCTAGCGAGATTGATCTTGTCCGGCTGGTATAAGGTCCGGACAGCACTTTCCACGGCAAATAGGACGCTCATGAACTGCATCCTTTCCTTTGGAGGCAAGTCAGTCATCTCACGCATGTGCCGGTGCAGAATGATGCGGCAGAAGCCGGGGTAATCCGGGTCACCAACCATGACGACCCGACACAGGTCGCTTTCCCATACCACTTCGCCTCCCGGCGATTCGCATAGTTCGCAATCCTCAACATCGTACTCGCACACTTGCTGACTCCTTGCAGATTTCAGGGCGCTGATGCACCATTCAGGATTCAACGATAAGCCACCAGTGCGGTAAGCGAGAGGAACTAGGTCACGGAAGGAGGCATGTGATCAAGGTACAAGGATATCCAGATCGGCGAGGCTGAAAGGGGAATCGTGCGACTTGCCTGTCACTACATTCCTTTCCCCTTGAGTCTTGGATCTACAGAAGAACGCGCTCGATACCGCCGTTGTTGGCCTTGTGGACGTATAGCGCCATCCAGTCCTCGCCGAGCAGCCGCTTGACCATCTCGACAACAATGTAGTCAGCATGAGTGCCGGTGTCGTCGTGGTAGCGGGACAGGCCCTGCAGGCACGATGGGCAGGAAGTCAGTACCTTGACCTCGCCCGTGAACTGATCCGAACGTAGTCGGCGAGCGCCTTTTTCGATCTCCTCCTGCTTGCGGAAGCGCACCTGCGTAGACACGTCGGGGCGCGTCACCGCCAGCGTTCCCGATTCGCCGCAGCAGCGCTCGGAGAGATCGACCGGCTGTCCCATCAGACTGTTGACCACCTTGATGCCCGGTATTGTTCGCATCGGTGCGTGGCAGGGGTCGTGGTACATATAGCGGGTACCGCTGATCCCATCGACCCGGACTCCCTTCTCCAGTAAATATTCGTGGATGTCCAGCAGGCGGCAGCCGGGAAAGATCTGCTCGAAGTGGTATTTTTCGAGCTGGTCCATGCAGGTGCCACAGGAGACGATGACCGTCCGGATGTCGAGATAGTTGAGCGTGTTGGCGACACGGTGGAAAAGCACCCGGTTGTCGGTGGTGATCCGCTGCCCCTGGTCGGCCTCGCCGGCGGCCGTCTGGGGATAGCCGCAGCACAGGTAGCCCGGCGGCAGAACCGTTTGTGCGCCGATCTCGTAGAGGATCGCCTGGGTGGCCAGGGCGACCTGCGAGAACAGACGCTCCGAGCCGCAACCCGGAAAGTAGAATACCGCGTCGCCATCGTAATCGGGTGCGCTGACCTTGATGGGGTCGCGAATGATCGGCACGACCTTGTCGTCTTCGATATCGAGCAGAGCGCGGGCAGTCCGTCTGGGAAGTCCGCCCGGCATGGGTTTGTTGATGAAGTGGATGATCTGCGATCTGAGCGTTGGCGAACCCAGCGTCGCGGTCGGTCGCCGGGTCTGGCTCTGAAGCAGGTGCAAGGACCTCGCCAGTTGGTAGGCCAGGCGCTGCGCTCGGTAGCCCCAGTCGATCATCAGCTTGCGGACCAGCTTGATCGTCGCCGGGTCCTTGATCGTCAGGAAAGCCATCGCTGCGGCTTTTGCCGGAACGAACTTCTTCTTGCCCTGTTCACGCAGCAGATTGCGCATCCTGATCGAAACATTGCCGAAATCGATGTCGACCGGGCAGGGGGTGAGGCACTTGTGGCAGATCGTGCAGTGATCGGCGACGTCGTTGAACTCGTCAAAATGTCTGAGCGAGACGCCGCGGCGAGTCTGTTCCTCGTAGAGAAAGGCCTCGATCAGCAGGGAAGTAGCCAGGATCTTGTTGCGTGGCGAATAGAGCAGGTTGGCGCGTGGCACATGCGTTGAACAGACCGGCTTGCACTTGCCACAGCGCAGGCAGTCCTTGATCATCGTCGAGATGTTGCCGATCTCCGATTGCTCCATGATCAGCGACTCGGTGCCGAGCAGCGAGAACGAGGGCGTGTAGGCCTTCGCCAGATCGGCGCCGGGGAGCAACTTGCCCTGGTTGAAACGGCCGTCCGGGTCGATCCTCGCCTTGTAAGCGCGGAACGGCCGAATCTCGTCCTCGCTCAGGAACTCGAGTTTGGTGATGCCGATTCCATGCTCGCCCGAGACGACGCCGTCGAGCGCCCGTGCCAGCGCCATGATGCGCGCGACCACTGCATAAGCCGCCTGCAGCATGTCGTAATGGTCCGAGTTGACCGGGATGTTGGTATGCACATTGCCGTCACCGGCGTGCATGTGCAACGCGACGAACAGGCGGCTGCGCAGAACCTCCTGATGGATGGCGACGATGCGTTCGCGTACGGGTCGATAGACCAGGCCATCGAAAATCGCTTCGAGCTGCGGCCGGAGTTCTTTCTTCCACGAGACGCGCAGCGAGTAATCCTGCAGGCGATGGAAGAGCGTCGGCATGGCAGCGTGGTTTTTCAGCGCATCGATGCGGATGCCCAGATCGGCAAACTGCGTCTCGGCCTGTGGCAGGGGTAGATCGAGATTTTCGAGCAGCCATTGCCAGCGTGTCTGTACGCCGGTGACAGCGTCCAGCGCTGCAGTTCGCCGATCGCCGATCAGCAGCTCCCTGTCGAGGTCGGCGTCGTTACGATGCAGGGGCAGGTCGCCACGCAGGAATTCCGTCAGTGCAGCGCACAGCGACAGCTTGTTCCTGATCGACAACTCGATGTTGATGCGCTCGACTCCATCGCAGTACTCGCCCATGCGCGGCAGTGGAATCACCACGTCTTCGTTCAACTTGAAGGCGTTGGTATGGCGTGAAATGGCGGCGGTGCGCGAGCGATCGAGCCAGAATTTCTTGCGCGTCTCGGCATCGACGGCGATGAACCCCTCGGCACCGCGCAGGTTGCACAGACGTACCACTTCCGACGCGGCCGTCATTACCGCCGTCTCGTCGTCACCGACGATGTCACCGATCAGAACCATTTTCGGACGGCCTGCAGTTTCCGCCTTGCGCTTGGCCTTGGTGGCGTAGCCGACGGCCCGCAGATAGCGCTCGTCAAGGTGTTCGAGGCCGGCAAGCAGCACCCCGGCCACCCTGCCGGCACCATCTGGCTTGAAGTAATCGGTGATATCGACAATCGCCGGCACCGCCTCGCGCACCTGTCCGAAGAACTCCAGGCAGACGGTGCGCGTGTGCGCTGGCATCCGATGCAGGATCCAGCGGGCAGCGACAATCAGGCCATCGGTCCCTTCCTTCTGGACGCCCGGCAGACCGGACAGGAACTTGTCGGTCACGTCCTTGCCGAGGCCGGCCTTGCGAAAACGGGCACCCGGGATTTCCAGGATTTCCGGCGTTTCGTAGAGTGTTCTGCCGTCCTTGCGAAAACGTTTGATCTCGAAGCGTGCCAGTTCTTGTTCGTGAATCTTGCCGAAATTGTGGTGTACGCGTGTCACTTCCAGTACGTGACCACTCGGGTCGATCATCTTCCACCAGGCCAGATTGTCGAGAGCGGTTCCCCAGAGCACAGCCTTCTTGCCACCGGCGTTCATCGCGATGTTGCCACCGACGCACGAGGCTTCCGCCGATGTCGGGTCAACGGCAAAGACGCTCCCGGCTGCTGCCGCGGCCTCCGAGATGCGGGCCGTGACGACGCCGGCGCCGGTACGGATGGTCGCCACAGGGCGATCGCAACCTGCCAGCAGCCGCTCTTCGACGGTGCCGATGTCGATCAGTTTCTCTGTGTTGATCACCGCCGAGCGCGCCGTCAACGGGATGGTGCCGCCGGTATAACCGGTGCCGCCGCCGCGCGGAATGATCGTCAGCCCGAGTTCGATGCAGCCACGCACCAGCGGAGCCATCTCCTCCTCGCTATCCGGATAGAGGACGACGAAAGGGTACTCGATCCGCCAGTCGGTCGCGTCTGTCACGTGCGAGACGCGGGACAGACCATCGAAAGCGATGTTGTCGCGACGCGTATGCCGGCTCAACACCCTCCGGACCCGTGTACGCAGTCGGGCGGTATCGTCGAAATGCTGTGCAAAACGATTGACCGCTGCCTCGGCCGCGAGAATCAACTGCAGCACCTTGGCATTGCTCTGCCGTCGTTTGCCGATTTCGCGCAGGCGGTGGCGCAGCGCCTCGACCAGGGCGCTACGGCGCTCGCGGTTGGCGAGCAGGTCGTCTTCCAGGTAAGGGTTGCGCTGCACCACCCAGATGTCGCCGAGTACCTCATAGAGCATCCGCGCCGAGCGGCCGGTGACGCGTTCGGCACGCAACTCGTCAAGCAGCGCCCAGTTTTCCGGCCCGAGCAGGCGAATGACGATCTCGCGGTCGGAGAATGAAGTGTAGTTGTAAGGGATCTCGCGCAGACGTGCGTTCATGGGGACTTTGCCGCCAAAGAGTGCATTCTAACGGTCATGACTTTTCCAGGCACCCCCGATCATGAAAGTCATGACCGTTTTTCTCTTCCCCTCCTCCGCGAGGGGGAGGGGGGTTCGTGAGTCGCATACGCGACTTCCACATTAAAGTACCCGTTTACCCACTGAGGTTTCCCCGAAATTTCGTCAGCAATTCTCATTTTGGCTGAATGCCCGGCGCTATGCTGAAATAGGAGGAGTCTTCCTCAGAAGCTTCAAACCGCACAATTTAGCCGGTCTGCTTCAAAATGAGAACTGCTGCCGATTGGCGGGTGCGATCGAAAGTGTTGGACGGAGGAGCCAAACCGCTGTTTTCAGCAGGCCGAAAGGACGCAAATAGGGCTTTTCAGGGATCCAGAGGATCACCACCAACCGATGCGTCCACCCCTTTCGATCGCACCCCCGATTGGTACCGAATGCGCCGGAATGTCTGATCAGGAGTATCATCCGTGCGAGTCGAGGTTTCTGCGCGCACTGCAAAACCGGCAGATTCTGCTCAAACTGTTTTCAGCAAGGAGATGAAGCTGCTGCGCGTCCAAAAATGCGGCGGTTGATGGAACATTGACGAGCTCGGGAAATGGGTATCTGACGCTCTGGCCTATGGGAACTCGGAAGATCGACATGAAAGTGCCCAAGCAGTTGTCCGCAGCGGGCGATCGAACGGCAGTACGCCAACAGATATCGGCAACCGTGCTGTTTGCCGATATCTGCGGCAGTACCCGCTTGTTCGAAAAATATGGCAATTTGCAGGCACGGCAGATCGAGAGCCGGGTTCTCGAGTTGCTCAAGGCCAAGACCGCCGAGTTCGACGGAACAGTGGTCAAAACCATCGGCGACGAGATCATGAGCCGCTTTCCGGACGCAGCACGAGCGTTGCAGGCTGCCTGTGAGATGCACTCCACGATCAAGGATGATTCGTACTTGCTGGAATTCGACATCGCTGTCAGGATTGGCCTGCAACACGGGTTCGTCCTGGTCGAGCCCAGCGATCTGTTCGGGGACGCGGTCAATGTGGCGGCTCGTATGGTTGCCCTGGCCAAAGCTGACCAGATCATCACCACTCGCGAGGTGGTCCACCAGTTGCCGGACAACCTCGAACTGATGACTCGCAGTCTCGGTTGGTCGCGTGTCCGGGGCAAACTGGATGAGTTGGAGATTGTCGAAGTGATCTGGCAGGAGCCCTCCAGCCTGACACAACTCGTCAGCATCGAACAACAGGATGAAGTACGCAGCCTGTTGTTCGCCCGCCTGATTCTCGAATACCACAACAAGACGTACGAGGTGATGCCCGATTCCCACATCTTTACCATCGGGCGCGGCGACAGGAATCATCTGGTAGTAGATCAGGACCGGGTTTCCCGTACCCATGCCGACATCGAATTCCGACAGGGCAAATTCATCCTGGTCGATGGCAGCACCAACGGTACCTATGTCCTGCTGAACAATGGCTCGCGTTTCTTCGTGCAGCGCGAGGAGTTTACCCTGCACGATCGGGGCATCATCTGCCTTGGAAAGGCGGTCACCGCCAATGACCCTGATCTGATCCGCTACGAATGCATACAGCCGTGATGCACGGACTGGCCCGACAATCTCATTCGGGAACTCGGTGCGGATGGAGCAGGGAGGGGGCGGAATGCGCCCTGGGGGTTTTCACCCTATGGCTACGGCTCTGACCGGACGGGCGGCTTGACGTTCAAAGGAGGCTTGCCCGGCTGCTCGAACTTCCCAAACGTTGGCGGAGGTAGCGGCGGCTTCTGCACGGGCATCGGCAGCAGCATCGGCCGCGGCGGCCGTCGCGGATACCAGCCGGCAAGATGGCGCAGATAAAAGGTCACTGGCACGGCCTGTTTGAGCACGTTGCCGTGGCCATCGACGATCGCGGCGTCAAGCTGGTAGCGCTGGTTGGTCGGCGGCAGCGTGTCTCCCCAGAACTCGGGGGGAATCATGAATTCATTGGTGGTGAAGCGCTGGCCGACGGGACGACCGTTGATACTGACCGTGATGGCATGCCCGTTGCCCAGTTGCAGGGTAGGTTCCATGGCGACCCGTACCTCGAACAAGGCATTGTTGGCGGCGACACTGCCATCATTGGCAGGCTCAACGATGCTGAACCTGTGGTAGGCAGGCACCGCTGCCGCGGGCTGGTCGCTTTCCCGGGAGACCCGGCTGGCAGCCGGGGCAGCCACTTTGGGGACCGGCACCGGTTTGCTGATGTTCAGTTCGGGCAGGAGTACCGGTTTGGCGCCTGCTTGCGGCTGGTCGGAATACATCGGACTGCCGGCGCCGCGCGTGACAAAGACCTCCTGTGCCAGCACCGCTGCCGGCACGGACAGCAGCAAGCAGCATTGTGCTGCGAACTGGGCCAGCCGCTTCATTGCCCGCTCAGACACGGGGTGCCTGCCTGCTGCGCGTGTCCATCCGGTCGAATGCGGACAGCAGCGCCTGCGCCACGCGTGGCGAATAGAGCATCGCCAGGTGACCCAGGTCGTCGATCGGTTCGTTGGCGGCACCCGGCAATTGCGAATGGCTCTGCGGCATCACGAAGTTGTCGTGCGGACTATAAATGGCGAGAGTATCGAGCACCGCCGCCGGATTGGCAAGATTCTGCAGCCAGGGGTTGCCGGGCCGCATCTGACGGGCATTCCTGCCAGGCCCGATGCGCGCCAGGTGACTGCCCTGGTGTGGCGTTCCGAGAGTCACCAGACCGGCGACCCGCGCATGGCCGCAACCTTGCAGATAGGCCCGTGCCACCAGCCCACCCATGCTGTGGCCGGCGAGCAGCACACGTTCGGCGCCGGTTTCGGCAAGAACGGCATCGATGCGCCTGGCCAGGGGAGCCACATAATCCTCGATGCTGCCGTGGATCGGTTCGAGGCTGATCGTCGCCACCGTCCAGCCGGCCGCCTCGAGGCGGCGGCGCAGCCACCACCAGGCAGCGCGCGAACAGAAGTAGCCATGGACCAGCAGCACCGGCAGGCGCCTGCCAGGAGTTCCGACCGCGTTGGCGATACTGGCCTGCAGACGATCCGTACCCATCCACCAGCGTTCGAAGGGAAAGATCACGACGAAACTGAGCAACATCGCTGTGTATTCACCCAGCACCATCAGCACGGTCTGGCGTACCGACAGGCGCGGAGCAGGGGAGTGATAGACCCAGGCATAGCCGTAGGTGAGCGTGATCAACGCGGCGCGCAGCGAGAGCACGCCGGCCAGCGCCAGCCCGGCGGCCGCGGACGGCGAAGCAGCCAAGCCATAGCTGGCGATGGCCATGTAAAGCACCATCTCAATGAGCAGGGCCAGGCGAAGAACACGTGCGAGCATGACCGTCAATCTCCGTCAGGGAATGACCGGGTTGGGTCTGCCGGACAATTCGGCGGCCAGCAGACTGGCGTTACGCGCCACCAGTCCGTAAATCGAGAGCTGTGGATTGACCCCCAGACTGGTTGGAAAGAGCGAACCATCATGAACGGACAGATTAACCAGCCAAAAATGCCGGCCGCGATGATCGACGACTCCACGCTGCGGCCCGTCGGCCATCCCGCACCCCCCCATCACATGCGCGCTGACCACCCGGCAGACGAATGGTTTGAGCGGCAGTTCATTGATCCCTTTCCTGGCTTCGGCCCAGCTGGCATAACCGGGGGTCGTTTCGTGCGCCGGCGAGACCCAGCGCGCGCCGGCGGCAAACTGGATTTCGGCCATCGCCAGCAGGGCTCGACGCGTCGCTTCCCAGATCACGTCGCCGAGTGGGTAGTCGAGCACCGGCAGGCCATCGCTGCCGAGACGGACCTGGCCACCGCGACTTTCCGGATGGAAACCGTCGCGCAGCAGCGCCAGCAGCGCGTTGGCCTGCGTGAATTCGCGCATCAGTCTGGCGTGTGCCTCACCAAATCCCTG
>WBZL01003302.1_pt1 | contig 14881 bp, 11 predicted proteins | sample 5204291 | NCBI WGS metagenome assembly WBZL01 (sample SAMN12344345, study PRJNA552823) | activated sludge metagenome | biome: Activated sludge suspended growth; feature: Nitrification reactor; material: Wastewater; isolation source: activated sludge from nitrification reactor of wastewater...
GTCCACCGCCAGGCGGGCGCCATTTTCGTTGTCCTTGCCGATATGGGTCTGGGGACCGGTCAGGGGCGCCACGGAACCGATCTTGATGACGTCGCCGCCTTCCTTGGGTTTTTCGCCGCAGCCGGAAAGAGCAATAACCAGGGCCAGCGCCAGCGTGGATAGGGAAGATTTTGCGTAGTTCACCCGAGAACCCTCAATAGGCCAAAAAACCCGCGTTTTATATCACAGGGCGGCGCCCCGGTCGCGCCGGAACAGGCAATAAAAAAGGCCGGGAAGCCCGGCCTTTTCACCCAATCGGCAAGCCTTACAGGGACAGAACCCAGTCAGCCAGCTTCTTGGCGTTCTCGTCGGAAACCTGGGGGTGCGGAGGCATCGGAACGGCACCCCAAACGCCCTTGCCGCCCTTCTTGATGACACCGACAAGATGCTCGGAAGCCTTGGCGTCACCCTTGTACTTCTTGGCCACGTCCTTGAAGGAGGGGCCCACCACCTTTTTGTCGATCTGGTGGCAGCTCATGCAGGCGCTTTTCTGGGCCAGGGCCTGGTCGGCGGAAGCGACGCCGGCGGTCAGGGCCAGAGCGGCGGCGGCGGCGAAAACGATAGCTTTCATGTCACATCTCCTTAATGGAAAAAGGCAACTTCAGTTGCGCGGCAAATCTTACTGGACGGTCAAAGCCCTGAAAATAGCCGTCGGATCATGCATTTGGACTATTTCCGGTAGGCAATTAACGCCAGCGCGGGTGTGGGCGTTGACGAATTTTCCGGGGGTATTGGAGGATTGGTAGTAATTTCCGATGCATGACTGGTTGAATTGAACAACCGTCGAGAACGGCACAGATTCGCTCTGCGCGTTCCGGATCGTCGGCTAGATTCAACGAATAAACCCATCAACCAAATCCCTCCAGTAGCGTGACCGTCACACCCTTACCGAGCCAGCCCCATAGGAAACGGCACCTTTTCCAGGCCTTCGTCGTGTTCGCCCTGCTCGCGAGCCTGGGCCATTTCGCCGTGGACACGGAGCGGGAAGGTTTGGCGCAGAACCGCCGCAATGAGGTCACCCAAGCCACCTTGGCCATGGTTTCCCGCCTGGATGCCGAGATCAACGCCAATGTCTCTCTCGCCAACGGCATGTATGCGCTGATATCCGCCCTGCCGGGCGCGGGCGCCGATCAACTGCGGAACGGCCTTCAGGCCTTGTATCGTTTCGGCCGCCATGTCCGCTACGTGAGTCTCGCGCCGGACAACCGCATTTCCCAGATTTACCCCCCGGCCGGCAACGAAGCCGCCATCGGCCTCTACTACCCCGACCTGCCCGAGCAGTGGCCGGCGGTGAAACGGGCCATGGACCAGCGCGCCAACGTGCTGGCCGGCCCCGTGCGCCTGCCTCAAGGAGGCTTCGCGCTGATCTGCCGCACGCCGGTCTTCGAGGAAGATGGCGGCTATTGGGGCATGCTCAACCTGGCCCTGGAAGCGGATGGCCTGTTCCGGGACGTGGGACTCGCGCCGGAGCTGGCGGGAGTGCGCTACGCCCTGCGCGGCCGGGACGGCGCCGGGGAAGCGGGAGAGGTGTTCTTCGGCGACGCGGACACCTTCTCCGCAGACGCCGTCCGTGTGCCTTTCCGGGTGCCCGGTGGCACCTGGGTCCTCGCCGCTCGGCCGGCGAAGGGCTGGTCAGCGGGCCAGGGCCACCTGGCGGCCCTGGAGGCCGCCGCGGTCGTCGCCGCCATGGCCCTGGCGCTTGGCTTTTATGGCTTCCAGCGAGGCCGGCTGCGCATCGAGGACAGAGAGAAGCGTCTGCGCGCCTTCCTGGATACCGCCCGTGACGGCGTCATCGTCATCGACGAGCACGGCATCATCCGGGAGTTCAACCCCGCCGCCGAAAACCTCTTCGGCTACACGGCCGGCGAGGTGCTGGGCACCTCCCTCAACCGGCTGATGCCCGCCGGGGACGCCCTCCAGCACGACCGCCGACTGAGGGAAACCCGCCAACCGGGCGTGCGGCGCATGGGAGGCGGCAGGCAGATCGAGGGCAGGCGCGGGGACGGAAGCACCTTCCCCGCCGAAATCTCGGTGGGCAACGTCACCATCGGCGAGGAACGGCTCTTCGTCGGCGTGGTGCGCGACATCACCCAGCGCAAGGAATACGAGCGTCGGCTCATGGAACTGGCCAACACCGACGGCCTCACCAAGACCCTCAACCGCCGCGCCTTACTGGAGGAGGGCGAAAGCCAGCTCGAACTGGCCCGCCGCCACGGCCGCCCGCTTTCCCTGATGATGATCGACGCCGACCATTTCAAGAAGGTCAACGACGTCCACGGTCACCATGTCGGGGATGCCGTCCTGGTAAGGCTCTCCGACGTGGTGCGCGGCTGCCTGCGCGGCACCGACCGGCTGGGCCGCCTGGGCGGCGAGGAGTTCGCCGTGCTCATGCCGGAGACCGACCGGGAACAGGCCGAGGCCGTGGCCCAGCGGCTGCTCCGGGCCATCCGCGAAACCGAAGTGGCCACCGATACAGGGGCCGCCCTGCGCTTCACCGTCAGCATCGGCCTGGCCGGCCTGGAAACCGCCACGGAAGACCTCGCCGCCCTTCTCCGCGCCGCCGACGCCGCCCTGTACCGGGCCAAGGCCGAGGGCCGCGACCGCCACAGTGTGGCGGAAGCCGAAGCCTGACATTCCCGCCCGGCTCAGCCCCGGGCCGCCCGTTCCAGGTTCAGCGCCAGCAGACTGCGCAGTATTTCCCCATCGGGCATGTCCGGCATGTAGTCGGTCCAGCCATAGGCGGCGTCCAGTTCCCGGTGGGCGTGGCCCAGCCAGGCCGGGCGCTGGTTGTAGAAGTGAGTCAGGGTGCGCTTCTTCAGCTTCGCCTCATGGCCGGGTTTGACCACGGGCCGGTTTTCTGGATGCCATTGAATGCGACGCGCCAACATCAAATAACCAGGATGTCGTGGAGGGCGAAGCCACCGCCCTCTTGCATGGCGCGGCACAGTTCGGCCAGTCGGGATTGAGCCTTGGCGCCGTCCGGTTGGACTTGTCCAGCACCGTCCCGAAAAGCTTTTCCGGCAGCAGGCGAGCGTCCTCGGCGAACATGCAGAACACGCACTGGATGAGGAAATGGGCCACGTCCTGGGGCTCGCTCCCTCGATGCCCGCTTCCGCACGGGCTTGCGCCAGATTGCAGCCGGCCGGTGGACGGCGATCATTGACGACCACGGGGGCCATGGTGCAATTTTCGGCCATGGAAAACCCTGGGGGAATATCCGGATCGCGCGTGTGGCCGCTGCTGCCGGGGCTGGCCGGGTTGACCCTGTTCCTGCTAGCCGCGCTGTATGGCTACTCCATGCTGACCGGCGTGGTGGCCGACACCAACTCGCGGAAACAGGCGCGGGAAACCCTCCTGCACGCGGAGCAAGTGCTGTCCCTGCTCAAGGATCTGGAGGTCGGCCAGCGCGGTTACCTGCTCACCGGCGACCCGGCCTTCCTTAAGCCCTACCAGGACGCGCGCGCCCAGTTGGCCGCCGCCCAGTCCACCCTGCGCCGGGGACTCGATGCCAGCCAGGTATATGCCGGCCGTTTCGATGCGCTGGAACAGCTCATCACCCTCCGGATGGACATCGCCGCCGGCAACCTGGCCCTGCGCGCCGAGACAGAGCCAGCGCCGATGCAAAGCCCCGCGAAAGCCAGGATGGAGGCGGGCAAGGTCGCGATGGACCGGATTCGCGCCGAATTCGCGAGCCTGGAGACGGGCCTGCGCCAGCGCATCCAGGCCCTCGACGGGCGCGTCCAGGCCCAGCAGGCCCGGGCCCGGCTGGCGGCCTACGGCCTGACCACCCTGGCCGGCGCCATGCTGTTATTGGCCTACGTCTTGCTGCTGCGGGAACAGGGCCGGCGGGTTCGCGCCGAGCAGGCTCTGACCCGGGTGGCAACGGACACCGCGCGGCGGCGCGGCGCCGAGCTGGAGTCGGTGTTCCAGGCCCTGCCCGACCTGTATTTCCGCCTGGCGTGGGACGGCACCATCCTGGACTACCACGGCAGACGGGATGAACTGTACCTGCCGCCGGAACAGTTCATCGGGAAGCGCATGCAGGACGTTCTGCCACCCGAGGTGGGCATGCGGTTCAGCGCAGAAATCCAGGCCATGATGACAGCGAAAACCCCCGGCCATCCGGCCTTCGAATACGTGCTGACCATGCCCGGCGGCGACCGGCACTTCGAGGCGCGGTTGAGCCGCATCCCCGGACAGGATGAAGTGGCCGTGGTGGTGCGCGACATCGAGGAGCGCCAGCAGGCCGAGATCACCATCCGCAAATGGGCGGACGCCTTCGAGCACTGCGCCCACGGCATCGCCCTGGGCGACGCCCGCACCAACCGGCTGTTGGCCTGCAATCCGGCCTTCGGCGCGCTCCTGGATCAGCGCCCCGAGGAGTTGGTGGGCCATCCCATTCTCGACGTCTACACACCCGCCGAGCACGCGTTGCTGCGCGAGCGCATCGCCCAGGTGGATGCCCTGGGCAAGGTCCGCTACGAAGCCCACATGCTGCGTCGCGACGGCGGTTCCGTGCCGGTCCAGCTCGATCTGGTCTCCGTGCGCGGCGGCGACGGCCAGCCCCTGTACCGGGTGGCGACCATCCAGGACATCAGCGCCCGGTTGGCCGCCACAGCGGACATGGAAAAGGCCCGCGACGACCTGCGCGCCTTCGCCATCAAGCTCGACCGGGACATCGAGACAGAGCGCCGCCGTCTGGCCCGGGAGGTGCACGACCAGCTGGGCCAGATCTTCACCGCCCTCAAGCTGCGCTTGCTGGACTGCGATTCCGCCCGTCCCCTGGACCCGGAGCGGCTGGACGAATTCGGGAAGCTGCTGGACGAGGGCATCCGCGTCGCCCGCCGCATCGCCGCCGACCTGCGCCCGGCCATGCTGGACGACCTGGGACTGGGTCCGGCCCTGGCCCATTACGGCAAGCTGCTGGGCGCCCAGGCCGGCTGCTCGGTGGACGTGGACATCCGGGACGACGCCCGGCTGGGTCCCGAATGCGTCAACCAGATCTTCCGCATCGCCCAGGAGGCCCTGACCAACGTGGTCCGCCACGCGGCGGCCAAGCGGGTACTCGTGCGCGGCGAGGTGGAGGACGGCCACTACCGGCTCACGGTGGAGGACGACGGACGCGGCATGGCGCCTGACGGGCAAGACGGGTTGGGCATGCTGGGCATGCGCGAACGGGCGATGCTGATCGGCGCCGATCTGGAAGTGGGTGTGTCACCTCTGGGCGGCCTGCGGCTGGCCCTGAGCCTGCTGCTCATCGAAAAGGAGGAAAACCATGCGCATCCTGCTGGTGGATGACCACCCCATCCTGCGGGCGGGGGTGGCCCAGTTGATTCGGGGCCGCTGGCCCGACACCGAACTGGCCGAGGCGGGTTCCCTGGCCGAAGCGTCGAAATATCTGGAGAAGGACGGCTGGAAGGCCATCGTGCTGGATCTTTCCCTACCCGATTCCAGCGGCCTGGAGGGCCTGGACCGGCTGCGCCGCAAGGCCCCGGACGTGCCGGTGCTGGTGCTGAGCATGCACGTCGAGAGCGCTTATGCCGCCCGCGCCCTGCAATCCGGCGCTTCCGGCTATCTCACCAAGGATCGGGCCGGACAGGAACTGGTGGCCGCCCTGGAGCGGGTGCTGGCGGGCGGCCGCTACGTCACCGCCAGCCTGGCGGAAGCGCTGACCGATCTGCTCACCGGCCGGGCGCCGGACCGGCCGCCCCACGAAACCCTGTCGGCCCAGGAGCTCCGCGTGCTGATCTCGCTGGCCGAAGGGAAGAGCGTGGGCGAGGCCGCCGAGTCCATGCACCTGTCGGTCAAGACCGTGAGCACCTACCGCACCCGAATCCTGGACAAGATGCAGCTCAAGACCAACGCGGACCTCACCCGCTATTGCCTGTCCCACGGCCTCATTCACCTGTAGGCCAGGATCCACCGGGGATGGTCTGAAGCGATTTCCCGGTTTCCCCTGGCCAATTTGTAGGACAGACACCTACTTCAGTTAGGGATTTTGGCCGACGTGCGTTCAGGCCTCCCGCCGATAGTAGGTCTTTCACCCACGCGGGACACTGGCCCCATGAAATCGGAGGGGTCATGAACATCGTCATCGTGGAAGACTCGGAACTGGTGCGGGACGGCCTGCGGCGAACCCTGGCGGGTGTTCCCGGCGCCCGCGTCGCGGGCATGGCGGAGCACGAGGAGGACGCCGTGGCGCTCATCGCCGAGACGCGGCCGGACGTGGTGATCCTGGACCTGGGGCTGGCCAGCGGCAGCGGATTGAGCGTGCTCCGGCGGGTCCGCGCCCAGGGCTGTGGCAGCCGGATCCTGGTGCTGACCCACAGCGTGGACGACGCTTATCGCCTGGCTTGCGAGGACGCCGGCGCCGATGGCTTTTATGACAAGGCCGGCGGCGTCTCTGCCCTGCTCAAGCGCCTGGTGGACTGGATTCCGCCCATCCCGGCGAACGAGAGCCGGCGGCTGCGCGCCCTGCGCCGCCTGCACCTGCTGGACACCCCCGCCGAGGAGGTATTCGACGAGATCACCCGCCTGTGCGCGGAGCTTCTGGAGGTGCCCATCGCCCTGGTCAGTCTGGTGGACGAGCATCGCCAGTGGTTCAAGTCGCGGGTGGGCCTGGACGCCAGTGAAATCAGCCGGACGGTTTCCTTCTGCGGCCACGCCATCCACCACGCGGATACTTTCATCGTCGAGGACGCGAGCAAGGATCCCCGCTTCGCCGACAACCCGCTGGTGCGCGGCCCCCTGCAAGTTCGCTTCTACGCCGGCGTGCCCTTGGTCTTGCCAGGAGGCGAGGCGGTGGGCACCCTTTGCGTGATCGACCGGGTGCCGCGCCAGCTAAGCCCCCGGCATAAGACCCTGCTGGAGGTGCTGGCGCGCAAGATCGTCACCGAACTGGAATTGCGCCAGCGGGTCAGCGCCCTGGAGGAGGAGATCGCCCACCGCCGAGATATGGAGGTGCGCATCATGCATTTGGCCACGCGCGATCCGCTGACCGGCCTGCCCAACCGGGCGGCGCTCATGGACCGGCTGCGCCAGGGCATCAAGGTGGCGGAACGGGACGGCCACATGCTGGCCTTCTTCTTCCTGGACCTGGACCGCTTCAAGCTCATCAACGACACCCTGGGCCATCCGGTGGGCGACGGCCTGCTGCAACGGGTGGGGGAACGCCTCACCGAATTGCTGCGGGATTCGGACACCATCGCCCGCCTGGGCGGCGACGAGTTCGCGGTGATCCTGCCCAAGGTGGCCTCCGTCGAGGACGCCCAGAACGTCGGCATCAAAATTCTGGAAGTGTTGCGGGAACCGATGCAAATCGGCGGCCACTTACTGCGCGCCGAATGCAGCGTCGGCCTGGCGCTCTATCCCGACCACGGGGACAGCAACGAACTGCTCATCCGCCATGCCGATCTGGCCCTGTACGAGGCCAAGCGTTCCGGCGTCCACCAGTGGCGCATGTTCGAGTCTTCGATGAACGACGCGGCGGTGCAAAGGGTGACGCTGGAAAGCGAACTGAACGACGCCCTGGACAGGGCGGAATTGGAGGTGCATTACCAGCCCCAGGTGTCCCTGGAACAGGGCCGCCTGACCGGTGTCGAGGCCCTGGCGCGGTGGCGGCATCCGCAAAAGGGCATGCTGCCGCCGGCCCAGTTCATCCCCCTGGCCGAGGAAACCGGCCTGATCTGGGAGTTGGGCCGCCAGGTCTTGGAAACCGCTTGCGCCCAATGGGCGGAATGGCATCGGCGCGGCATCCGCGTTCCCCACCTGGCGGTGAACGTCTCGCCGGCCCAATTGCGCCCGGAACTGGCGGAGGTGGTGCGGGACTGCCTGGCCCGCCATGAAATCGGCGAGGGCGTGCTGGAACTCGAGATCACCGAAAGCGCGTTGACCGCCGACGGACCCGTGGTGCTGGAACTGCTGGACACCCTCACCAACATGGGCGTGGGCATCGCCGTGGACGACTTCGGCGTGGGCTATTCGTCCCTGGCCCTGCTGCGCCGCCTGCCCCTGGACTGCCTGAAGGTGGACAAGAGCTTCATCGACGAAATGACGATCAGCCACCAGGACATCACCATCGTCGAAGCGGTCCTGCGCATGGGGCACGGCCTGGGATTGCGCACCGTCGCCGAGGGTGTGGAAACGCCGGAGCAGCGGGAAGCCCTTCGCATGCTGGGCTGCCAGTGCGCCCAGGGCTATCTGGTCAGCCGGCCGCTGCCGCCCGCCGAGTTCGCGGTATGGCTGGAAAACGGCATGGTCATTTCGGGTTCGCCGGCGGACCGGGGCGGTCTGAAACCACAACAATGAGAGGTGTTCAAATGCGAATTACCGACAGCGATGGATTACGGCGAAAATCCCCTAAGCGCGGGCTTCAACAACGACGCGCCCACGGCCCGGCCACCTCCACACCTCCGGAATTCCTGCTCCGCCTGCGGGGGGGCGGGCGTGGCGGACAGCGCGCGGACCAGGCCCCCTCCTGTCAGAACGAATCGACCTGGCTGAAAATCGCTCTGAACCTGGCTCAGGCCGGTGCCTGGGAATGGGACCTGGCCAGCGACGAAATCCACTGGTCCGAGGACTTGTGGCAACTCTATGGAATCGAAGGCCCCGGCGCCCAAGCCACCTTCTCGTCGTGGCTGCGGAGCATCCACCCTGAAGACAGGGAGGCGACCGCGCGCGCGGTAAGCCGGTCCGTCGCCGAGGGCAGGGAAATCCTGATCGAATTCCGCGTCAACCCCGTCGGCGGGGAAGCGTGTTGGCTGTTATCGCGGGGCCAGCCGGTCGCGGGCGCCGATGGCCGACCCGAACGCTATCTGGGCATCCTCCTCGACATCACCGAAAGCAAGCGCAAGACCCAAACCTTGCGTGACAACGAGGCGCGCTTCCGGACTCTGGTGAACCAGGCCATGCCCGACGCCCTGTTCGTCCACGACCTCGACGGCCGCTTCATCGAGGTGAACCGCCATGCCTGCGCCAGGTCCGGCTACAGCCGGGAAGAACTGCTGGGCATGAACGTGTTCGACTTGGAGACTTGCATCGCGCCGGACGTCGCACGGGCCGCCTGGGAGAAGATGGAGCCGGGCAAGACCACCATCCTCCTTGGCCGGCAACGGCGCAAGGATGGCGCCACGTTCCCGACGGAAGTGCATCTTGGCATCGTGACCATGGAGGGAAGACGCCTCTATACGGCGACCGTGCGCGACATCGGCGGACGCCTTCGCGCCGAAGAAAACATGCGGCTGCTTTCCACCGCCGTGGAACAAAGCACCAGCGCCATCCTCATCACCGACGCGCAAAGGCGCATTCTCTTCGTGAACGACGCCTTTCTCGGCATCAGCGGCTACCAACCGGAGGAGGTGATCGGAAAGCCGGCCAACATCCTGGGATCGGGTGAAACCCCCGCCGAGACCTATCGCGATCTCAACGAGGCCCTCGCCGCCGGCCGCTCGTGGTCGGGGGAGTTTCACAACCGGCGGAGGGATGGCGGCGTCGGCATCGACCTGAGCCATATCGCCCCGGTGCGCGACGCGGCGGGGCGCATCTCCCACTTCGTGGGCGTGCAGGAAGACGTGACCGAGAAGCGGCGCATGGCGACGGAACTGGAAATCCACCACGCCAATCTGGAGAAGCTGGTCGCGGCCCGCACCGCGGAACTGGCTGCGGCAGAATCCCGGCTGCGCCTGATCATCGAATCCAGCGCCGACGGCATTGTCGAGCTCGACCAGGAGGGCGCGATGGTGCTGGTCAACCCGGCTGCCCGCGAGATGCTGGGATACCGGGCCGAGGACCTGCTCGGGCGGAACCTGCACGACGCCATCCACTACCTGCGCCCGGATCGCAGCCCCTATCCCGCCGAGGAATGCGAAATCCACCGCGCCGTCTCCCAGGGCCGGGGCCTGCGTCTCGACGCGGATGTGTTCTGGCCGGCCGACGGCGAACCTTTGCCCGTCAGCGTCGCCTGCCAGCCGATCTTCATCGACAACCAGCCCATGGGCGCGGTGGTCACCTTCGCCGACGCAACGGAGCGCCGGCGGGCTGAAGCCGAGCGGGAAAAAGCCCGCGCTGAGGCCGAGCGACTGGCCCGGGTCAAGAGCGAATTCCTCGCCAACATGTCCCACGAAATCCGCACCCCCCTGAACGGGGTTCTCGGCCTCGCCCAGATCGGCTTCCGTGACAACGCTGGCCGCGATAAGACCCGGGACACCTTCGCCCGCATCCTGGATTCCGGGAAGCTGCTGCTCAGCAGCATCAATGACATCCTGGATTTCTCGAAGATCGAGGCCGGCTGGCGGACCTCATGGATGGAAGCCTGTCGGTGAAGAGCGAGCTAGGCGGGGGCAGCACCTTCGAACTGCGTTTGCCCCTGCGGCTCAGCGACCAGCCGGCGGCTCCAGCAACCACCGCGAATCTGGACAGCAAACCGCGATTGTTCGGCTTACGCCTCCTGGTGGCCGAGGACAACGAGATCAACCGCCTGGTGATCGAGGACATGCTGCAAGGCGAGGGCGCCGAGACCGTGATGGTGGAAAACGGCAAGTTGGCGCTGGAAGCGGTGGAGCGGGAAGGCGCCGGCTATCACGCGGTGCTGATGGACGTGCAGATGCCGGTGATGGATGGCCTCGACGCCACCCGCGAACTGGCCCGCATCGCCCCCGACCTGCCGGTAATCGGCCAAACCGCTCACGCCCTGCCGGAGGAGCATGCGCGCTGCCGGGCGGGGGGCATGGTGGCCACGCTCACCAAGCCCATCGCCATCGACGATCTGGTGGAGACAGTATTGGCCCATGCCCGCGACCCCATGGATCGAATCCCGGTGGATAGGGCGGCGGCGGAAAGCGCCGGCCCCGGAACAGACCCCGTAGACTGGGCTTCCCTCCACCATCGATTCCATCACCGTCAAGACCACGTCGAACGGCTGACGCGGCTCGTGTTGGAAACCCATGCCGGTACACCCGACCGTCTGAGGGATTTCGCCCGGACCGTCGACCTGGCCGGCATTGCCGCGCTCGCCCATTCCCTGAAAGCCGTCGCGGGCAAACTCTCGGCTGTGGAAGTGGAATCCCTGGCCATCCAGGCCATGTATGCGGCCCGGATGGGCGAGAACAGCGCGGCCAGGCTGGTCACGGCGCTCGCCGAAGCCGTGGAGCGCATGGTCAAAGCCCTGCGGCGCGTCCCCAGAAGGGATTCCTGATGGGTGGCAACCCCACTCGCGACGCGAGGCTGATTCCCGCTGAAACAGGCGCTTAGCGCCGGACCCGCGCACCCTGGTCGATCCGGAACGTGGCGTGGCAGGAAACGCAGTTCTGCATGAGTTTGCCCAGTTGCTTCAGGGCCAGGTTGGCGTCGGCCATGCTGGCCGCGTCCCGGGCCAGGTCGTCGAAGCCTTCGTGGGTGGCGTGGCCCAGTTTCTTGAATTCCATGGGGAGTTTCTCGCGCAAACCGGCGGGCACGCTGTGGGCGGCGGCCATGCCGGATTCGCCGGCGGCCTCGGCCACCACCTTCATGTCGTTGTGGGCGGCGGCGGTGATGATCTTTTGCACCGAGGTGAGGAACAGGCGCATTTCCAGGCGGACGTGGGCGGCTTCCTCGGCGTTGAGGGGGAGGGGTTTGCGATATTCGACGGACTTGCCGTGGTGGTGATGGGCAGGCTCGGCGGCGATAGCGGGGAGGGTGGACAGGGCGACGAGAAGGGCGGCGGCGCGGTTCATGGGCGGTGCTTTCAGAAGGTGTCCAGCAGTTGCAGGGTGACGCCGGCCATCAGGCGCATTTCCCCTTCGCCGATGACGTAGGGGGGCATGAAGTAGACGGTCGATCCGATGGGACGGATGAACAGTCCCCGCTCCAGGGCGTGGCGGTGGAATTCGCCGCTGAATCCCGGCGGCGCGCCGGCCACGTCGAAGGCCCAGATCATGCCGGTGTGGCGAAAATGCCGGGCCCGGGGATGGGCGGCGATGGGGGCAAGGAACTCGGAGAAGCGCGCGGCTTTCTCCCGGTTGGCGGCGAGCACCCGGTCTTCCTCGAAGATATCCAGCACCGCCAGGGCGGCGCGACAGGCCAGGGCGTTGCCGGTATAGGAATGGGAATGGAGGAAGCCCCGGGCGGTGGAGTCGTCGTAAAAAGCCTGGTAGACCGGGTCGGTGCTGAGCACGCAGGAGAGGGGCAGGTAGCCGCCGGTGATGCCCTTGGACAGGCAGAGGAAGTCCGGGGTGATACCGGCCTGCTCGCAGGCGAACATGGTGCCGGTGCGGCCGAAGCCCACGGCGATCTCGTCGGCGATGAGGTGGACCCGGTGACGGTCGCACATCTCCCGCACGCAGGAAAGATAGATGGGGTGGTACATGGCCATGCCGGCGGCGCCCTGGACCAGGGGCTCCAGGATGACGGCGGCGGTGGTGTCGGCGCATTCGGCGAGAAAATCCTCCAGGCTGGCGGCGGCGCGCAGAGCGTGGGCCTCCGCCGACTCGCCCGCTTCGGCGCGGCGCCAGTCGGGGCTCATGACCTGGCGGGTGGGGCGCAGCAGGGGGGCGTAGGTGTCCTTGAACAAGGCCACGTCGGTGACCGAGAGGGCGCCCAGGGTCTCGCCGTGGTAGCCGTTCTCCAGGCTGACGAATCCCGTCTTGGCTGGCTGGCCCACGTTGCGCCAGAAATGGAAGCTCATCTTGAGGGCGATCTCGGTGGCGCTGGCGCCGTCGGAGCCGTAGAAGGCATGGGAGAGGCCGGTGAGCCGGGCCAGCCGCTCGGAGAGTTCCACCACCGGGGCGTGGGTGCAACCGGCCAGGATGACGTGCTCGATGCGCCCGAGCTGGTCCATGAGGGCCGCGTTGATGCGCGGGTTGCAGTGGCCGAACAGGTTGACCCACCAAGAGGAGATGACGTCGAGATAGCGCCTGCCGTCGAAGTCGATGAGCCAGGGCCCTTCGCCCCGGGCGATGGGCAGGGGCGGCACCCGCTCCAGATGTTTCATCTGGGTGCAGGGATGCCAGAGGGCGGCCTGGCTACGGGTCAGCCAATCGCTGTTGCCGGATGATTCGCTGGCCAAGATGGTTTACCTCTTTCCCGCCCGTGGGCGAGGGGCGTGTCCCCGCGCGTTACTGGAAGAAGCCCTTGGACAGCAGCTCCATGGTGAGCAGCCGGTAGTCGTGGGCGCCGGGGGAGTCGGCGGAGTAGGCGAAGATGTCCATGCCGTGGGCCGGGCTCTCGGACAGGGCCGGGTCGTCCTGGATGCGGGTCTCGCACAGGTTGTCGCCGTAGCGGCTCTTCAGGCTGGCGTGGGCCTCCCGGCACAGGGGCTTGCTCTCGTCGAAGCGGGTCATGACCACCTTGCGCTCGATACGCCGCTTCAGGGGGCCTTCGAGCACGTTCAGGGCCATGTCCAGGCGATTGAGGCCCTGGATGGAGAGGAAATCGGCGGTCACGGGGATCAGCACCCGGTCGGCGGCGAACAGGGCGTTGAGGGAGAGCACGCCCAGGGCCGGAGCACAGTCCACCAGGATGGGTGAATCATCCCAGGCCAGGCTTGCATCCAGACCGCGCTTGAGGGTGGCGGCCACGCCCGCGGCGGAGCCCAACAGGGCATCGATCTTGGCCAGGTCAGCGTGGCCCGGCAGCAGGCGGATACCGTTGGTCAGCCGACGGGTGAGCCGGTCCAGGGGGATTTTGTCCTTGAAGAAGGCTGCCAGGGTGGCGTTGCCCGGCGGGTGCCGCACACCCAGGGCCAGGCTGACGTGGGCCTGGGGGTCCAGGTCCAGGACGATGGGCTTGCGTTCCAGCAGGGCCAGGGAGGCGGCCACGTTGAGGGTGGTGGTGGTCTTGCCGACGCCACCCTTCTGGTTGAAAACCGCGATGACTGCCATCTGGGTCGCCTTTCTCGGGTTATTCCACGGTGACGGATTTCGCCAGGTTGCGGGGCTGGTCCACGTCCGTGCCCTTCAGAACCGCCACGTGGTAGGCCAACAGTTGCAGCGGCACACTGTAGACGATGGGTGCCGTGCTCGGATAGATGTCCGCCAGGGTGAGGTTCTGGTAGCGATCCAACTCGATCTTCACCTTGTGGTCGCTGAACAGGAACAGCTCGCCACCCCGGGCGCGCACTTCCTGGAGGTTGGAGAGCACCTTGTCCAGGAGGGGGTCGTCCGGCAGGGCGCAGACCACAGGCATGTCGGCGTCCACCAGGGCCAGGGGGCCGTGCTTAAGCTCCCCGGCGGGATAGGCCTCGGCGTGGATGTAGGAGATCTCCTTGAGCTTCAGGGCGCCTTCCAGGGCGATGGGGAAGAAGGGACCACGGCCCAGGAAGAGGGCGTGCACCTTGTCCGAGAATGCCTTCGCCATGGTCTTGATGGCGTCGGAGAGTTCCAGCACCACTTCCACCTGGCGGGGCAGGGCGTGGAGCTCGTTCACCAGCCGCTTCTCATCCTCGGCGGACAGGCCCCGGCGCCGGGCCAGGGCCAGGGCCACCAGGCGCAGGGCGGTGAGCTGGGTGGTGAAGGCCTTGGTGGAGGCCACGCCGATTTCCGGGCCGGCCCGGGTCATGAGGGCCACGTCGGATTCCCGGGTGAGGGAGGATTCCGGCACGTTGCAGATGGTCAGGGAGCCCACGTAGCCCGCCTGTTTGGCGAAGCGCAGGGCGGCCAGGGTATCGGCGGTCTCGCCGGACTGGGAGATGGACAGGAACAGGGTGCCGGGCGGCACCACCACCTTGCGGTAACGGTATTCGCTGGCCACCTCCACGGCGCAGGGAATGCCGATCTCCTCCAGCCAGTAGCGCGCCACCAGGCCGGCGTGGTAGCTGGTGCCGCAGGCGACGATGTGCACGCCCCGGGTCTTGTCGAACAGGTCCTTGGCC
>WBZL01003304.1_pt1 | contig 14875 bp, 17 predicted proteins | sample 5204291 | NCBI WGS metagenome assembly WBZL01 (sample SAMN12344345, study PRJNA552823) | activated sludge metagenome | biome: Activated sludge suspended growth; feature: Nitrification reactor; material: Wastewater; isolation source: activated sludge from nitrification reactor of wastewater...
CGCTGGCTTCGCGATGCTGGGCCATTCCCTTCGACGGCGTCCGGCGCGTTATCAGGCACTAGCCCGGGCCTGATATCAGAGTCACCCGGCAGGAAGGGCCGCTTCGTGCGGCCCTTTTTTTGCGCTCTCACAACTGTATTGCAAATATAATACAGTTGTGAGAGATAGGGCGCTGAGGAGAATGCACCATGTATAGCGAAAGCGATCTGGAATCTGCCGTGGCGGCTGGCGTGCTGAGCCCACAGGCCGTCACTGCATTGAGACTTCATGTATCAGAACAGCGGGCGACGTCGATGGTCGACGAGGAAGACTTTCGGCTGCTAACGGGTTTCAACGACATATTTGTCGCCATTGCCGGAATCCTTTTGCTGGTCGGCGGCGGCTGGCTGGGAGGAGAAGTGCATCCCGCTCTTGGTGGCGCAATCGTTGCCGCGCTGTCCTGGGGCCTTTCCGAATATTTCACGCGCCAACGCCGAATGGCGCTGCCCAGCATCGTCTTTCTGCTCTCATTTGTCGGCAGCGTCTTTTCAACTCTGGTTTCTGCGACGATTGCTGATGGCGCCGTGGAGGCTGGAGATAGCGCCAGCGCAGCAATTCTGGCCGCCTGCGCTGGCTTGGCGGCCGCGGCAGCGTGGGTGCATTGGCGTCGTTTTCAGGTGCCAATCACTATCGCGGCAGGGACAGCGGCGTGTGTTGGACTTTGCCTTTCTCTCTTCCTTGCAACGGTGGGCACCGAGAGTATGGACCGACTGGTCTATGGGCTTCTCCTTGTCCTTGGACTGGCCGTCTTTGCCTATGCAATGCGCTGGGACATGTCCGATCCGATGAGAACGTCACGCCGCTCGGACGTTGCATTCTGGCTCCACCTGCTCGCTGCACCCATGATTGCCCATTCAACCTTTGCATTGCTTGGGATCCTCAATGGCGAACCCGGCACGGCCAAGGCCCTTGTTGTTGTGTTGCTCTACGTTGCGATGGGCCTGGTCGCGCTGGCCGTCGACAGGCGTGCCTTGCTCGTCTCTGCGCTGGGGTATGTGATCTATGCGATCATAGCCCTGTTCCGGGAGTTTGGCGCGATTAGCCTGAATGTCGCCCTGGCAGCATTCGTGATTGGTTCGGCCCTGCTGATTCTTTCGGCCTTCTGGCACCGAGTGCGACACATGGTCACGACCTTGCTCCCGGACGGCCTCAGCCGACGTCTCCCGCCTTCCGTTGCGCTCCCGGTTACGGTGCGACCAGCTTCATAAGCCGCCTCTCGACGGGGGCGAGGATCGGCGCAAGGTCATGCCCCCGTCGCAGGACCATCCCTGCTTCGCCGACAAGGGCCCACATACCCTGGCGATTGCGGAGCGCAGGGCGCTTTTCGATCCTGTATTCGGGGCGCTCCGCCGCTCTTCTGAAGGCGCTGAACACGGCCACATCCCGTTCCATGGCAATGGCATAGTCGCGCCAGAATCCAGCAGCCACCATGCGGCCGTAGAGGTCGAGAATGCGGGTCAGTTCGGAACGGTCAAATACAGTCTGGATGCCGCCCCGGTTCGGAAACGGGGTGACGTCTCCCATCAGGCCTTGGTCCGCTTCGCAGCAACACCCTCTCGCTCCTCGACCAATGCGGCCAGGCGCTTTTGCAACTGCTCCACTTCACACTTGAGAATCTCAAGCTGCTGGGTTGCGGGATCGAATCGTTCGGAGCACGGCGTTCCATACGGAACAAAGCCCTTCTGGTAGTCTGCAGCATCAACCAGAGTCTGGCGTGCGGGGATGCCAACCATCGTTGCACCTTCAGGCACGTCCTTTGTCACAACCGAATTCGCACCGACCCGCGCCCGCGCGCCTAGAGTGATCGGGCCGAGAACCTGGGCTCCCGAACCAATGATCACGCCATCACAAAGTGTCGGGTGGCGCTTGCCTGCAATTCCGTTGTCGGGGCTCGTTCCGCCCAGCGTGACGCACTGGTAGATCGTCACATTGTCCCCGATTTCCGCCGTTTCCCCGATCACGACAAAGCCGTGGTCAATGAAAAAGTTACGGCCGATTGACGCGCCGGGATGAATATCGATCGCGGTCAGGAATCGGGCCAAATGATTCACGAGGCGAGCAAGAAAGAACAGTTCGGCTGCGAACAGCCAATGGGCCACACGATGAAGTCCAAGCGCCCAGACACCGGGATAAGTCAGTATTTCCCAACGCGAACGCGGGGCGGGGTCTCTTGCCTTCACTGAATCGAGATAGGCTATCAGCTGGTCGAACATGGGTCGTGTCTTGCCTTTTACCTTCCCAAGGAACTCTATCTAGGTGTTTCGCGCTCAGGATTCTAGACCCGAGATAGATAAGTATGATTCTCGAGCGCAATCCGGCTCGAACTGTTGTAGGCAATGGAGTGGCCGCGAGTCCGGTTTTAAGGGTGGGGTATGGAGATTTTCGGGTTCGATCTGTCCGGGATGCTGCCGTTTGTGGCAGTTGGTTTCGTGGCCCAACTGATCGACGGCGCCATCGGAATGGCGTTCGGCGTTATCACCAATACGCTTTTGGTGAGTGTTCTTGGTGTTCCCCCGGCGCATGCATCAGCGCGCGTCCATGTCGTTGAAATGTTCACGACTGCGGCATCCGGCATCAGTCACATCTTCCACAACAATGTCGACTGGTATCTGTTCCGCAGACTGGCGATTCCCGGGGTCGTGGGTGCTGTTCTGGGAGCATATGTCTTGACCAGCATTGATGCTTCGGTCGCAAAGCCATTCGTCATGGCCTATCTCGCCTGCATCGGTGTCTACCTTCTCTACAAGGCATGGGGATATACGCACGAGCACCGCGAACCCAAGGTGATTGCCCCGCTCGGCCTCATCGGCGGCTTTCTGGATGCAGCGGGCGGCGGCGGCTGGGGACCGGTTGTCACCTCAAACCTGCTCATCCAGGGCACATCGCCCAGAATGACCGTCGGCACAGTGAACACAGCGGAATTTGTGCTGACCACCGCCGCATCGGCAACCTTCATTTCACAGATCGGCCTGGAAGCATTCAGCATCGCGACGTTCGGGCTTCTGATCGGAGGAATGGTCGCAGCCCCGCTCGCCGCCTTTGTGGCCCGGCATGTCCAGCCACAAAGGCTGATGCTGATGGTTGGCGTCGTCCTGACCGCAACCAGTCTGTTCAGCCTGTACAAGGCCCTTGCCTGATCGCGAAATTCAATTAATCCATCGACAATAAGTGTTTGGATCGATTGATGACGACCTATCTGCCGACCATCAAGCAGTTGCAATATCTGGTCGCGCTTCAGGAGCATGGCCACTTCGGCAAGGCTGCAGAGGCGTGCTTTGTGACGCAGTCCACCCTGTCCGCCGGGTTGCGCGAACTTGAATCGCTGATTGGAGTCACACTGGTTGAGCGCAACCGCAGGGTTGTGCGGTTTACCGCTCTCGGCGAACGCATTGCAGACAAAGCACGGCGCGTGCTGCGAGAAGCCGAAGAACTGGGTGACATGGTACGCGCGGCCGGAAAACCTCTTTCCGGCGATCTTCGCATGAGCGTAATTCCGACAATCGCGCCTTTCCTGCTGCCGCGCATACTTCCCAAGCTGCGAAGAGACTGGCCGGACCTGAGGCTCTTTCTGCGTGAGGAGACCAGTGGAGCGGCGTGCGAGTCGCTCAGCCATGGCCGCGTTGACTGCGTCTTGTTGGCCCTTCCTTACGCGTGTGGCGACATCGAATCCGAAATCCTGTTCGAGGACCGCCTGTTCCTCGCCTATCCCGGCAACGAACAGCCGCCTGAAATTGCAACGGCAGACACGATAGACGAAAAACGCCTGCTGCTGCTCGAGGACGGACATTGCCTGAAGGACCATGTCCTGTCGGCTTGCAACAGGCCAGAATTGCGCGCGAATGCAACCATGCTCGGAACCTCCCTGCACACGCTTGTCCAGATGGTGGACAATGGCCTTGGCGTGACCATGCTTCCCGAGATGGCCATTGAGGCAGAGATTCTAGCCAACACCAGCATCACGACGCGCGCCCTTGTGGCGGATCACGCGAGTCGCAGCATTGCCTTGGCCTGGCGTCGCGCCAGTCCACGCGGCAAGGAATTCGAATTGCTGGCCAAGGTCCTGCGCGAAGTCACGCAGGCCTAACCCCAACGCTGCGCCGCTGCGTCATCGCTGTCTCGCGCCTGCACCCAGGCGAAATGTCCGCCAGGAAATTCTTCCTTCTTCCAGAACGGCGCGTCGGTCTTCAGGCGGTCTATCAGATATGCGCAGGCTTCAAGGGCCGCTGTTCGGTGCCGGGACGCTGTTGCGACCAGCACAATCCGTTCACCTGGCTCAAGGCGTCCGACGCGATGGACAAGTGTGACACCGGCCAGGTTCCAACGGCCGATTGCCTGATCCGCAAGCGTCTCCAGCGCTCTTTTGGTCATCCCGGGATAGTGCTCGAGGGTCATGGCAATGAGCCCGCCATCGCCGCGAACATGCCCCAGAAAACTGGCAACGCCGCCCGAACCCAAAGCCCCAAGCGCCGCGAGCTCCTTGCCGGGATCAAAGTCCTCGAACTGAACGGAGACCATTTTCACCCGCCCGTCACCGGCGGGAAAAAAGCGATCTCGCTGGCTCCCGCAAGCGGCGCATCCAGCGGCGCCATCACCTGGTCAAGCGCACAGCGCAGCTTGTCGCGAACCGCAAAAGCGCCAGCATAACGTTCGTCCTGAGCGATCAGCCAGTCGATCAGGGCCTGCACGGTCTGCACACCATCTGGTACCTCACGCGATTCCACGTCCAGCCCCAGCTGTTCGCGAACGCTGGCAAAGTAGAGCAGGGTCACCTGTGCCACCAGATCAATCCATGTGCTTGAGGCCGACGCGCAAATAGTCCCAGCCCGTGATGATCGTCAGTCCCGCAGCTCCCCAAAGGCAAATCAGCCCAACCTCCTTGATCCAATAATGGGCAGGCAGCGCGCCCGCCAGAATCAACGCTCCCAGAGCAACCAGCTGGAGAGTCGTCTTCCATTTTGCGAGCTGCGAGACAGGAACCGACACCCTCAATTCGGCAAGAAATTCCCGCAAGCCCGAAACAGCGATTTCGCGCAACAGGATGATCAGCGCAGGAATAAGATGCAGGCCTGTGATTGATGCTGCCTCGTGGCGCGTTCCGACAAGCATGACGATCACGGCAGCAACCATGATCTTGTCGGCTATGGGGTCCAGAAAGACGCCAAGCTTGGAAACGGTGCCCTGCGCGCGCGCCAGATAGCCGTCGAAATAATCTGTGATCCCCATCAGGCAATAGAGGCCGAAGCCAAGTCCATAGCCAAGTTCCCAACCGGGATACCACAGCAGTGCGACAAGGATAGGCACGGTAAAGATGCGCGATAGCGTCAAAAGGTTTGGAAGTGACAGCATTGCCCCTAATCTCTACCCGATCATCAAAAATCCGCCAGTGCCCAATTGCGGGTCCTGAAAAAGGGATGCAGAGGCGTCCCGCACCGCCGACAGGGAGTTGAACATGCGCAGTTGGATGAAGTCTATAGCCTTGGCAGCCGCGTGCATCGGATCTTCACCAACCCTTGCGGGCCTTACGCCCGCCGAGAGGCAGATGAACGCGACCGTCGATTCGGAATTTGAACGCTCTGTTTCCCTGCTGGAGCGGCTGGTCAACCAGAACAGTGGCACCCTGAATTTTGAGGGGGTCGAAGCGGTCGGAATGCTCATGCGCGAAGAGCTTGCGCCGCTTGGCTTTGAGGTCACATGGAAGCCGATGGCACAGGCGCGGCGGGCAGGCCATCTTATTGCCCTCCACAAGGGCAAGCCCGGAACCAAAAGGCTTTTGTTGATCGCACATCTCGACACCGTCTTTGAAAAGGATTCCCCGTTCCAGAAATTCGTGCGGACCGGAAACGAGGCAGAAGGGCCAGGCGCGGGCGACGACAAGGGCGGCCTTGTCGTGATTGTCTCGGCCTTGCGGGCGATGAAAGCGGCCGGGACGCTGGGAAATGCCAATATAGAAATCGTGATGACCGGTGATGAAGAGGATGCCGGCGACCCGATCGAAGTTGCGCGGGCCGACCTGATTGGCGCTGGCAAACGCGCTGATGTCGCGCTCGATTTTGAGGGGCTGTCCATCGAAAACGGACGCGACATGGGTTCCATTGCCAGACGGTCATCAAACAGCTGGATACTCACGGCGACCGGCAAGACAGGTCATAGCTCGCTGATCTTCAACAACAGTTTCGGCGACGGAGCCATTTTCGAGCTGGCGAGGATCATCAGCCGCTTTCGGCTGGAGCTGCCGGAACCCAATCTCACCTTCAATGTCGGTTTGATCGCTGGGGGCACTGATGCCGCAATGGATGCAGACGGCATCCGCGCAACGGCGCGCGGCAAATCAAACATCATTCCGGCAACTGCCATAGCCCGCGGCGATTTCCGGACGCTGAGCGACGAACAGACTGACCGCGTCAAGGCGAAGATGATGGCTATCGTCGCTGCCCATGCGCCAGCAACAGGGGCTGAAATCCGGTTTGAGACCGGCGCCTATCCCGCGATGGCACCGACAGACGGCAATCGTGCCCTGCTGGCCCGTCTGAACGCCATCAACAGGGATCTTGGTCTGCCCGAAATGGACCCGCTCGATCCCCTGAAACGGGGAGCGGGGGACATCTCCTTCGTCGCAAAGGATGTGGATGGCCTTGTTGGGCTGGGTGCATCCAGTCGCGGCGATCATGCGCCGGGCGAAACGGTCGATCTCGGGTCGATTCGACGGCAGGCCAAGCGCGCTGCCATCCTCATGTCGCGACTTTCGCGCGAAAGACCTTGAGACAGGTTGACGTTTACGTAAAAAGTTCCAATTCAAAACCCGTTGGACGAGAAATCGACTCGGAATTCCAAGGAGAAGCCAGAATGGACAGTTACCTCAAACATTACATCAACGGCCAATGGGTCGATTCAATCGGCGGCAAGCGCCATCTGGTCATCAGCCCTTCGACCGAAGAGCCCTGCACCGAGATCACGCTTGGAACACAGGCCGATGTGGATGCGGCGGTGGCAGCTGCCAAGGCTGCATTCGAGACATTCAGCCAGACGAGCCGTGAGGAAAGGCTGGCCCTGATGGGACGGATCGTCGAGGAATACAAGAAGCGCGCAGGCGATCTGGCCAAATCCATGGCCAATGAAATGGGAGCCCCGTTGAACTTTGCCGCGACCGCACAGGTCGGCGCAGGCATTGGCGGCTTTCTTGGCACGATGGAAGCGCTCAAGACGTTCGAATTCAGCGAAAGGCATGGCGCAAACCTAGTCGTTTACGAGCCGATTGGTGTTGTGGGCATGATCACGCCGTGGAACTGGCCGCTCAACCAGATTGCCCTGAAGGTTGCACCCGCACTGGCTGGGGGCAACACGATGATTCTGAAGCCATCGGAAGAATGCCCCGGCAATGCGGCAATCTTCGCCGAGATCCTGGATGCTGCAGGCGTGCCGGCAGGTGTCTTCAACCTTGTCCAGGGCGACGGCCCGGGGGTGGGTGCCGCCATTTCCGCTCACAAGGGCATCGACATGGTGAGCTTTACCGGATCCACGCGTGCAGGCATTCTTGTCGCCAAGGCCGCAGCCGATACGGTCAAGCGCGTCCATCAGGAACTTGGCGGAAAGTCTCCAAATCTTGTCCTGCCAGGGGCCGACCTGCCAAAGGTCCTTCCCCCGACGGTGGCAGGCGTTCTGATCAACACGGGCCAAAGCTGTATCGCGCCGACCCGCATTCTTGTTCAGAAGGACCAGGAGGCCGAAGCTGTCGGCATTATCAAGGGGCTGTTCGAAGGCACGCAGGTTGGCGATCCCCTGACGGAAGGGGCGCACATTGGCCCCGTTGTCAACAAGGCGCAGTTTGAAAAGATCCAGGGCCTGATTCAGTCTGCGATTGACGATGGCGCCAAACTGGAGACGGGCGGCACTGGCCTGCCGACCAACGTCAACCGCGGCTATTTCATCAAACCGACCGTCTTTTCGGGCGTGACGCCCGATATGCGGATTGCCAAGGAAGAAGTGTTTGGTCCCGTTGCCACCGTGATGAGCTATTCGACGCTTGAGGAAGGCGTGCAGATCGCCAATGACACGGACTATGGCCTTTCCGCGGTCATTTCGGGAGATCCTGAAAAGGCAGCGACCGTGGCGCCCAAGCTGAGGGCTGGCATGGTGGCCGTGAACAACTGGGGCCCTGCGCCCGGCGCGCCGTTCGGCGGCTACAAGCAGTCTGGAAATGGGCGCGAAGGCGGCCTGTTTGGCCTCAAGGACTTCATGGAGATGAAAGCGATCAGCGGCATTCCTGCCTGATCCCTGCATGTCCCGCATTTTTTGGGGGAGGCATTCAAAATGCTTCCCCCTTTTGACGTCCGGCACTAGGAGGCGGGCATGACGGACGCGCTGACCATTGCCCTTGCCCAGCTATCCCAGCGCATGGGTGATCTTTCAGCCAATGCCGATGCCATGCTCAACGCACGAAAGCTGGCGACGGGCGCAGACCTGGTGCTGTTTCCCGAGCTCCAGCTGATTGGCTATCCGCCCGAGGATCTTGTCCTGAAACCGGCACTGGCCGACAAGGCGGACATCGAACTCGCCCGGCTTGCTGCGGCCACGGCCGACGGCGGGCCGGCGATGCTGGTCGGCACCATTCGGCGGCACGAAGGCAAGCTTTACAATGCCATGGTCTTGTTGGACGGAGGCAAAATCGCCGGTGAAAGGTTCAAGCGGGAGCTTCCCAATTACGGAACCTTTGACGAGAAGCGGCTTTTTGCCAGTGGCCCGCTCCCGGATCCCCTGTTATTCCGGGGTGTGCGCATCGGGATCCCCATTTGCGAGGATGTCTGGTGGCCGGAAGTGTGTGCCCATCTCAAGGACAAGGGGGCCGAGCTTCTTCTGACACCCAATGGCAGCCCCTATGAAATTGACAAGGACGACCTTCGGTCGTCCATCGTTGCCGCAGCGCGCGTTCGCGAGACTGGCCTGCCGATGGCTTACCTCAACCGGGTCGGAGGCCAGGATGAACTGGTGTTCGATGGGGCTTCCTTTGTCATGAACGGCGACGGCACGGTGGCTCATCAGCTGGTTGATTGGGAAGAAGATATTCGGCTGACTCACTGGGTCCGCAGCAATGCAGGCTGGGCCTGCGACAGCGGAGAAATCTCCCGGCTCGAACCGTTTCCGTCCGATGCCTATCATGCCATGATGATCGGACTGCGCGACTATGTGAATACCAATCGATTCCCCGGCGTGGTTCTCGGTCTGTCCGGGGGCATCGATTCTGCACTGTGCGCAGCCATTGCCGCCGATGCCCTTGGTCCGGACCGCGTATGGTCTGTCATGCTCCCCTCGCGGTTCACGGGGCAGGAAAGCCTTGCTGATGCTTGCGAGTGCGCGCGCATGATCGGGTGCAGGCTTGATACGATCCCTATTGCCCCAGCGGTGGCCGCATTCGACACCATGCTTGCGGGTTCGTTTGCCGACAAGGATGTCGACATCACCGAAGAGAACATCCAGTCGCGCATTCGCGGCGTTACCCTGATGGCTCTTTCGAACAAGTTCGGGCCAATGCTCATGACAACAGGCAACAAGTCCGAGATGTCGGTTGGATATGCGACAATCTATGGTGATATGGCCGGCGGGTACAACCCGATCAAGGATGCCTACAAGATGACGGTCTTTGCCCTGTCGCGCTGGCGCAATGCCCACAAACCGCGGCTGGGGCTGGGACCAGACGGACCCGTCATGCCTGAAAACATCATCACGAAGCCCCCGTCCGCCGAACTCAGGCCGGATCAGAAAGATTCGGATTCGCTTCCCGACTATCCAGAGCTGGATCCGATCCTCCTTGGCCTCGTCGAAGAAGAATTGTCTGTCGACGAGGTCGCGGCCCGCGGTTTCAACAGGGAAACAGTTGTGCGCATCGAACGATTGCTCTGTCTTGCCGAATACAAGCGCAGGCAAGCCCCTCCGGGCGTGAAACTTGGCAAGCGCAATTTTGGCCGTGATCGCCGGTATCCGATCACCAACGCGTTCAGAACAGCATGACCGTTACAACCCGATTTGCGCCGTCGCCTACAGGAAATCTGCACGTCGGCAACATCCGCACGGCCATTCACAACTGGCTGTGGGCGCGCAAGCACGGTGGGCGGTTCATTCTCCGGATTGATGACACGGACATCGAGCGATCCCGCGAAGACTATGTCGCACAGATCCGAGCGGACCTTGAATGGCTGGGATTGGGCTGGGACGAGGAAGCGCGCCAGTCGGCCCGTTTCGACCTCTATGAAAGAAAGTTCGAGACTCTCGTGGCAGCGGGCCGAATTTATCCCTGTTACGAGACTCCGGAGGAACTTGAGCTGAGGCGCAAGATCTTGCTTGGTCGGGGCCTTCCGCCAGTCTACGAACGCTCGGCCGAAGGGACGGCAATCCCCGAAGGTCGCACCCCGCACTGGCGATTCAAGCTCGATCACTCGGCCATGATTGAATGGGACGACCTGGTGCGTGGCCACCAGAAATTCGATCCGAAGCTGCTGTCGGATCCTGTGGTCCGCAGGGCAGACGGCTCCTGGCTCTACATGCTGCCATCAGCCATCGACGACATCGATCTGGGCGTGACTCACGTCGTCAGGGGCGAAGATCATGTCACGAACACAGCCACCCAAATCCAGATGTTTTCCGCAATGGGCGCTGTGCCCCCCGTGTTTGCCCATGAAGCCTTGCTCACAGGCAGCGAGGGCAAGCTGTCAAAGCGCCTCGGATCACTGGGGCTGGAGGCCTTCAAGGACCAGGGAATCGAACCGCTGGCGTTGATTGCTCTTCTGGCTCGACTTGGCACATCTGACCCCGTTGAACCCGTTGCCGATATCGCCCCGCTCATCTCGGCAATTGATTTTTCTCGCTTTGGCCGCGCGCCGGCGCGATTTGACGAGGCAGAGCTTGTGCAGCTTAACGCACGCATCCTCCATCAAACCGGATTCGAAGCTGTTGCAAAGCGCCTTCCTGCCGGAATGAGTGAGGCTGCCTGGAATGCGATACGCCCCAATATCATGCGCGTTGACGATGCGCAGGACTGGTGGTCTGTGATCGAAGGTCCAGTGCACGCAGACGTCGCCGCGGACGACCGTCCCTATCTGCAGGAAGCTGCCCGGATTGCTGCTACGCTCAACTGGGCTGGCGATCCCTGGCACGAACTCACCGGGGCGCTCAAGGAAACGACAGGCCGAAAGGGCAAGCCACTCTTTCTGCCGTTGCGGATCGCCTTGACCGGGCGGGACCACGGCCCGGACATGAGCGCCCTGTTGCCACTGATTGGTCGTGAACGTTCGATTGCGCGCCTGACTGCTTGACTCGATTTGGGATATTGTTTCATTGACCGATATGTTGTATCATCTTCTTTGCGACAAGGATGTCTCCTTGCGCAGAAAGAGAGGATGTCATGGCCTATGCAGAAACGAGAACGCGGACCAGCCGGGCGGGCATAAGTGCAGCGTTCCTGATCAATGGCTTGATGGTCACTGGGATTGTCCTGTCCGTGCCCGATGTCTCGCCAATCAAGATCGTTCACACAACACTCTTGGACATTCTGAAGCCGGAGCCGCGGGAAACAGTGCCTGTTGAGCGGCGCAAGGCACCGTCCGCAAAGCCAGTCGCACAGCCGCCGGCCGAACTGCCGCAAGCAAGCACCGACACGGCCACGCTCACCACATCGACGCTGCGTGGTGCAGAGGGAAGTGGCCCGAGCATTGAGCCTGCGCTGCCCCAGCTGCCGCCAATTCACGACCCTGTGGTTTCCCCGGCACGGATCAATCCGCGTTATGCCAATGCCCTCCAGCCAATCTATCCCCCGGGAATGATCCGCGCCGAGAGGGAGGGCTTCGCCACTGTCCGTGTCCTCATCGGAACGGATGGCCGAGTGAAGCGGGTGGAACCGGTAAACGCAAGTGATCCGGAATTCCTTGATGCAACCCGCAAGCAGGCTGTTTCCAAGTGGCGTTTCCTTCCGGCAACGCGGGATGGGGAAGCGATCGAAAGCTGGCGCGAGATGACCGTTCGTTTCCAGCTGCCCGAGTAACAGGACAGGGCGGGGCTGGCGTTGCAGCCATACTCGCCCTATCTTGCGGCCATGGCTCTTCCTCCTGTGTCCCGGCCAACAGCCGCTCTTGCCGATCTTCGTGCGTTTCTTGCATCGCGGGAACGCCATCAATGGGTGTTCGCCCTGCTCTCGGTTCTGATCACCGGCTATTTCATCACGGTCTTCCTGATCCAGTCGAAGACCAAGGAATACAAGCCGCCGGAAATCATCTGGGTCAAAAACTATGCGGCCAACCGCTCGGATGCCGAGATCAAGGCGCAGCAGATGATCGACGAAGAGAAAAGAAGGGCAGAACAGGCCGAGTTGAAGCGCCTCCAGGAAAAGCAACGGCAGGACTCGATCAAGCTGCAGAAAAAGCTCAGCGAGTTCGGCATTTGATCCAGGGTGACGATACGCGCTTTGTTGCCGCAGCTGTTGCCCTTGCTCGGCGAGGGCAAGCGCGGACCGTGCCCAATCCGAATGTTGGCTGCATTCTGGTCCGTGATGGTCGCATTGTCGGGCGCGGCTGGACCCAGCAAGGCGGGCGGCCACATGCCGAGGCCATGGCCCTCGCCGAAGCCGGCGCCTCTGCCCGGGGTGCAACTGCCTACACGACCCTTGAACCTTGCGCGCATGAAAGCGCACGCGGGCCGGCCTGCACGGACAGCCTGATCGAAGCTGGCATTGCGCGTGTCGTGTCTGCCGTGGCCGATCCGGACAAGCGCACAAATGGCGCCGGTTTTGAACGCCTCAAGACACGCGGCATTGCCATCGACCATTCCGTTCTGGTCGAGGAGGCAAAGGCCGCGATGGCTGGCTGGTGGTCGCGTGAGGTATGTGGGCGACCCTTTGTTTCGCTCAAACTCGCAACATCACTCGATGGCTGCATAGCGCTGGCCAACGGCGAAAGTCGATGGATTACGGGAGAAGCCGCCCGTGCGCATGCGCATCTGGAACGGGCCCGATCGAACATGGTGATTGTTGGCCGGGGCACCTTCGATGCCGACGCTCCAAGGCTGGATGTCCGGCTACCGGGACTTGAGCACAGGTCGCCGCGCAAGGGGCTACTGACAAGCGGACATGCGCCAGAGGGTTGGGAGGCGATATCCTCTCCGCAGCATATTTCCAACCTTTCGGGCGTGGACTGGATCCTCGTCGAAGGTGGAGCGGCCACAGCCGCAGCGTTCCTCAGGGCCGGTCTCGTCGATCGCCTCCTCATCTATCGTGCACCCATCACCATTGGCGCCGGGCTGGCCTCGCTTGGCGACTTAGGGCTCGACCGCATGAACGATGCACATGGGCAATGGAAACGCAGTGTCACACGCCAGCTTGGCAGCGACACGCTCGACATTTACGTTCGGGCCGATAAGGGGCTTTAGCATGTTCACGGGCATCATCACCGATATTGGCACGATTCGGTCTGCAGAGCAGCGCGGTGACCTGCACTGCGTCATTGCATGCAGCTATGACACGGACACGATTGATCTGGGCGCCTCGATTGCCTGTTCGGGCGTCTGCCTGACTGTTGTGGACCGGGGAAAAGACTGGTTTGCTGTCGACATTTCAGCCGAAAGCCTCAAGCGCTCGGCACCTGGTTCCTGGGATGTAGGCCGCAAGCTCAATCTCGAGCGGGCCCTCAAGATTGGAGACGAGCTGGGCGGTCATATCGTAACCGGCCATGTCGATGGTGTCGGGACGGTGATGGGTATTTGCCCGGAAGGTGATTCACACCGGGTCGGAATCCAGGTCGATCGCACGATTGCGCCTTATGTTGCGGCCAAGGGCTCGATCGCCATCGATGGCGTGTCCCTGACCGTAAACGAAGTTGACGACCAGCCCGACGGCACCACCCATTTTGCAGTGAATATCATTCCCCACACGTGGGCCGTCACGGCCTTCAGCAGCCTCAGCCAAGGGCAGAAAGTCAATCTCGAAATCGACGTGCTCGCCCGTTACCTCGCCCGAATGCGAGAAGCTGCCGGCCGATAGCCCGGCCAGCCCCGCAGCCCAATTGCCCTGAAGGATCAAGACACATGGCCAAATTCCTGATCGTGGAAGCCCGCTTCTATGACCATCTCAATGACATGCTGGTCGCGGGTGCCAGAGCCGCGCTTGAAGCCGCCGGTCATGCCGTCGACGTCGTGACTGTGCCAGGAGCGCTCGAAATTCCAGGCACCATCTCGCTAGCCGCCGAGAGCGGCCGCTATGATGGATTTGTTGCGATTGGCGTCGTCATCCGCGGCGAGACATACCATTTCGAAATCGTCGCGGGAGAAAGCGCGCGCGGGATCATGGCACTGACCATGGATGGAATCGTCATCGGGAACGGGATACTGACCGTCGAGAATGAGGATCAGGCGCTCGTCCGCGCAGACCCTCAAAAGAAGGACAAGGGCGGCGAAGCGGCCAAGGCCGCGCTTGCCGTGCTCGCGCTGAAACAGGGCTTTGCCGACTAGCTCCCGGTTGCGGCGTCCACCAGCGCCGAATAGGTTGGATAATCGGTATATCCCTCCGGGCCGGGTGTATACCAGGTCCTGAGATTGTCTGGCGCCAGCTCGAAGCCATTGGCCAGCCGAGTCGGCAGATCAGGATTGGAAATGAACTTCCGCCCGAAGCTGATGGCATCGGCCAGACCGCTTTCCAGATCAGCGGTCGCCGATTCCAGAGTGTACTCCTGATTGAGAACAAGCGGTGCCTTGAAAACCTTGCGGATGTCTGGCGACACACGGGGTACATCGCTCTTCCCAAAATTCCCGAAGGTTTTCTGTTCGCGCAGTTCCAGAAATGAAATGCCGATCTCCTGAAGCG